>Ga0209382_10000470_pt1 | contig 66380 bp, 69 predicted proteins | sample SoiMetdeltSBSDD5_FD_187599 | JGI IMG/M metagenome (GOLD analysis project Ga0209382, IMG submission 187599) | Bulk soil microbial communities from a Populus tree surrounding site in Tennessee, USA - Soil MetaG P. deltoides SBSDD5 (SPAdes) (version 2) | ecosystem: Environmental > Terrestrial >...
GGCGCAAGCCCGACAGGCCAAGCGAGAGCGCGGGAGCAAGATCCTGACGAACGTGAACGTCTGGCTGACGTCCGTGAGTCGGAGGCGGACGAACGGGAACGCCTGGCCGATCTACGCGAAGCCGCCGCCGACGAGCGCGACCGGATCGCCGACGAACGCGACCGGTTGGGCGACCAGCACGACCACGACACGGACTACCGGGATCGGCTCGCCGACCAGCGGGACGTCGCCGCGGACAAGCGAGACATGGCCCAGCAGCGCTACCACCTCAGTCTCCTCCGCTTGCGCCGTCAGCTCGTCCAGCGCTACGCGCCGGGCCGGGCCGGGCAACGACAGGAAAGCCTCGGCGACGAGCCGCAGCTCAATGGCCATTCCGTCCCGAGGATCGACGGCCAACCCGCTCCGAGGATCGACGGCCATTCCGTCCCGAGGATCGACGGCGCCCTCGACGAGTAGCCAACCCTCAGGAGACCACTCGTACTCACGGTCGCCACTTCGCTGCGGACCGTAGAGGCCCCGAATGGCCGGAGCCGACATTTGCCCGCATTCCCGACCGGCTTGTGACCAATGCCCCTAGTACGCGACCTCGCGTTCGTGTCCCACTGGCGGGGTACGGGAGGAGAGCGCATGACCGAAAGGACGTCGGCGCGGCATCGAGGGGATCGGCGCGCGGGAGCGGCGACGGGCAAGCAGCTCGTCGGTGCGAGTTGGCGGATGCTTCGTCAGGACAAGCAACTCATCTGGCTGCCTTTCGTCGGGGCACTCGTGTCGGCTGTCGCCGCCGGAATCCTGTTCGCCGCCGGCTACGCGCTCGGCTGGCTCATCAGCGGTCAGGACGAAGGCGAGCTGGCGTTCGTGGTGGGGCTGGTTCTCGGCTCGTTCGCCGGGATCCTCGTCGGCATCTTCTTCCAGGCCGCACTGGTCATCGGCGCCAACGAGAGGGCCGAGGGACGGGACCCGACTCGCTCGACGATCCTGTCGACGGCCTGGGGGCGGCGCGGACGCATCCTGAGCTGGGCTGCGCTCACGACGACCGTTGGGCTCCTGGTGCGCGTCATCATGGACCGGCTCGGATCGATCGGCGCGATCATCGGTGCTCTTGGTGGTCTCGCCTGGGCGGTCGCCACCTTCCTCGTCGTGCCGGTGCTGATCGCCGAGGACGTCGGTCCGGTCAAGGCTGTACGCCGATCCGCCTCACTGCTTCGCGACACCTGGGGACCGAGCCTCCGGTCGTACGTGCGGTTCGGTGCCATCGCCATCCTGATCTGGCTGCCGGCCGTGGTGGTGACTGGGCTCGGCGTGTACCTCGTGATGGGCGGCGGCACCGACAGGGAGGTCATCGGCGCTGTCCTGCTGGGCCTCGGCGTGCTGGCCCTGATCGTCCTCAACACGGTCTTCAGCGCCGTCACCGCGTACGTCAAGGCCGTGATCTACCGCTACGCGACCGGTCAGGCGACGCCCGGGATCGACGACGCGTTGATCGCCGGTGCCTTCCGCTCCTCAGGCAACCGGCTCTAGAACGGCCCTTCCAGCGTGCCGAGCCGATTGGTCAGGCGCAGGTTCTCGCTGGCGTCGATCGGACAGGCGATGACCGAGACGCCGTCGTCGTCCAGCGCCTGTCGCAGGATCGGCAGCAGCTGGTCGGCGGACTCGACCTGGTAGCCCTGGGCGCCGAAGCTCTCGGCGTAGGTGACCAGGTCCGGGTTGCCGAAGCAGGTGTCGCTGTGCCGCTGCAGATCGAGCTCCATCTTCCAGGTAATCAAGCCGTATTCGTCGTCGACCAGCACCAAGACGACGAGTGGCACCTCCTCGCGGCTGGCGGTCTCCAGCTCCTGGGAATTCATCAAGAACGCCCCGTCGCCCATCATCGCGAGTACGCGGCAATCGGGGCGGGCCAGCTTGACGCCGATCGCGCCCGGCAGCGCGAATCCCATGGCCGACAGGCCGTTGGACACCAGGCAGGTGTCGGCCTCGTAGGTCGGATAGAGCCGTGACATCCACATCTTCCCGGCGCCGGTGTCGGCGAGGACGATGTCGTGACGATCGAGCGCCTCGCGTACGTCGGCGACGACCCGCTGCGGCACGAGCGGGAACGCGTCGCTCTGCCGTCCGTAGTCGAGCTCCTCGGCGAGCAGCTCGCGGATCCGGTCGTCGATGGTGATGTCGAAGCGTCGCGTACACGCATCGGCGAGTGCTTCCAATGTCTGGGAGATGTCGGCCTGGATGCCGACGCTCACGGGGTAGTGCGCGTCGCTCTCGGCGTGGAAGCGGTGCAGGTGCAGGATGCGCTTGTCGCCGTCCGGGTTGATCTTGACCGGGTCGAACTCCTGCACCTCGTAGCCGACGCAGACGATCACATCGGCGCTGTCGAACCCGAAGTTCGAGTAGTCGCGGTGCATGAAGCCGACTGCGCCGAGCGCGTTGTGATGGTCCTCGGGAAACACTCCCTTGCCGTGGAACGTCGTCGCGACCGGCACGTTCAGCTTCTCGGAGAAGCGGATCAAGGCGGCCGAGGCATTGGCCCGAGCCGCGCCGTGCCCGGCCAGGACGACCGGGTTCCGGGCAGTCGCCAAGACCTCGACGGCACGCTCCACCTGCGCCGTCGACGGTGCATCCGCCCGGGGCGTCGTGATCGGCAGCGGCTCCAGCGGAGTCTGGGGGACCGCGTTCTCGATGTCCTCGGGTACGGAGAAGTACACCGCGCCGGGTCGCTCGCTCTGCGCGGTCTTGAACGCCTTGCGGACGATCTCCGGCACCGCGTCGGGCACCAGGATCGGCTCGGCCCACTGTGTCACGGGAGCGAACATCGAGACTAGATCGATGACCTGATGCGACTCCTTGTGGATCCGCGACAGCGCGCCCTGTGCGGAGATCGCCACGAGCGGAGTGCTGTTGGTCGTCGCGTCGGCCGCGCCCTGCAGCATGTTGATCGCGCCCGGTCCCAGGGTCGCCGAGCAGACTCCGGCGCGGCCGGTGATCCGGCCGTACATCTCGGCCATGAACGCGGCGCCCTGCTCGTGGCGTACGAGCACGTAGCGGATCGACGACTTCGACAGGGCGTCGACGAAGTGGATGTTCTCCTCGCCCGGGATGCCGAAGACATACTCGACTCCCTCGGCCTCGAGGCATCGGACGATCAGGTGGGCGGTGTCTTCGGTCATGGCGACAACCGTATGTGCTGCGTGGTCAGTCGTGACTGGCCGACGACCACTCGGTGCCGGTCTCGGTGTCGTGCACCTCGATCCCGGCCTCGGTGACGATGTCGCGAATGCGGTCGGCGGTCTCGTACGACGCGTCGTCGCGGAGCCGTTCGCGCAATGACAGCAGCGGATCGACGAGCGGGCGTACGACGTCGTCGGGGTCGCGTACGCCCTCGGCCGCGGCCTCGCCGAGCCGGATGACGAGTCCCCGGAGGACGTCGCGGGCGAGGTCGGCGCCCTCGTCCTCCTCGGTGTCGGCGGACCACTCCCGGATCGCGGCTTCGAGCTCCAGGATCGCCTCGACCATGCCGGTCGCATCGCGCTCCGCCTGCGCGGTCTCGAAAAGCGCCTCGGCCTCGCGGGTGATCTCGACCAGGGTGCGCGCGCTCTGCCCGGACCGATCCGTCGGCTCGCGAGGAGGAGCCGGCACAGGTGCGTCCGATGCTCCGGCCAGCATCGCTTGCAGCGTCGTGAGCGTGATCTCGCTTCCGCTCGGCAGCACCGAACTCTCGCCGCCCCGACGAACCGTGAAGCCACCGCGGCCCCGCACCTCGAGGGATTCGCGATCCAGGTCGATGACGACCGCCGTGTGCTCGTCGACGCCGAGCACGCCGCCGCCGTCGGGCAGGTCGGCCTCGAGCACCGTGAGCCGGCGTTCGCCGAGGTAGCAGTAGCGCGTGTCGTGGGTCCCGCCTTCGGCGTTGTCGTAGTGCGGGATCACGACGACGTCGAGACCGAGCTCGCCGGTGAGCCCGAGCCCGGGCATCCAGTAGGGCGTGGCGCCGACCTTGTAGATCTCGTAGACCGGGAGCGCCTTGGCCCCGACCGTGACAGCCGCTGCCGACGCCAGCACCGTGATTCCGCTGCCGGCCCGGAGCCGCTCCTGCAGCGCTCGCTGCACCGGCCCCTCGCGCCACTCGGCGAGCGCATAGGTCGGACTGCCCGGTCCGGAGAACACCCAGTCCGCCGTCCGGATCGCCGCCGCCGCGGCCTCGGCGTCGGCCGGCGCGACCTCCACTGTCAGACCCACGCTGTCGGCGAAGTACTGCTGCGCCTTGGCCGAGATGCTGGCGGCGTTCTCCTGGAAGGCGTACGGCGTGTCCAGGAGCAGTCCCGTCGCGCGGCCGTCGTCGTCGAGTCGCTTCACCAGCTCCCGATGGATGTCGACCATGGTCGGACTGGTCTCGCCGGACCCCATGAGCACGAACAGACGCGAGTCGGTCACGGTCCCCATCATTCCGGCTCTCGGCGACAGTGCGCTCGGATGGTCCATGCCTCGCCGACACCGACGCCGGCCCGGCTGACCGGATCGACCGCTTAGCATCAGTTGAGGCGTACGGTCGGAGTGACTGGGACCGCCGTGCGTCTCGGGAGGGTGTCGTGGCGATGCTGGAGCGTCGGGAGCGGGTGCGTGGTCTGGGCCGCGCCGAGAGCACCGACGCTGCGGCGCTGGAGTTCGCCGATGCCCTGCTCTCCTTCCTCACAGCGGCTCGGCGCACCCGAGGGCGACTGCAGCCGCTGTTCGACGACGTCACCGTGCCGCAGTTGGTTCTGCTCGACGCGATCGAGGAGTGCGGCGCGGACGGCATCCGGGCCGTTGCCGACTTCACTAGCCTGAGCCAGCCGACCGTGACACGAAGCGCGGCAGCGCTGGAGCGTGACGGTCTCGTGCGCCGGGTGGCGTCCGACGGCGACGGTCGGCGGCGCGTGCTGAGCCTGACTCCCCGGGGCGAGCGGCTGCTGGCGGAGAAGCGAGCCGTCGTGGCGCGCCAGTTCGCCGTGGCGTGGGACGGTCTCGACGCCTCGCAGCAGGCGCTCGCCGTGCCGTTGCTGCGCCGATTGTCGATCCTGGTGGACCAACTCTTCTGACGTGTCGACAGGAACCGTGTTCCTGCTATGCATTTCGGGGTACGGTAAGGACGTCTCGGGCGAGGGTCCAACATCGCGGAGGTGAGCGGTGAGTGATCGGCGCCGGACCTGGGTCCGCACCTGGCCGATTCGGCTGGGTCGAGCCGCACTGTCGGGTCTGACTGCTCTGGGCTCGTACTGGTGCGCTGGCTATCTCGCGGCCTCGGCCAGACCCAGCCCCCGCCCGCCCCTCGACGGCCACGGGGACGTCGAGGCTCACGACGAGGCGGTGCGGGGCATTGCCGCGATCGAGGACTTCCTCGCCACGGTCGACCAGCCGGCCCGCCGTCCGGAGTCGCCGAAGCGGCCGCGTCGCCGGGATCTGCCTTAGCGAACCGGCGCGCTGACCTCGGTCAGGCGGCTTCGCGCCGGGAGTCGGAGCCACTGTTGGCCATCGCCCAGTCCAACGCGTAGTCGGCGACCTCCTCCCACCCTGGTGCGCCCGTGGTGAAGTGGGGCCGGCCGGCGAACTCGTGGTAGTCGGTGGTCGCGCTCGACTTGCGATAACGCCGGGCGTTCTCGCGGCAGAGGGCGGCCGGCACGGTGTGATCCGCGGTGCCGGCGAGCATCAGGAGCGGAGCGCGGTGGTAGCGGAAGTCGACCTTGGTCGGTGGCCGGGGCCGCAGGTTCGCCGCGGCCGCTTGCCAGAGGGGTCGACCCGGCGCGGGTACGTGATAGCGCTCGAAGGCCGCGTCGGCCGCGGACCCGATGAGGGTGTTGGCGAAGGCGTAGCGCCACTGCTGGGGCGTCAGCGCCACCGTGCGGTCGCGGTTGGCGGGTCGGCGCAGCACGGCGAACGACGACCGCAGGCTGGACAGCGGTAATCGGTAGACGCCCTTGACCGGCGCCGAGTGCAGCGTGACGCCGACGGCGCCCAGGCCGCGGTCCAGGAGGAGTTGGACGACGACACCGCCGAACGAATGTCCGACGAGGATCGGTGGGCGGTTGAGGTCACGGACGACCTTCTCGTAGTGGTCGACGACCTCCGTGATGCCGAGGCCGTCCAGCACCGAGGGATCGCGACGCAACGCCTCGACCTCGACCTCCATGCCCGGCCACGACGGTGCCACCACGTGGAAGCCCGCGTCCGCGTAGTGCCCGATCCAGTGCTCCCAGCACCTCGACGTCAGCCACAGCCCGTGGATGAGAACGATGGTGTCCGGGTCGGCACTCGAGTCGTTGTAGGCGGAAGCCATGGCGCCCTCCCCATGTGGCATGCCAGGAGATATGCGACCTCTCGGCCGAGACTGGCACCCACCGACAAGGCGATGAGGGGCCTTTGGTCCCTGGACAGGGTGTCATCGGACCTGAATCGGACATGGCGGCACGATCGGGCGTAGTCACGCGGGCAGCGCCGGCGCCCGGTCGGCTACTGCGCGCCCGCGACGTACTTGTTGAGCTGGTCGCGCTCGAACTCGAGCTGGCTCAGGCGCAGCTTGACGGCGTCGCCGATGCTGACGATGCCGACGAGCTGTCCGTCGCTGACGACGGGCACGTGCCGTACGCGATGCTCGGTCATCAGGCTCATCAGCCGGTCCAGGCTGTCGTCTGGTGCACCGACGTGGATCGAGGTCGTCATGATCGCCGAGACGGGTCCGTCCAGGATGCCGTCGTCGTCGTGGAGGCGGCGTACGACGTCTCGCTCGGAGACGATGCCGATGGCGCTGGAGCCGTCCTCGCTGACGACGAGCGCGCCGACGTTGTGCGTGGCGAGCGCGGCCAGCAGCTCGCGTACGGTGGCGTCCGGTCGTATCGTCGCGACCTCGGTGCTGCCCTTGGAGTGGAGTACGTCGCTGATCCGCATCTGGTCCTCCCTCGTCGGGGTTGGTCTGCGCAGCCTAACGTCCATCCGGCCCGGTCCGACAGCACGCAAATCGCCTGGTGAGAGGATGCGTGGGTGCTTTCGGCGTCGGTGATGGGGTGGATCCTCGTCGTGCTGGCCGTCGACGCCGACGGCAGCCTGACCACCCAGCGGTTGCTCGGCGTGGCCACCTGGGTGCTTCTGATCGCCCTCTTGCGCCGCGAATCGGTGGCCGTCCGGGTCCAGACCGCGATCGTCGTGATCTTCGCGACGGCGGTCGAGTACACCTTCTCGCCGCTGCTCGAGGTGTACGTCTATCGGTTCGATAACGTCCCGGCCTACGTCCCGCCCGGGCACGGCCTCGTCTACCTCGCGGCCTGGGGCATCGGCCGGTCGGACCTCGTCCGCCGGCACCTTCGGGCCTGTGTCGCGGCGGTCGTCGTCGCCGGTGGCGCGTATGCGGCGTGGGGGCTGCTCTGGGCGCCGCGACCGGACGTCCTCGGCGCGATCTGGTTCGGCTGCCTCCTCGGCTTCTTGGCGTGGGGTCCGTCCCGACCGCTGTACGTCGGCGCGTTCGTCGTCGTCACATACCTCGAGATTCTCGGCACGGCACTGGGCACCTGGACCTGGCATTCGCACGACCCGACCGGATGGATCCCGATCGGCAACCCGCCGTCGGGCGCCGCCGGCGGCTACGGCTGGTTCGACCTCGTGGCGTTGCTGTTGACGCCCTACGTGCTCGCGGCATGGCGACGCTGGCGGCCATCAGAGCCCGACGTCGGTGGCGTCGCGGGGGAGCGTGCCGACCGGGACGGCCGGGCCCGGGCGCTTGATGCCGACCCGACTTCCTGAGCCCGCCGTCGTCGAGCCGGTCGAGCTCACTCCTCGTCCGGCGGCCGCCGTGTCGACGTGAAGCTCGAGACGTTGCCCCGGCTGGCGCCGACATCACCGTCGTCGTCGGGGAAGTAACCGAGGAACGCCATCGCCGCGTCGTGCAGCCGCTCGTTCGTCGCGAGCGCGTTGCGACCGAGCGGACCGGGCTGGCCGTCCAGGCCGGTGAACTTGCCGCCGGCCTCGCGCACGATCACCTCGCAGGCGGCCATGTCGTGCAGCGCCAGGTCGGGCTCGGCGGCGATGTCGACCGCGCCCTCGGCGACGAGCGTGTGGGACCAGAAGTCGCCGTAGGCCCGGGTCCGCCAGCAGCGGCGCGTCAACGCGAGGAAGCCTTCGAGCCGGCCGATCGCGTCCCACCCGGCCATCGACGAGAACGAGAACGACGCGTCGACGATGTCGTCGACGTCGGAAACCTGGCACTGCTTCGCGTGCATCAGTGATCGGCCGGTCCAGGCGCCGCCGTCCTTGCTGGCCCACCACCGGCGTCCGAGGGCCGGCGCCGACACGCAGCCGACCACGACCTCGTCGTCGACCATCAGCGCGATCAGCGTCGCCCACACGGGTACGCCGCGGACGAAGTTCTTCGTACCGTCGATCGGGTCGATGACCCACCGACGCGGGCCCCATCCGGATGTCCCCTGCTCCTCGCCCTGGACGGCGTCGCGCGGACGAGCGCGGGCCAGCGTACGTCGGACCGCCTGTTCGACGGAGTGGTCGGCGTCGCTCACCGGCGACAGGTCCGGCTTGGTCACGACATGCAGGTCGAGCGATTTGAACCGATCCATCGCAATCGATTCGGCGTCGTCGGCCAGTACATGAGCTAGACGCAGGTCATCGGTGAAGGAAGCGGCCACGAGGGCACCCTAGTCCTCGGCCGGTGACCTGGCACACGACGCACCAGTCCAGATCCTGGCGGCGCGGCGTATTACCCACAAGGATGGTGCCTGCGCCATCGACCCGAGCTAGGAGGTCTCGATGCCGAAGGAGATCAATGGTCTGCCCCTCCACCCGCTGGTGGTGCACGCCGTGGTGGTCCTGGTTCCACTGCTGGCCCTGGTCGCGGTGCTGTTCCTCGTGCCGCGGTTCCGCCGATCCCTGCGATGGCCGATGGTCCTCCTCGCCATCGTCGCCCTCGTGTCGACGTTCGTCGCTCGCGAGAGCGGCAAGAACCTCAAGGACTCCTCCTATATACCGGACAGCGGGCCGATCTTCGACGCCGTCCAGGAGCACCAGCACCTGGCCAATCAGCTGTGGTACCTCGTGATCGCCTTCGTCATCGTGGTCCTGATCGCCGCCTACGTGTTGCGACCGGACGACGAGTTCGGGCCGTTCCCCGGGCGTAGAGGGGATGCCGAGAACGAGGAAGGTGCGGCGACGCTGGACAGCGTCATACGTGCCGTCGTCGCGGGCTTGGTGATCGTCGGCGCGGTTGCTGTCACCGTCCAGACTGTCCGCGCCGGTGAACAAGGGTCGCGGGCCGTGTGGAACCCGACCGGCGATACCGACTTCGACAGCATGTCGGTAGTAGAACGCCTGCGCTAGTCGCCGGCCCGTCGGTCGCGGCTGGCCAGCAGTCGCCGGAACGAGTCGACGCGGCGCGGGTCGATCTGACCGGCCGCCACGGCTGTGTCCAGACCGCACTCGGGTTCGTCGGCGGTGTGCGTGCAGCCGCGTGGACACGCCGTCGCGGCGGCGGCCAGGTCGCCGAAGGCCGACAGGATCCGGTCCAGGTCGACATGGGCCAGGCCGAACGACCGAATGCCGGGGGTGTCGACGATCCAACCGCCGAAGGGCAGCCGCAAGGCGTAGGCCGACGTCGACGTGTGCCGGCCGCGGCCGGTCACGACGTTGACCTCACTCGTCACGCGATCCGCGCCCGGCACCAAGGCGTTGACCAACGTGGACTTGCCGACTCCGCTGTGGCCGACGAGGACGCTGGTCCGGTCGCGCAAGGCATCGCGCAGCGGATCGAGATCGCCGTCTTGCTGGGTCGTCACGGTGGGGACGCCGAGCGGCTCGTACTGCTCCAGCTCCTCGTTGCTCGTCTCCAGGTCGGCCTTGGTGAGACAGAGCAGCGGGTCCAGGTCGGCGTCGTAGGCCGCGACGAGGCAACGGTCGATCAATCGGGGCCGTGGCTCCGGGTCGGCGAGCGCCACGACGATGGCCAGCTGGTCGGTGTTGGCGACGATGACCCGCTCGATCGGGTCGTCGTCGTCGGCGGTGCGGCGCAGGACCGTACGCCGGAGCTCGACACCGACGATCCGCGCCAGGGTCCCGTCGGCACCGCTGATGTCGCCGACGACCCGGACGTCGTCGCCGACCACGATGCTGCCGCGGCTCAGAGCGCGGGCCTTCATGGCCGTGACCATGCGTTCGCCGTCAGGGTCGTCGATCAGCAGGGTGTAGCGACCGCGGTTGAGCGTGATGACCCGGCCGATCACGGCATCATCGTGGGCCGGGCGTTGCTTCGTACGAGGTCGGCTGCGGCCCTTCGGACGGTCGAACCGTTTGTGGTCGTCGACGTCGTAGCCCGAGGTCATCGAACCAGCCGCTCCCACGCGTCGGCGAATCCCGGGAACGTCTTCGCGGTCGCGTCGATGTCGTCGACGCAGACGCCGTCGGTCGCGAGACCCAGAACCGCCCCCGCATGGGCCATCCGGTGGTCGGCGTGACTGGCGAAGATCCCACCCTGCAAGGGTTTCGGCGCGATCCGCAGACCGTCGTCGAGCACGGTCACGTCGCCACCGAGCGCGTTGATCTCCTGGCTGAGGGCCGCAAGCCGATCGGTCTCGTGGCCGCGCAGGTGAGCGATGCCAGTGAGCTGCGACGGCCCGTCGGCGAGTGCGCAGAGCGCCGCGATCACAGGGGTCAGCTCGCCGACGTCGTGCAGGTCGGAGGTGATGCCCTCGAGGGGTCCGGCGCCGGACACGACGAGATCCGCGCCGTCGCGTACGACCTCGCCGCCCAGTTGGGACAGCAGTCCGGGCAGGGCAGCGCCGGCCTGGTCGGTGTCGGCCGGCCAGTCGGGTACGCGCACCCGCCCGCCGGTGACGAGCGCGGCCGCGAGGAACGGCGCGGCGTTGGACAGGTCCGGCTCGATCAGCGTGTCGAGCGCCTGGATCGGCCCCGGCGCCACCCGCCAGCGGTTGGGCTCGGAGTCGTCGACCTCGACGCCACGGAACCGCAGCTGCCGGACGGTCATCTCGATGTGGGGGAGTGACGGCACCGGCTTGCCGTCATGGCGCAGGTCGATGCCGTCGCGGTAGCGAGCGGCGGCGAGCAGCAGCCCGGAGACGTACTGGCTCGACGCCGACGCGTCGATCGTGACGATGCCGCCGGCGACCTGCCCGGCCCCCACCACCCGGAACGGCAGCGTGCCGCGACCCTTGTCGTCAATCTCGACTCCCACTCCACGCAGCGCGTCGAGGATCGCGTCCATCGGCCGTTCCCGGGCCCGGAGGTCACCGTCGAAGTCGACCGGGCCGTCCGCCAGTGCCGCGACCGGCGGCAGGAAACGCATGACCGTTCCGGCGAGGCCGCAGTCGACCGACGCCGGGCCGCGGAGAGCGGCCGGTGTCACCCGCCAACCGCCCTCGACGGTCTCGAGCGCGACTCCCAGTGCGCGAAGTGCGTCGGACATCAGCCAGGTGTCGCGGGCCAGCAGCGGCCCGCCGAGGATCGACGGCCCGTCGGCCAGTGCCGCGAGCACGAGTGCGCGGTTGGTCAGCGACTTCGAGCCCGGCAGCCTGACCGTGGCGTCCAAAGGCTGCCGTGGCCGTGGCGCCGACCACACGGTCAGCCCGCGGCCTTCGGCGTCGGCTTGGGGCGCATGGCGTGCTTGGGGTGCTTGGTCCCCCTCGGCCCGAAGGCCGTCATCAACAATCCGCCGGCCACCGAGATGTCCTTGACGAATTGCTGGCGCTGCTCCGATCGGACGTTCGGGTCCGGCTCGTTCCAGAACGAGTGGGCGGCGATCGTCCTCGGGACCAGGTTGGCCGCGAGCATCGTGGCCGCCAGGCGGGGCATTCGGCCCGACGCCAGCAGTGCGGCTCCGACGATGTTGACGGCGCCGCTGATCCGTACCCAGGTCACCGGGTCGGTCGGGATCGGCGCTTGCGGAGCCGCTTGTTGTAGCAGGGGTACGGCCCGGTCGGTGAGCGGCTTGGCCTGCGCCGCCTGTGACTCGGGATCCTTGAGCGACACGGCGCCGTCCATGGCGAACTTGGAGGCGAGCATCTGCCGCGAAAGCGCACTCAGCAATCTCATGTGCCCATTCTTGCGCAGAACGTCAGGGCGCGAGCCGGTGCAGGTCGCGGGGGAGCAGCGTCGTCTCGCGTACGTTGTCGGCCCCGACCAGTCGCGCCGTCCAGCGTTCGAGCCCGAGAGCGAAGCCGCCGTGCGGTGGCATCCCGTGGGCGAACGCCTCGAGATAGCCGGCGTACGCCTCGGGCGACTCGCCCTGCGCGGCCAGCGCTGCGAGGTAGTCGGCGTGGCGATGCAGCCGCTGGCCGCCCGTGGTGAGTTCGAGCCCGCGGAACAGCAGGTCGAACGAGTTGGACCAGCGCGGCTCACCCGGCGCCGGGTGGGTGTAGAACGGCCGCTTCGCCATCGGATAGCCCTCGACGGCGACGAAGTCACTGCCGTGCTTCTCGGCCGCCCACCGGCCCAGGGCTCGTTCGTGCTCCGGGCTGAGGTCGACCTCGTCCGGGTCGGCGCCGAGCAGTTGCAGCGCGTCCCGGAAGTGCACGACCGGGATCGTCTCGGGTACGACCGGAAGGGCGAGCTCGAGCCGCTCCACTGCCGAGCCGGCCTCGGTGGCGACCGCGTCGACCATGCCGGCCACGACTTCCCGAAGCACCACGAGCACGTCACGATGGTCGTCGACGAAGCCGAGCTCGGCGTCGAGTGAGACGTACTCGGCGAGATGCCGAACCGTGTCGTGCGGCTCGGCGCGAAAGACCGGCCCGATCTCGAAGACCCGCTCGAAGGCGCCAACCAGGGTCTGCTTGTAGAACTGCGGCGACTGGGCGAGGTAGGCCGGTGTGCCGAACCAGTCGACCTCGAAGACGTTGGCGCCGGACTCCGTCGCGGTTCCGACGACCTTCGGCGTCTGGATCTCGGTGAAGTCGAGACCGAGCAGTGTGGACCGGAAGCCCTGCATCGACGCGGCCGCCAACCTCCAGACTGCCTGCCGCCGCGGATGCCGCCAGGTCGTGGCCGCGTGGTCGAGCAGGGTGGGCAGGTTCGCGGACAGATTGGGCCGCCACAACTCCACCGGCGGCGGCTCCGCCGGGTCGGTCAGGGGGACCAGCGTCGGCTCGATCACCTCGACGCCGCCCGGTGCCTGGGAGTTGGCCGCCGCGGTGCCGGTCACCTCGATGACAGTCTCCTCCCCGAGCTCGTCGAGCTGGCGCAGCGCGTCGCGGTCCTTGACCACGACCTGACCCAAGCCGGACCGGTCGCGGAGCACGCAGAAGGTCACCGCGGCGAACCGGCGGCGGCGGTGGATCCACCCCTGCAGCCGGATCTGGTCGCCGACCCGGTGGGACAGGTCGCGCGTCAGCGTACGGGGGAGAGTCATGACTAGGAGCACCTCCTCGGAGTGGTCGTCCCGGGAGGCGCGGGCGAGCGGGATCTCGCGGTGCCACCGCACCTTCGTCGGACCCGGAGGTCCGACCTCGTTCGGTCAAGCGACGGGCTCCGAGGTGTCTTCGGTCGCCGGCCGGAGGCCGCCGTCTCAGCCGGTGGCGGCTTTCTGTGCTCCGGTGGTCGGGGCGTACTCGTCCTCGTCGAGGCCCGGCCGTCGAGTCTAGCTAGAGAACGACGTGGGTCGACACCGAGTTGTTGCCTGGCTTCGGGTCGCGATAGTCGCTGGCCGAGATGTCGGCGGTGATCTTGGACCGGGTTCCGCTGGTGAACAGGCTCAGACCGAGATCCTGCGGGTCGCTGGCCTTCTCGACATCGCTGAGCGTGCAGAGGATCGTCTCCGAGCCGACCTGGCCGCACGACCAGTCGGCGGTCTCGTCACTGCTGCTGTCCTGGCTCCACGCGACCATGTTCTCGACGGTGATCGCCATGGAGGCGGTCTCGACCTTCTGGACGCCCTTCGCCGGGACCGTCAGCTCGTTCCACAGCAGACCGAGGAAGTCGCTCTTGTCAATCCTGGGTCCGACCTTGAGGTCGGCCAGGCGAGAGGGGTCGTCGGTGGGCTCCGTCGTCTCGGTCGGGTCGGTCGGGTCCGTGGGCTGGGTCGACGGGTCGTCCGTGGGCTCGGTGGAGTCCGTCGTCTCGGTCGGCTCGGTCGACGTCTCGTCCGTCGGCTCGGTCTCGCCGGGCTCGTCAGGGTCGTTGTCGGTCACCGTCGGCGAGTCGACGTCGTCGGTCTCGTCTGTGGACTCGCGGACGTTCCGGTCGCGATCGCGGTCGCGCTGGCGGTCGTCGTCGCGGGCGTCCCGCTCGGACGGCCGGTCCCGGCCGTCGCGATCAGGCCGGTCGGTCGGATCGACGCTGGAGTCGAACGGGCCGTCGCCGTTGAGCTCGCTGCTCGCGTCGGGACCGCCGCTGAGCTCGCTCTCGGAGCCGCCGTTGCGGGTGCCGATGACGGCGGTCGCCGCGATGGCCGTGACCGCGACGGCGGCGACGGCGGCGGCCGCGGCGCCTTGGTGACCGCGCAGCACCTTGCGGCCGCGCAACCACCACGGAGCGGCTGCGGCGAGGCCGGTGTGGCCGGCGGCCGTGAGGTAGCCGGCAGCGGCGCTGCCGAGCAGCAGCGGGGCCAGCAGGACGCGCAGGTTGGCGTTGACCTCGACCAACTCGAGGTAGACCACGGTGCACTTGCGGCAGTCCTCGAGATGCTCCTCGACCCGGGCGTGGTCGCGGCGAGACAGGCCGCCGCGGACGAAGCCACCGAGGCGCTCGGTGACCCAGCGGCAGGAGTCGTCGGCGGTGTCGGCGAGGTGGCTGCGGAGGTAGGCCTGACGCAGCCCCTCACGGGCCCGGTAGGCGAGTGCCGCCACGCTGTTGGCCGTCATGCCGAGCAGCGGTGCGATGTCGGCGGGCTTGTCGCCCTCGACCTCGGTGTGCCACAGCACGAGCTGCCACCGCTCCGGGAGCGAGGCGAACGCCCGCGCCGTGGCGGCCCGTTCGAAGTCATCCAGAGCCGGGTCCTCGAACGGCGTTCCCGGGTCGAACGGCTCCATGTCGTCGGTGGGCTGGGTACGGCCCCCGGCGCGGACCCGGTCGATGTGGACCCGGCGTACGCAGGTCAGGAGGTAGGCCCGGAACGAGACGTCCGGTCCACCGCCGCCCTGGATGATCGGCAGGACCTTGGCGAACGACTCGGAGACGAGGTCGTCTGCCTCGACCGATGTCGTGAGCTGTCGGGCCAGCCGCTGGGCGGCGTCCCGGTGCCGGTCGTAGAGCATCCCGTAGGCGTCGATATCCCCGGCACGTACTTGGGAGATGAGTTCGGCGTCGCTGGCTTCCGTCGTGGCGCTGGTCTCGGTCATATCCATCGTGGTCGTTAGTCGTCCATGTCGGACTGCTCGTGCCCTCCCAGACAGTCGCCGCAAACGAGACACATGGATCAGCGGGTGACGGACAGCATACGCATGACAGCCGTAGGTGTCTCCCGCCGGGGCGGGTATTTCGTCGAAGTTCCTCCCCGCAAATGGCGTCATGACCGGTTCGCGGCGCCGTCTCATGACCGAAAGGGAGGTGGCCACCGTGCTCTTCGCACATCTGGCGCGACGCAAGGACCTGGTCGACAGGTCGACGCCCTCGAAACCCGACGAGTCGGGGAGCCGGCCGATCCCCCGCGGGTTCGAGCCGGTACGCGACGCCCTGCTCGCCGGCGGCGACGTCCAGGCCGCTGCCGTCGAGACCGGCCGCGACCTGGCCGCCGACGGCGTAGCGCTGGACGAGCTCCTGTCCGATCTAGAGGCGACATATGCCGCCGTCGGCCCCGCCGAGCCGGACTACCAGGTGGTCCGCACGCTCTGCGTTTCCTGGGCGGAGGCCTCGCTGAGCTACCTGCACGGACTGTCGTGCGACGACCCGTTGACGGGCCTGGCCAGCCTGCCGCACCTGCGGAGCCGCCTGGACGAGGTCTATCGCGATGCCGAGCGCCGGGGCGTACGAGTGCAGGCCGAGTGCGCTCTGGTCGTCGTCGAGGCTGACCAGGTCGCTCGCCGGGCCGACGTCGGCTCGGAACCAGGATCGGTCCCGCACTCGGTCACCCGACGCTTCGGCTCCGCGTTATGGATGGCCGAGGTCGCCGACTCCTTGCGGGCGGTCTTCTCGGGCGGGGAAACGGTCGCCCGGGCCGGCGTGCATCGAGCCGTCGCGCTGGTTCGACGCCATGCCGAGCTGGCCGCCCAGGTGGAGACCTTGCGGGTTCTCCTCCAGAGCCGGTCAGCGGCCAGCAATGACGGAGGGGAGCAACGAGTGTGGATCGAGGGGCTTCCGAGCACTCACGAGTCCGCCTCCCTGCTCCTCGACGAGCTGGCCCGCTGACCACGGGCCGCCGTCGCCTCCGTCCGATCACGGGGCGGACGGACGCGGCGGCGGCCACCCTTACGCCGCTACGACGTGTCGGCTTACTGTGGCAGGCTGCCCACATGTGCGGTAGGTATGCCTCCAGCCGGTCGGCCGACGATCTCGCGGCCGAGTTCGAGGTCGACCAGGTCGACGTCCAGGAGAAGCTCAACCCGGACTACAACGTGGCGCCGACCAAGAAGGCGCCGGTCGTGCTTGCCCGGCTTCCCAAGGACGCGCCCGACGACGCCGAGCCGGTGCGCCAGTTGCGTACGTTGACCTGGGGCCTGGTGCCGTCGTGGTCCAAGGAGCCCAAGCTCGGCCGGATGATCAACGCCCGGGCCGAGACCGTGCACGAGAAGCCGTCGTTCCGGCGCCCGTTCGCGACCCGGCGGCTGCTCGTTCCGATCGACGGATTCTACGAGTGGTTTCCGACCCAGCAGGTCGGCAAGTCGGGCAAGCCGCTCAAGCAACCGTTCTTCCTACATCCCAAGTCCGGTGGGGTGCTGCCACTTGCGGGGTTGTACGAGTTCTGGCGCGACAAGGACAAGGAGAAGGACGATCCGGACGCCTGGCTGATCACCTTCACGATCATCACGACGTCTGCCACCGACGACGTCGGGCACATCCACGACCGGATGCCGATGACGGTCGCCCCGGACAACTGGGAGGCCTGGCTCGATCCGCGACTCAACGACGCTGATGCGGTTCGCAAGCTGATGGCGCCGCCGCCGACCGGATCACTCGAGATCTACCCCGTGTCGAAGCAGGTCAACAACGTACGCAACAACGGCCCGGAGCTGCTCGATCCGCTGCCTGTTGAGGAGGCGGGCGAGGACGCGTCGTGATCGACCGTCGCACGATCCCGACGCCGCAGGGTCCGGCCCGCCTCGTCCAGCGCCGCTCGACCCGCCCGCAGGCGACCCTGGTGCTCACGCACGGCGCGGGTCGTGGGATCGACACTCCCGACCTGGCCGCGCTGGGCGGCAGTCTGCCGCGGCGTGGCATCTCGGTCGCGCTGGTCGAACAGCCGTGGCGCGTGGCCGGAAAGCGCGTCGCCGCTCGCCCGGAGGCGCTGGACGAGGGCTTCGAGGCGGTCGTCAACCGGCTCCGGCCCCAGACCCCGATGTTCGTCGGCGGCCGGAGTGCCGGTGCCCGGGTCGCCTGCCGGACCGGACGCCGGCTCGGCGCGGTCGGCGTTGTCGCGCTGGCGTTCCCGCTGCATCCGCCGGGGCGACCCGGCAAGTCCCGGGTCGACGAGCTGCTCGACACCGACCTCCCGACCCTCGTGGTGCAGGGCGAGCGTGACGCGTTCGGACAGCCCGCGGAGTTTCCGCCCCAACAGGTGATCACGGGCGTTCCGGACGCGGATCACTCCTTCAAGGTGCCCAAGCGCGCTGCCACGACCGTCGAGCAGGCCCTCGAGACCGTGGTCGAGGCCGTCGCCGACTGGATCGAGCGTCGTACGCGTCGGTAGGGAACAACCCTCCGCCCGATCCGGTTGACGAAGATGCCAGCTGATTCTCTCGTCCACGGAGGTGTCGTGCTCGCGACCCTGCCTGACCGCCAGTGGCCGCCGGTAGGCTTGTCTTCGATGACCGAAATCAACGACATCGATCCGGAGCCGGTCGACGTAGCCAGCGAGACGCCGGAGGCACGCGCCGCGCGTTTCGAGCGGGATGCGCTGCCCTTCCTCGACCAGCTCTACTCCGCGGCGTTGCGGATGACCCGGAAGCCCGCCGATGCCGAGGATCTGGTCCAAGAGACGTTCGCGAAGGCCTACAGCGCCTTCCACCAGTTCAAGCCGGGCACCAACCTCAAGGCGTGGCTCTACCGGATCCTGACCAACACCTACATCAACTCCTACCGCAAGAAGCAGCGCCAGCCGGCGCAGCACATGACGGAGGAGATCGAGGACTGGCAGCTCGCCGCCGCGGAGTCTCACACGTCGAGTGGGTTGAAGTCCGCGGAGATGCAGGCGATGGAGCACCTGCCGGACTCGGACGTCAAGGACGCTCTCGCCCAGTTGCCGGAGGACTTCCGGCTCGCCGTCTACCTCGCCGATGTCGAGGGTTTTCCCTACAAGGAGATCGCCGAGATCATGGACACGCCGATCGGCACCGTGATGTCTCGGCTGCACCGTGGGCGTCGCCAGCTGCGTGATCTGCTGGCCGACTACGCCCGCGACCGTGGAATGGCCGCTTCTGGAGCAGGTGAGCGGTAATGAGTTGCGGCAAGCCGCACGCACACGACTGCGCCGAGATCCTCGCGCAGCTCTATTTGTTCCTGGACCACGAGATGGACGACGCGAGCTGCACCGAGATCGCGCAGCACCTCGAGGAGTGCCACCCGTGCCTCGAGAAGTACGACCTCGACCGGATCGTGAAGGCGTTGGTCCAGCGGTCCTGTTCCGAGGAGGCGCCGCCGCCGTTGCGCGAGCGAGTGCTCTTTTCGATCCGCGAGGTGCAGGTGCAGATCGGCGCCCCCGTCAACATGCGCATCGACCGCCCGCACTGATCCTGCCTGGCCACGTGCGACGATCCTGGCCATGACTGCCGGAATCGACGTGGGACGGTCCGCGTCCATCAGCCGTACGGTCACCGCCGCCGACACTGCCGCCGCGCTCGGCAGCGGCGATCTCCCTGTCCTCGCGACCCCGCGACTGCTGGCGTGGTGCGAATCCGCGACCTGCGATGCGGTCGACGACAGTCTCCAACCCGAGCGCACCACGGTCGGCTCGCGAGTCAGCCTCACCCACGAGCGGCCGAGTCCCGTCGGCGCTCGAGTCGTCGTGCGAGCCGCCGTCTCACATGTCGACGGCCGGCTGCTCCGCTTCCAGGTCGTCGCCGAGCACGCCGACGGTACGGTCGTCGGCCACGGCGAGATCACCCGGGTCGTCGTGGATTGGGAGCGGTTCCTGAGCCGACTCGGTTGAGCCGGGCCGCTGCATTGGCGAGTGGCTCATGATGCCTCGGTTCGTGGGTGAATCCGGGGCAGGGTGCGCCAGTCGCGTCCTCGCCCCGGCGCCGCCGACGGGTCAGCCGCCCGGACGAGTGTGAGGCGGAAGCCGAGCAACTGGAGCCGGGGCAGCGGACTCCAGTCGAGCTCGGGCGCCGGGACGAACCCCAACGCGGCGTACACCCGATGCGCTGCGGTCATCGAGGCCGAGCTCGACATGACGAGCTCGCGATGTCCGAGGGTCCGCGACCGCGCGATGCAGTGCTCGACCAGTGCCCGGCCGACGCCGCCGCGCCGCGCCCTCGGGGCCACGGCCAGCATCCGGAACTCACCTTGGTCCGGACCGGTGGCGACCTCGCAGTAGCGCGAGCCCGGCGGGCAGTACGTCACGGAGCCGAGCACGCTACTGTCGTCGGCGGCGACCCACAGCTCCGCATCGGCGGCCCGGCTGGCCGCATCGCGCAGGTTATCGGCATAGCTCTCGGAGGTCTCCAGGAAACCATCGGCGACGTACGCCTCGACTGTCAGATCGCCGACGGCGGCGTACTCCTCGGGCTGCGCGAGCCGGATCTCGAACGGCGCCATCACACGCCGGTCGTGTTGCGGGGATAGGCGACGTCCGGATCGGTCAGGACGTTGACCAGGTAGGGGCCGCCGGAGCGGAATGCCCGGTCGATTGCGGCGCCGATGTCCGACGGCGCGGTGACGGTCTCGCCGTCGCCCCCGAGCGCGCGCACCACCTCGTCGTAGCGGGTGCCAGGCTTCAGCTCGGCGGCGACGTGGTAGCCGTAGAGGAACTGCATCGGGTGCTTCTCCAAGCCCCATGCGGCGTTGTTGCCGACGATCATCACCACGGGCAGGCCGTGCCGGACGAGTGTGTCCACGTCCATCAGCGACATGCCGGCCGCGCCGTCGCCGAGCAGCAAGACGACCTGCGACGAGGGCCGAGCCACGCGCGCCGCCATCGCCGCGCCGAGTCCGGCGCCGAGGCAGCCGAACGGGCCCGGGTCGAGCCAGCCGCCCGGGTGGCGGGGCTCGATGTACTTGCCGGCGAACGACACGAAGTCGCCGCCGTCGCCGATCACCACGGCGTCGTCGTCGAGTCGCGGCACCAGCTCGCCGTAGATCCGCGCCGGATGGATCGGGTCGGACTCCGCCGCCAGGAGATCCGCGTCGGCCTCGGTCGCCGCCGCGACGGCGCGGGTGAGCGTGTCGAGCCACGTCGACCAGTCAGGCTTGCCGCTGGCCCGCTCGGTCGCGGCGGCCAATCCGTCGAAGCAGGCGGTGAGATCGCCGGCGGCCGAGCCCGCGAGGTCGACGTGGCTCGCGAGTTGGTCGGCGGCGTCGGCGACGTGGACCACCCGAGCCGATGGCGCGTCGTCCTTGCCGCCGAACGATCCGTAGCCCAAGCGAAAGTCCAACGGCGAGCCGACGATGATCGCCAGGTCGCACTGGCCGAAGGCGACTCGGCGCGCCTTGGTCACGAGTAGTCGATGCCCGCCGGGCACGATGCCGCGGCCCATCCCGTTGGCGATCACCGGGACGCCGATGCGCTCGACGAAAGCCGCGGCCGCGGCCTCGGCCCGGTCCGACCACACATCGGTGCCGAGCACGAGCACCGGCCGCTCGGCGCGGGCCAGGAGTCCAGCGATCTCGGTCAGGGCGTCGCCGTCCGGCTCCGCACCACGCGGGCGATCCGCAACCGGCCGCTCGATCTCCACGCGCGAGAACAGCTGGTCCATCGGGACGTCGACGAAGGCGGGGCCACGGTGCGAGCTGCCGGCCGCCGTGAACGCGTCGTCGACGACACCAGCGATGTCCTCGACCCGATGCGCGGTCGTGGCCGACTTGGTGATGGAGCTGAGGATCGGCGGATGGTCGAGCTCCTGGAGGCTCCCCATGCCCCAGCGTTGCGTCGGCGCTCGCCCACCGACCACCACCAAGGGCGATCCGGCGAACTGTGCCTGGGCGATCGGGCTGACGCCGTTGGTGACACCGGGTCCGGCCGTGAGCACGGCGAGACCGGGATGACGGGTCAGCTTGCCGGCCGCCTCGGCGGCGAACACCGCGCTCGGCTCGTGGCGTACGTCCATCAGCCGCATCGGCGGCTCGGCCTTGACCGCGCCGTCGTACATCGGAAAGACGTGCGCGCCGGACAGCGTCCACATCGTCTCGACGCCGTGCGCTCGCGCCACCGCGACCGCGTGGTCGCCACCGTGTCCCTCGACGAGGGAGCCGGTCGCGGGGACGCTGGAGGCGGCGCCGCCGGAGGCAGCGCTGGCGGCGGGATTCATGGCCGGCAGGCTACCTGGCGCGCTCGGTCTCGAGAGTCGGCGTGGCGACCGAGGCGGCGGCCGGTGTCTGGAACAGCCACGGGCTTGCTGCCCGCAGCTGGTCGAGCACGACCAACAGCAGATCGGCCCGGTGCGGTGTGGGGTCGGCGAAGAGCTTGGCGTCGTCGGTGATGTCGGCCCGACCGCGTACGCCGAGAGCCAGCTGGACATGGAGCGCGCGCAGCAGCGAGATGGTGTTGGTCGCCGCCGGCGTCGGCCACTCGGCGCCACCACCCCGAGCCGGGGGCTGCCGGATGCCGGCGCCGATCCGGCTCAGCCAAGGCTCGATGACCCGGGACTCGACGATGTTGCGGTGCAGGATCGTCATGATCGCGTAGGCGAGGCGGTCCTCCTCGCCGTGTTGCAGAACGTAGGACGTCGGGGCGAGGACCCGGTCGCCGATCACGTCGAGCAGGACGGTCAGCTCCAGGGCGCCGAAGTGGCGGCTGCGGGCCAACTGGCCGATCAGGTCGGCACCGTGTGCGACCGCATGCGCCCAGCCGCGGGCGGGCACCCAGCCGCGCAGGTCGCGCTCGCGGACATACCAGGACGTCACGAGGTCGCCCCACCGCATGACGACGTCACCGGGCAGCAGGAGTGCCTCGTTGTCCCGGCCCAGGATCTCGGCCAGGATCAGGGCGCTGAACGAGCGGCGCAGCACCGAGTCGTCGCCGTCCGCGCCGAGCCCGTGCTCGAGTCCGACGACGATGCCGTCGCCGAGGCCGACGAGCAGATCGTCGTAGACTCCCCGGCTGATCCAGGTCGCCAGTATCGGGTACGCCAGGTCGTCGCGACGTCGTGGCCGGGGATCACCGAGCATCGTGACGAGCTCGGTCGTCATGTCGCTGAGATCTCGGTCGGGAGGGACGTCGACTCCGCTAGCGAGAACCGCTTGCCAATACGCCTCCGACACGCGGCCTATCGTGTCACGACTTGATCGCACTCAGTAGCTTGCCCCGCAAGAGTTGCGAAGTTCGCAGCTACGCTTAGTGAAATGCCCACGTTGGACGACGTTGTACGGCACCACACGGCGCTGTCCGACGTGGATTTGGCCTGGTTGCACCGGTTACTCGCCGACTGGCAGATCATCGCGGATCTGTCGTTCGCGGACCTGATCCTGTGGCTTCCCGATGCCGAGGGCCGCGGATTTTGGGCCGGTGCCCAGATGCGTCCGACGACCGGACCGACCGCCTACGTGGACGACATCATCGGCAGCTTCGTCCCGCAGGGCCGGCGACCCTTGCTCGACCTCGCCTGGCGGGACGGTCGCATCGTCCGCGAGGGCGACCCGGAGTGGCGCGACGAGGTACCCGTCCGCGTCGAGACGATCCCGGTGCGCCGCGGCGACGGCGTACTCGGCGTGATCGCCCGGAGCACCAACCTGATGGGCGTCCGGACACCGAGCCGGCTCGAGCTCGCGTACCTTCAGACCGCCGCCGAGCTCACGAAGATGATCAGCCAGGGCCGGTTCCCGATGCCGGGGGAGCGTTCGGAGCTGGCCGACTCGATGCGCGTGGGCGACGGCTTCGTCCGTACTGACGTCGACGGCGTCGTGCGCTACGCCAGCCCCAACGCGATGTCGGCGTACCGGCGGCTCGGGCTGGTGGGCGACCTGGTCGGCGTCGACCTGGCCGACACGACCCGCGCGCTGGTGCCGCCGTCGGCCGAGCCGGTGTCGGAGAACCTTCGCGCGGTGCTCGACGGCCGGGAGGCGCGCGAGGCCGAGGTCGAGGGCGCGGCGGCGGCGCTGGTCGTCCGGGCGATCCCGCTGTCGGCCGACGGCCAGCCGGTCGGCGGCCTGGTGTTGCTGCGCGACGTCACCGACCTGCGCAGCCGCGAACGCGAACTGGTGACCCGTGAGGCGACGATCCGCGAGATCCATCATCGGGTCAAGAACAACCTGCAGACGGTGGCCGCGCTGCTGCGCTTGCAGGCGCGGCGGCTCTCCGCGGCCGAGGGACGGGCGGCGTTGGACGAGGCAGTGCAGCGGGTGGCCGCGATCGCGGTCGTCCACGAGACGCTGAGCCAAGGGTTCGACGAGACCGTCGACTTCGATCAGGTCGTCGATCAGCTCCGGCACATGATCGCCGAGGTGGCGTCGCCGGGCGCGAAGGTGACGACCGAGCGGCGGGGCAGCTTCGGGACGGTCCCGGCGTCGGTGGCGACGTCACTCGCGATGGTGCTCACCGAGGCGATGCAGAACGCGGTCGTCCACGGCTTCGACACCGGCCCGGGTCATCTCGTCGTGAGCGCGCAGCGCTCGGCGGGACGGCTGCGGGTCGGCGTCGTGGACGATGGCCGCGGCCTGCCGGACGACTTCGACTCCGACGCGTCGAGCAGCCTTGGCATGTCGATCATGCGCACGCTGGTCGAGGGTGAGATGGGCGGCCGGCTCGTGGTTGCGGCCGCGACCGACCAGGGGACGTGCGTACGGGTCGACGTCCCGTTGGCCTGACGGCGCAGACTCAGGCGGTACGGATGCGGGCCCGAGCGGTCCGGCGCTTCAGGGCGCGTCGCTCGTCCTCGCTCATGCCACCCCAGACGCCGTGGTCCTGTCCCGACTCCAGCGCCCAGGAGAGGCATTGCTCGCGCACCTCGCAGCGCCGGCACACGGCCTTCGCCTCCTCGATCTGGAGGATGGCTGGACCGGTATTACCGATCGGGAAGAACAGCTCCGGGTCTTCGTCCAGACACGCAGAGCGATGGCGCCAATCCATGGCGGCGACTCCTTGTTCTTATCGATTGTTTCCGCCGGTCGTCAGGTCGACTAGCGGTTCGTCCTCGTTGTGAAGGGCTTCACTATGTCGGTCATCTGGTCGGGCTCGGCAGCTCTCCGGGGAACGCGACCACAGCCCACCAGCTCTGTTTGCGTGGTACGCATCCATGATCGTTGCAAGAAAGCACCGACGAGACAACCCCTTGAAGCCTGTGGATTCAGTTACAGCCGGGACTCGCGCCGTACCAGCGTGTCGGGTACGGACAGACCGGTACGGATGCCGCGGGCGGCTGCATGATCCCGCAGACCTCAAAGGAAGACGCGCATACCGGCCGAAAGGTTACGTGTCGACGCCGATGCGGATTCAATCGGCGAGCAGCGCCTGACGCAGTCGTTCGAGCGTACGGGACAGCAGCCGCGACACGTGCATCTGGGACATCCCGATCTCGTCCGCGATCTGCGATTGCGTCATGCCATGGAAGAAGCGGAGCACGAGGATGCGCTGGTCGCGTGGATCGAGCGCGGCGAGGAGGGGACGCAGCGAGGCGCGGTACTCTACGTTGCCCAATTCGGCGTCGTCCTCGCCGAGCGCGTCGAGCATGCTGGCGCCGGTGTCCTCCCGGGAGTCGGCCGCGTCGAGCGAGACCGTGCTGTAGGCGTTGGCGGACGCGAAGCCTTCGGCCACGCTCGCCTCGTCCACCTCGAGTCGCTCGGCGATCTCGCCCATCGTGGGGCTGCCGCCGAGCTCCTGGGTGAGCTCCGCTGTCGTCGCGGCGAGGGAGAGCCGCATCTCCTGCAGTCGGCGCGGAACGCGGATCGACCAGCCGCGGTCGCGGAAGTGGCGCTTGATCTCCCCCAGGATCGTGGGGGTCGCGTACGTCGAGAACTCCACACCGCGCTCGTAGACGAGGCGGTCGATCGCCTTGAGCAGACCGATCGTGCCGACCTGGATCAGGTCGTCGAGCGGCTCACCGCGATTGACGAAGCGGCGGGCCAGGTTCTCGACGAGTTGCAGATGCAGCCGTACGAGATACTCGCGAAGGTCCAGCCGGGCCGGGTCGTTGGGCGCCAGTTGACGCAGTGCCGCGAACGCGGCCCGGGTCGCCAGCCGGCTGTCGGTCGCCGAGAACTCCCGAGTCTCGACTGGACTGGGATCGAGTGCCCAGGCGAGCAGGGCATCGCGATCGACCTTGCCACCCGCCCGACGGTCATGGCCGCCACGCCCTCTCGAGGGTCAGGCGCCGGTCGTACTCCGCATGGCGTATTCGCACTCTGCATGGGATGCACGCCGTGCAGAGCGAGGGGTTACCACGAGAACGTGGTATCGCAGCAGGCGACTGCCGGCCACGCGCCGGTGGCCCTGTCGCGGCGCGACCACGGATGTGGCCGCGGGCAGTCCTGGCGTCGAACACCGCAGCTCCCTGTGCGTCTCGCGTCCGATCTGGCTGACAGCCAGGTCACACCCCCAGTTCACGAACTTACTCACAGAAGGGTCACTGGGTGCATGTACGGACGAATCACGCGTGACGCGACAGCGAACGGTCGGTATCCGGCGGTGGGTGTCAGCCCTGCTTCGTCGCGGTGAAGATGTCGGCGATCTCGTCGATCTTCTCGAGGAGCTCGTCGGCGGTGTCGACGCTGAAGCTGCCCTTGGTGCCGCTGGCGCCGGCGAGCTTGGTCGCCTCGTTGAACAGCTGGTGCAGCTGGGGGTACTTCTCGAAGTGCGGCGGCTTGAAGTAGTCGGTCCAGAGCACCCAGAGGTGGTGCTTCACGAGCTCGGACCGCTGCTCCTTGATGATCATCGCGCGGGTGCGGAAGTCGGGGTCGTCGTTGTCGGCCACCTTCTCGCAGATGGCCTTGACCGACTGTGCTTCGATGTGGGCCTGCGCCGGGTCGTACACGCCGCAGGGAAGATCGCAATGTGCGCGGACCTCGATGGTCGGGGCAAAGAATCGCACCGCATGGTCCTTTCTTGTCGAGTACGCAGTTGACTACACGTATCGGTGACCTTACCCGTGGCTGAAGAGGCGTAACGGGTGGGAGGAGAGCACGTGGCGTGGGGCTTCGCGATCGTGCGAGGACGGTCGATGCAGCCGACGTTGCACGACGGCGATCGACTGCTCGTCCGCTATGGCGCACCGCCTCGGATCGGCGGGCTCGCCGTGGTCCGGCTGCCCGACGGAGTCGTCGCCGTGAAGCGGGTGGTGCATCGCGAGTCCGGCGGCTGGTGGGTCGAGCGGGACAACCCCGCGGAGGGGGTCGACTCCTGGGCGGTCGGTGCGATCCCCGAGGCGGACGTGCTGGCCCGCGTCGTACGCCGAATCTGGCCGCCCCGACTGCGCTGAGGCACGGCGTAGGAGGCCGCGCCGGTGGTTTCCTATGAGCTCATGGGCAACCACACTCCGCATGGGTCGTCACCCGTGAGGAGTGGCAAGGTGCCATGAGGAGTGCCCTAGGGTCGGTGCATGTTTGCCGTCTACGCCGCTGCCTTCGACCCCACCGACCCGCTCGCCGGCCTGGCGTTCGGGGACCGTCCGGATCCGGCGCTGCCTCGTGACGACTGGACGACGGTCACGGTGCGGGCGGCGTCGCTCAACCATCACGACCTCTGGTCGCTGCAAGGCGTCGGCCTGTCCCCGGACGAGCTGCCTCGCATCCTGGGGTGCGACGCCGCCGGTGTGGACGCCGACGGCAACGACGTCCTCGTGCACTCGGTGATCAGCGAGCCGTCCTGGCTCGGCGACGAGACGCTCGATCCGAAGCGGTCCCTGCTCTCCGAGCGCTACGACGGCACGTTCGCCGAACGGGTCGCGGTGCCCCGGCGCAATCTGATCCCGAAGCCGGAGGCGCTGTCGTGGGAGGAGGCTGCCTGCCTTCCGACGGCATGGCTCACGGCCTATCGCATGCTGTTCAGCCAGGCCCGAGTCAAGCCGGGTGACAGTGTCCTCGTGCAGGGCGCCGGCGGCGGCGTGGCGACCGCGCTGATCATGTTGGCCCGCGCCGGCGGCCTGCGAGTCTTCGCCACGAGCCGCGACGAGTCCAAACGCGAGCGCGCCATGTCACTCGGCGCTCACGCCGTCGTCGAGACCGGCGCCCGGGTGCCGCATCGCGTCGACGCCGTCATGGAGACCGTGGGAGAGGCCACCTGGTCCCATTCGATCAAGTCCTTGCGACCCGGCGGGACTCTGGTGCTCAGCGGAGCCACGTCGGGTGAGAAGCCGTCGACGGCCGAGCTGCGGCGCATCTTCTACCTGTCGATGCGGATCCAGGGCACGACGATGGGCACCCGCGACGAGCTCGGCGCGTTGGCGAGCTTCCTCGACGTCACCGGGGTACGGCCCCTGATCGATCGGACGCTGCCGCTCGACCATGCCCGGGACGGCTTCGCCGCGATGGCCCGCGGTGAGCTGTTCGGCAAGGTCGTGCTGACCTTCTGAGCCCGGAGGGGACGGCATGGTGACGATCCGGGCCGCCGTCGTCGACGACGCGGCCGCCGGGGCCGCCCTGCACATCGCGTGCTGGCGCGAGGCGTACGCCGGCATCACGCGACCCGAGACGCTCGCCCGCCTCACCGACGACCTGCAGACTCGCACCGAGCGATGGCGTACGGCCGCGGCCAAGGGCCCACCACGGTGGCTGGCGGCCGACGACGACGGTGCGCTCGTGGGCTTCTCGGCGGCGGGGCCGGGACGCGACGACGACATCGATCTCGACCTGGAGCTCTACGCCATCTACGTACGCGCCTCGCGGTACGGCACCGGCCTCGGACATCGGCTGCTCGAGGCGGCGATCGGCGACGCTCCGGCGTACCTGTGGGTCTTCGAGGCCAACGTCCGGGCCCGCGGGTTCTACGCCCGGCAGGGGTTCGAGCCGGACGGCGCTCGCAAGCCCGAGCCGTCGTTCCAGGAGCCGGAGGTCCGGCTCAGACGCGGCTGACGTCAGTCCTCGTCGTCGAGCCGGGCGAGCCAGGTCGCGAACCGCTCGACCGGCGTCTCGAACTCCGGGTTGAGGTCGCAGAACTCCCGCAGTCGATCGGCCACCCAGGCCAAGCTGACGTCCTCGTCGCCGCGACGCGACTCGAGCTCCTCGATCCCTCGATCGGTGAAGTACACCTGCGTCGCTCCGGCTCAGGCGAACGCCTGTTGCACGAGCGCTCGCTGCTCCTCGACGTGGCGCGAGTGCTGACCGACCGCGGGCGACGTCGACTCGGGCCGCGAGACCCGGTAGAACGGCAGCCCGTCGAGCTGCGGGGTCAGGTGCAACGCCATGTGCGGCCACGGACCCATGTTGGCCGGCTCGTCCTGCACCCAGCGCAGCTGCGCGAGGTGCGGATACTTCGCCAGCTCGGCACGCAGCTCCTGCACCGGCCACGGGTAGAGCTGCTCGACCCGCAGGATCGCGGTGTGCGGCTCGTCGCCCTCGCGCTTGGTCCGCTCGGCAAGTAGGTCCCACGAGATGCGGCCGCTGCACAGCAGCACCCGCTCGACCCGGCCAGCGTCGACCTTGTCGTCCGGGATGATCGGCTGGAACGAGCCGGACGTGAAGTCCTCCGGCGCCGACACCGCGGCCTTCGCGCGAAGCATCGACTTCGGTGTGAAGACGACCATCGGCCGATGGTGGGTGCCCAGCGTGTGCCGCCGCAGCAGGTGGAAGTAGGACGCCGGAGTCGACGGCTGCGCGATCGTGAGGGCGTCCTCGGCCGCGAGGGTGAGGAAGCGCTCGATCCGACCGGACGAGTGGTCCGGCCCCTGTCCCTCGTAGCCGTGGGGGAGCAGGAGTACGACGCCGGACTTCTGGCCCCACTTGGCTTCGCCGGACGAGATGTACTCGTCGATGATCGTCTGGGCGCCGTTGGCGAAGTCGCCGAACTGCGCCTCCCACACCACCAATGCCTCGGGGCGGGCGACGGAGTAGCCGTACTCGAAGCCCATCGCGGCGTACTCCGACAGCAGCGAGTCGTAGATGTAGAGCGGCGCCTGCTCCGGGCTGAGGTTGGCCAGCGGCGTCCACTCGGACGCGCTCTTGCGGTCGATGATCGTCGCGAACCGCTGGACGAACGTGCCACGTCGCGAGTCCTGACCGGCCAGCCGGACCGGACGCCCCTGCAGCAGCAGTGAGCCCAGTGCCACGATCTCGGCGGTGCCCCAGTCGACCGGGCCCTGCGTGATCGCCGCCGCCCGGCGCTGCAACTGCGGCAGCACCTTCGGATGCACCGTGAAGCCGTCGGGCGGGGTGTCGTAGGCGTCGGAGATCGCCTTGAGCACCTCGGGGGTCACGGTCGTCGCCTGCTCGACCGCCGGCTTGTCCGGATAGTCCGGCACGGTGGCGTAGTCCTCGAGCGGCGTCGACTTCGCCTCCCGGACCTCGGCGAACACTCGCTCGAGGAGAGCCTGGTAGTCCTGCATCGCCGACTCGGCCTCTTCGACGGTGATGTCGCCGCGGCCGATCAATGCCTCGGTGTAGAGCTTGCGTACGGAGCGCTTCTTCTCGATCAGGTCGTACATCAGCGGCTGGGTGTACGACGGGTCGTCACCCTCGTTGTGACCGCGTCGCCGGTAGCAGACCAGGTCGATGACGACGTCCTGCTTGAATGCCTGGCGGTAGTCGAACGCCAGCCGGGCCACCCGGATGCAGGCCTCGGGATCGTCGCCGTTGACGTGGAAGATCGGCGCCTGGACCATCCGGGCCACGTCGGTGCAATAGAGCGACGACCGCGACTGCGCCGGTGACGTCGTGAACCCGACCTGGTTGTTGACCACGACGTGCACGGTCCCGCCGGTGCGGTAGCCGCGCAGCTGCGACAGGTTGAGCGTCTCGGCGACGACACCCTGACCGGCGAACGCCGCGTCGCCGTGCACGAGCAGCGGCAGCACGGGGTAGTCGGCGCCCTTGTCGAGCAGGTCCTGCTTCGCCCGGGCGATTCCCTCGAGGACCGGGTCGACCGTCTCGAGGTGCGACGGGTTCGCGGCCAGCGACACCTTGATTGTGTCGCCGTCCTGGCCGACGAACTCGCCTTCGGCGCCGAGATGGTACTTGACGTCGCCGGAGCCCTGGACCGTACGCGGGTCGATGTTGCCCTCGAACTCGCGGAACACGTCGCCGATCCGCTTGCCGATGATGTTGACCAGCATGTTGAGGCGGCCGCGATGGGCCATGCCGACGCAGACCTCGTCGAGATCGGCCTGCGCCGCGGCGTCGACGATCTCGTCGATCAGCGGCACCGTCGTCTCGGCACCCTCGAGGCTGAACCGCTTCTGGCCGACGAACTTGGTCTGCAGGAACGTCTCGAACGCCTCGGCCTGGTTGAGCTTGTGCAGGATCCGCAGTTGCTCCTCGCGGGGCGGCTTCTCGTGCGGCCGCTCCACCCGCTCCTGGATCCAGTGCCGCTGCTCCGGGTCCTGGATGTGCATGTACTCGATGCCGACCGTGCGGCAGTAGGAGTCGCGCAGGATGCCGAGGATGTGGCGCAGCTTCATGAACCGCTGCTCGCCGCCGAACGATCCGGTGGCGAACTCGCGCTCGAGGTCCCACAGAGTCAGGTCGTGACTCAGCACGTCGAGGTCGGGGTGGCTGCGCTGCTCGTACTCCAGTGGGTCGGTGTCGGCCATCATGTGGCCGCGGACCCGGTAGGCGTGGATCAGCTCGAGCACCCGGGCCTGCTTGTGGATCTCGTCGTCGTGGCTGACCGGGATGTCCTGGGCCCAGCGCACCGGCTCGTACGGGATTCGCAGCGCCCGGAAGATCGAGTCGTAGAACACGTCCTCGCCGAGCAGCAGTTGGTGGACGCGGCGCAGGAACTCGCCGGACTGTGCGCCCTGGATGACACGGTGGTCGTAGGTCGACGTCAGCGTCATCATCTTCGAGATCGCGAGGTCGGCGATGGTCCGGTCGGAGGCGCCCTGGAACTCTGGTGGGTACTCCATCGAGCCGACGCCGATGATGCACCCCTGGCCCTTCATGAGGCGCGGCACGGAGTGGTTGGTGCCGATCGTGCCGGGGTTGGTCAGCGTGACGGTCGTCCCCTGGAAGTCCTCGACGGTCAGCTCGCCGGCGCGAGCGCGTCGGATGATGTCTTCGTAAGCACCCCAGAAGGCGGCGAAGTCCATCGACTCCGCGGCCTTGATGGACGGCACGACGAGCTGGCGGGACCCGTCGGACTTCTGCAGGTCGATGGCGAGACCGAGGTTGATGTGGCCCGGCCGCAGCATGGTGGGCTTGCCGTCGACCTCCTCGTAGCCGACGTTCATCTCCGGCATCGACTTCAGCGCCTGGACGAGCGCGAATCCGATGATGTGGGTGAACGACACCTTGCCACCGCGGGCCCGGCGCAGATGGCTGTTGATGACGATCCGGTTGTCGATGAGCAGCTTGACCGGCACCGAGCGGACGCTGGTGGCCGTGGGCACCGAGAGCGACGCGTCCATGTTGATGGCGGTCCGCGCGGCGGCGCCCCTGAGGCGGATCTGCTCGCCGTCGTTGGTGGCGGCCGGGCGTTTGGGCACCGGCTGATCCTTGGGGACCGGCCGGGCCGCGGCGGCGGGCTTGGCCGGCGTCGTCTTTGCGGGCTCCGTTTTGGCGGGCTCCGGCTTGGCCTCGGTCGGCTTGGCGGGCTCGACCCGCTGCGCCGGCGGCTGCGTCGTGGGCGCCGCCGAGGTCGGACCAGTCGTGGGCGCATCCTGGTTCGGTTTGCCCTGCCCGGTCGGCGGCCCGTCACCGAGATCCCGGAACAACGCGAGCCATTCCTCGTCGACCGAATCGGGGTCTTCGCGGTAGCGCTCGTACATCTCTTCCACAAGCCACTCGTTGGCGCCCAATGCCGCCAACGGACTGTCTTGCGGAGCCACGGGTTTGTCTTGCGGGGCCACGGCCTGAATCGCCTCTTCCGCTTGTGCACCGACGGTATGAATGTGACAGGACAAGGCTAATCCCCCGGACAAGCCAACGGGGGATCGCCGACCCCTTGTCGGGCCCGATGCGGATCACCTAGCGTCAGTCGACAGGATGATCCGACGTCTCGGCTGCGCACTCGCGATCTCCGGAACCCTCCTGCTCAGCGGCTGCACGTCGCCGGACCACCCCACTTTCAACAGCTACGAGGGCGGCTACCGGCTCGACTCCGACGGCGGGCTCGTCGTGTGGATGGGCGCCGGATGTCAGGGCGTCAGGTCGGTGACGTACGACCTCGTCGACGCCGACGGCACGACGTACGACTCGTGGCGGATCACCTCGACGTCGCCGGACGGTGCCCCGCTCACCTCGCTCACACTCGGTCGCGCGCCCGACGGCTTCCGGGCCGCCGACCCACTCGAGTCCGACTGGCGCGACGCCGACTCGCACGGGATTCTGCTCCGGACGCGTACCGACCAGACCAGCGCTCACCTGGACGTTCCGTCGTTCCTGGCCGAGGCGGACGAGCGCGACTCCGGCGAGTGGTACGTCCCTGACCAGGGCTGGCACACCCAGGCGGAGTATCGCGACGAGCTCGTCGGAGGTGAGAACTCCGACATCTATCCGCTTTGCCGGATTCGCGGCTGATCACCCCTTCGACCTCGGCGTTTGACACGTCAGATGAGCTGGCCATGCTGGGGCGGGTGAGTGATCTACGGCGACGACTGGCCGTGCCCGCGATATCCCTGGTCCTGCTCGCCGGCGCCTGCTCCGACGACGGCGGCGGCGAGGAGACGACCCCCGAGCCCGCCGACCGGGCGGCCGGGGCTCCGACCCTCCGCCACCAGCCCGCCGACCTCGACGTCGAGATCGCGCGCCTGTCCGGTGCCCTGCCCAAGGCAGCCGCCCAGGACCTGTCGCAGCGACTCGGCCGGGTGGTGGCCACCTGGTTCGACGGCGGCTTCCTGACCGGCGACTATCCGCGCGAGAACTTCGCGGGTTACGCGTCGTTCACGCCTGACGCCGCCCGGCTGGCCCGCCGGGACGCCGGCGTGACCAGCAACGCCCAGCTCGGGTCGCAGTGGGTCCAGGTGGTCCCGACCCGCCAGGTCGTGCGGCTGTACGTCTTCGCACCGGCGCACCGGCCGTCGGGGGCGACCGCGCGGGTCGAGTTGGTGATGGTCGGGATGAGCGACGCCGGCACCGCGTCCGAGCTGGCCGTCACCGGCGAGCTGTTCCTCACCAAGACCGACAACGGCTGGCGGATCTTCGGCTACGACCTGCAGCGCTCGGTCGGCAAACCCGGCGCCTACGCCGACCGCCAGCGGGCTCAGCGGGAGCCACGCGACGAGCGCGAGCAACCCGAGAAACCCCAGGCGGACAAGCCGAAGCCTCGACACCAGACCGGGCAGCAGGAGGGAGGCCGATGATGCCGCGAATGTCAGCCGTCGCGCGACACGCCCGCCGGTTCGTCGTCCTCGGTGTGCTCCTCGCGCTCGTCGCGGTGGTCGTCCCCGACGCCGGGCGGCAGCGCTTCGACGCCAGTCTGATGAAGGTCGAGGGCGTGACCGGACTCGACACCGATCCGGGCGTCGTGTGGATCCTCGCCCTGGGCTCCGACGCCCGGCCGGGCCAGTCGGTGCTGGGCAGCCGGGCCGACACGATCCAGCTGGTCGGGTTCAACTCCCAGACCGGCCACGCCACCGTCATCGGCATCCCGCGGGACTCGTACGTCAACATCCCCGGCCACGGGCGCGACAAGATCAACGCCTCGATGGTCTACGGCGGTCCGCAGCTGACGGCGAGGTCAGTCGCCGGCATGATGGGCATCGCGCCGGACTACGTCTTCACGACAAGCTTCTGGGGTTTCTCGCGGATGGTCTGGCGGACGGGCGGCGTCCGGGTGTGGTCGCGCCACAGCTTCCAGGAGCCGATCGCGCGGATCCATCGCGGCTGGAACCAGGTGGACGGCGTCGAGGCCCTGGTCTTCGTACGCCAGCGCAAGCAACTGCCCGGCGGCGACTTCGACCGGTCCTACAACCAGGGCCGCTTCCTGATCGACGGTCTCCGGCAGGCGCTGTCCGCGACGCGCGACCCGGGCAGTCTGGAAGGTCTGCTTCTCACCTTCGTCCGGCAGACCGACATCGACGTCAATCCGGTCGAGCTCTACCGGTTGGCCAATGCCGTCCAGCGGATCGAGCCCGGCAAGGTCAAGCAATGCGTGATCAGCGGGAGCACCGGCTACGCCGGCGGGGCGAGCGTGGTCTTCCCGAATCTGTCCCAAGCACACAGCATCGCCCAACGAGCCGGCCGGGACGGCCGTCTCGAAGGGCGATGCTGAGCGGTTCGTCAGGGCCGGGCCGCCCCCGTCGTCAGGTGAGCGTCACGCCGGCTTGATCCGCGCGAACGCCTCAACCTGGTTGATCGTCGACTCACCCGGCGTACGGTCGAGCAGCTTGACCTCGACAGCGACGACCCGGACGCCGTACTTTCCTAAATGCGACGTTAAGGCGTAAATATCCGGATTCCGGGCAAGCCTGGCGGCAGTGCGGCGGGGTACCGTCTATGGGTGACCGATCCAGGCGTCGCCACCCGTGTTGTCCGCAATCCAGAGCGTCGTCGCTACGAGATCTGGTCCGGCGACGAGCTCGCCGGCTACAGCGCCTATCGCGAATCCGGCGACTCCCTCGTGTTCACCCACACCGAGATCGACTCCGCGTTCTCGGGTCAGGGCCTGGGCACGATCCTCGTACGGGAGACGCTCGACGACGCGGTGCGACGGGAACGGACCATCGTGCCGCTGTGTCCGTTCGTGACCCGCGTGTTGCGGCAGACGTCGGACTACGACGACCACGTGGCCTGGCCCGAGGGCGCCAGCCGTGAGTAACGTCGACACCCGGCCGACCGAGACGCGGTGCCGCTCGGCGCCCGATCGCGGACCGGTAGTGGAGCGCTACGATTCGCGCGTCGTCCCACTCGGCGGCATCCGTGGGATCGAGGTCCATCGCCTGCTTCCGCAGCGGGCGCTTCCCACCGTCGGCGCCTGGTGCTTCCTCGACAAGTTCGGGCCACAGCACGACGACATGCGGGTGCTCCCGCATCCGCACACCGGCCTGCAGACGGTGACATGGCCGCTCGCCGGCCGCATCCGGCATCGCGACAGTCTCGGCAGCGACGTCGAGATCGAACCCGGACAGCTCAACTTGATGACGAGCGGTCGCGGCATCTCACACTCGGAGTTCTCCCTCGGCGAGCGTCCCATGCTCGACGGGCTCCAGCTCTGGGTGGCTCTACCGGCCGCCACCGCGACGGTCGAGCCGGCGTTCGAACGCCATGTCGATCTGCCGCGTCATGAGGACGGCGGGCTGCGCGCGAAGATGCTGATGGGTGCGCTCGCCGGTGTCGAGTCACCCGCGACGACCCACAGCCCGCTGGTCGGCGCCGAGGTACGGCTCGCCGCCGGGGCGACCGCGACGATCCCGCTGCGTCCCGACTTCGAGCACGGCGTACTCCTTCTCGAGGGAGCTGCCACGGCGTCCGGCGCCGACCTGGATACGGAGACGCTGGTCTATCTCGGCAGCGGACGCGAGGAGCTCGAGTTCGACGCGGTTGCCGACACGCGACTGCTGCTGCTCGGCGGTGAGCCGTTCACCGACGAGCTCGTGATGTGGTGGAACTTCGTCGGCCGCAGCCATGAGGAGATCGCTACGGCGCGGGCGGACTGGGAAGGTGCGGACCCCGAACGGTTCGGCGTGGTCGCCGGTCACGACGGCGAACGGATCCCCGCCCCGGAACTGCCGGCGGTACGACTGGCGCCCCGCCGCCGACGATAGGCAACCGATCTCGACGTCGCGGACGTCACACTGCGTATCAGGGAAGCCGAAGCCGGGCTCTTCTCCATCAGCTATCCGACGATGCGTTCTGGACGGGGGCGCGTCGCCGGATAGCCCGACGGCGAACCGCTACGGGTCTCGGGGCCATGGCGTGGCGCCTGTCATCAGACGGGCCGCACCCTCACGGGTCGGCCCGTCTGATGCTGCCGGGCCCTGGCCCGAAGGCCGTTGCCGACGACGCGACGGCTCATCGCCACGGCAGCGCAGAGCGTGCCGACCAGTACGTCTCCGACGGCTCGGCGAGCGCCGCGAGCTGATCGTGATCGTCGCCGGTCAGACGAATCGTCGACGCCTCGAGGTTGTCGTGCAGTTGATCGACGGTCGCCGGACCCACCAGGACCGTGTCCGCCCAGGGCCGATCCAGGACGGCGGCGATCGCGACCGCGGCCGGGCTCACTCCGTGGTGATCGGCGATCCGCGCGAGCTCCACCGGTGGCTGGGCCGCGAGCCGACCGTTGGCCATGGTCTCCTTGACCAGCACGCGTGCGCCGGCGGCATGGGCCTGCTCGAGCGCCGTACCCACCGACGGCTCGAGGACGTTCCAGGTCGACTGGACAGCGGAGAAGACGGCCCGCCCGTCCGACCGCAGTCCCAGCGCGCGCTCGACGACCTCGGCCTGCCTCGCGCCCGACGTCGAGAAACCCACCCGCACGCCGTTGTCGGCGAGACGCGCAAGCGCGTCGAGCAGCGGTTGATCGGTGAGTACCGGACTGTCCGGCGTCAGCGAATGCACCTGGTAGAGGGCGATCCGGTCGCCGAGCAGCGTACGGCTCTCGTCCCACTGACGAGTGAACTGCGCCAGCGAGTGCTCCTTGACCTCGTGGACGTCGACGTCCATGCGCCACTCGCCGACGTAGGCGTAGCCCCACTTGCTGGAGACCGTCATGTCGGTCAGGTCGCGAGCGTCGAGCCAGCCGCCGAGGAACTCCTCGGAGCGACCGTAGGAGCGCGCCACGTCGACCCACCGAACGCCGGCGGCGTAGGCGGCGTCGAGCACCTGCCAGGTGGCCGTACGCATCGCGTCGACACCGCGATCGGACGGCAGATCCCGGTCCCGTCCGAGGTTGATGTAGGCCGGCCGACCGAGCGCGGCCAGGCCCAGCCCAATCCGCATCTTCGCCTCCGTCGACCGACCGCGGATGCCGTCCGCTCGAGGGTGGTGCCCCCAGCAGGATTCGAACCTGCGCACCCGGCTCCGGAGGCCGGTGCTCTATCCCCTGAGCTATGGGGGCCAGGGACGACGCGAGCGTAGCGCAGCGGTATCAGTGTGACAGCGTGTGGTCGGTAGCCGCGCGGTGGAAGGGGCCGACATGACCGACGTGAACCTGGCGCTGGGAACGATGTACTTCGGCACCTGGGTCGGCGAGTCCGACGCGTTCGCCCTGCTCGACCGGTTCGCTGACGCCGGAGGCACGCTTCTCGACACCGCCGACTGCTACGCGTTCTGGGCGGACCCCTCGCGGTCCGGCGGGCAGAGCGAGTCCGTCATCGGCCGCTGGCTGGAGCGCCGACCGGGTCGGCGAGACTCCGTCGTGCTGAGCACGAAGGTCGGCGCGGAGCCGTTGCTCGACGACGCCTGGCCAGCCCATCGGCAGGGGCTCTCGGCGGCGTCGGTCGCGAAGGGGATCGAGGGCAGCCTGCGCCGACTGGGAACCGACCGCGTCGACCTCTACTGGGCGCATCTCGAGGATCGCGACGTCGAGCTCGAGGAGACCGCCGAGGCGATGGCCGAGCTGGTCGCCGGCGGCAAGGTCGCCCGGCTCGGCGCGTCGAACCATCCGGCCTGGCGGGTCGAACGGGCTCGCCAGGTCGCGATCCGGCGTGGCTGGGAGCCGTACACCGCACTGCAGCTCAGCTACTCCTATGTGCAGCCGCGACCGCTGGCGCCGGTCGACGGGCAGGACCATCCGTTCGGCATGGCCGGCGCGGGAGACGTGGACTACGCCGCGAGCGATCCCGATCTGTGGCTATGGGCATACAGCCCGCTGCTGCGCGGCAGTTACGCCCGGACCGATCGGCCCTTCGCGGAGGCGTACGACCATCCGGGTACCACCCGCCGGCTGGCGGTGCTCAGCGAGGTGGCGGAGGAGATCGACGCCACCCGCAACCAGGTCGTGCTGGCCTGGCTCACCGGCGGCGACCCGGCGATCACCCCGATCGTCGGCATCAGCAGCGCCGAACAGTTAGACGAGGCGATCGCCGGGGTGTCGCTGCGGCTCAGCGTCGAGCAACGGCAGCGGCTCGACGCGGCTGCCTAGAAGCGGGCCGCCGGCGGGGTCGCGACCGGTCCGTTGAGCGAGAGCTGCGGCCACCGCACCCGATGGGCGCCGAAGCCGGACGCGTGTGTCCCGTCATGACCGATCGGTCGTCGGCACCGATAGGCGGGCGAGTAGAGGTCACGACAGGAGTCGAGGTAGCTGGTGTACGCGAACTCCAGATCCAGTCGTTCGTCGAAGCTCATGAGATGCCACCGCCCCTGGCGCTCTCGGGATAGATCACCCGCTCGCTGCGCCTGCCCTCAGTGTGGCATCTCCGTCGGTCGTCGCGGTTGATTGCGAGCGGCGTGCCGAAATCACGTCCGATCGCGATCGGACGCGCGCGGTGACACCGCTGGTGGGGCCGGATCGACCGACCCCACCAGCGGGAACGGCGGTCCTTATCCGATGAGACCGTGCGGATCGAGGACGTACTTGCGGGCCGCTCCCTTGTCGAACTCGGCGTACCCCTGGGGTGCCTGGTCGAGCGGGATGACGGTCGCGTTCACGTTCTTCGCGATCTGCGTCCGGTCGTGCAGGATTGCCATCATGAGCTGCCGGTTGTAGCGCATGACGGGGCACTGCCCGGTCGTGAACGACTGCGACTTCGCCCAGCCGAGGCCGAGGCGGATCGACAGCGAGCCGATCTTGGCCGCCTCGTCGGCCGCGCCCGGGTCGCCCGTCACGTAGAGGCCGGGGATGCCGAGCGCGCCGCCCGCACGGGTCACGTCCATGACCGTGTTGAGCACCGTCGCCGGACGTTCGACCTCCGCCTCGTCGCCGTGGCCGCGGGCCTCGAAGCCCACCGCGTCGACGGCGCAGTCGACCTCGGGCTCGCCGAGGATCTGCTCGATCTGCTCATGCGGCTTGCCCTTGCTGACGTCGACGGCTTCGCAGCCGAAGCCTCGAGCCTGCTCCAGTCGTTCCTTCTGCAGATCGCCCACGATGACGACGGCCGCCCCCAGCAGGAAGGCCGAGGTCGCCGCGGCGAGCCCGACCGGACCGGCGCCCGCGATGTAGACCGTGGAGCCCGGCCCGACTCCGGCCGTCACGCAGCCGTGGAACCCGGTGGGGAAGATGTCCGAGAGCATGGTCAGGTCCCGGATCCTCGCCATCGCCTGGTCCTTGTCGGGGAACTTCAGCGCGTTCCAGTCCGCGTACGGAACCAGGACGTACTCCGCCTGGCCACCGACCCAGCCGCCCATGTCCACGTATCCGTACGCGGATCCGGGCCGATCCGGGTTCACGTTCAGGCAGACGCCGGTCTTGCCCTCCTTGCAGTTGCGGCACCGGCCGCACGCGATGTTGAACGGCACCGAGACCAAGTCACCGGTCTGGAGGAACTCGACGTCCGGCCCGGTCTCGACGACCTCGCCGGTGATCTCGTGGCCGAGGGGGAGTCCCTCGGGGGCGGTCGTCCGCCCGCGCACCATGTGCTGGTCGCTGCCGCAGATGTTGGTCGCGACGGTCCTGAGGATGACGCCGTGCGGGACCTGGCGTCCGACATTCGCCGGGTTGACTCCGGGGCCGTCCTTGAGCTCGAAGGTCGGATAGTCCAGGGTCTCGACCTCGACCTTGCCTGCACCTCTGTAGATCACTGCTTTGTTGTTGTCTGGCACGGCTCTACTCCTCTCCGTTGAGAGTCCGGCCGAATTGGCGTACGTACCCAGGCGATGCGCAGGCATGCGACGTCGCGAGGGAATCGACGGGAAGCGAGTCAGTGCGAGGAGCTCACGCCGGGTCGCGATGCAGCCAGGCCAGCAGATCCGACGGCGCCAGCTGCGCCGTGCGGTCCCGGTAAGCCGCGATCTCCTCGTCGGTCAGCTGCTCGCGACCCGACCCGGACCGGCCCTGCCGGAAGAACGCACCGATGTCCTTGAAGACGCCGAGGCGGTCGGCCAGCAGCCGATCGGCCCGACCCTTCATGCTCTCGAACGTCGCCGCTCGTACGAGATCAGGCCAGCGGTCGTCGGGCACCGAGACCCCGAGGACGTCGGCCAGCCGGCGCATCTGTCCGTCGAGGTCGGCGGACAGCTCGTCGTAGTGGCACAACACGATGTTCGGCTCGTGGCGGCGGCTCCACGCGTCCGACAGATGCCACATCACACCGGGCAAGGAGTCCATCACCTCGCGAGGATCGGCCCGCGACGAGATCCAGGTCAGCAGCCACTCGCGCAACGGCTCGGTCGGCGCCGACTCGGGCTCGGCGGCGCCGGTGAGCTCCTGCATCCGCTCCCGGTCGATGTTGAGGCTCTGGTGATAGAGCGACACGGCCATGTCGAGCGGGTGCCGAGCCATGACGATGTAGGTCGCGCGCGGGTCGAGCGGGATGCCGTCGAGCGGCGTGTGGGTCTTGATGACCCGGCGGTGCGGCTGCGCCTCGAGTTCGGCGACGACCTCGTCGCGCGACTTGGTGGTCTGGTCGAGCCACGGCGACAACTCACTGAGTGGACCGGGCAGCTCCGGAGCGCCGTGGACGAGGACGGCGCAGATCATCTGCATCCAGGTCGTCCCGCTCTTGGACCTCGTACTGACCACGATGTCGCCGCTGCGGAAGGGGAATCCGATCCAGCGGCCACTGTCCTCGTCCGACGACACGTAGCGATGCGGGAGTTCGGGCACCGTCGGATCGTAGCCGTGTCTAGGGCCGCCCGATTGCGGGACGGTAGTCGTTTCGGACGATCGCGAATCTGCCGCCGTCCCGCAATCGCGGACTCAGGCCAGTCGCGTCGCGAGCCAGCCCAGTGCCTTGGCGTACTGCCGGTCGATGGTGGCGTGTGTCGCGCCCTCGACGAGCTCGAAGTGGACGACGTCGTCGGAGACACCGAGGCCGGACAGCGCCTCGCGAAACGCCTCGGCGCCCAGGTCGAGGAACCACTCGTCCTTGGTGCCGCCATCGATCCAGATCGCCCGGGCACCGCGCAGCGCGTCGGCGTGTTTCGGCGCCATCCGTACCGGGTCCCAGTCGAGCCAGCGCTGCCAGGCGTCGGGGACGAGCGCCCCGGTCGTCGTGTCGAACGGCAGCTCCGGAGTGCCGTCGTCGCGTACGGAGAAGCAGGCAGCCACCCCGAGCAGCATGGCCAGCAGGATGTCCTCGTCCGGATCGGTGGAGTACGTGCCGGCGCGGAAGCCCTCCCACCACGCGCCGATGTCGCCGTCATGCTCCCGCAGGATGCGGACCGCCTTGGGGAACTCCGGGACGTAGCACGCCTCGTAGAGCGAGTCACCCGCGTGGGTCGCCAGGCCCCCGAACAGATCGGGCCGGAGCATCGGCGTGATCATCGCGCCGAAGCCGCCGCTCGACTTGCCGGCGATGCCGCGGTGCTCCGGCGCCGCCAGGGTGCGGTAGCGGGCGTCGACGTACGGGACGACCTCGTCACACAGGTACGAGTGGTAGGCGCCGGTGCCGGGCGAGTCGACGAACTGGCTCCCGCCGTACGCGGTCCAGGCGTCGACGTAGACGACGACCGCGGGCGGCGCGTCGCCACGCGAGAACATGGCGTCGGCCTCCTCGGGGAACGACGGCCGGAAGGCCCGGCGATTGCGCCACCCCGTCACGAACCCGGTGTAGCCCTGGATGACGTAGACACTCGGGTAGCGCCGCTCCGGCTCGTCGTCGTAGCCGGGCGGCGTATAGACGAGCAGCGGTCGCTCGTAGGGGTCGCCGAGTGGGTTGTCCCGAAGCAGGTCGCTGGTGATCGTGAGCTCGTCGATCCGACCGGACAGTTCGCTGGAGTACCAAGGTTGCATGAGCCAACTCTGCCAGCGTGTCGGATCACCGGCACCTGCCGAGGCCGCTCTCTGCATGGTGAGTCGGCACTCTGCATGGGCCGGACGCCATGCGGAGTGCGTGGCGACCACGAGAACGTGGTATCCCGCCGGGACGGACACACGTGTCTCGACGTACGCGCACCTGCGGAGGCACCTGGGTCGCGTCGATACGCTAGACCAGTGACGCCCGACCAGCTCTCCGATGCCATCGTCGCCGCGCTCGACTCCGCGGTCCGCGACGGCGACCTGACCCTGTCCGACGGCGTACCGGCGAGCGTGCGCGTCGAGCGACCGAAGGTCAAGGAGCACGGCGACTACGCGACCAACGTCGCGATGCAGCTCGCCAAGCAGGCCGGCCGCCCGCCGCGCGAGATCGCCGAGCTGATCGCCACCCGGCTGGCCGAGACCAAGGGCATCGCCGCGGCCGAGGTGGCCGGACCGGGCTTCCTCAACGTCCGGATCGACGCCGGGGCGCAGGGAGCCTTGGCGGCCGACATCGTCGCGGCCGGCGAGTCCTACGGCGGCAGCGACACCCTGTCCGGCGTCCGGGTCAACCTGGAGTTCGTCTCGGCCAACCCGACCGGGCCGGTCACGTTGGCCTCGACGCGGTGGGCCGCCGTCGGCGACAGCCTGGCCCGGATCCTCGAGGCGATCGGCGCCGACGTCACCCGCGAGTACTACTTCAACGACCACGGCGCCCAGATCGACCGGTTCGCGCGCTCCTTGCTCGCCCGGGCCCGTGGCCAGCAGCCGCCCGACGACGGCTACGCCGGGGCCTACATCGAGGAGGTCGCCGCCCCGATCGTCGAGGCCAACCCGGACGTCTTGGCACTGCCCGACGACGAAGCGCAGGAGGTCTTCCGTCGCGAAGGCGTGGCGCTGATGTTCGACGAGGTCAAGCGGAGCCTGCACGACTTCGGCGTCGACTTCGACGTCTATTTCCACGAGGCCTCGGTGCACGAGTCGGGAGCCGTACGGGAGGCCATCGACCGGCTGACGACCCTCGGACAGACGTACGAGAAGGACGGCGCGCTCTGGTTGCGGAGCTCGGACTACGGCGACGACAAGGACCGGCCGCTGATCCGGTCCAACGGCACGCCGACCTACATCGCGGCCGACGCCGCCTACTACCTCGACAAGCGGCAGGGGCGCGGCTTCGACCGCGTCATGATCCTGCTCGGCGCCGATCACCACGGCTACATCGGGCGCTACCGCGCGCTGAGTGCGGCCTTCGGCGACGACCCCGACGTGAACCTCGAGATCCTGATCGGCCAGATGGTCAATCTCGTACGCGACGGCAAGCCGCTGCGGATGTCGAAACGGGCCGGCACGGTGCTCACGATGCAGGACCTGGTCGACGCGGTGGGGATGGACGCCGCGCGCTACTCGCTCGTGCGCTACTCGATGGACGCCACCATCGACCTCGATCTCGACCTGTGGGCCCGGCAGACGCAGGACAACCCGGTCTTCTACGTGCAGTATGCCCATGCGCGACAGGCCTCGATCCTGCGAAACGCCGCCGACCTCGGACTCGCGCCGGCCGGAGCCGACTTCGATCCGGCGCTGCTGAGCGACCCGCGCGAGGGCGATCTGCTACGGGCGCTCGCCGAGTTCCCGCGGGTGGTCGGCCACGCGGCCGAGCTACGTGAGCCGCACCGGGTGGCCCGCTATCTGGAGGACACGGCCGCGTCGTTCCACAGGTTCTACGACGAGTGCCGGGTGCTTCCGGTCGGCGACGAGGAGCCGACGTCGTTGCACGCCGCCCGGCTGCTGCTGGTCGCCGCCACTCGCCAGGTCATCGCCAACGGCCTCGGGCTGCTCGGCGTGACGGCGCCCGATCGGATGTGAGCCGAGCATGCGCGCGCACGAGGCCGGAGCACTGCACGGCCAGGCGGGACATCGTGGGCCCTCCTGGCTGGAGGCGCCTCTCGACGTCAACGCCCTCGTCACGCCTCTGTGGTCACGGACCGTCGATCGCGACGCGGTGGGCCGGTTGGAGGCCGGCGGCGTCCCGGTGACCGAGCTCGCTCGCGAGTTCGGCACGCCGATCTACGTGCTCGACGAGCAGGACTTCCGCGAGCGCGCCCGCGCGTTCCACGACGCGTTCGACGGCGTCGACGTCTACTACGCCGGCAAGGCCTTCCTCTGTGCGGCGGTCGTCCGCTGGACTCATGAGGAGGGGCTGCGGCTCGACGTGTGCACCAGCGGCGAGCTGGCCGTGGCGCTGCGCGCCGGGATGCCGACCGAACACATCGGCTTCCACGGCAACAACAAGAGCACCGCCGAGTTGTGCCGAGCCGTCGAGGTGGGGGTGGGCCGGCTGATCGTCGACTCCTTCGACGAGATCGACCGCCTCGTCGAGCTGACCGCCGAGCTCGGCACGAGGGCGCACGTCATGGTGCGGGTGACCGCCGGCGTCGAGGCGCACACGCACGAATACATCGCGACCGCGCACGAGGACCAGAAGTTCGGCTTCTCTATCGCCGAGGGAGACGCGTTCGACGCCGTACGCAGAGTCCTCGACGCACCGGGTCTGGAGCTCCTCGGTCTCCACTCGCACGTTGGGTCGCAGGTGTTCGACACGTCGGGGTTCGAGGTCGCGGCCCGGCGAGTCCTGGCCCTGCGTGCCCGGGTCCGCGACGAGCTCGGCGAGGTGCTGCCCGAGCTCGGCCTCGGCGGCGGCTTCGGCATCGCGTACACGACCCAGGACACGCCGTCGTCGCCGGCCGAGCTCGCCGGCGGGCTGCTCGGCATCGTCGCCCACGAGTGCAAGGCGATGGGGATCGACGTGCCGCGGCTGTCGGTCGAGCCCGGTCGCGCCATCGCCGGCCCCGCCATGCACACCTTGTACGAGGTGGGGACGGTCAAGCGGGTGCCGCTCGACGGCGGTGCCTCGCGTACGTACGTCGCCGTCGACGGCGGCATGAGCGACAACCTCCGGACCGCGCTCTACGACGCCGACTACTCGTGCACACTCGCCTCGCGGCGATCCGACGCGACGCCCGTGCTGGCCCGCGTGGTCGGCAAGCACTGCGAGTCCGGCGACATCCTCGTCAAGGACGAGTTCCTCCCCGGTGACATCAGGCCGGGGGACCTGCTCGCCGTGCCGGGCACCGGCGCCTACTGCCGTTCGCTCGCGAGCAACTACAACCACGTGCCGCGGCCCGGTGTCGTGGCGGTACGAGACGGCGCGGCCCGACTCGTCGTGCGTCCGGAGACCGAGGACGACCTGCTGCGACTGGACGTCGGCTCATGACCACGCCCACCGTCGCGCAATCTCGGCGCCATGAGCGGGAGGCGTCGTCATGAGCAGACTGCCGACGCTGCGGGTCGGACTGCTCGGGTGCGGCAACGTCGGAGCGGAGGTGGTGCGGATCCTCCGGACCGAGGCCGACGAGTTCGCCGCCCGGGCCGGAGCCCGATTGGAGCTCGCCGGCGTCGCGGTTCGCCGGCCCGGGCGGGCTCGCGACGTCGACTTGGACCCGGGCCTGCTCACCACGGACGCCCACGGCCTCGCCACGCGCGACGACGTCGACCTGGTCATCGAGGTGATCGGCGGCATCGAGCCGGCCCGGAGCCTGATCCTGGCCGCCTTGGACAGTGGCGCGTCGGTCGTCACGGCCAACAAGGCGCTGCTCGCCGAGGACGGCGAGACTCTCTTCGCGGCCGCCGAGAAGGCCGGTCGCGACCTCTACTTCGAGGCGGCCGTCGCCGGGGCGATCCCGATCCTGCGGCCGCTGCGCGAGTCGCTTGCGGGCGACCGGGTCGAGCGCGTGATCGGGATCGTCAACGGCACGACCAACTACATCCTCGACAAGATGACGACCACCGGCGCCGGCTTCGCCGAGGCGCTCGAGGAGGCCCAGTCGCTCGGCTACGCCGAGGCCGACCCCACGGCGGACATCGAGGGATTCGACGCCGCTGCCAAGGCCGCGATCCTCGCCGGGTTGGCCTTCCACACCCGGGTCACCGCCGCCGACGTCTACCGCGAGGGGATCACCGACGTCACGGCCCGCGACGTCGCGTCGGCGGCCGAGATGAACTGTGTCGTCAAGGCCTTGGCGATCTGCGAGCTGCGGGAGAGCGGCACCGGCCCGGCCGTGTCGGTCCGGGTGCATCCCGCGATGATTCCGGCGACGCACCCGCTGGCCAGCGTGCGCGAGGCGTACAACGCCGTCTTCGTCGAGAGCCAGGCCGCTGGGCAGCTGATGTTCTACGGGCCCGGCGCCGGGGGTGCTCCGACCGCGTCGGCCGTGCTCGGCGACCTCGTCACGGTCGCCCGGCACCGGCTCGACGGCACCACCGGCGTGGGCGAGTCGACCCACGCGCAGCGCGAGGTGCTGTCGATGGGCGAGACCCGTACCCGCTATCACATCGCGATCGACGTCGACGACCGTGCGGGCGTGCTGGCCGCCGTCGCGACCGAGTTCGCCACCCATGACGTCTCCATCCAGACCGTCCGCCAGGAGGGCCGCGGGGACGACGCCGAACTGGTGATCGTGACGCACCGGGCGGCCGACGCCGCGTTGTCGGCGACCGTCGCGGGGCTGCGGAAGATGCCGATGGTGCATGCGGTGACCTCGGTGATGCGGGTCGAGGCCGAGGGAGAGTGAGTACGCTGTGAGGTGCCCGCTGACCTGCCGTGACGGCCGAAGGTGAGTGAGCGTCCATGACCTGGCGCGGGGTGGTCGAGGAGTATCGCGAGTGGCTGCCGTTGCCCGCCGAGGCACCGGTGGTGAGCCTCGCCGAGGGCGGTACGCCGCTGCTGGAGTCCGGCTGGCTGTCCGAGCGGACCGGCGGTCGCGTGTGGCTCAAGGTCGAGGGCGCCAACCCGACCGGGTCGTTCAAGGACCGCGGCATGGCGGTCGCCATGTCGGCTGCGCTCGCAGACGGCGCGAAGGCCTGCGTCTGCGCGTCGACCGGCAACACGTCGGCATCGATGGCGGCGTACGCGGCCCGGGTCGGCCTCACCTCCCTCGTCCTCGTGCCGGACGGCTACATCGCGGCGGGCAAGCTCGCCCAGGCCCTGATGCACGGCGCCGCCGTCGTCCGGATCCGGTCCGGGTTCGACGACTGCCTGGTCGTCGCCCGGCAACTCGCCGACCGCTACCCGGTGGCCCTGCTCAACTCGGTCAACCCGATGCGTCTCGAGGGTCAGAAGACCGCGGCCTTCGAGATCGTCGACCGACTCGGCACGGCGCCCGACATCCACGTCCTCCCCGTCGGCAACGCGGGCAACGTCTCGGCGTACTGGAAGGGATACCTGGAGTACGCCGACGCCGGCGGTGGCGGCACGCCGACCATGTGGGGCTTCCAGGCCGCCGGCGCCGCGCCGCTCGTCAAGGGCGTCCCGGTCGAGCGGCCCGAGACGGCCGCCTCGGCCATCCGGATCGGCAACCCGGCCTCGTGGCGGCTCGCGGAGGCGGCCCGGGACGCGTCCGGCGGCCGTTTCGAGGCGGTGGCCGACGCCGACATCCTCCAGGCGCAGCGGGACATCGCCCGCCGCGACGGCGTCTTCGTCGAGCCCGCGTCGGCCACCGGAGTCGCCGGCCTGCTCGCCCTGGCCGACGCCGGACAGGTGCCGGCCGGAGCCCGGATCGCCGTCACCTTGACCGGCCACGGGCTCAAGGACACCGTGACTGCCCTGGACGCGCTCGAGGGCATCGCGCCGATCGTGGTCGAACCCGACGCCGACGCGGTCGCCGACGCCGTCCAGCTCGCGGACTAGGTCCGACGGCGGCTGCTCCGACGTACAAGTGTTGGCGTGAATTGCCGGTTCCGACCAATGTTGGCGCAACGTCGCACCAACACTTGGGGCCGGCGCCGGGAATCCTCCCGCAGCGGTCAGAACAGGCTCATCTGCACCGGCGTGTCCGGCGACTCGTACGGTCCGACCGCGATCCGGCTGCCCGCGACGGCGCCGAGATCGACGACGTAGCGCACGGCGTCGGCGTCGTCCCGCAGTCGCGCCAGCACCGCCGACCCGGCGACCGCGTCGATATGGAACCCGTGGTCACCGGTCCGTAGGTCGTGGGGGTACGGCAGCCAGCCGCCGACCGGGACGTCGGCGAAGAACGCGTCGGCTGAAGGCGGCCGGGTCCAGGCCGTGTCGGCCGGATCGACCCCGATCCGCGTCGGCGATGCTGCGATCACCTCGCGGGCCTGGTGCACCGCGTCACGATGCTCGGCCCGGATCGCGTCGGCTGCCGCGGGCCGTTCGAGCGCCACGATCTTGGCCGCTCGACGTTTGGTCTGGGTGAGGCCCGTGTGCTCGGTGATCGCGTCCTCGACGACCCGGACCGCCCGCCCGTCCGGCGCCCGCGCGACGTAGGTGGCGAGGGAGGCGCCCTGCTCGTCGAGGCGGGACGCCTGCCGCCCGTCCAACGCGGTCCCCACCTTGCTCGTGGCGTCGGCGAAGGTCGCGACGTAGACCCAGTGTGGCTGCGCCAGGTAAGCGGCGAGCGCGTCCGGGACATATCCGCCCAGATGGGCATGGTGCGCGAAGCGGAACTCGTCCTTGGCGACACACTCCTCGCACTGCTGGCCCGAGGTCGCGAGCCGTCCACGAGGACAGTCGACCCACGTCAGGTGGCCGCGGACGGCGCCGGAGTAGCCGAGACAGTACGGCCCGGTGGAGACCAGGCGCAGTCCGAGTCGCCGACCCAGGAGGGATAGCTCCCGGAGCCCGGAGGCGTCGTCGTGCAGCTCCAGACGCGGCTGCCGGTCGCTCCACGCCACGCCGCGACACAGATCGCCGGCAGCGGGTTCCCCTGCGGTCGGCTGCACGCCGCCTCCTCCCTGTCGACCGGTGACCATCCTGACCTAGCGGCGTGGCCTAGGCTGATCGGCCGTGCGAAGTGACGAGTACGTCGACAGGACGATCGTGGTCCGGGCGCCGGCGACCAGCGCCAATCTCGGACCGGGTTTCGACGCCCTCGGCCTGGCGCTGGACCTGCACGACGAGATCGACCTGTCCGTCGCCGACGCCGGTCTGACCGTCGAGGTCGACGGCGAGGCCGCCGACGCCGTGTCGCGCGACGAGTCGCATCTCGTGGTCCGGGCCATCCGGTCCGCCTTCGACGCGATGGACGCCAAGCAGCCCGACGGCCTGCTGCTTCGGTGCCGCAACCGGATCCCGCATGCCCGCGGCCTCGGCTCCAGCGCGGCGGCGATCGTCTCCGGCATCGTGGCGGCCCGGGCGCTGGTGGTCGACGGGTCCGATCGGCTCGACGATCGGGCCGCGCTGCGCCTCGCGACCGATCTCGAAGGGCATCCCGACAACGTCGCGGCCTGTCTGCTCGGCGGGCTCACCCTGGCCTGGTCCGGATCCGACGGCGGCCGGGCCGTCAAGCTGACTCCGGACGTCCGCACGGTCGCGATGATCCCGCCGGAGCCGGTGTCGACCGAGGTGGCCCGCGGCCTGCTGCCGGAGTCCGTGTCGCATTCGGCCGCCGCGCACAATGCCGGCCGGGCGGCGCTGCTGGTGGCGGCCCTGACCTCGGCGGGCTCGCCCGGCGTGCTGCTCGCGGCCACCCAGGACCGGCTGCACCAGTCCTACCGGGCCCCCGCCATGGCCGCGTCGCACGCCCTGGTCCAGCGACTCCGCGCCGAAGGGTTCGCCGCCGTCATCTCGGGCGCGGGCCCGACCGTACTGACGCTGCTTCCGTCCGGTGGGGACCCGGCGCCGGTCGGCGGGCACACGCCGGAGGGTTGGCGTTGGCTCGCGTTGGACGTGGACCTGCGCGGCGCCCACGTCGTGGAATGAACGACGTCACGTACGTGTTTGAATCTGTGTAACGACACGTGGCGTGCGGGATGCTAGGCTCTAGCCGCACGACCCGCAGAGACCTCAGTCGCTGCGACGGGGCCGCCGCGGTCGTCGCTTCCATCACCACGATCCGAGCAGATCTCGGGTGTGCGTGGTCACACTCATTCGGCTCGCGTTCGCATCGTGACGTCGCGGATGTGACTCGGAGCCGTGAGACGAAGGGAGCACCCCCCGCCCGTTGCCGGATGCTTTGGGAGGGTTTACGCGGAGCCTGGAAGACCCAGGCCGCATCGAACCAGGGTGAGCCTCAAGCTCCCCGACGTGGGAAGGACCTCACGTGACAGAATCCAACACACTCACCCCTGTCGCCGGTGATTCCGACGCCGCGACCGCAGAAGCGGGCTCGGCGGCGTCGCGCCGCAAGAGCGGTGGGGGTCTGTCCGGAAAGGTGCTCGCCGAACTGCAGCAGATCGCCAGCGGTCTCGGCATCAAGGGCATCGGCCGGATGCGCAAGGGACAGCTGATCGAAGCGATCAAGGCTGCCCAGAGCGGCTCCTCCGAGTCCGGATCGGCCGGTGCCACGACCGCCGACGCGACTCAGACGAGTGCTCCCGAGAAGACTTCGAAGCCCGCCGCCGACGAGACCTCGGCTCCGACCGAGACGACGCCGAGCGGCGACCAGAAGGAGCCCACCGAGGGCAAGGCCAAGTCCGACGGCCGGCGCGACGACGGCTCCGACGAGTCGCGAGGAGACAACCAGCGCGGCGACCGCCAGAGCAACCAGTCGGGCAAGCAGCAGCAGCGGCAGCGCCAGGGCGGTGGCCAGGGCGGCGGGGGCGGCCAAGGCGGCGGCCAGGGCGGCGGTGGTGGAGACGACCACGGCGGAGGCGGCGGACGTCGTCGTCGGCGCCGCAGTCGCGACCGCAGCCGCAACCGTCCCGACGCCGAGCCGCAGATCAGTGAGGACGACGTCCTGCTGCCGGTCGCCGGCATTCTGGACGTTCTCGACAACTACGCCTTCGTCCGTACGAGCGGCTACCTGCCCGGACCGGGCGACGTCTACGTCTCGCTGTCGATGGTCCGCAAGCACGGCCTCCGCAAGGGAGACGCGGTCACCGGCCAGGTGCGGCAGCCCCGCGAGGGCGAGCGGCGCGAGAAGTTCAACCCGCTCGTCCGGGTCGACTCGATCAACGGCATGGACCTCGAAGCGGCCAAGCAGCGGGTCGAGTTCAGCAAGCTGACCCCGCTCTACCCGCAGGAGCGGCTGCGGCTCGAGACCGATCCCGAGGGTCTGACGACGCGGATCATCGACATCGTCGCCCCGATCGGCAAGGGCCAGCGCGGCCTGATCATCTCGCCGTCGAAGGCCGGCAAGACGCTGATCCTGCAGGCGATCGCCAACGCGATCACGACCAACAACCCCGAGTGCCACCTCATGGTCGTCCTCGTCGACGAGCGGCCCGAAGAGGTCACCGACATGCAGCGGGCGGTCAAGGGCGAGGTCATCGCCTCGACGTTCGACCGGCCGGCCGACGACCACACCACGGTCTCGGAGCTGGCGATCGAACGGGCCAAGCGCCTGGTCGAGCTGGGTCACGACGTCGTCGTCCTGCTCGACTCGATCACGCGGCTCGGCCGGGCCTACAACCTGGCGGCTCCGGCGAGCGGCCGGATCATGTCCGGTGGTGTCGACTCGTCGGCGCTCTACCCGCCGAAGAAGTTCTTCGGCGCCGCCCGCAACATCGAGGACGGCGGCTCCCTGACGATCCTCGCGACCGGCCTGATCGAGACCGGCTCCAAGATGGACGAGGTCATCTTCGAGGAGTTCAAGGGCACCGGAAACATGGAGGTGCGGCTGCGTCGCGAGTTCGCCGACAAGCGCATTTTCCCGGCGATCGACGTCGACGCGTCGGGCACCCGTCGTGAGGAGTTCCTGATGTCGCGCGACGAGCTCGCCATCGTCTGGAAGCTTCGCCGAGTGCTGTCCGCCCTCGACGGTCAGCAGGCCCTGGAGCTGCTGCTCAACAAGCTGAAGCAGACCAAGACCAACGTGGAGTTCCTGATGGAGGTTCAGAAGACGACTCCGACGGCGCCCAACGGCCGTCGGGACGACAGCTGATGACCTCCGTCTACGACTTCACCGCGACGACGATCGACGGTGAGGAGCAGTCCTTGTCCGACTACGAGGGCAAGGTGCTCCTCATCGTCAACGTCGCGTCGAAGTGCGGATTCACGCCGCAGTACGCCGGTCTCGAGGAGCTCTACCGCAAGCACGCCGACAACGGACTCGTCGTGCTGGGCTTCCCCTGCGACCAGTTCGGCCACCAGGAGCCGGGCGACGAGGCGGAGATCCGGGAGTTCTGCTCGCTGAGCTATGACGTGACGTTTCCGATGTTCGCCAAGATCGAGGTCAACGGCGACGGCGCCCACCCGCTCTACGCCTGGCTCAAGGAGGAGCAGCGGGGCCTGCTGGGCGGTCGGATCAAGTGGAACTTCACCAAGTTCCTCGTCGATCGCTCCGGCCAGCCGGTCAACCGCTATGCGCCCAACACGACTCCGGAGGACCTCGGCGGCGACGTCGAGGAGCTGCTCTGACCGTCGGGAATCGACGCCGCCGGATTGGCGTTGACACTCTTGCCGATGGCACACTGACAGCCGGTTCCGGTTCACGCCCGTGCCGCGGGCGACCCGGCGACCGCATGTGAGAGGACACCATGAAAGCCGACATTCACCCCGCGTACGGGGTCACCGAGGTGACCTGTACCTGCGGCAACACGTTCACCACCCGCAGCACGGCCGCCAACGGCAACATCCATGCCGAGGTGTGCTCCAACTGCCACCCGTTCTACACCGGCAAGCAGAAGATTCTGGACACCGGTGGCCGCGTCGCGCGGTTCGAGAAGCGCTACGCGAAGGCCAAGTCCGGCAAGTAGCTCACACCCACGGCGTCGCCCAGGCAACGACCTCGGGCGACGCCGTCGTCATACCACGTTCTCGTGGTACGACCTCACTCTGCACGGGATCGACACCATGCAGAGTGCCGAGATACCACGAGAACGTGGTAATCGTGTGAAGCGTGAGCCGTGGGCGGAGGAGGTGCCGTGATGTTCGAAGCGATCGAGTCCTGGGTCGCCGAGCATGCCGACCTCGAACGCCAGATGACGGACCCAGCCCTGCACGCGGATCCGCAACGCGCCAAGCGCGTCGGGCAGCGCTATGCCAGGGTGAGCTCGGTCGTCCGCACCTACCGCGACTGGCAACAGGCCCGCGACGACGCCGTGGCGGCCCACGAGCTGGCGGCCGAGGACGAGGCGTTCGCCGCCGAGGCGGAGTCGCTCGAGGCGGCTCAGGCCGGGCTCGAGGAGCGGCTGCGCCGACTGCTGTTGCCCCGCGACCCGGCCGACGATCGCGACGTCATCCTCGAGATCAACGCCGGCGCCGGTGGTGAGGAGTCTGCCCTGTTCGCGGCCGATCTGGCCCGGATGTACACCCGGTTCGCCGAACGTCGCGGCTGGCGGGTCGAGACCCTCGACGCCGCGGAGTCCGAGCTCGGCGGCTTCCGCTCGGTCACGATGGCGATCCAGGCGAAAGGCACGCCCGAGCCCGGCGAGACGCCGTACGCCCTGCTGAAGTACGAAGGCGGCGTGCACCGGGTCCAGCGCGTGCCGGTGACGGAGTCGCAGGGCCGGATCCACACCTCGGCCGCGGGCGTCCTGGTGCTGCCGGAAGCCGAGCCGGTCGACGTCGAGATCAACGAGTCCGACCTGCGGATCGACGTCTTCCGGTCGTCCGGGCCGGGCGGTCAGAGCGTCAACACCACCGACTCCGCCGTCCGGATCACCCATGTGCCCAGCGGCGTCGTGGTGAGCTGCCAGAACGAGAAGAGCCAGCTGCAGAACCGGGAGCAGGCGACGCGGATCCTGCGGGCCCGGCTGCTCGCGATGGCTCAGGAGGCCGCCGACGCCGAGGCCGCCGAGCGGCGCCGGTCGCAAGTACGCACGGTCGACCGGTCGGAGCGGATCCGGACGTACAACTTCCCGGAGAACCGGATCTCCGACCATCGCGTCGGCTTCAAGTCCTACAACCTCGACGCGGTCCTCGACGGCGACCTGGACGCGGTGATCGCGAGCTGCGTGACCGCCGACGAGGCCGAGCGGATGGCGGAGGCCGGCCAGGCGAGCACATGACGACCCGCGAGCTGTTGTGTGCGGCGACCGTCAGGCTGTCGGAGGCCGGTGTCACGTCACCGGACCTCGACGCCAGGCTGCTCCTTGCCCAGGTGCTCGGCAAGCCGCATCTGAGTCTGGACGGGGACAGCCACGTCGAGGCCGAGGCGACCTGGCGGTTCGAGGAGCTCGTGCGCCGCCGCGCCGCCCGGGAGCCGTTGCAGCATCTGCTTGGCACGGCCGCGTTCCGCTATGTCGAGGTGGACGTCGGACCGGGTGTCTTCGTGCCGCGCCCGGAGACCGAACTGCTCGCGGGCTGGGGAATCGCGCAGCTCACCGCCATGCACAAGGCCGGAGCCGAGACGCCGATCGTGGTCGATCTGTGCACCGGGTCGGGCGCGATCGCGAAGGCGGTGGCCGACGAGCACCCGGCCGCGAAGGTGTTCGCGGTGGAGCTGGCCGAGCCGGCCCTCGACTACGCCCGGCGCAACCTCGCTGGCACGGGAGTCGACCTGCGGGCCGGCGACATCGCCGACTGCCTCCACGAGATCGACGGCCGGGCCGACGTCGTCATGGCCAACCCGCCGTACATCCCCTTGGGTGAGTACGAGTCGGTCGCCGTCGAGGCTCGCGAGCACGACCCGGAGATCGCGCTGTGGTCCGGCGGCGACGGCCTCGACACGATCCGGCTCGTGGAACAGGTCGCTCATCGACTCCTGCAACCTGGGGGAGTCGTGGGCTGTGAGCATGCCGACTCCCAGGGAGAGGTGGTCCCGGCGCTGTTCGGTGCGACCGGGCGCTGGACCGCGATCCGCGACCATCCCGACCTCAACCAGCGCCCGCGGTTCACCACGGCCCGGCGACTGTGACGTGCTCGCTCCGGCATCGTCGTGGCCCGAATCCGAGCCCGTCAGCGCAGGTGGCACCATGTCCTCCGTGAGCGAGCGAGCAGTCCACCGCCGCGCCATGGTCACGAACCCGGCGATCGTCGCGAGGCGGGCTCGTGTCTGAGCGATTCTCGTGCTTCGACGACGACGAGCGGGCGAGCGGCATGGAGGCCGCCGTCACAGCATTGCGCTCGGGCAAACTGGTCGTTCTCCCGACCGACACGGTCTACGGCATCGCGGCAGATGCCTTCGATCCGGCCGCCGTGCGCCGGCTGCTTCGCGCCAAGGGCCGTGGCCGCAGCATGCCCCCGCCGGTGCTGGTCGCGGCGCAGACCACGCTGGACGCACTGACCACCAAGGTCCCGGATCTGGCGCGCGAGCTCGTGGACGCCTTCTGGCCGGGTCCGCTGACGCTGATCTGCCAGCAGCAGCCGTCATTGACCTGGGACCTGGGGGACACCCGGTCCACCGTGGCCGTCCGGATGCCCGACAACGAGGTCGCGCTCGAGTTGCTGCGCCGAACCGGGCCGCTCGCGGTCAGCAGCGCCAACCGCACCGGGCAGCCGTCGCCGACGGCGGTCGACGCGGCCGAGGAGATGCTGGGCGAGTCGGTCCTGGTCTATCTCGACGGCGGCCCGACCGACGGGGACACTCCGTCGACGATCCTCGATGTCACCGCCGATCCGCCCCGAGTGCTGCGCGAGGGTGCGATCGAGCTGGCGAGTTTGAAGGAGTTCGACGAGCGGGTCGAGGTAGCCTCGTGAGCGGATCGGGGGCTACAACACGTCGACGTCGCCGTTGTGAGCTCGGGTCATGCGCGAATACCTGCTGATCTTCCTCGCCGCCGCGGCCGCGACCTACATCACCGCCGTCATCGCGCGCGAGGTGGCAGTCCGGCTGCATGCCGTGGCGAAGGTCCGCGACCGTGACGTGCACGCGACGCCGATTCCGTACTTCGGTGGGATCGCGATGCTCGCCGGACTCGGCGCGGCCTACCTCGTCATGCGGCAGCTGCCCTTCCTCTCGACGGCCACCGACGTGGTCTTCGACGACGCCGGGGCGGTGCTCCTCGGCGGCGTCTTGATCTGCGTCGTCGGCGTCGTCGACGACGTTTTCGAGCTCGACGCGCTGACCAAGTTCGCCGGTCAGGTCATCGCCGCGGTCGTCGTCGTGGCGCAGGGGGTGCAGTTCCTCTATCTGCCGCTACCCGGGTTGTCGGGGACGCTGGTGCTGGATCCGTTACAGGCAGCGTTCTTCAGCGTCCTCGTGATCGTCGTGACGGTGAACGCCGTCAACTTCATCGACGGCCTCGACGGGCTCGCGGCCGGCGTCATCTGCATCGGCTCGGCCGCGTTCTTCATCTTCGCCTACCTGCTGGCGCGGGAGAACGCGCAGTCGCTGGCGATCACCGCCGCTCTGCTCACCGCGGCGCTGGCGGGCGCCTGCGCCGGGTTCCTCCCGCACAACTTCTTCCCGGCCCGGATGTTCATGGGCGACTCCGGGTCGATGCTAATCGGGCTGGTGCTCGCCGGATCGGCGATCAGCCTCACCGGACAGTTCCCCGCGACGTCGGTCTCGGAGGGCATCGCCGGCGCGCAGGCGACGCTGACACCGACCCTGCTGCCGCTGATCCTGCCGGTGGCGATGGTGATGGTGCCGTTCGTCGACCTGTTCCTGGCGGTGATCCGGCGGACGCGGGCCGGGCGATCCCCGTTCAGTCCGGACAAGATGCACCTGCACCACCGGTTGCTCGAGATCGGCCACTCCCATCGACGCGCCGTGTTCGTGATGTACATGCTCGCCGCCTTCGTCGCGTTCGGGACGGTCTGGCTGAGCCTGTTCGCCGGCTGGCGTTCGATGGTGGGGGTCGGGCTGCTCGCCGTCGTCACCCTCGTCGCGACCTTCGCGTTGCCGCGCTGGCGTCAGGAGCCGGCCGGACCCGGTCTCTAGCCGCGCTGCGGCGCGCTTGGCGGGTCCCCGTTCGGAATACCGCGTTCTCGTGGTAAACCACCACTTCGCATGGTGTGTACGCCATGCAGAGTGAGTGATTACCACGAGAACGGGGTAATCGTGGGGCGGACGGGACGCCGGCCGGACCCGCTCTCTAGCCGCGATTTGAGTACTCCCAGGACTTTGTGCTACTTTTCACAAGCGTTAAGGAAGTACTCAGCAAGACGATCTTCCGGACGCGTAATCGAGACCCAGATCCGACCGACGGGGGCGGTACATCCGCCCGTTGTCCGGCACCCAGGACGGCCGCCATATGACGACCGACACCGAGCACCGGTACTCGCCGAGTCGCGTGCTTACCCGCCCACTGTGGCCTGGTGACGCGACGGATTCCGGCCGTGATCGCTGTGGTAGCGTCGGCGCCGTCTCGACGACTGCGAGACAGCGTGAACCTCACATCACCATCGGTGACGGGAGCCACTCGCGCGATGAACGACGATCGTGCAAAGCCGACCCTCGACGTTTGGACGCTGTTTGGCATCGGCACCTACAACGTCGTGTGTCTGCTGGTGGGAATGGGTGTGGGATGGCTCATCGACAGTCAGATGGACACCTTCCCCGCCCTGCTGCTGGTAGGCCTGGCCTGTGGAATCGGCCTCGGCGTAGTCGGGACCTGGATTCGGATCAAGCCGCTCCTGGAGGAGTGAGCGCGGCCCTCGTACGAGGGGTCGAGGGCGCACGACCAGTAGAAAGGGTCATCCGGTGAACCAAGGACTGCCGGTAGCGCAAGCGATGCGCAATCAGCGCCGTGCCCTGATCCTGGCCGCCGTCTTGGCGTTCGGGTCCTTCTGGATCGCGTTCGGCCTCGGCGATTGGCGCATCGGCGTCTTCGTCAGCGTCGGCATCGTTCTCGGCTACGGCAACGGCCTGTTCACCGAGGCGTTCCTGATCCGGTCGACCGAGGGCGAAGAACTGCTGTCCCGTAAGCAGTTCGCGATCTCGTCCCTGGTCCGGTTGATGGCGATCTCGCTGGTAGCCGTGGTGCTCACGGTGGCCTTCTGGCCGACCGGAGCCACCGTTCTCGCCGGCCTCGCGGTCTTCCATATGATCGCCCTCCTCCTCACGGGGCTGCCGCTGCTGAAGGAGTTGCGTCAGGCATGAGTGCCAACAACCTCCTCGCCGCCGACATCGAGCCGGGTCACCACACCACGTTCGAGTTTCTCGGCATGACGTGGAACGCCGACACCATGTGGGCGACGGCGGCCGCGGGCGCGGTCGTGATCCTGCTCGGCTTCTGGATGCGGGCCAAGGTCACCAGTCACGTGCCCAGCAAGATCCAGATCTTCTGGGAGTCCATCACCGAGGCCGTGACCAACCAGGTCGAGGCCAGCGTGGGCCGGGTCCATCCGTTCATCATCCCGCTGGCGATCTGCCTGTTCGTGTTCATCCTGGTGGCCAACTGGTTCGAGATCATCCCGAGTGACCACCACCTGCCGGCCCCGACGGCCGACGTCAACCTGACCTACGCGTTGGGACTGTTCGTCATCGTCGGCGTCCACGTCTTCAGCATCCGCCAGCGCGGCTGGAAGGGCTACGCCAGGCACTACTTCGAGCCCAACCCGGCGCTGTTCCCGATCAACCTCATCGAGGAGATCGTCAAGCCGTTCACCCTCGCCCTCCGGTTGTTCGGCAACATCTTCTCCGGCGGCATCATGCTGCTCCTGATCGGTCTGATGCCGGCCTATCTGTTGTGGGGGCCGAACGCGGTGTGGAAGCTCTTCGACATGTTCATCGGTCTGATCCAGGCGTTCATCTTCGCGCTGCTGGCGATCCTTTACTTCGGCATGGCCGGCCAGCACGACGAGGACCACGCCGAGGAGCCGGCCGAACGCGACGAGAAGGAGCAGGAGCCCGAAGACCTCGAGGAGAAGCAGGAGAAGGCGCCTCAACTCGAGGGGGCTCACTGAGTCGATCGGTTTGTCCAGCAGGCAGCCCGTCGGACGACCATCCGACGGAAAAGCAAGTCAAGGAGAGACATGGCAGTATCAGATGAAGCCGTTCAGTTGGCGGGTGCCTTCGTCGGCGGCGGCCTCGCACTCGGCGGCGGCGCTATTGGAGCCGCGATCGGTGACGGACTGGCCGGAAGCGCGACGATCTCAGGTGTGGCCCGGCAGCCGGAAGCGCAAAGCCGGCTGTTCACGATCTTCTTCCTGACCGTCGGTCTGGTCGAGGCGATGTACTTCATCAACCTGGCCTTCATGGCCATGTTCGTCTTCGTCCTCGCGTAAGACCACGCAGACTGGAAAAGGAATGACCACATGCGGATCGCCATGACGAACCTCGAAGACCACACAGTCGCCGCCGAGAGCAACTTCTTGGTGCCCAACGCGACGTTCTTCTTCGAGCTGATCGCGTTCGTCCTGGTCCTGTGGGTGCTCGCGAAGTGGGTCATCCCGCCGATCAACAAGGCGATGACCGAGCGGCAGGACCGGCTTCGACGCCAGTTCGAGGAGATGGAGGAGGCGACCGCCAGCGCGAAGGAGGCCGAAGAGGAGCTGCGGTCGCAGATGGTCGAGGCGCGGCACGAGGCCTCGCGGATCCGAGAGGAAGCGCGGGAGCAAGGCGCCCAGATCGTCACGCAGATGCGCGAGCAGGCTCAGGCCGAGGCGCAGCGGATCGTCGACACGGCGAAGGCCCAGCTGGAAGCCGAACGGCAGCAGGTGCTCAACCAGCTACGCGGTGAGGTGGGCGCCCTCGCGGCGAGCCTCGCGAGTCGCATCGTCGGTGAGTCGCTGGACGACGACGAGCGCCAGCGGCGTACGGTCGAGCGATTCATCAGTGAGCTGGAGAGCAGCGAAGCCTCCACGACGGGGCAGGCCCACTGATGCGAGGCGTGTCCGCCGAGTCGCAGGCCGGCCTTCTCGACCAGGTCGAACGGGCCATCGCGGGCGACATGGAGCTGAGCCGGCTCGGCGACGACCTTTTCGCCGTCGCCGGCGTGCTGGATCACGCTCCGCAACTGCGGCGGGCTCTCACCGACCCGGCTGCCGGGGCGGACCAGAAGGCCGAGGTCGCCCGGCAGCTGTTCGACGGCAAACTCTCGCAGCCGGCCATGGAGATCGTGGTCGACGCGGTGGGCACGCGTTGGTCGCAGCCCCGCGACCTGGGTGACGCGCTGGAGCGAGTTGGTGTGGAGGCACACGCCGGCAACGCCGAGCGGCGCGGTCAGCTGGACGAGACCGAGGACGAGCTGTTCCGGTTCGGCCGGCTTGTCGACCAGAACCCGCAGCTGCGCGACGCCCTCACCGACCGGCTCGCACCGGAGTCGGCCAAGCGTGAGCTCGTCGCGCGGCTCCTCGAGGGCAAGGTCACTGACGCGACGCTGCGCCTCGCCCAGCAGGCGGTGGCCGGTCGGCACCGGTCGTTCGGGGTGGCGCTGACCGATTTCGTCAAGGCGGCCGCGGCCCGTCGGGAGCGCCTCGTGGCGACCGCGCGGGTGGCCCGGGCACTCGACGACGCGACCCGGCAGCGGCTGGCCGACGCGTTGAGCCGCAACTACGGACGCAAGATCCATCTGAACGTGATCGTCGATCCCGAGGTCATCGGCGGGGTCCGCGTGGACATCGGCGACGAGGTCATCGACGGCACCGTCGTCAACCGATTGCAAGACGCCCGGCGACGGATCGCCGGCTGACCACTAGAGAGCAGGGAACGCACAATGGCGGAGCTCACCATCCGTCCGGACGAGATCCGGGACGCTTTGCAGCGCTTCGTCTCCGACTACAAGCCGGAGACGGCCAGCCGCGAAGAGGTCGGTGTCGTATCTGACGCCATGGACGGCATCGCCCACGTCGAGGGTCTGCCGTCAGCCATGGCGAACGAGCTGCTGGAGTTCGAGGACGGCACCCTCGGCATCGCGCTGAACCTCGACACGCGGGAGATCGGGGTCGTCGTCCTCGGCGAGTTCGGCGGCATCGAGGAAGGCCAGCCGGTACGCCGTACCGGTGAGGTGCTGTCGGTCCCCGTCGGCGACGGCTACCTCGGCCGGGTAGTCGACCCGCTGGGCAAGCCGATCGACGGGCTCGGCGAGATCGAGACCGACTCGCGCCGCCAGCTCGAGCTGCAGGCGCCGTCGGTCGTCCAGCGGCAGTCGGTCAACCAGCCGCTGCAGACCGGCCTGAAGGCCATCGACTCGATGACGCCGATCGGCCGCGGGCAGCGGCAGCTCATCATCGGCGACCGGCAGACCGGCAAGACGGCGATCGCGGTCGACACGATCATCAACCAGAAGGAGTACTGGGAGACCGGCGACGAGACCCAGCAGGTCCGGTGCATCTACGTCGGCGTCGGCCAGAAGGGCTCGACGATCGCCAGCGTGCGCCGCTCGCTCGAAGAGGCCGGTGCCCTGGACTACACGACGATCGTCGCCGCTCCGGCGTCCGACGCGGCCGGCTTCAAGTACCTCGCGCCCTACACCGGATCGGCCATCGGCCAGCACTGGATGTACCAGGGCAAGCACGTCCTGATCATCTTCGACGACCTCACCAAGCAGGCCGAGGCCTACCGCGCCGTGTCACTGCTGCTGCGGCGGCCGCCGGGCCGGGAGGCCTACCCGGGCGACGTCTTCTACCTGCACAGCCGGCTCCTCGAGCGGTGCGCGAAGCTGTCGGACGACATGGGCTCCGGCTCGATGACGGGCCTGCCGATCATCGAGACCAAGGCCAACGACATCTCGGCCTACATCCCGACCAACGTCATCTCGATCACCGACGGCCAGATCTTCTTGCAGTCCGACCTGTTCAACGCCAACCAGCGGCCGGCGATCGACGTGGGTCTCTCGGTGTCCCGGGTCGGTGGCGCCGCGCAGACGAAGGCGCTGCGGAAGGTCACGGGAACCCTCAAGGTCGACCTGGCGCAGTATCGCGACATGGAGGCGTTCGCGATGTTCGCCTCCGACCTCGACGCGGCGTCGCGGCGCCAGCTCGAGCGCGGCCAGCGGCTGATGCAGTTGCTGCGGCAGCCGCAGTACTCGCCGTATCCCTTCGAGGAGCAGGCGGTGTCGATCTGGCTCGGCACGCAGGGCAAGCTCGACCCGGTGCCGGTGTCCGACGTGCTGCGCTACGAGTCGGAGTTCCTTGAGTACGTCCGAGGCGAGCACGGCGGGATCCTGGAGGCGATCCGGGAGTCCAAGGAGCTCAGCGACGACACCGCGCAAGCGATCGAGGACGCCGTCGACTCGTTCAACGACCAGTTCGAGACGAGCGAGGGCAAGTCGATCAAGGCCGGCCAGGAGGAGTTCGAGGCGCTGGAGGACGAGGCCGTCGAGCAGGAGCAGATCAAGAAGCAGAGGCGAGGCTGACGCATGGCTGCATCCCTCCGCGAGTATCGCGCCCGGATCCGGTCGACGCAGGCGACCAAGAAGATCACCCGCGCGATGGAGTTGATCGCGGCGTCGCGGATCATCAAGGCGCAGCAGCGTGCCGCGGCGGCGACGCCGTACGCCCGTGAGCTCACCCGGGCGATCTCGGCGCTGGCGACGTACTCGCGGGTCGACCACCCGCTGACCACCGAGCCGGAGAACCCGACCCGGGCCGGGATCCTCCTCATTACGAGCGATCGCGGCCTGGCCGGCGCCTACTCCTCGGCAGTCATCAAGGAGGCCGAGCGGCTCACCGAGAAGCTGCACGCGGAGGGTAAGGAGGTCGCCCTGTTCGTCTCCGGGCGCAAGGGGATCGGCTACTACAGCTTCCGCCAACGCCCGATTGTGCGAAGCTGGCAGGGTTTCTCCGACAACCCGGAGTACGACAACGCCCGAGAGATCGCCGACGCCGTCATCGCGGCCTACATGGCGGGGCAAGGGGAAACGGATGCCCAGGCGACGGAGTCCGAAGACGTTGAAGGAGTGGAGCCGATCGACGAGCTGCATGTCGTCTTCACCCGGTTCCGGTCGATGCTGATCCAGCAGCCCGACGTGGTCCGGATGGTGCCGCTGGAGGTCGTCGAGGAAGAGGAGCCTCCCGAGGAGGAAGAGGTCCTGCCGCTCTACGAGTTCGAGCCAGATGCCGAGGACGTCCTCAACGCGCTGCTGCCACGGTATGTCGAGAGCCGCATCTTCTTCTGCTTGATGCAGGCCTCGGCGTCGGAGCTCGCTGCCCGGCAGCGGGCGATGAAGTCGGCGACCGACAACGCCCAGGACCTGATCGAGAAGTACACCCGAATTGCCAACCAGGCCCGACAGGCCGGCATCACCCAAGAAATCAGCGAGATCGTCGGAAGCGCCAACGCGTTGGCCGACGCCAGTGCCGGGAGTGAGTGAGAAGTTATGACTGTCACCGAAAGCATGGAGCAGGCCACGTCGGCCGCCGGCGGCGTCGGTCGCATCGCCCGTGTCATCGGGCCCGTCGTCGACGTCGAGTTTGCGACGGACGCGATGCCCGACATGTACAACGCGCTGCACGTCGACGTCGAGCTCGGCGACGACGAGCGCACCCTGACCCTCGAAGTCGCGCAGCACATCGGCGACGGCATGGTCCGCGCGATCTCGATGCAGCCCACCGACGGACTCGTCCGTGGCGCCGAGGTCACCGACACCGGAGACCCGATCTCGGTGCCGGTCGGCGACGTGACCAAGGGCCACGTGTTCAACACCATCGGCGACTGCCTCAACCTCAAGGACGGCGAGGAGCTCCACATCGAGGAGCGCTGGCCGATCCACCGTCAGGCGCCGCCGTTCGATCAGCTCGAGTCCAAGACCGAGATGTTCGAGACCGGCATCAAGGTCATCGACCTGCTGACGCCGTACGTCCTAGGCGGCAAGATCGGCCTGTTCGGCGGCGCCGGCGTCGGCAAGACGGTGCTGATCCAGGAGATGATCTACCGGGTCGCGACGCAGCACTCCGGTGTGTCGGTGTTCGCCGGCGTCGGCGAGCGGACCCGCGAGGGCAACGACCTCATCACGGAGATGACCGAGTCCGGAGTCATCAAGCAGACCGCGCTGGTGTTCGGCCAGATGGACGAGCCGCCGGGCACCCGCCTCCGGGTGGGCCTCGCTGGCCTGACGATGGCGGAGTACTTCCGCGACGTGCAGAACCAGGACGTGCTGCTGTTCATCGACAACATCTTCCGGTTCACCCAGGCCGGCTCCGAGGTGTCGACGCTGCTCGGCCGCATGCCGTCTGCGGTGGGCTACCAGCCCAACCTGGCCGACGAGATGGGCATCCTGCAGGAGCGGATCACGTCGACGCGTGGTCACTCGATCACCTCGATGCAGGCGATCTACGTGCCCGCCGACGACTACACCGACCCGGCGCCGGCGACGACGTTCGCCCACCTCGACGCCACGACCGAGCTGTCGCGTGAGATCGCGGCCCGTGGCCTCTACCCGGCGGTGGACCCGCTGGCGTCGACCTCGCGGATCCTCGACCCGCTCTACATCAGCAAGGACCACTACGAGACGGCGGTCCGGGTCAAGCAGATCCTGCAGCGCAATAAGGAGCTGCAGGACATCATCGCGATCCTCGGTATCGACGAGCTGTCCGAAGAGGACAAGATCATCGTCAACCGGGCCCGCCGGATCCAGCAGTTCCTGTCGCAGAACACCTACATGGCCGAGCAGTTCACCGGTGTCGCGGGCTCTTACGTCAAGCTGTCCGACACCGTGGAGAGCTTCGCCAAGATCGCCGACGGCGAGTACGACAACGTCGCCGAGCAGGCGTTCTTCAACGTCGGAACGCTGGACGACGTCGACCGGAAGTGGTCGGAGATCCAGAAGGAGCTGTGACCTCGTGGCTGACGCGCTGCACGTGGAGCTGGTGGCCGCCGACCGTACGGTGTGGTCGGGCGACGCGACGATCGTGATCGCCCGTACCACCGAGGGCGACATCGGCATCCTGCCCGGCCATATGCCGGTGATGTCGCTGCTGGTCGACGGCACGGTCGAGATCCGTACGCCCGACGGCGACTACAAGGTCGCGGCGGCCGACTCCGGCTTCTTGTCGGTGGCTCAGGATCGGGTGTCCATCCTCGCCGAGCACGCCGAGATGGCGAGCGAGATCGACATCGAGCAGGCTCGCCGCGACCTCGAGCGGGCCCACGAGACCGGCGAGGGCGACACGCCGGAGCAGCGCGCCGAGATCCGGCGGGCGGAGGCGCGGATCCGGGCGTTCGAGAAGGCCTCCTGATCGAGACCCCGCGTCCACTAGTTTCGGCACCCTCATCGACTCGAGACTCACGAGCCCAGCTTGGCGACGGTCTATGACGACCCGGAGGTCCGCCGGGCCTACCCGATGGCCCACCTGCTGCGCGAGAGCCTGGCCACCGGCGCCCCCGACCGGTCGTCGCCGACTACGAAATCGTGAGTGCCGCGCTGCAAGACGTCTACTGGACGCCCGAACGGGTCGACCCGCGGACGACACCCCAGGCCGCGCAGCGGGCCGTCGACGCCGCGATCCGCTGAGCCGCTGCCGAGATCGAGCCCGGCGACCGGTACGGTGGGGCTTCGTAGCGTTCGGGCAAGGATTCGTAGCGTTCGCGACAAGGACACGGGGCCATGTGGCAGTGGGACTGGGTGGTCGACGTCGTCGGGGTGCTGCTTGTCCTGGCACTGCTCCTGCCGATCGGCCTCATCCTGCGTCGCCGCTGGATATCGCGCCGCGGCACCGCGTTCGAGTTGAGCGTCAACACGCGCAGCGGCACGAGCCCGCGCGGCTGGACCCTCGGACTAGGCCGCTACCAGGAGGACCAACTCCACTGGTTTCGGTTCTTCTCCCTGTCCTGGCGCCCGAAACGCCGGTTCCTCCGCGGTGACATGGAGGTCGTCGAGCGCCGCGATCCGGAGGGATCCGAGGCGTACGCGCTCTATTCCGGCCATGTCGTCGTGGAGTTCCGGACCGGTCGCGGGCCGGTGCAGCTCGCGATGAGCGAGCCGTCGCTGACGGCCCTGCTGGCCTGGCTCGAGTCAGCCCCGCCTGGCCGTCAGTCGCGTCGGGTCGTCTAGCGCGGCCCGGATCGCTCGCCGCCCGGAATCCACAAGACGTCGCCCTGCTGCCGATTGGCATGGCGCGCCAGGATGAACAGCAGGTCGGAGGCCCGGTTGAGGTAGGTGATCGCCAGCATGTTCATGTCGTCGCCGTGCACCTCGTACGCCGCCCACGCCGAGCGCTCGGCGCGCCGGACGACCGTACACGTGACCTGCAGCAGCGCCGATCCGATCGTGCCGCCCGGCAGGATGAACGAGCGGAGCTTCGGGAGGTCGGCGTTGAACCGGTCGCACCAGCCCTCGAGCCGGTCGATGTAGGGCTGGGTGACGCGAAGCGGGGGAAACTCCGGATCCGGCACGACGGGCATGCACAGGTCGGCCCCGACATCGAACAGGTCGTTCTGGACGATCGTCAGCACCTCGACGACCGCGGGGTCCAGATCGCCGGCGGCGAGGGCGTGGCCGAGGTGCGCGTTTCCCT
>Ga0209382_10000471_pt1 | contig 66378 bp, 62 predicted proteins | sample SoiMetdeltSBSDD5_FD_187599 | JGI IMG/M metagenome (GOLD analysis project Ga0209382, IMG submission 187599) | Bulk soil microbial communities from a Populus tree surrounding site in Tennessee, USA - Soil MetaG P. deltoides SBSDD5 (SPAdes) (version 2) | ecosystem: Environmental > Terrestrial >...
GCAACCCTTTCCGCTCTACATCGACCGCGCCGAGGGCGCGTTCAAGTGGGACGTCGACGGCCGACGCTACATCGATTACTGGATGGGCCACGGTGCGCTGCTCTTCGGCCACAATCCGCCCGCGGTGCGGGACGCCGTGCGTGAGCAGGCCGCGAAGGGCACGCACTACGGCGCCTGCCATCCCAAGGAAGTGGAGTGGGGCGAGTGGGTCTGCCGGCTCGTGCCGAGCGCCTCGCGCGTCCGCTTCACGGCCTCCGGCACCGAGGCCACGCACATGGCCATTCGCCTGGCGCGCGCGTTCACGGGCCGAAAGCACGTCGTGAAGTTCGCGGGCCACTTCCACGGCTGGCACGAAGGTCTGGAGATCGGCGTGCGCCCGCCGTACGAGGCCGAGCCCGAGGCCGGTCAGCTCGCCGAGGTCGTCGAGCTGGTCAGCGTGCTGCCGCCCAACGACATCGCCGCCGTCCGCGAGCGCCTCGCGCGCGGTGACGTCGCGGCGGTGATTCTCGAGCCGACCGGTGGCCACTTCGGCTCGGTGCCCGCGCCGGCGTCCTTCGTGCGTGCGCTGCGCGAGGAGACGCGCCGGGCGGGAACGCTCTTGATCTTCGACGAGGTCGTCACCGGATTCCGTGTCGCGCCGGGCGGTGCGCAGCAGCTGCTGGGCGTGACGCCGGATCTCACCACGCTCGCCAAGATCCTCGCCGGCGGGCTGCCGGGTGGCGCCGTCGCGGGCCGCGAGGACGTGCTCGCGTATCTGGCCACGCGGCCGGGCGCGCAGAAGATCGCGCATCACGGCACCTTCAACGCGAACCCGCTGACGGCGGCGGCCGGGGTCGCGATGCTCGCGGCGGTGGCCGACGGGGAGGCGATCCGCCTCGCCAACGCGCAGGCGGCGAAGCTGCGCCACGCGCTCAACGAGATTCTGGCGCGCGAGAAGATCGCGTGGAAGGTTTACGGCGAGCACAGCGACTGGAAGATCTTCTTCGGCGCCGGTACGCCGCCGCGCGACGGCTCAGACCAGTCGGTCGCCGACGTGGACTGGCGACGGCTCGACGCCAAGGACGCGGAGCGCAGCCGGGCCCTGCGGCAGGCGCTCATCCTCGGCGGCGTGGACTTCAACGGCGCGCGCGCGCTCGTCAGCACGTGCCATACCGATGCGGTTCTCGACGAGACCGTCGCCGCGTTCGAGACGGCGATCCGCACCACGCGAGAGGAGGGTCTGGCGTGAGCTCGAAGCCCGTTCCCGCGATCTACCGCCGCCTCGGCGTTCGACCGATCATCCACGCGTCCGGCACGACGACGCGTTACGGCGGCTCCATCCTGCGCCCCGAGGCGCTGGAGACGATGCGCGAGGCGTCGACGACGCTCGTCAATCTCGACGAGCTGAACGAGGCGGCCGGCGCCGCCATCGCGCGCATGCTCGGCGCCGAGGCCGCGTTCGTCACCGCGGGCGCGAGCTCGGGGCTCATCTTGCAGGCCGCCGCGTGCATCGCCGGCGCGGATCCGGCGAAGATCACGCGCCTGCCCGACACGACGGGGATGCGTAACGAGATCGTGATCCAGCGCGCACACCGCTTCGCGTACGACCAGGCCTATCGCGTGGCCGGCGCGGTGCTCGTCGAGATCGGTCTCGCGCGGCGCACGCAGCCGTTCGAGCTGGAGGCGGCGATCGGTGAGCGGACGGCGGCGGTGGCGTACCTGGTCTCGCCCTTCACGAGCCCGCCCGGGGTGCTGACGCTCGAGCAGGTGGTCGCCATCGCGCACAAGCGCGGCGTGCCGGTGATCGTCGACGCCGCGTCGATGCTCCCGCCCCGCGAGAACCTCACGAAGTTCCTGCGGCTGGGCGCCGATCTCGTGAGCTTCAGCGGCGGCAAGGGCATCCGTGGCCCACAGTCAACGGGCATCCTCGCCGGACGGCGCGACCTCGTGCGCGCCGTCGCATCGAACGCGAGCCCGAACCAGGCGCTCGGCCGTGCGGCCAAGACATCGAAGGAAGAGATCTGCGGCCTCGTCACCGCGCTCGAGAGCTTCATGGCCGAGGACGAGAAGGCGGAGATGAAGCGCTACACGGACGTCTGCGCCACGATCGTCGAGGCGCTCGGCGAGATCCCCGGCGTGCGCGCGGTGGTCGAGCAGGATCCCGTCAATCGCGTGCTGCCTCACGCCGTCATCTATTTCACGCCGGAGTGGGTCGGTCCCTCTGGCCACGCGGTGCAGGTGGCGCTCGCCCAGGGGGAGCCGCACATCTACGTGCAGCAGGGCGTGCACCAGGGCGGCTACTTCGACGAGATCGCGATCGATCCGATCAATCTGCAGCCGGGCGACGAGGCGATCATCGCCGCACGGCTTCGGGAGGAGCTCACGCGGCGATAGCGACGCGCTCGAGCGCGACGGCCTCGTCGGACAGCTTCACGGGATCGACGCTCGCGCGCGAGCGGATCAAGCTCACGGCCGTCTTCAGCTCGCCGTCGGCCTTGGGGTCCTCGGGATCGCCGCCGCGGTTGAGGCCGACCACGGCGCGCACGACGCCGCGCTGAAGATAGAAGCCGAGGAACGCGCGACTCTCGGGTCGTCCACGGAACACGAGGCGGTCCCAGCGCGTGGCGAAGCCCACGTATTCGATGACGTGCTCGTACTGATCCGACCAGAACGAATGAACGTAGTCGTAGGGCTCCGTTCCGCCCATGATCGCGCGCGCCGCCGCGCGGCCCTGCTGCGCCCCATTGTTCCAGTGCTCCACACGCAGCCGACCGAAGATCGGATGCAGGTGATTGGTCACGTCACCTGCCGCGTAGACGTCGGGCAGCGATGTCCGGCAATGCTCGTCGACGAGCACGCCGTTGTCGACGGCGGCCCCGGCGCTCGCCAGCAGCTCGGTGTTCGGCACGATGCCGATGCCGGCCACGACCATATCGCACTCGAGAACGCGGCCCTTCTTCGTCCGCACGCGCTGGACGCGGCCCGAGCCTTCGAGCGCGGCCACCCCATCCTCCATCACCAGCTCGACGCCTTTGTCGCGATGGATTCCCGCCAGGACCTGGCCGACCTCGTCGCCGAGCACGTGCGCCAGCGGCACGCGCGCGCCCGCGATGGCGGCGACTTCGATCCCGAGCTGTCGGAGTGACGCGGACACCTCGGAGCCGATGAAGCCGAGGCCGATCACGACTGCTCGACGCCCGCGCTCCGTTGCGGCGCGAATGCGGTCGCAGTCGGCGACGGTGCGGAGCTGGAACACGCCCGACAGATCCGCGCCGGGCGCCGAGAGCGTGCGGTTGCGCCCCCCGGTGGTGACCAGAAGCCGGTCGTATGCGATCCGCTCACCGTCCTGCAACGTGACGAGCTTCTGCGTGGCGTCGATCGCGGTGGCCCGAACGCCGAGCCTGAGCTCGATGTGCTGCTCGGGGTAATACGCGGCGGGTTTGACGAGCTGATCCTCGAAACGCTCCTGGCCTCGGAGATAGCCCTTCGAAAGCGGCGGACGGTTGTAGGGAAGCTGAGGTTCGGCGCCGATCAGGTGGATCTCGCCGTCGTAACCCTCGTCGCGCAGGGTGGCCGCCGCCGTGGCTCCTGCCAGTGATGCGCCGACGATGACGATTCGCATGGTGGGATATAGTGCAGACTACATGCCACTTCGATCGCTTTTCTACGGCTGGTGGGTCGTGATCGCGTTTTCCGTGATGACGTTCATTTCCACGGGCATCCGCCACGCCGTGGGCCCCTTCCTCAAGCCGATCGTGGCCGATCTGCACCTCGACCGCGCGAGCTTCTCGCTGGTGATCGCGCTGAGCCTGTTGCTCTACGGCCTGTTCATGCCCATCGCGGGCATGCTGCTCGATCGCTTCAACGTGCGACTCGTCACGTCCGTCGGCACCGTGGTGCTGGTGATCTCGCTCGTGATGACGGCGATGGTCCGCAACGTGTGGGAGTTTGCCGCCGTCTACGGGGTTTTGGTGCCGCTGGGGCTCGCCGGCACCGGACCGGTGATCGCCTCCGGCGTGGTCGCGCGGTGGTTCAACAAGCGTCGCGGCACCGCGCTGTCGGTGCTCGGCAGCGCGTCGATGACCGGCATGAGCCTGCTCGTTCCGGCGGTGACCTGGCTGATCATCAATACGGGCTGGCGCATCACGTACGTGGTGATTGCGGCCGGCTTCATGCTCCTGGTGCTGCCGCTCTGTCTCTTCGTGGTGCGCGACTCGCCGGAGTCGATGGGCCTGTCCGCCGACGGCGCGCGCACGAAGCCCGGCGCCGCCGCGGGGCGCGCCGAGCGCGTGGGCCCCGGCGAGGCGCTGCAGACGCTCGCCTTCTGGCAGCTCGCAGGCTCTTTCTTCACGTGCGGCTTCTCGATGACGCTGCTATCCGCGCACGGCGTGCCGATGCTGACGGATCACGGGTACACGCCGATGTTCGCGTCGTGGGCGCTCGGCGTGCTGGGCGGCTCGAGCATCGGCTTCACGGTGATGCTCGGCGCGCTCTCGGACCGGTTCGGGCGCCGACCGGTGCTCGCGGCGATCTACGCCGGCCGCATCGGCATCTTCGCCGGCTTCTTTCTGATCCGTGACAATCCGATGGCGATTCTCGCTGTGGCGGTGCTCGGCGGCATCACGATGGCCGGCACGGGCTCGATGACGTCGGCGTTGACCGCGGACATCTACGGCCGGTTCTCGGTCAGCTCGGTCTTCGGCCTGATCTTCCTCGTGCATCAGACCGGCTCGGCGATCGGCTCCTGGCTGGCCGGCGCGCTGTTCGAGACGACGGGCGGCTACGGCGCCGCGTACGCGCTGGCCTGCATGTTCCTGGCCGGCGCCGCCGTGGTTGCGCTCAACATCGACAAGGACGCGCGACGGATCTGGCGCGCGGCGACGGTGTCCGCGGCCGACTGACGACGCGCGCGGCGCCGGCGGAGGGCGCTCGGCGGCCGGCGGTACACCGTGCGGAACGCGGCGTTGAAGCGGCGGATGCTCGTGAAGCCCGCGGCGAACGCCACCGCCGACATCGGCAGCGCCGTCTCGTCGATGAGCGTCTTGGCGCGCTGCACACGCCGCGTCGTCGCCACCGCCGTGGGCGAGGCGCCGGCGTGGCGCAGGAACAGCCGCCGCAGATGACGCGCCGTCATCCCGAGCGCCTCCGCGAGGTCGTCCACGCTCCGCCCGTCGTCCAGGAAGCCGCGCTCGATGAGCCGCAGCGCCCGCGAGACGCTTGCCGCGGCGCCACGCCACGCCGGCGTTCCGGGCGCCGCCTCCGGCCGGCAGCGCAGACACGGACGGAATCCCGCGCGCTCGGCGGCGGCCGCGGTGGCGAAGAAGACGACGTTGCGCGACTGCGCCGGCTTCACCGGGCACGTGGGTCGGCAGTAGATCCGCGTCGTCAGCACGCCGGTGAAGAACCGCCCGTCGAAGCGCGCGTCGCGCGCGAGTCTCGCGCGATCGCACGCGCGGCGATCGAGAGCATCGTGGCTCATCGCGTTGCAGCGTAGCACGCGCTCGCGTCTGAACGGACGATGACGTCCGAAAACGGCGAGACGACGCTGCGCGCCGCCGGTAGCGTCGGGACGGATGCGCGCTCGTTATTTCTACGGGTGGAACGTCGTCGGCGCCACGTTCGTCATGGCACTGTTCTCGTTCGGTCTCGGCTTCTACGGCGTGACCGTCTACGTCGCGACGCTGCAACGGCTCCACGGATGGTCGGCCGCCACGGTGTCGGCGCCGGTGACCGTCTACTACGTCGCCGGCGCGCTGTTGACGATGGTGATCGGCGGTGTATACGACCGCTTCGGTCCGCGCCTGGTGGTGATCGGCGGCAGCATTGCCATGACGATCGGTCTCATCGCGCTGGGCGTCGTGACTCGACCGTGGCAGCTCTATCCGGCCTTTCTCGTCATGGCCCTCGGCTGGGGATCCATGAGCGGCGCCGCCATCAACATCATCCTCGCGCCGTGGTGGGAGCGCCGTCGCGGTCTCGCCGTGAGCCTCGCATTCAATGGCGCCACGCTCGGCGGTGTGATCATCGCGCCCTCGCTCATCCCACTCATCGGCGCGCTCGGCTTCCCGCGCGCGCTCGTCGCCTCGGCGGTCGGGTCCTTCACGCTCGTGATCGCCGCCGCCTTGATCGCATTGCACCGCGGTCCCCGCGTGCTCGGGCTCGGGCCGGATGGCGATGCTGCTGCACCGGCGCGAGGCGCGCCGCCGGTTGCCGGCGCTCGTACATCGCGCGGCGACGCGCTTCGCACGTGGCGCTTCTGGAGCGTGTCGGCGCCATTCGCGCTCGGCCTGGCCGCCCAGGTCGGTGTGCTCACCCACCTCGTCGACGTTGTCGGAGCAACGCTCGGATCCACAGGAGCGGCGCGCGCCATCGGCGTGACGACCGCGAGCGCGCTGATCGGCCGCCTGCTGACGGGAGTCGTCGTCGATCGTATCAATCGCCGCGCCGTCGCGAGCGCGACGTTGGTCGTCCAGATGCTCGGGCTGAGTCTGCTCGCGGCGGCGCCGTCGGCCTCGGCGGTCTACGCCGGCTGTGTGTTGTTCGGCGTGGGCGTCGGCAACATGACGACGCTGCCGGGGCTCATCCTCGCGGGCGAATGGCCGCGTGAGCGCTTCGCCGCGCTCGTCGGGCTCGCCGTCGGGATCAATCAGCTCACGTTCGCGTTCGGTCCTTCGCTCGTCGGCGTCATCCGCGATCGCGCGGGAAGCTACGGGCTCGCGCTCGGCGTGTGCGTGGCGCTGCAGGCCGCCGCGGCGACGATGATCCTGCTTGGGCCCCGCTTGCCGCGTGCGGCCGGACCTCCCCGGCGTGATACAAATGGCGGCGCCGCGCTTCGCGGACAGGAGGACACCATGGCACTGACACTCGCAGAGGCCAATCAGATCATCCAGGCGGCGATCACCCGCGCAAGAGAGCTGAACATCAAGATCAGCGTGGCCGTATGCGATGCCGGCGGTCGCCTCGTCGCATTCAATCGCATGGACGGCGCGCTCTGGGCCGGCGCGTACGGCTCGCAGGGCAAGGCCATCGCGTCGGTGGCCTTCGCGCGGCCGAGCGGCGAGCTGCAGGAGCGTGCGGGCACGCCGATCGTCCAGGGAATCATCGCCGCCGAGGGTGGGCACATGATCCCGAGCCAGGGCGCCGTCCCGATCATCCGCAATGGGGTGGTGGAGGGCGCCTGCGGCGTCGGCGGCGGCACCGCGCAGCAAGACGAGGACTGCGCGCGCGCGGGAGTCGCCAAGCTCTAAGGGGGCGCGTGCCTCCGGTGTGTCGCCTGTAACGCCGACCCTGGGCCGCGCCTCTCAAGAGGGACGACCACCAGGAGGATCACGATGAGCACGATTACGACCAAGGACGGTACGCAGATCTATTACAAGGACGGGGGCAGCGGCCAACCGGTGGTCTTCAGTCATGGCTGGCCGCTCACCGCGGACGCGTGGGACGACCAGATGCTGTTCCTCGGCACCCGCGGTTATCGGGTCATCGCCCACGATCGCCGCGGTCACGGCCGCTCGAGCCAGCCTTGGGACGGAAACGACTTGAACACGTATGCCGACGACCTCGCGGCGCTGGTCGAGGCGCTCGGTTTGCGCGACGCGGTGCACGTCGGCCATTCGACGGGCGGCGGCGAGGTCGCGCGTTACATCGCCCGTCACGGCACGAGCCGCGTCGCGAAGGCGGTGCTGATCGGCGCGATTCCGCCGCTGATGCTGAAGACGGCGAGCAATCCGGGTGGCCTGCCGCTGGAGGTCTTCGACGGCCTGCGCGCCGCCGTGCTCACCGACCGCGCGCAGTTCATGAGGGATCTCAGCGCGCCGTTCTACGGCGCCAATCGGCCGGGCGCGAAGGTCTCTCAGGGCCTGCGCGATTCGTTCTGGCGTCAAGGGATGCAGGCTGGCGTCAAGGGCGTCTACGACTGCATCAAGGCGTTTTCCGAGACGGACCAGACCGACGATCTCAGGAAGATGACCGTGCCGACGCTCTTCATCCACGGCGATGACGATCAGATCGTGCCGATCGGCGCGGCGTCGCAGGCGGCGGTGAAGATCGCGCCGAAGGCGCAGCTCAAGGTCTATCCCGGCGCGCCGCACGGCCTCACGAGCACGCACAAGGATCAGGTCAACGCCGACCTGCTCGCCTTCCTCAAGGCGTGAGCGGTCAGCGCTCCGGCCGGTACTGAGATTTTCCAAAGCCGCCGACGAACGTCGGCAGCTTCGTGTGGCTCAGCAGCTGGCGCACCGCCTGCGACTCGCCCAGGTGGAACCAGTAGTGATAGGTGGTGCGGTGCAGGCGCGTGCCCGGTGTTTCGCCAGACGAGTCGCGCTTCCAGGGACGCGTCAGCATGGCGCCGGTGATGGTATCGAGATAGACGTCGGCGGCGGTGGTGACGGCGCGCCACCAGCGCCACGCCTCGTCGAGCGGGGGCACGCTCAGCGGCTTGCCGTAGCCGAACTGCTTGACCTCCGGCACCGCGACGGTACCCTGCGCGAGCTCGACGAAGTAGCGCTGCTCTTGCCACGCGAGATGGCCGATCATCCACGCGATCGGGTTGATCGGCTCGAAGCGTCGTTGGGCCTCCTCCGCCGTGAGCGGCCGGAGCCCGCGGACCCACTCGCTGCGTGTGAAGCGGAGCTGGGTGACGAGTGGGTGGGGCGTCATCGCTCGAGCGTCTTCTTCATCACTCCCAGGCCCTGATCGAGCAGCCCGGCCATGTAGGCGGCGATCTCGTTGGGCAGCACGTCAGCGATCCACACGACCCGGCTCCGGCGCTCACCGTCGGCGAAGACCTGCACGGAGGCGTTGTGATGCGTCAACCGCGGCGAGCCGACGACGGCCCACACGAGTCGGCGCGCCGCGTCGTCGAGATCGACGATCAGCTCACGCGCCACCAGACCGTTGCCGAACGTGACGATGCGCGCGCCTTCTTCCACGCGCGTGTCGACCACGAAGCCGGGTACCAGTCGCTCGTGCAGCGCGCCGACGTCGCGGATGGCATCCCAGACCTTCTCCGGCGGCGTGTCGATGACGATCTCCTTACGGATGGACGCCATGAGTATCTCCTTTGGGTGTAAGACCCCGAAACAGGCGCTGCGTGAAACGCTTCCGCGGAGCCGGGGGCCGCGCGATCGTTCGCCTTGGCCCAGAGAGGGGCCAACGATCCGCGTAAGGGGGCTCAGCCCGCTCCGTCGTCGGCGTCACCATAACCTGACTTCCCGCCCGAGAGTCGCGGACATCCGGGCGCACCGCGAGGGCTTTTGCCCCGCGAAGGAAGGCAGGTCGCGCTCAGTGGTCCACGTTCCATGGCGCCATCCGCTTCAGCATGCCGTCCCTCACGATCAGCGTGTGAAACAGGATGGCGCTGAGGTGCGCCATGAACGTGAAGAAAAACAGGTACGCCAGGACGCTGTGCGCCTTCCGCAGCACCGCATAGAGCAGGGGGCTGTGCGGAAGGATGAACGGCAGATGGACCGATCCATACAAGACGATCGGATAGCGCGCGGCCGAGAGCATGCCCCAGCCGATCAGCGGTAGCACGAGCATCAGCCCATACATCGCGAGCTCCGATGCGGTGGCGGCCCGGCGCTCCAGCGCGGACATCGTGGCGGGAAACGGCGGAAGCTGACTGACGAGCCGGTTGACGAAGCGCACGACGGCGAGCAGCAGAATCGCGATGCCCAGCGGGCGATGGATGGACACCAACGTGTGGTAGTCGCCGAGCGAGACGATCATCGCGACGCCGATGCCGAGCATCGTGAGGATCATCGCGGCCATCGTCCAGTGGAGCAGCCGCGACAGCGCGGGGAATTGTGCGGATGGCGTCGCCACTCACTCCCCCTTGCGAACGTCGCCGGCGGTGATCGCGCTTGTCTGTTTGGCCTCGCCCTCACGCCGGGTGAACGACCGCGCGTACACCGCCGAGCGGGCGCTCAGCAAAGGATCGTCCGATGGCGCGATGCCCGCCGGCAACACAAGCGGATCGAAGTTGAGGTCGGTCGCCGGACTTGTTTCTTCGGCGCTGACCCGATCGAGGGTGACTGTTCCGGCATCGATGCGTTCGCGGTCGGATGGCCACGCGATGGTGGCGTCGTGCGTGGGATCGGCCGGTTGTCCGATGACCAGCATCAGTTGCCATCGGAGCGGGTGACGGCGGATCTGCGCGATCAGCGCCTCGAACAGATAGTTCTTGTCGTGCGCGGCCGACACGTCGCCGGCGGCCTCGAACGGCTGCAGTGGCGTCAGCAGCCAGCGGACCGGCGTCGACGTCCCCGACGCATTCGTCACACGAAACGCATTGAGACCATAGAACGTGGTGCTGTCGAATCCCGAGGCGACCGGCTGGCTCTTGATGACGCTCAACACGTGCGCGGTCTCCGGGTGACGCTCGAGAAATGCCTGCATGGCCGCCGGATCCGGCTTGCCGGTGCGAGGATCGGCCTTCGACGCGAGCAGTTGCTCATAGAACGCCTGCGGCGTTCTGAACGGAAACACCGGCAAGCTGATCAGCGCGGTTCGCCACAGTTCGCCATCCGGCAGGCTGAACTGAAGCCCGAGGCCACGCACCGCGTCGGCGCTGTCCGCGACATAGGGCTGGCCGCCCGCCAACGAGAAGCGGCCGATCACGGGTACGCGGCCGGGTCGAAAGACAGCCGCCTTCGACAACCGCACCGCGTTCCCATTGCTTTCGAAGAAGCCCGACACGCCGAGCCCCTTGGCGTGGTTGCGCCGAAAGCCGGTGTGAACGCCGTTAACCGACTCGAAGCCGTCGGTGAATCGAGCGGGCGTGAGATCCCGCGGCGTGAGCCATCCTCCGAGATACGCGAATCCTCCGCCGACGACGATCAGAGCGACGCCGATCAGGGCGAGCCGTGCGACCCTGCTGCCGAGACTCAGAGGCATATCTCCTCCGCAAGTCAGCGTTGGGACGCGCTGCTCGTGGGCCGCAGCATGCTGATCGAACGTTTTAGCAAGAATCCGCAAGCCACTGCGCCCGCTCCGCAAACGTCAGTGGAAGTGAACCCCGGCGTCGATATTGAGCACCTGGCCGGTGACGCTGTCCGAGCGGCAGAACGCCACGACCTGCGCGGCGACGTCCTCGATCCCGGTGGATCGCTGCAGCACCGCGAGGCGCCGCGTGCTATCCACGACCTCTGCGGGCAGCCGCTTCGCCATGCGCGTGCCTTCCATCAATCCCGGGGCGACGCAGTTGACGGTCACGTCGGGCGCCATCGCCACCGCGAGGCATCGCGTGAGATGGATGAGTCCGGCCTTGGCCACGGCGTAGGCAATGCTGCTGCCGGCCGCCCGCAGCCCGGCCACCGAGGCCACGTTGACGATTCGACCGGCGCCGTGCGCGCGAAGATGGGGCGCCGCCGCCCGGGCGAGGAAGAACGGTCCACGCAAGTTTACTTCCTGGATGTGGTCCCAGATGTCGACCGTCAGCGCGTCCAGATCGCGGAACGGCACGCCGGTGTTCCAGCCGGCGTTGTTGACGAGGATGTCGAGCCGGCCGAGCTCGCCTACCGCCGTCTCCACCGCCGGTGCGATCGAGGCCGTGTCGCTCTGATCGAGCTGCACCATCGCGCCGCGTCGGCCCCGCTCGGCAACCAGCCGCATCGCCTCGAGGGCGCCTTGCTTGTAGTCGACCCACGTGACGGCAACGTCGGCGCCGGCGTCGGCCAGTGCCACGGCGATCGCGCGGCCGAGATCACCCGACCCGCCGGTAACGAGGGCCGCGGTGCCCTTGACGTCCACGGCCCAAGATTACGACAGATGTGGGCAGCTATCGCATCCGCGCTCGCGTGACGGTTCTTTCCGCGCGCGGCTCGTCGGCGCTCTTGTGATTCGTCGACACCCCGCCGTCGTGGTGCATTTGCGGCTCATGCATTTCGGACTTGGCCTCGGCAACCATGTCTCCGACGCTCTCTCGCGCTTCGGAGACGGCTTCAGACGCGGCCTTGTACGCGACGACGCTTCCCTTGATCATGCCCTTCGCCGCAGGCCGGAGAACCCGCCCCGCAATGCCGGGCGCCATCCACACGATCACCGCACCCGCGATCAAGCCAACGAGTAGCTCCATGGTCTGCTCCTTTTGCTCGAATCACCGAGTTATTGAGCGCAAGCGCGCCCGCGGTCGATGAATTGCCTTCTCGATATCCGCCACGATTCTCCCTTCGACCTCGTCATCGCGCCCTGTCGGCCGATATCGGATCGCGACCGAGCCCGCCATGACGTTGATGCTGACGTCCTCGACGCCTTCCCACGCTCTGATCTGCGCCGCCAGGCGATGGGCAACATCCCCATTCGCCCTGACCTCGGGTATCCCGAGCCGAAGGCGGCCCTTCATTCGATGAAGGATTCGCATGGATGCGACACCGGCGGGAGCGTCCGCTGGAGCGTCGGCAACGGTCCCTTCGAGCGTCACTCCGATGGAAAAACCTTCGACGTGCTCGAGATGGTCCAACAGCTGCCTGAGGAGTTGCCGCACGGCCGCGAGCCGCGCACGACCGTCGAGCTGCTCGGGCCGAGCGGCACGGTCGATGGTCTCGACCGTAGTGCGGACCGCCCGGCATCTGTAGAGACTGGCCTTCGGGCTGTGCGCGTCGCGGAAGTCCCGCTCGAAATCGACGGCGGGAACGAGTGCGAATTCGGTGAGCGCCGACCCGGATTCGCCTGCATGGAGGCTCGTGTGTCCCACGCGCCGCAGCACGATCTGACCCAACGATTCTTGCTCGGGCACGCTGAAGCGAAAGGCGCGATCCCCGAAGCGTTCGCGATCATCGAACGTTCTCATGATCGTCGCGATGAGTCCGATCACCTTCGGGTCTCTGGTATAGGGTCCGTACCTGAGATTCACGGTCATCCAGGCGAAGAATCCGGCAAACGTCCACAGCGCTTCGACGGCCGCGCCTGAAACCTTCCCGTCGCGGTCGCCATGCTCGCGTCGGTTCAGGGCTAGCTCGCGTCCGTTGAGCAGTCGACCGATTTGTCGCTCCATCTGGTGGCCGGCCAAAAGGAATGGATTCACGTAGAGAGCCGCCGCCTGATCTCGCTGCAGCGTCCGGAGCTCCTTGTGCTGCTCCCTCCACGTCCACGCAGTCCAGACGGCCGCAACGACCGCGGAGAAGATCGAGAGCAATGACACGGGATCCATCGTCACCTTTCCTCAACGCGGCGATATCGAGCGCCGCCGACGTCTTTTGGGGTGTCCGTCCGGCTTGCCGGCGCCCTGCTCCTCAACGGTGCTCTCGTTCGCGGGGGACGGAGTGGCGTCCGGCGTCGGCGTCGTGACGTTGGCGCAGCCGGGGCTCACGAATGAACGCGCTCGCCGGACCAGCCCCACGAACGGTCGTGTGAGGCGGTGATCCGGCCCGAGCAGGGCCACCGCCGCCAGGAGGAATGGCCAACCGGGAACGATCGGGAGGATCACACCGACCGCCCCGACCCCGACCAGCGCGGTCCCGAGGACTTCACGGGCTCTCATGCGGCGTCCGCCGTGATCGGGCGCAGACCGTTGAAGGTGGCGACGATCGCGGAGCCGTTGCTGAGGAGCGTCGTGCCGATCGGTCCGAGGATTCCGACGGCGGCCAGGCCCAGCGCCAGCGTGTTGGGAATCGAGATGATCTGCCAGTTCTGCTTGATCAGGCCGACCGCCTCGCGGCTGATGTCGATGGCAACGGGAATCTTCCAGAGGCCGCCGTGCAGCAGCATCACGTGAGCGGTCTCGCGCGCGACGTCGGTTCCGCCCTCGACCGCGATCCCCACATCGGCGTGAGCCAGGGCGGGCGAGTCATTGATGCCGTCGCCCACCACCGCGACCTTGTGGCCCTGTCGCTGGAGCTTCTTGACGATGTCCGCCTTCTCGCCGGGAAACGCCTCGGCGATCACCCGGTCGACGCCGAGCGTCCGGCCCACTTGCTCGGCGACATTCCGATGATCGCCGCTGAGCAAGATGATCTCCTTGATGTCGCGCTGCCGAAGCTCGCGGATCACCTGAGCTGACTCCGACCGGATGCGATCGGCGTAGGAGAGCAGGCCGATGATCTCACCATCCACCGCCACGCACAGCGGGGACACGGCCTGTTCCTCGATCTCGCCGATGCGCCGCTTCACCCTGGCGGAGAGGCCGAGTCCCTGCGCCGTCATGAAGCGTTGGCTGCCGACGAGCACCCGCCTGCCGTTGACGTCCGAAAGCACGCCGAGGCCGAGCACGTAATCCGCGTGGGTCCGCTCCGGAATGGTGAGATTGGCGGAGCGCGCGGCCCGCACGATCGCGTGTGCCACCGGATGGCTGAGCCGGTGCTCGGCCGCGGCGGCAAGCGTCAGAACTTCGTCCCGCGCGGCGCCGTTGACGGGCACCACATCGATCAGGTCAGGTTGACCCGCCGTCAGCGTGCCCGTCTTGTCGAAGACGATGGCATCGACCTCGGCGAGGTTTTCCATGTGCCGTCCGCCCTTGATCAGGATGCCGTGGCGGATGGCCTTCGTCATGGCGGACAGCACGGTTGTCGGCGCGGCGATCCGGATTCCCGTGCCGTAGTCGACGATCAGGACTGCCGAGGCGCCCGTGAGCCCCAGCCCGCCCAGGGTCGTCGCGAAGCCGGCTCCCGCGAAGCTCCACGGCACGAGGTCGTTGGCCCACTTGATGGCATAGTTCTGGATCTTCGTCTCCTTGGCGGGGGCGTTGTCGACGAGGCGCACGATGCCCGCGACCTCGGTTTCGTCACCGATGCGTTCGGCTTTCACATGGAGCTCGCCCTCACGCAGAACGGTCGCCGCGTAGACTTCGTCGTCGCGGTTCTTTTCGACCGGCATCGATTCGCCGGTCAGCATCGCCTGATCGACGAGCGCCTTGCCGAGCAGGACTCGACCGTCGACCGGGATGCGCTCGCCCGGGTAGATCACGATCGTCTCGCCGAGACGGATTTCGCTGACCGGGATGCGTTGCTTCTCTCCGTCGCGGATGACCCACGCCTCGTAACTCTGATACGAGAGCACCTCTTCAATGGCCCGCTTGGATCGGTTCACGGTCAAGTCACGGATGTAATCGGCGATGTTGATCAGCATGACCATGAACGTCGCCATGGGGAACAAACCCTGCGCCGCCAGGAGCGACGTCGCGGAAAAGTCCAGCACATCGACGTTCGCTCTCTTGTCCTTGAAGACAGAGCGGTACGCACGCTTTACCATCGGCCACGCGCTGAGCATGAGGAGCGGGGGCAGCGCCACCGCGGCCAACGGCGGCGCGACGAACGAGAGGGCGATTCCGGTGGTTGAGTACCAGAGCTCCCAGCCGCCCGTCTCTTCCACGACGGCGGCGCGCGGCGCGGGACGCTGACTCGGATAGGCCTCGAGCTCGGCCTCCGTCACGCGTCCGAGCAACGCGCGCAGGCTTTCGGCGGACCACGTCTCCGTGTTGTAGGTCACCATGACGCTGGAGACAGACGGACTCGCCCTGACCCCGGTGATGCCGGGCTGGTCGAGCAGGTACATCTCTATGAGTGCGGCCAAGTGGCCGTCGCGCGTGACGCTCGGCGCGTGGAAGCGCGTTCGGCCCGGGACCGAATGGACGACGGACACGTCGAGCGGGCTCGGTGGTGGCGGCGCGCCTAAGGGGACGTGGCCATTCGCGGACGGATCGATCACGCCGACACCGTTGGCGCCGTTCCGAAGGGCGTGCATGACGTGTGCAATCTGCTCGGCCCTGAGGTTCGGCGCCGCAGTCCCGTTGCTCGCGCGCAAGTGTATCAGGCCCGCGCGCGCGTTGGCTCGCACGCTCGCGATGCCTGGGATCGCGCGGAGGCGCGCGATCAGATCAGCGGCGTGGAGAGCATCTTCCTTGAGGCTGTCGAGCTTGAGCGTGAGTCGCCCTTGCGCGAGGCGAACGACTTCGATGCCTGAAGGTTCCAAAGCGATCCAACGATCCTTTGTGCGGGAAATTGCGGCGTACGTGGCTGCGATCGGTTATCACTCGGGCAGTCGAGCGGCGCAATACTCAGTTAGTCCGAGGCCATTCGGCCCGCCGGCGGTGGCGGGGCCGAATGGCCCTAGCGTTCTGGCGGACGTCTAGCCGGCTGTGCGCAGTGTCGAGAGCTGCGGGATGCCGAGCTCTCGCGTGCACTCGGCGAACCATTCCACCACTTCCTTGTGCAGCGGAATGCCGTTGGCGCGTCGCTTCTGCGTCTCCTCGAATTCCGACAGACCAGGATAGAGCACGCGCTCCTGACCCGGCGCCGGCGTCGCCGTACGCAGCCGCTCGAGCATCTGATCCATCGTGTCCTTGAACTGGTCGACGTCGGTGAACGCGGCGATGTTGTACGCGGCGAAATGGTTCTTGCTGCCGCTGCCCGCGGCCAGCATGGTCGGCAGCGCGCCGGCGAGCACCGTCGAGAGCACTTCGGCCATGAGCGCCAGGCCATAGCCCTTGTGCGAGCCCTGCTCGCGCGTGCCGCCGAGCGGCAGCTGGTAGATCTGGTCGCGATCGAACACCGGCTTCTCCTCGGTGATCGGCGTGCCGTCCTTGTCCGACACCCAGCCGGGCAGCAGCGGCGAGCCGATGCGCATGGCCAGGCGGATCTTGTTGCCGGCGATCGCCGAGGTTGCGGCGTCGAACAGCATCGGCGCCTCGCGGCGCGAGGGCGCGGCGATCGCGATCGGGTTGGTGCCGATCAGCGGCTTGGACGCGAACGTGGGCACCACGTTGACGCTGGCGCCGGTGAAGCAGACGCCGATCATGTCGTGCTGCGCGGCCTGCATCGCGAAGTGGCCGATGGCGCCGAAGTGGCCGCTGTTGTACACGGTGACCACGCCGACGCCGACCGTGCGCGCCTTGTCGACGGCCAGACGCATCGCCTTCGGGCCGATGACGATGCCGAGGCGCCGCTCGGCGTCGATGACCGCCGTGCCCGGCGACTCGCGTACGATGCGCCAGCCGGGCCGAGCGGAGAGCTTGCCGGCGCGGTAGTCACGCACGTACGCGCGCAGCATGTTGGACACGCCGTGCGTCTCCACCCCGCGCAGGTCGGTCATCGTCAGCGCATCCGCCGCGTCCGCGGCGTCGTCGGGGGTCAAGCCGAGCTTTTCGAAGATCTGCGTCACCGTGCGGAGCAGCGCGGTCTCCGAAACGAGCACCTGGTCTTTTTCGGGAACTTTGAACCGCTCGAGAATCATCGCCAGCTCCCTCAGGACTGACGAAACGCGTTGACGGCCGTCACGAGCGCCGGCGTTCCACCGAACAGATAGGCGACTTCGACGGCCTCCTGGATCTCGGCCTCCGACGCGCCGGCCGACCGCGCACGGTTGGCGATCGTGGCCACGCCATCGGGGTGCGACAGCAGCGCATCGACGATCATCGTCATCAGGTGCTTGTACTTCGCCGGAATGGCGCCGTCGCGCAGGATGCGCTCGCGCTGTGCCATGTACGACTCGGCGAACTCGGGAGCGCGCTGCCGGAGCGTTTGGATCCATGCGGGCAATGTCGCCTGGGCCATGAGGACCTCCTTTGTCAGATGCGGCGCGCCGACCATACACCGAGCGCGACGTCTTGACCACGTCGGCGGCGCGGGCTAGGTTCGGCGCCACATCGCGACGTGGAAGGAGACGCGTATGGCCAGACTCGCAGGGAAGGTCGCGCTGATCAGTGGCGGCGCCCGTGGGCAGGGCGCGGTGGAGGCGCAGCTGTTCGTCCATGAGGGCGCGGCGGTCGTGTTCGGCGATGTGCTCGACGACGAGGGCAAGAAGGTCGAGGCGGAGATTCGCGCCTCTGGTGGCCGGGCGACGTACGTTCACCTGAACGTCACGCGCGAGGCGGACTGGCGGGCGGCCGTGAGCACAGCCGTGCAGACGTACGGCAAGCTGGACGTGCTCGTCAACAACGCTGGCATTCTGCTGCGCGCCAAGATCGAGGACACGAGCGAGGCCGACTGGGACCGCATCATGGCCGTCAACGTCAAAGGCGTGTTCCTCGGGACGAAGTGCGTCATCCCGGCCATGCGACAGGCCGGCGGCGGCTCGATCATCAACATCTCGTCGACGGCTGGACTGGTCGGCAGCCCGGGCGAAACCGCGGCGTACACCGCCACCAAGGGCGCCGTGCGACTCTTCACCAAGGCGACGGCGATCCAGCACGCGAAGGACAAGATCCGCTGCAACTCCGTCCACCCGGGACCGATCGCCACCGACATGATCAAAGAGATGCTGGAGAACAAAGCGGCGTGGGAGCAGCGTCTGCGTCGCCTGCCCATGGGACGCGTGGGGACTCCGCAGGAAGTCGCCTATGGCGTGCTCTACCTCGCGTCGGACGAAGCGTCCTACGTGACGGGCAGCGAGCTCGTCATCGACGGCGGCACCACGGCCGAGTGATGCGAGCCATGGTCTAGTTCGCCCACTCCTTCACGAAGCGGGCGTAGCACTCGCGCTCGCCGGGCATCTTCGGCCACCCGGCGAGCAGTCGCACCGTGGCGAGAAGCAGGCGATCGCGCAGGTGCGTCGAGTTGTGACCATACTCTTCGAAGGTCGAGTGCGTGATCTTCTGGTTGTGCGGGTCATCCTGGAACTTGCACGCCGTCACCGCGATGGCTGCCTGATACGCGTCGCGGTCCGCCCCTGACTGCAGATACGCATTCGCGAGCGCGGTCGCGCGCGGAATGTCGTACGCGAGCACGGCCTCGTCGAGCTCGATGAGCAGCGCCGCCGGAGTCCGGCCCGAGGCGTCGAATGAGGCGCATTCGCGCTCGAGCACGGGCGTCACCAGCCTGTTGGCGCGGGCGGCGTCGTTGACGAAATTCGCCATGAGATACAGCACACGCGCCCGATAGGGGCTCTCGGTCGTCCGGAGCCAGTAATTCGCCGTGTTGCAGTAATCGAACGGATGCTGACCGTCCGTGAACTGCTTGGGCACCGTCGTTCGCAGGATCAGCTCGGCGGCGCCGATCTGGATGGTGTCGCCGAGGCTGCGAATCGAGCGGCCGTTGCGCAGATGCGCCGTGAGCTGAGCCCAGACGGTCGGCGCGTCCGCCACCATGAGGAGCCGAACCATCTCTTCGACTTCATCCGTCGTGAGCGGCGTCTGATTCGTCTGCACGAGATTCTTGCCGGCGTCGGGTAGCTCGTTGGCGACCGTCACGCAGGCCGCGTCGTAGAGCGAGTAGTAGAGCGGGCCGACGGCCATGTCGGGGACGCCGATGTAGTACACGCCGTGCGAGCGATCCCATCCGATGAAGTCGGCGAGATCGGTCACGGCGCGGGCTCGCAGCGCCTTGTGGCCCGTGTTGCGCGCCTTCCGTTGGGCGATGGTGTCTTGCACGTCGATCAGCCCCAGAAAGAGCAGGTGATCGCGCAGCTGCCGGCGGATCTGCGCGTCGGCGGCCAGTCCCAGAAACAGGCCGTACGAGCGCCGCACGTCGCCGCTCATCGTCGCGATCATGTGGGCGTGCAGCCGCTCCTCGAGCGTGCTCTCCTCGACGATCGGCTCATGGTCCTGCTGCCACACGACCGGACCGTAGGCCGGCGGCGGCACGTTCATGCCCTTCATCGTCGCGTAGCGGCCGGGATACTTGCCGAGCAGCTGATTCCAGATGTCGAGCCCCGCCGGGATGTACCACACGCCCTGCAAGAGCGGCAGCAGCCGATGGCTTTCCGGCAGGTACGGCATCAGGCTCAGCGCGGCGCGCAGGCCGAGAATCGTGTGGTCGTTGTTGATCAGCGTGATCTGGCCGTCGCGCACGTTGATGTGGCTCGGCACCTGGATGAACGGCGCTTCGGCCGTCGTGACCGCGTCGAGCGCGTCGCCCAGCGAGCGGCCCTCGCGCCTGATCATGCGATGGAAGAGATCGGTCGTGCGCGGCTGATCGCGCTCCAGAATCGCGTCGGCGAGGGCAGCGACGGATTGCTCGGCCATGGTGCGCTTCACGCGGTGGCGAGCGTCGGCGTCGCCTGGCGGAGCGCCTCGTCCCACGGCCCGGGGAATCGGCCCTTCGCGCCACCGCCGGAGAACGGGCGGTCCTGCTGCCATTCGCTGCGCGGCAGCTCGTAGTACACCTCGAGCCCGTTGCCGTCGGGATCCGAGAAATACACGCCGATGGAGATGGTGTGATCGGCGACGCGAACGGGCACGCTCTTGTCGTTGAGACGCCGGTAAATGTCGGCGAGGTCGTCCAGGCTCGCCATCCTCCACGCCACGTGGTTCAGACCGACCTGTTTGTCCTGCTGGCCGGCGGCGTCGTCGCCGACCTCGAAGAGCGCGATGTCGTGCGCGTGCCCGGGGTCGCACGCGAGAAAGGCCGCCCGCAAGCGCTCCGTGCCGGGATGATTGAAGAGATCCTGCGTGTGCAGGCCGAGGACGTCCGTGTACCAGCGGTACGACCGCTCGGCGTTGCGTACGAAGATGTTGACGTGGTCGAGAGACATCGGCTTGTAGCTCATCGCTGAAACTCCATCACCTCGGCCGCGTGGTCCCAGACGTCTTGGATGCGTCCATGCGAGATCGCCGCCGCCTGCACCGCGGCCACGAGGTGGCGCCAGCGCAGGGACGGTCGCGTCGCGTGGAATTCCTCGTACGTGGCCTGGTGGTGCTTGAGGGCATGCATCTCGGTGAAGTTGTCTCGGCACGCGATCGTGCCGAGCAGCGCGATCAGCGGCTCCGCCGCGTAGCCCGCGTTGGCGTACTGCTGCGCGAGCGCCGCCGCCTGCTTGACCTCGTCCGTGCAGCGCCACGTCGCGAGATTCGCCTTCGGCAGCCGCTCGCCAACGGGCAGACGCGCGATCAGCTCCGCGATGTCGCCGAGCAGCTCGCCCTGTGCGCGCGGGGGCAGCGCGGCCACGCGCTCCGCCTCGGGCTGGAGCGTCGGCGCCAGCATGCGCTGCGCCATCATCACTTCCGGTCCGGTGTGCCAGACGAGCAGCGCGCGGAGCTTCGTGCGCCGCGACAGCTCGGGCTGCCTGAGCAAGTACCGGCGCGTGTTGGCGCCGGTGTTGATGTGCACGTCCATCGGATTGCCCGTCTGCGAGCGGAGGAAGACGGTCGAGCCGCCAACGGACAGCGCCTCGCCCGCACCTTCGAGCGACAGGCCGTCGGCCAGCGCGCGCGCGAGCATCCCCGGCACCTCGCTGAGCTTGTGGCAGCGGCCGATCTCGTCGGCGAGCGTCGTGATCGCGGCCGTCTCGTCGTCGCCGGTCGCGGGGCGAAGCTCGCGCTCCAGCAGCCCGAACTGCGCGATCAGCGCGTCGACGTCGTCCAGCGAAGCGGGCATGGTGGGCCGCGTGACGTAGCGTACGGGCGCGCGGCCGATGTACTTCGCGTACTCCCAGCCGAAGTACTCCAGCGCGCGCCACGTGAAGACCGGGAAGAGGAAGTAGTGGTCGTCGAGCTGATTCTTCGGGATGGCGATCTCCAGCAGATGCTCGAGCACCTGCATGGGCGAGAGCCGCTGCATCAGATAGAGAAAATAGTGATCGCACGCGTTGTACACGCCGCGGCCGGCCGCAAACCGGATCGACTCCAGTGTGGCCTCGACGTCGTCGCGCTCGGAGACCGGCTCCGCATCGGCCAGGATGTACGGGCCCATGGCCGGCGAATGAATGTGCTTGTTCGCCACGGCCACGTTCTGGATCACCGGCAGCTGCGCGTACTCGGCGGGCAGCCGCGCGGCGATGTGTCGCACCGCGTGCAGCCCCGCGATCGGATGCAGCGGGCCGCCGTGATGCCCGGGCGGTAGATCCGACGACCGCACCACCGCGAGCGCGCCGGCCAGCAGCATGTCTCTGACGGGAGTGCCGGCGGCGAGCCGGTCGTGGGTGCGGGCGACGATGTGCTCGGGCGCCGTGTCCTCGACGAAGCGAACGAGCGGTTCGATGGTGTCGGGGTAGGTAACCGGTCGAGCGGTCATGACGCATCCTCCGGGTGCCGGGGAGCTGCGCGCGTCGCTACTGATCCGGATTCTACGCCACCCGCGGCGGGTGTACGATCCTCGCCCATGAGTCGCCGCGGGTTGCTGGCCTCGGCGCGTGCGCTCGTTCTCATCCTTGCTCTCGTCGCGTCAGCGCCGCGTGTGGCTGCCGCCGCCGAGGGACAGATCACCTTTGCACTCAATATCACGCTGGCGCCGACGTGGTTCGACCCCGCCGAGACGCCGGGCGTCATCACGCCATTTCTCACGCTCTATGCGTTGCACGACGGGCTGGTGAAGCCGATGCCGGGCAATGCCTGGGCCCCCAGCCTCGCGGAGTCGTGGACGATGTCGAAAGACGGCCTCGTCTACGAGTTCGTGCTGCGCCGAGGCGTCCGATTCCACAACGGCGACGTGCTCACCGCCGAGGACGTGAAGTTTTCGTTCGAGCGCTACAGGGGCGGCGGCGCCGCGAGCTTCAAGGCCCGTGTGGCCGCCGTCGAGATCGTCGACGCACAGCGCATTCGGTTCCGTTTGAAACAGCCGTGGCCCGACTTCATGACGTTCTACGCGTCGCCGGCTACCAGCGCGGCCTGGATCGTGCCCAAGAAATACGTCGAGCGCGTCGGTGACGACGGCTTTAAGAAGGCGCCGATCGGGGCGGGCCCGTACCGGTTCGTGTCGTTCACGCCGGGCATCGAGCTCGTGGTCGAGGCGTTCGACGGCTACTGGCGCACACCGCCCTCGGTGAAGCGGCTCGTGTTCAAGTCCGTGCCGGACGATTCGACGCGGCTGGTGATGCTCAAGCGCGGCGAGACGGACATCGCGGCGGGCTTCCGAGGCCCCAACGCCGAGGACGTGCGTCGCACGCCCGGGCTGACGCTCAGGGTGACGCTGCCGACCGTGAGCCAGTGGGTGGTGTTCACCGAGCAATGGGACCCGAAATCGCCCTGGGCCGATCGCCGCGTGCGCCTGGCCGCCAATCTGGCGATCGATCGCAAGGCGTTCAGCGACGCGGAATTTCTCGGGCACGGCAGACCCGCGTCCAGCATCATTCCGCGCGACTTCGAGTTCTACTGGACGCCGCCCGAGTATCCCTACGATCCGGGGCGCGCCCGCCAGCTTCTGGCCGAGGCGGGCTATCCGAAGGGCTTCGACGCGGGCGAGCTCGCCACCGACGTCACGTTCGCGCCGGAGTCGGAGGCGGTGATCAACGGCCTGCGAGGCGTCGGCATCCGCGCGCGATTGCGGCCGCTGGAGCGCGCGAGCTTCTACAAGGCGGACCAGGACAAGCAGTTCAAGAATCTGGTGCGCGTCGGCAGCGGTGCGGCGGGCAACGCCGCGACACGCATCGAGGCGTTCGTCATCTCCGGCGGCATCCGCTCGTACGGCGGCTATCCGGAGATCGATGCGCTCTTTCGGGACCAGGCGGTCGAGATGGATCGCAAGCGGCGCGAAGCGCTGCTGCACCGGATCCAGCAGCTCATGTACGAGCGCGCCATGTTCGCGCCCATCGTCGAGCAGGCGGTGCTCACGGGCGTCGGCCCGCGCGTCGCGGAGACGCCGACCATCACGGGCCATCCGTTCATCTCGCCGTACGAGGATCTCCGGCTCAAGGCGCGATGACCGTGATACGCTCCGCGCCCGGAGGTGCGGGGATGCGACCGAACAGGATAAAGCAGCTCTGGCGCGAGGGACGCTGCGTCACGATGGGCTGGCTGTCGATCTCCAATGGCTTCACCGCCGAGGTCATGGCGCGCCAGGGCTTCGACGCCCTCGTCGTCGACATGCAGCACGGCCTCACCGACATGGCGAATCTCTGGCCGATGCTGCAGGCGATCTCGCAGACGGAGACGGTGCCGGTGGTGCGCGTGGCGTGGAACGATCCGGCGACGATCATGAAGGCGCTCGATTTCGGCGCCTATGGCATTCTCGTGCCGCTGATCAACACCGCCGAGGATGCGGCCAAGGCGGTCGCCGCGTGCCGCTACCCGCCCGTCGGCATCCGCTCGTCGGGGCCGGTGCGGGCCGTGCACTACGGCGGCACCGACTACGTCGCCAAGGCCAATGACGAGATCGTCGTGATGGGCATGGTCGAGACTAAGGAAGGTCTCACCAACCTCGACGCGATCTGCGCGACGCCCGGGCTCGATGCCGTCTACATCGGCCCGTCGGATCTCGCCTTCGCCATCGGCATGACGCCGCGCCCTGACAATCCCGATCCCAAGCACATGGCCACGTGCGACAAGATCCGCGAGACGGCGCACAAGCACGGCATCAAGGCGTGCATGCACTGCGCGAGCGCCGCGTTCGCGGCCGGCGCCATCACGCGGGGCTTCGACCTCGTGATGCTGACGTCCGATCTCGCGTCGATGGTGGCCGGCGTGCGCCGCCAGCTCGACGATCTGAAGGCGGCCACCGGCTGACCGCCGTCGTCAGCGCGCGCGCCAGAGCGCGGCGCGCCAGACGAGCCCGATCAGGATCGTGACGCCGAGACCGAGCGTCGTGTACAGCGTGAGCGCGCTTCGGTAGCCGACGCGCGGAATCAGCAGGCCGGCCGCCAGCAGCCCCAGCGGCAGGCCGTACACCGCGAGCATGCGCACGCCAATGACGCGCGCCCGCAGGCCCGCAGGGGCATCGGCCAGCAGTGTGACCGACATCGAGATCATCGCGACGCTCTGCACGAATCCCGCGGCGAGCAGTGTCGCCATGCCGACGCCGACGCGTCCGACGTGCGCGAAGGCCAGGAGGAGCGCGTACCACAGGCCGGTGTACACGAGCGTCGCGCGCGCGGGCCGCCGCGGCCCGCCCGTGAGCACCATCGTGACCGAGCCCGCCAGCGCGCCGAGCGCGAAGCTGGCGGCGAGCAGGCCGAGGCCTCGCGCGTCGACGTGGTAGACGCGCTCGGCGGCATAGGGCAGGAGGCCGCTCGAGATGGGGTACGCGGTGAGATTGATCGCAAAGGCGAGCAGCATGATGCCGAGCAGCGCGGGCGTCGTGACCGCATACTTCAGCCCTTCCACGAGATCGCGCCAGCCCGAGGTCGCCGGCATCGAGCCGCGGGGCGCACCGGCGGGATCGGGAAGCGGCGCGCGCCACGACACGCCGAACGTCAGCGCCAGGCTCGCCACATAGACGAGGCTCACCGCGGCATAGGTGAGACCGAGCCCGAGGGCCGCCGACAATCCCGCGCCGGCGAGCGCGCCGCCGATGCGCGCCGAATCCTGCGTCACCCGCGAGAGCGCCACCGCGCCCATGAGGTGCGCCGATGGAATGGTGTCGCCGATCAGCGTGTTGCGCATGACGATGTCGTTCGGCCGGACGAGCCCGCCCACGGTCGCGAGCACGAGCACCCAGACCGGCGTGACGAGCCCGGCGAGCGACATCGCCATCAGCACCACGGCCAGGGCGGCGTAGCTCGCGCGCATCGCGGCGAGCATCGTGCCGGCGCCGAGCCGATCCGCGAGCACGCCGAAGCCGGGGGCGGCAAGGGTGCCGAGAAACTGCAGCGAGCCGAACGCCGTGAGCATGAGCACGGAGCCCGTCTGCGTCATGACGTACCAGCCCAGCGTGAGCGCCTCCATCTCGAACGCCCACGAGGTCAGCAGGTCGGCCGGCCACTGGAACCTGAAGCTCTTGACGCGGAACGCGGCGAAGATCACCCGAACCCGTGTGCCCGCATCGCGCGCCGATACGCGACGGCCACGGCGTCGAAGGTCAGGTGAAGCTCGGCGGCGAGGTCGAGCGGCACGCGATCGGGCCGCTGTGACTCGACCACGCGCTGGTCCTGGCCGAAGATCGTCCGCTCGAACGCTTGGATGATCTCGTCGGGCTGGTCGAGATTGTAGTTGCGCGCGACGAGACAATAGCCGATGCATCGGTCGTCGCCGACGGGCTGAGAAGCGAAGAAGTACACGAGACCGTCGCGGCCGCCCCAATCGATGTGCTCGACGATCGTGTACGGCAGATGCAACGCGTAGCGTGTGCGGCGCGTGGCGTCCTTACGTTCGTCGGCCGCGAACACGGGGAACTCGTCGGTGTTGGGCGCGTCGGGACGACCATATGCATAGCGTAGGACGGGGCCCTCCACCGCCACCTCGTACGGCGTGATGACCGCCTGCGCCGGATCGCCGAGCAGCCCCGCGTGCACGAACGCGAAGTGACCGAAGTCGGTGAAGTTCTCGACCTGGCGCGACGCATCGCACTTCCAGGCAAACGGACCAGTGCGCACGACACGCCACGCCGCGTCGTCGAGCTCCGGCACCTCAGGGATCGGCCTCGCCGGTGCATCGAGCGCGGCCCAGACGATCCCGTACCGCTCGCGCGTGTGATAGGTCACGGCGCGTGCGCGCGACGGCACGCACGTGGGCTCGGCGAGCTGGGGGATCGCGGTACAGGCCCCGTCGGCGCCGTAGCGCCAGCCGTGATAGGCGCAGACGATCTCGTCGCCCTCGACGCGGCCGAGCGACAACGCCGTTCCGCGATGCACGCAGACGTCGCGAAACGCGTGCACGACTCCGCGCGCGTCGCGCCAGAGCACGAGCGGCTCGCCGAGCAGGGTCGTCGCGTACGGCGCGGCCACGCCGTCGGCGTAGGCGACGGGATGCCAGCACGCGCGCAAGGCCGCCAAACGATCGGTGGACACGGCGTTCAGTACGGTAACATCTCCGCCATGCGGATCGTCTTTCCCGACGGCGCGGGCTGCGTACAGGACCCTTCCGAGCTGGAACCACTACGCAAGTTGGGCGAGGTGGACTTCTACGACGGCCCGCCGCCGGATCGCGCGACGCTGATCCAGCGGCTGCAGCCGGCGGACGCCGTCGTTCTCGACTACTCGGAGATGGATGCCGAGGTGCTCCGCGCCTGTCCGCGCCTGCGCTTCGTCAGTTTTCTCGGCATTGGCTACAACAGCTGCATCGACGTGGCGGAGGCGACACGTCGCGGCATTGCGATCGCCTACACGCCCGACTACGGCGCCACGTCCGTCGCCGAGCACGCGCTGGCCATGATGTTGGCGCTCACGCGCCACATCGGACCGGCGTTCGTCAGCGTGCGCGAAGACCGGTGGGCGCCCGGCCGCTTCGTCGGGATGGAGCTGCGCGGGAAGACGCTCGGCATCGTCGGCCTCGGGCCGATCGGCGTGGAGATGGCGCGGCTGGGCGGGGGCATCGGCATGCGGCTGATCGGCTGGACGCGGCGCGCCTCGAGGGAACGCGCGGTGCATGGCCTCACGCTGGTGGCGCTCGAGGAGCTGTTCGCGGTCGCCGACGTGGTGTCGCTGCATCTGTCGTACACGCCGGAGTCCGAGGGCATCATCACGCGTGCGCTGCTCGAGCGGATGAAGCCGGGCGCGTGGTTTGTGAACACCGCGCGCGCCCGGCTCGTCGACAACGCGGCTTTGGTTGAGCTGCTACGCGCCGGCCGCATCCGGGGCGCCGCGCTCGACGTGCACGAGGTCGAGCCGATCCCGCCGGGCGAATACGTCTTCCGGACGCTGCCCAATGTGTTGGTGACTCCGCACATCGGCTACAACACGCGCGAGGCGTCGGCCAACATGCTGCGCATCGCGATCGAGACCGTGCAGGCGTTCGCGCGGGGGGAGAGGCTGCACGTGGTGAATTGAGGGTGGCGCGCGGCCGGCCGTGTCACGCGTCGCCCGCGCCACGGCTCGCTCTGAAAGGCGGTGTCGCCGGCTTGCGCACGGGCTGAACGGCGGTCTCGCCGCTCATGGACTCGAAATGGCGCGCGGATGCAAAACGCTGATCGCATAGCCCACGTCGAGGCGCTCTCCCTGCCAGCCGGGCATCGCTGTGCACGCATTGATTTGCACGCCTGCTCCGTCGTTCTGTGCTTGTAGCGTCTCGGTCGGGTTCGCCGTCACCGCAGCCGGCGTGGGAACGTGAGGGAGTATTCGCCCGTCCGGCCGCCGGAAGCACAGCTCACCGTCGGCCGGTCGCTCGAGCTGATAGCCCTCTTCGTGAATTGCGCGGTGATGTCGCCGACAGAGAAGCGCGAGATTCGACAGCGTGGTGGGCCCGCCGCTCGCCCAGTGCTGAATGTGATGGCCCTCGCCGAAGGGCCGGCCGCAGCCGGGGAAGCGACAGCCTTTGTCGCGATGGTGAAGCGCGCGCCGCAGCGCCGGCGGGATCGTCCGCGTCCGCGCGCCGACCTCGATGATCCGGCCCTCAGCGTCGTGCCGCATCACCACGCGGCTGGCATCGCACGCTAGACGCTGAGACGTTCCCACTGGAACGCGCGCGCCGCCTTCGAGCACCGACTGGCCTGGCGCATCAGCATCCGCCAGCACCGCGGCATCGATGTGAACGACGACCTGGTACCGCTCGCCCGGCGCGCCGGGATTCATCCCATGGTGCAGTGCCGCCTCAGCCACCAGCGCCAGCGCGTCGGCCTGACGCTGCTCCATGGTCGGCGCCTCCGGCGAGCCGTCGACGACCGACGTTCCAGCTGAAGCGTCGACCGCACACGTTCCCGCTGGAACGTCTTTCGCCTTCCGACGCCGATAGAGCAGATCTCTCGCCGCGGCCAGCGCCTGCATCACGACGGCACCAACCTCCGGCTCCAGCCGCCCGCGGATCGCCACCATGCCGTCTGCGTCCTGATAGATGTGCAGTGCCCGCTGTCGGTGCCGGCGCGTCGCCTCCTGCGCCTCGGCCTTCCGGTCCATGCGTCGCCAGCCGCGGACGATCAGCTCGACGTGCTCCGCGGTACCCGCCCGGCCCATCGCGAGCAATCGTTCTTCGGTCTCTGGCGTCGCGACCCGCGTCAGCGCACGGACCTTGGAATACGACAGCTCACCGCGGGCGAGCGCCTGCGAGAGCCGCGGCAGCGAACCCAGCGCGCGCGCGACGCGGACGTGCTCACGCGCGGCGCCCAGCTCGAGCCCGACGCGCCAGACGAGCCAGTGGGCGCACGAGCGAAACCCATTGCCCCAGCCGCCGCGGGCGTCGAATTCACGGATCAGGTCGAGCAGCCGCGCGGTGGCGGCGTCGAGATGCGCGGCGAGCTCCGCGATCTCGTCACCGAGACGCTCCAGCTCGACGCTATTCGGATGAGTCGGGACGACGCTCGGACCATCGATGTTCATCGGCGCATCTCCTTACGCCGACTTTAACCCGTGATTTTCGACGCCTCTGGAAGGCGCCAGGAAGCGCGATCGCGCGCCGATGTTGAATTTGTCGAGCGGCAGCGGTCCGCGCGCGCTGTGGCGCCTGCACGCGCTGCTGAACAGCGGTTATCAACTAATTGCTCAACGATGAGCAGGGCGCACGGAGAATCGCGTCAAGAGTGGAAAATTAGATACACGCGGCGTCGATGCATGCTGACCGGCAAGCGGGTCACAGGCAGGTCGACTCCCTCACCGCGAACTCCCCTCACCCGCACGGCGTACAATCCGCCGCGGATCCACGTCACCCAAATAAGCGCAATGAATCACCTGCTCGCCGTGAACGGCACCCTGATGCGCGGCCTCCCGCTCAACGGGAACCTGCTCGCCGCCGGCGCGAGCTTCATCCGCGAGGCGTGGACGGCGCCGGTCTACCGTCTGTGGTCGATTGGCGATCGCCACCCGGCGATGATCGGCGTGGCGACGGGCGGCGCGGCGATTGCCGTCGAGGTGTGGTGGGTCCCTGCCGCCGGGCTCGCGAGCATCTTGCGCGAGGAGCCGCCCGGGCTCTGTGTCGGCAAGGTCCGGCTGGCGCGCGTACCTCGCGGCGCGCGCGGCTACAGCAGATTGAACAGTCGCGGCAACACGAGCGTGATCCACGGCACCAGGATCACGACGGCGAGACCGATGCCGAGCACGGCCACGAACGGCATCATCGCGGGCGTCGCGCGATCGACCGAGAGGTCGGCGATGCCGCACGCGATGAAGAGCCCGACGCCGATCGGCGGCAGGAAGAGGCCGATGCCGACGGCGGCGACGATCACGATGGCGTAGTGGATGGGGTCGACGCCCAGGCCCTTCGCGACCGGCAGCAGGCTCGGCAGCAGGATCACGACCGCGGGCAGGCCTTCGATGACGGCACCGAAGAAGACGAAGATGATCGCCGTCGTGAACAGGAAGACGAGGCTGCTGCCCGGCACGATGGTCATGAGTCGGATCAGCTTGTCCGGCAGCTGCTGTACGGTCAGGAACCACGACACGAGGCCGGCGGTGCCGAGCAGCAGGCCGACGGCGCCCGTCACCATCGCCGACTTCACGATGATCTCCGGCAGCTCGCGCCATGCGATCTCGCGATAGACGAAGAGTCCCACGATGGCGGCGTAGAGCACCGCGAGGACCGAGGCCTCGGTCGGCGTCATGATGCCGCCGAGGATCCCGCCGAAGATGATCGCGGGCATCCCGAGCGGAATGAGCGCGTGCCAGAGGGCGCGCATGACCCCGCCGGCGGTCGGCGCCGCCTCCGACGCAATGCCGGTCTTGCCCGCCTTCCACCACACGTAGACCATCAGCGCGAGCGCGAGCACGACCGCCGGCAAAAAGCCGGCCGTGAAGAGCGCGGCGACCGAGAGGCTCGCGACCGAGCCGATGACGATCATCAGGATGCACGGCGGCACGAGGATGCCCATCGCGGAGGCCGCGGAGACCACGGCAACCGCCAGCTCCTTGCTGTAGCCCGCGCGCACCATACCGGGAATGGTCGTCGCGGCCACCGCCGAGACATCGGCGACCGTCGAGCCCGAGATGCCGGAGAAGATGTACTCCGCGGTGATGACGGCCATGCCGAGGCCGCCGCGGATCCAGCCTACCAGCGCGACGGCCAGCGCCACGAGGCGCTTGGCGATCCCGCCCGTCTCCATCAGCGCGCCCGCCAGAATGAAGAGCGGCAGCGAGAGCAGCACGAAGGAGTCCACCTGGTGGAGGATCGTCTGCACGCTCGTGGCCAGCGGCGCCGGCGCCGCCAGGAGCGCGCCGATGTAGCCGGCGGCGCCGACGGCGACGGCCACCGGCACGCCGATCACGAGCAGAACCAGGAAGACGAGCGAGACGAGGATCATCGCGCGCGCCAGATGGCCCAGAGCTGTGGCAGCGCGAACACGATCATGAGGGCGCCGCCCACGGGCAGCGCCGCGTAGAACCAGAGCATCGAGATCTCCAGCGAATCGGTCACCTGCCGCCGCGCGAGCGGAGCGATGGCGAGGCCGCCGGCGACCAGCACCACGGCGAAGGCGATGACGACCAGCGTGACGAGCAGGTCGACGCGTCGCCGCGCGGCGACGCCGAAGCGGTCGATGAGGAGATGCAGGCGAAAGTGCGCGCCGCGGCGGACGGCCACCGCGGCCCCGAGGAAGATCATCCAGACGAAGCAGAGGCGCGCGACCTCGTCGTACCACTGGAAGGTCGCGCGCATCACGTAGCGGCTCCAGACGCCGAGGAAGACGTCGGCGACGAGCACCGCCATGAGGCCGATGCAGACGCGCTCGACGAGCACGGCGGCTACTTCGCGGCCGCCTTCGCCTCCGCGATCACCCGGTCGAACAGCTCCTTGCCGACCTTGCCCTCGACGAACTTCCACACCGGCTGCGCGCGCTCCTGGAACGGGCGCAGGTCCTTGATGTCGTTGACCTGCATGCCCTTGGCCTTCATCTGGGCCAGACCCTCGGCTTCCGCCTTCAGCTCGTCCTCACGGTGCTGCTTGCACGCCACCTGCATCGTCTCGTCGACCACCTTCTTGAGGTCGGCGGGCAGCGCCTCGTACTTGGGCTTGGCCATCGCCCACACCGCGGCGGGATAGGAGTGCAGCGTGCGCGAGTAGTACTTGGTGATCTCGTGGAACTTGTCCGAGACCGCCGTGGTCACGGGCAGCTCGAGCCCGTCCACGGTCCCCTGCTTGACGGCCAGGTAGACCTCGCCCCAGATCATTGGCACCGGGTTGCCGCCGAACGCCTTGAACGTCTCGACCAGCGTCGGGATCGGCGGCACACGGATGGTCTGGCCTTTGAGATCGTCCGGGGACTGGATCGCCCGCTTGTTCGAGAGCACGCCGCGGAAGCCCCACCCGCCGCCGTAGCAGAACGGCTTGGCGCCGAGCGGCTCGAAGCGGTTCATCAGCTCTCGGCCGACCGGACCTTCGTGGACCTTCCACACGTGCTCGCGGCCCGTATAGAGGAAGGGCACGTCGGTGGCCAGCATCTTGGGATCGAACTTGCCGCCGATGGACGGCAGCGACATGGCCGCGACGTCGACGGTGCCGAGCTGCATGCCCTCGAGCTGGACGATCTCGTTCTTGGCGAGCGAGCCGGCGGGATAGACCTCGACCTTGATGCGACCGCCGCTCTTCGCTTCCGCGACCTCCTTGAACTTCATCGCCGAGGTCGTGAACGGGTTGTCGTTACCGACGATCGTCGCCAGCTTGAGCGTGACGCTCTGCGCCGCGGTGACCGCGGGCATGAGGAGGAGCACGGCGGGGATCAGCACGAGGAAGCGCTTCATGAGGCCTCCACGGCGGAGCGAGTCTGGATCGGGTGGCCGAGTTATAGCGCTGTGCGGGCGCGGACGCAACGACGGGCCCGGGCGCAACGACACTCCTGAAGCCGCCGAATGGCCCTATTGCCACGTTCTCCCCCGCGGTACCCCAAGACCCGTCGAGATCCTGGAAGGGAGGGCGCCCATGGCTTCGTTAATTCAGCTCGTGCAGGATACGTTGACCCCCGACATCGTCGGCAAGGTCGGCGGCATCATCGGCGAGTCACCGGCGACAACTGACTCGGCGCTGCGTCGTGCTGCGCCCGCGGTGCTGGCTGGTGTTCTCAACAACGCCTCCACGCCGGCCGGCGCCGAGCGCGTGCGCTCGCTGGTCACCGACGGTGGGTGGGGTAGCGATCTTCTCAACAACCTCGGTGGCCGTCTGGCGGGCGGAAGCGGCACGAGCAGTCTGCTCAACTCGGGCGCGCAGCTCCTCTCGAGTCTGTTCGGTAACAAGACCGACGGTGTCACGGACCTGATCGCCAGCGGCTCCGGTGTGTCGCGCGGGTCCGCGTCCACCCTGCTGGCGGTGGCCGCGCCGATCGTGATGAGCGTGCTGGGCAAGCAGATGGCCTCACGCGGCCTCGGCGCCTCCGGCCTCTCCACACTACTCGCGGGCGAGCGGACGTCGCTGCTTGGCGCGTTGCCGGCGGGCCTCACGGGCCTGCTCGGCCTGAAAGATTCCGTCCTCGCGGGCAGCCGCGCGGAGGAGCCCACCCTGCGCGAGACGGCCGTGCGCGAGCCGATCCTCCGTGCTCACGAGCCCGCGCGCTCGGGAATTGGCAACTGGTGGCCGGCGCTGTTGGCCGGCTTGGCCGCGCTGGCGTTCCTGATCTTCCTCGTGAGCCGCGGACAGCAGCCCGAGGTCGCCTCGACGCGGGTGGATCCGTCCGCGGCGCCCAGGCAGCTGGCGAGCATCACGCTGCCCGATGGCGCCAAGCTGAGCGTCGGCGAGGGCAGCCCGGTGTACCAGCTGGGCACGTTCCTCGCGGATCGCTCCGCGACCGATCTGCCGAAGCGGTTTGTCTTCGACGATCTTCACTTCGAGAGCGGGACCACGCGCCTCACGCCCGAGGGCCAGCGCACGGCGGCCTCATTGCTCTCCGTCCTGAAGGCCTATCCGTCCGTGAAGGTCATCCTCGAGGGGCACACCGATGCCACCGGCGACGCAGCGGCGAACAAGACGCTGTCGCAACAGCGCGCCGATGCGGTCAAGCGGATGCTCGTCGACGGCGGCGTGGCCACCGACCGTATCGAGACTCAGGGCTACGGACAGGAGCGTCCGGTGGCCGACAACACCACCGACGCCGGCCGCGCGCGTAACCGGCGGCTGGAGCTCGTGGTCACCCAGCGGTAGCCGGTGTCCAGGCGCGCGCTCATCGCGTGTGCTTGTCTGGTGATCTTGGGCGGCGCGCTCGTGTGGGCGCTGCCCGAGATCATCCGGCGCGTGGCCGTGGATCAGATTCCCAAGCGCACCGGGCGTGCCGTTGCCATCCAGGACATCGATCTCAATCTCTTCACGGGTCGGCTCGCGATCAAGAAGTTCCGGCTCGCCGAGCGAGGTCGCCCCGACAGTTTCGTGGAGATCGAGCGGCTCAGTGCGCGGATCGCGCCGACCGCGCTGCTGCGCCGCGATATCCGCCTGACCGAGCTGGCGGTCGTTGCGCCATCGATCCGGGTGGTGCGCACCGGACCGGGCGAGTTCAACTTCTCCGACCTGCTTCAGCGCGACAAGCCGGCCTCGGGACCCAGCCGATGGACGGTCACACTCGATCGTTTGACGCTTTCCCGCGGCACGATCCATGCGCGCGACGAGGTGCTCTCGCCCGCCGCCGAGTGGGTCGTGCAGGACCTCGGCATCGACGCCGATCGGATCAGCACCAGGCGCGACGCCGCGCCGGGGCGAGCGAGCATGAGCGCCAGGGTCGACGAGGCCAAGCTCGACGTGACGGCCGAGCCACTGAGGCTCGATCCGCCCAAGGCCAACGTGAAGCTGAGTCTCGATGGCTTCGAGACCCGGCGTGTCGGTCCATACATTTACGCGGCGACGCCATACCGTCCGAAGGGCGGGCGGCTCGCGCTCGCGCTGGGAGCCACGATCGATCAGGACGGTGACGAGCTGACGCGGGCCGCCGTGTCCGGCACCGCGACGCTCGAGCGCGAGGCCGTGACCTGGACCGGCAAGGACGATCCGTTCCTGGGCGTGTCGCGCATCGCCGTGGACGTGAAGGAAGCCGACGCGATTCGTCGCACGCTCGCGGTGGCCAGCGTCGATATCGAAGGTCTCGACCTGACGGTTCACCGCGACCGCGCCGGCGTGATCGACGTGGTGCAGACATTCATACCGAAGGCGCCGGCCGGAGCAGTACCCAAGGCGCCGGGCGCAGCGGCCACGCCGCCACCCGCCTCGCCGACGGCGGCGCCGCCGGTCGAGCGCAAGCTCTTCCCGGTCATTCAGGCGCTCGCGCGTGGATTCGAGCAGATCGTCGTCGAACGGATCACGCTGAGCCCGAGCACCGCGAAGTTCGTGGACGCGTCGGTCAAGCCCACTACGACGCTCGCGCTGACCAGGCTGCAGGCGACGGTCACCGACCTCACGTGGCCGCCGACACGTCCGGCGAACCTCGCGCTGGCGACGGGCATGCCCGGTGGCGGGACGCTCGAGATCAAGGGGCCTGTCGTCCCGAAGCCGCTGGACGCCGACCTCGCCTTCAAGCTGCGCGACGCGCCGATCACGCCCTATCAAGCATACATTCCGGTGCTGGCCCGGTTCTCCGGACGCTTCAGCGGCGACAGCCGCAACCGTATCGTGCTGAAGGACCACGGGACGGTGCTCGCCTCGAAAGGCAACAGCTGGGCGCAGAACGTCGAGATCCGTATGCCGGGAGCGAGTCGCCCGGCGATCCGTGTCGAGCGCGCGGAGCTCGTCGGCATCGATTTCGATTGGCCAAAGCGGGCGGCGGTCGCGAAGGCGGGCCTGCGACGTCCCGCCGTCGAGGTGGAACGGCAGGCGGACGGCTCGTTCGAACTCGCCAAACTCTTCGAAGCGCCCGCGGCGGCGGACGCGAAGTCGAGCGCCGCACCGTCGGCGTCGCCGGCTCCCGCGCGCCAGCAGAAAACACCGGGTCCATCCCCACGGGACAAGCCGAAGAACTTGCTCGAGACGATGCGACTCGACTTCAAAGAGCTTCGCATCGAGGACGGATCCGTGCGCTTCGTGGACCAGACGACCAAACCGGCGGTCTCGCAGGATCTGACGCGGCTCGAGGTGACCGTCACCAACGTCAACAACCGTCGCGGCGAGCGCGCGCAGGTGGCCGCCCAGTCGATGGTCGGACGTGACGCCAGCCTCGATGTCCGGGGCGAAGTCGGAGCGATCGGCTCCCCGGCCTTCATCGACCTGGTCGGCGAGCTGCGCAGCTTCAAGCTGCCCAGCGTCGATCCCTACGCCACCGCCACCACCGGATGGATGATCAAGAGAGGCGAGCTCACGTACAAGATGCGCTTCAAGCTCGACGGCGACGCGCTCGAGGCCAATAACGATGTCGTCGTCGGCAAGCTGCAGGTCGCCCCCAGCAGCGGCGCCGACGAGGTGAAGCGGCGCATCGGCCTGCCGCTGGGTCTCATCGTGTCGCTCGTCAAGGACGGCCAGGGCGAGATCCACGCCAACGTGCCGGTCAGCGGCTCGCTCAAGGACCCGAAGTTCCACCTGGGCGACGCCATCTGGACCGCCGTCAAGAACGTGCTGACCAACGTCGTGAAGGCGCCGTTCCGCGCGATCGGCCGGCTCTTTTCACACGGCGACAAAGCCGGGGACAAAGCCGACGAGGCCGGGGACAAGGCGGAAGGGCTCGAAGCGCCAGACGTGGCTCCCGTCACCTTCGCGGCGGGCAGTGCCGTCATCGCGCCCGACATGGAGCAGCACCTGGTGCGCGTGGCCGATTTCATGCGCCGCACGCCGTACGTGAATATCGCGCTGTCGCCGACCCCGAGCGCCGCCGATACGGAGGAGCTCAAGGCCGAGGCCGTGAACGCTCGGCTGCGCGAGTTCCAGAAGGCGAACGGCTTGAAGGCGGACGCGAAGAAGGTCACCAAGGCCTACTTCAAGGCGCAGCTGCCCGGGGTGAAACCGCCCAAGAGCGTCGAGGCACGTCTCGCGATGCTTCGTGAGCGCGAGCCCGCGCCGGAGCGCGCGCTGGAAGACCTCGGCCGCCGCCGTGTGGACGCGACGCGTGAGCGTCTTGTCTCCGCGGAGGGGATTCCCGCCGAGCGGCTCACCGTCGCGGAAGCGAAGCCCGCGGACACGCCGCCGGCGGCGAACAGCGCCGGGCGCGTGGAGTTCCAGGTCGAGGAGCGCGGCGACTGATCGCGCGCGCTACCCGCCGAGTCGCTTCCGCAGATATTCCGCGATCTCGAGCGTGCAGGTCATGCCCTGCGGGATGGCCTTGGTCAGCGACACGAACGCGTGGATCTGACCGGGAAACTCGCGATAGACGACGTCGACGCCCGCGCGGCGCAGCGCCTCGGCGTACGCGTGTCCCTCGTCGAGCAGCGGATCGAAGCCCGCGGTGACGATCATCGTCGGCGGCTGGCCCGCGAGGCTCGGCGCGCGCAGCGGAGAGGCGCGCAGATCGGACTTGTCCGCTTCGCTGCGAAGATATTGCGCCGAGTACCAGACGATCCGTTCGCGCGGGATGATGTGCCCGTCGGCCAGCTCGCGATGCGATTCGGTGTCCAGCGAAAAGTCGACCGCCGGATAGATCAAGACCTGGCACGTCGGCAGCGGCACGCCGGCGGACGCGGCGAGCTGCGAGACGACGGCGGAGAGATTGCCGCCGGCGGAATCGCCGGCGACGGCCACGCGCTCGGGATCGCCGCCGACGTCGCGGCCGCGCCTGCCCAGCCAGCGATATGCCGCGTAGCAGTCCTCGACGGCCGCCGGGAACTTGTGCTCGGGCGCGAGGCGATAGTCGATCGCGACCACGACGGCGTCCGCGTGCAGCGCCAGCCTTGCGCACAGACCGTGATGCGTCTCGAGGTCGCCCTGCACCCAGCCGCCGCCGTGGAAGTACGCCAGGATCGGCCGCGGCGCGCCCGATGCCTGCGGCGCGTAGACGCGCGCCGGAATCGTACCGGCCGGCCCGGGAATGCGAATGTCCTCGACGCGCGGCAATGGCGGCGCCGGCTCGTCCATGAGGCCGACCATCGTGCGCAGCTGCTGGCGAAGCTCGGGCAGCGGCGGGAAATATCCCGGCACCCGGATCGACTTCACGAACTCCCCGACGATCTGGGCCTTCGGATCCATCACGCGACTGCCCCGGCGGATGCGGTGACTGCCGAGAACGCGCAGTGCCTCCTCTTCCGTGAGCGCCGTGTGAGCAAGCTCGAGCTTCGGCGGCGTCGCCCCTTCGGCCATGACGATCCTCCTATGCGTGTCCGCAGTAGAATGGCCTGCGATGACAGACAAGCGCAACCTCGTCGCGCAGTGGGCCTTCGACACCCGTCCCGTCCTGCTCCGCTTCCACCTCTGGCTCGAAGACGTCGAGGTCGAGCGCGCCCAGGCGGAGCCCGTCTCCGCCCACACGTTCGCGCCGCGTGGCATCGCGCGCTGCCTGGCCATGACGTCGGCGGCGACGGCGCTCGGCACACGGCTCTTCGGCGATTACGGCGCGGGCGCGGGTCGCGACAAGGCGACCGTCAACCAGGTGAAGAAGGCGGCGGACGCCGTGAGCGCCTACGTCATGAGCGAGGGCCTCTGGCACCTCACGCGGACGCTGCCCGAGAACCACGCGCTGATGGTGTGTCTCGGCGAAGGTCTGATGCCAAAGGTCGGGGAGACGCCGGAGATGGGCGCCAACCCGATGCTCGGGTTCGGGCGCGTGTACGCGCGACCCGAGCTGGCGAAGACCGTCGATCGGCGCGTGCGGCGGCTGCTCAACGAGCCCGGTCACACGTTCGAGCAGTTCCACGACTGGCTCAAGAGCCGCGGCATCACGCTGTGGGGCGCCGCCGTCGACACGCTCGAGAACACGTCGCGCTTCGCCGACGGCCAGCCGACCGGGCCGATGGCGGTGTTCCATCTGTTCGACTCGCCGCTGCGGCTCGCGCGCCCATATGAATCGTACATGGGCTGCCTCACGGTTCCGGTGCGCGTGGCGCAGGCCGCGGAGAACGCGTCGGTGCTGCTCGACTACCGCACGCCGCGCAAGCAGGTCGTCGAGGCGATCGAAGCGGCGTATCCGGGCATCCGGCGCGAGAACATCCACGTGTGGACCCTCCGCGGCCGCAGCCGCATCCACCGCCTCGGTCGGCTCTGGGACGAGTGGGAGAAGGCCGGCGTTCATCTCGTGGAGGACGGGTGGAAGGCGCCCTCGGGACTCGCGGTGTTCACCGACTCGGGGACGTACGCGCCGACGTTCCTCGTCGGCTCCTGGAAGGACGGCGCCGGCGCACCGCATGTCTTCCTCTGCGACGGCTACGCGGCGACGGCGGAGGCGCTGCAGGCGGCCAGCCTCTCCGACGTGCTGGACGTGCACAGCACGATGTCGCTCTTCTCGCCGACCTTCGAGCTGCCGGTGGACGTCGAGGGGCGGCTGATGCAACTGGACCCGACGGTGCAGGACTTCGCGCAGCGGCTGAAGACGCTCATCGGGGGCGCCGAGCTCGAGGTGGGCAAAGTCCGCAGCTACGCCGAGGCGATCCACGAGGCCGGCGCGTCCAACATGCCGCTCGGCCGCGCGGTGCTGCGCGCCGACGACTTCCTGCCCGAAAAGAGCTGGTCGGTGCTCGCGAGCGTCGGCTATATCTGCGAGGACCCCTACACCGGCGCGCCGGGTGTCACGAAAGTCAGCGAGAATTCGTATCGCGTCACGACGCGGCTGGCCACGCGCAAGGCGTCGAGCCGGATCAGCTTCACGCTGCGGCTCATGGAGTCATTCGAGACGACGCGGCAAGTCTTCAGTCCGCTCCTCGTGCGCTTCCTGTCGGGCGTCGATCACACGCTGCGACCGGTGAAGATCTCGGACTCCGGCCGCATCCGCAACGAGCTGCAGACCATGATTCCCCAGGCGCTGGAGCACGACGGCGAGCGCATCCGCGTGCGCTTCGAGCGGATCAACGAGATGGTGCTGCCGCGCGACAAACAGGCGCGCGTCCGCTCGGTGCTCCGCTGGTACAAGGCGAACCACCCCGTGTGGTTCGACTGGCTCGAGATGGACTGAGGAGGAATCACCATGCGTCCCGATCTCGTCGTCGGTAGTCGGTTCCCCGATCTCGTGCTCCCGGATCATCGCCGCAATTCCGTGCAGCTCTCCGCGCTCGCCGGCGGCTATCCGCTCATCGTCAGCTTCTATCGCGGCTACTGGTGACCCAAGTGCGCGGTGCAGGTCAGGCACCTCACGACGATGCAGGACGAGCTGGCGGTGAACTATTGCCACGTGGCCGTCGTCAGCACCGATCCGCCTGCGGTCACCGCGGCCTTTCGCGCCGGGCTCGGCGCGACGTTCACGTTCCTCAGTGATCACGAGCGCCGCGCGATCAACGAGCTCGACCTCGTGGAGCAGACCGCGCCGGGATTCGAGCACGGCCTCGTGGCCGTGCCATACACGTTCTCGCTGCACCCCGATCTGACGATCCATCGCATCTACAACGGTTGGTGGTACGTCGGCCGACCGACGCTCGAGGAGCTGCGTCAGGATCTGCGCGCGATCATGCAGAAGTGCCGGCCCGACTACGAGTACGCGCCGCCACCGAAGGCGTGAGGCGCGCGCGCCGGCGTCAGGGCCGCACGGCCGGCGCGTCCATCGTCATGCCGCGCGCGCGCCACATCAGATAGAGCTCGAGATCGACGAGCTCGGGCGCGCCGTAGTCGTAGGGCTCGGCACGGATGCCGAACAGGCAGCCGCGCAGCCGCCGCTGCAGCGAGCCGAGGCTTTGCCACTCGAGTCGATACAGCGGATAGCCCGTCGGGTGCGCCTGCGGGATCACGCTCCCGGCGAGCTGCCGGCCCCAATTCGCGTCGTGGCACTGGCCGCACGCGAGATTCAGCTGGCCCTGACGGCGCTCGTAGATCGCGCGCCCCGCATCGAGGAACGGCTGCATGCGATCGTCGATCGTGACCGCGATCGGCAGGCCGCGCGACTGGCGCGCGACGTACGCGCTGAGCGCCAGAAGCTCGCGGCTCTCGTAGGGGAGCGCCGGGGCCTGTTGCCGATCCACGCGGCAGATGTTGATCCGCTGCTCCAGGCTTACGGGCCGCTGCTTGGCGGCGTCGAAGGCCGGGTAGTGTGCCGCCACGCCCTTCATGCCGGTCGTCGCCTCGCCGTGGCAGTCGGCGCACGCGCGACCGGCGGTGCCGGCACCGCGCTTCCACAGCGTCGCGCCCTCGAGCACCCACAGCATGCCGGGGTTCGCCGTGTCGTCGTCCTGCATCGCGCGCAGCTCGCGGCCCATGATGTCGTAACCGGAGCGACGGTCAGCAGGCGCGATCTCCGCGGCGACGGTCGACGCGACGACGACGAGCAGGAGGAGGACGGCGCAGAGCCGCCGCACTACTCTACGGTGATGTCCGCCGACTCCGTCACCGAGAAGCCGTTGTCGCCGGTCCACTGAAACGAGAGCGTGCCGCTCTCGGTGGCCACCGTCGAGAACACGATGAACGGATTGGCGGAGATCGCGGGATACAGGTCCGCGCGGAAGACTTCCGTGCCGTTGTACGTGCACACGAACCGGCGAATGATGTTGCGCGGAATGACCGCGCCGAGCTGGGTGTGGCGAAAGCCCGTCTCCATCACGTGCGAGATCAGCGTCTTGATCTCGATGATCTCCCCGCGCTTGGCCTTGGGCGGCACGTTGATCAGCGCGCTGGCCATGGCTAGATCCCGTCCTCGAGACACGCGGCGAGCGTGACCACGATGGCGGCGCTGTCGGACCAGAGGGAGCCGTCGCTCAGCTGGCAGATCGCCACGACGTTCTGCGAGTCCGCCAGCCGCATGCGTGTCGAGACCCGCGCGCGTCCGGCGCGTGGGCCCAGGTGGAACGTCGCGACATAGGGCTGCGGGTTCTTTTCGGTGAAGACGTGCACGGCGCGGACGTGCTGGGCCTCGGTCATGGGGCTGTCGACGCTGATGGTCAGCGGCACGGCGTTGCCGTTCTCGATGAGCGGCGGCAGCTCGATCTTCACCTTGCCCGGCGTGACGCGCGCCGACCCGACGACGCTGCGGATCGCCTCCTGCATCTCGGCGGGCGTGGCGGACGCGGGCCTCACGGTGACGACCGCGCCCAGCCCGAGGCCGGCCGCCACACCACCGGCGATCTGCAGAAATTCTCGGCGCGACGCCGCTCGCTCCATCTCAGTCCCTCAGCGTCATGAGAAACGCCACCACATCCTCGATCTGCTCGGCCGTCAGAATCGGCTTGCCACGCCACGCCGGCCCGACGCGCACGAGGCCCTCGGTTCGATGATACGCCGGCATGATCGAGGCGGGATTGATACGGCTCGAATCGACGATGCGCAGCCGGAGCTGTCCCTCCGACCACCGCGCGCCCGCGCCGCGGAGATCGGGCGCGAGATTGCCCTGGAAGCGCTCGTCTGGAAACGGTCCGCTGTGGCAGAGCAGGCAGAGACCCACCTGGCGGTTAGCGACGATGGCGCGGCCGCGCGCGGGATCACCCTTGGCGCCGGTGAGCGACTGGGGAATCGCGTCCTGGGCGTGCGCGACGCCGAGCATGGACGCGGCCGCGACGATCGCGGCCACCGCCGATCTCACCCGAAGACCTCGGTCGTGATCGTGCGGAACCACGCTTCGGCCAGCACGGCCTCGGCCGCGCGCGTGGCGCGCGGCGCATCCTGGGGACTGACGCCGCCCGCGCCGGGCACGTCCGCCAGCTGTCCGTTCGCCGAGGGCTGGTAGACGCCGGCCACCGAGATCCCGTAATCGGGAGCGACCAGGCTGTAGCAGGTGTTGATCAGCTTCGGTGTCGAGGGCGTCCCGCCGGTGAGCAGCTGCGCCACCGCCGCGGCGCAGGTCTTGGCCTGCGAGTTCGCCGCGAATGCCGACTTCGGCATCGCGCCCGCGATCGCGGCATCGCCGATGACATGGATGCGTGGCTGGAGCTTCGACTCGAACGTCACCGGATCGATCGGGCACCAGCCGGTGCGGTCGGCGACGCCCGCGGCGTCGGCGATGCGGCCGGCCCTCTGCGGCGGAATGACGTTGGCGACATTGGCCTTGTGGCGGCCGAAATCGGTGACGAGCGTGCGGGTCGCCGGCTCCACCGACGTCACGTTGCCGCCCTTGGACAGCGGTACCCACTCGAGCAGCCCGGGATAGAGCTCGGCCCACGCCGCCTGGAACAGCCGCTGCTTCGAGAACGTGTCCTTGGCGTCGAGCACCAGCAGCTTCGATTTCGGCTTCTTCGTCTTGAGGTAGTGGGCGATGAGGCTCGCGCGCTCGTATGGCCCGGGTGGACAGCGGAACGGATTGGCCGGCGCCGAGATCACGACGAGGCCGCCGTCGTCCATGGCCTCGAGCTGGCGGCGCAGCAACAGCGTCTGCTCCCCCGCCTGCCAGGCGTGCGGCATCTGCGCGGCGGCCGCCTCGTCATAGCCCGACACCGCGCCCCAGCGGATGTCGATGCCGGGCGCCAGCACCAGCCGGTCGTATCCCAGGCGCGTGCCGTCGGCGAGCGTGACCGTGCGCGCGTGCGGATCGACGGCGGTGGCCATCCCGCGCGTGAGCGTGATGCCGTCGGCGGTGACGCGGTCGTAGGTGAATTGCTGCGCGGACAGCTCGCGCAGACCGACGATCACGGCGTTGCTGAACGGGCACGCAGTAAACGTTGGATTGGCCTCGACCAGCGTCACGGTGATGCGCGGATCGGCGTGTCGCAGCGCGCGCGCACAGGTCGCGCCCGCGAAGCCGCCGCCGACGACGACGGCGCGCGGCCCGGCCCCCTGCGCGAGCGCCGGCAGCGGGACGAGCGCGGTCGATGCCGCGAGGCCCAATTTCAGGAAGTCGCGACGCGTGGTGTTCATTTCTGCGTGGCATACCAGGCGGCGATCGCCTGGATCTCGTCGTCGGTGAAGCCCTTGGCGATGCGATCCATGACGGTGCCGGCACGCTGGCCCGAGCGGAAGTCCTGCATGGCCTTCACGATGGCCGCCTGATCCATTCCGGTGAGCCGCGGCACCGGTGACGATACGCGCGCCGAGGACGGATGACAGCCCGAGCACGATGCGGCGCCGGCCGGCGGCTCCGCCGACGCCACGGCGGCCGTCGCGATCGAGACGATCCCGATCGCGACGACCAGCGCGTGACGCATCGACCTACACCAGGGTGATGCCCTGGTTCTTCAGCGGGTACGTCCGAATGCGCTTGCCGGTGGCGGCGAAGTACGCGTTGAGCACCGCCGGCGCCGCCACGCAGATCGTGGGCTCGCCGACGCCGCCCCAGAACCCGCCCGACGGCATGACGATCGACTCGACCTTGGGCATCTGCTTGATGCGCATCGAGTCGTAGTTGTTGAAGTTCGTCTGCTCGATGTGGCCGTCCTTGACGGTGCACTCCTGCAGGAACACGCCGGACAGGCCGTAGACGAACGAGCCGGCGATCTGTCGCTCGATTTGCGCCGGGTTGACGGCATAGCCGCAGTCGGTCGCGGCCACGATGCGCTGGATCTTGATCTTGCTGCCGTCGGTGACCGAGACCTCCGCGCACGCCGCCACGTAACTGCCGAACGACATCATCTGCGCCAGTCCGCGATAGACACCCTTCGGCGCCGGCTTGCCCCAGCCCGCGCGGTCGGCGACCGCGTTGAGCACGGCGAGGTGCTTGGGATGCTTGGTCATCAGCTTGCGCCGGAACTCGAGCGGATCCTGGCCGACGGCATGCGCCATCTCGTCCATGAAGCACTCGAGGAAGATCGCGTTCTGGTTGATGTTGACGCCGCGCCAGAAGCCGGGCGGCACGTGCGTGTTGCGCATCGCGTGGTCGATCAGCAAGTTCGGCACGCTGTAGCCGATGGCGAAGTCGCCGCTCGGGTTGAGCCCCTGGAACGTGAGCGGATCCATGCCGTCCTTCAGCGCCTCCGGCCGCACGACGGTGAGGATCGACTGACCCGACAGACGCATGTGCAGCGCAGTGAGGTTGTTGCTGCTGTCGAATCCGGCGAAGAGCTTGCACTGCATGACCGGGTGATACCGGCCGTGCAGCATGTCCTCTTCACGGGTCCACAGGAGCTTTACCGGCGTGCCCGGCATCTGCTTGGCGATGAGCACGGCCTGCGTGACGTAATCGTGGAACGCGCCGCGCCGTCCGAAGCCGCCGCCCAGGTTGATCTTGTACACCTCGCACTTGTCCGCCGGGAGCCCGGACGCGGCCAGCGTCGCCGCAAACGCCGCCTCACCGTTCTGTGTCGGCACCCACACCTCGCAGCGATCCGGCGTGTACTTCGCCGTGGCGTTCATCGGCTCCATCGGCGCGTGGTTCTGGAACGGATACGCGTAGACCGCCTCGATCTTCTTCGCGGCCGACGCGATGGCGGCCTTGACGTCGCCGTTGCGGTTGGCCACGAATGCCTGATCCGCGTCGAGGCCTTCCTTCAGCATCTCGGCGATCGTCGCGCTCGAGACCTGCTTGTTCGGGCCCTCGTCCCAGACGATCGGCAGCGCGTCGAGCGCGGTCTTGGCCTGCCACCACGTCTCCGCCACCACGGCCACCGCGGAGTCGCCTACCTGAACGACCTGCTTGACGCCCGGCATGGACGCCACCTTGGCGGCCTCGTAGCTCTTCACCTTGCCGCCGAAGACAGGACAGTCCTTGATCGCCGCGTTCAGCATCCCGGGCATCTTCAGATCCGCGCCGTAGACGTGGGCGCCGTTGAGCTTGTCCATCGTGTCCAGGCGCTTCACGGACTTGCCGATGAGCTTCCAGTCTTTCGGATCCTTCAGCGCCGGCTTCTCGGGTGGCGTGAGCTTCGCCGCGGCCTCGGCGACCTTGCCGTAGGTGACCGTGCGGCCCGACGGCTTGTGCGTGATCACGCTGTTGGCGGCGCTGCACTCGCCGACGGGGACGTTCCACTGATTCGCGGCGGCCTGAATCAGCATCATGCGCGCGGCGGCGCCGCCCTCGCGGACGTACTGGTTCGAGTCGCGAATGCCGCGGCTGCCGCCCGTGGAGAAGTCGCCCCAGGCGCGCTTGCGCTTCACGCTCTGACCGGGCGTCGGATACTCGGTCTTCACCTTCGACCAGTCGCACTCGAGCTCCTCGGCCACCATCTGCGCGAGGCCGGTGAGCGTGCCCTGGCCCATCTCGGAGCGGGCGATGCGGATGACGACCGTGTCGTCGGGACGGATCACGACCCAGGCCGTGACCTCGGGCGAGCCGTCCTGTGCGCGGACGACGGAGGCGCCGAACGGAATCTTGAGCCCGAGCGCCAGGCCGGCGCCGACCGCGGTGCTGCCGATCACGAAGGAGCGGCGGTTGAGCTTGGTGGTGATCATGGCGGGCCCCCTATGCCTTCGCCGCGGCGTGAATCGCCTCGCGGACCTGCTGGAAGGTTCCGCACCGACAGATGTTCGTGATCCTGGCGTCGATATCGGCGTCGGTTGGCTTCGGCTTCTCGCGCAGCAGCGCGGCTGCGGCCATGATCATTCCGGACTGGCAATAGCCGCACTGCGGGACCTGGTTGTCCAGCCAGGCCTTCTGCACCTTGTGCAGCGTCGAGCCGTTGGCGAGGCCCTCGATCGTGGTGATCTTCTTGCCTTCGGCCGCCGACACGGGCATCACGCAGGAGCGGATCGCCGCCCCGTCGAGGTGGACGGTGCAGGCACCGCACTGCGCGATGCCGCACCCGTACTTGGTGCCGGTCAGGCCCGCCTGCTCGCGGATTGCCCACAACAGGGGCGTGGTCGGATCGACGTTGAGGTCGAGGGTTTTCCCGTTGATCGTCAGTCGCGCCATCGGCGTCCCTCCAGGGGGGTTTGCGGGTGCTGGAACTATCCCCTCGAAAAGCCGCGAAGGCAAGTCCCCGATGGCAAGGTTATGCTCTACCCTCTGGCCATGAGCCACGCGATCGACCTGCTCATCCGATATGGCTACGCCGTCGTCTTCGGCGTCGTGCTCGCCGAGCAGATCGGGCTGCCTGTCCCATCCCAACTGCTGCTGGTCGGCGCCGGAGGCCTGGCGGGCAACGGTCGCCTGAATCCCTTTATCGTCCTGGTCGCGGGAGCGGTCGCCTCGCTCATCGGCGACAGCGTGTGGTACGGCATCGGGCGCGCCGGCGGCCCGCGCGTACTCGGCTGGATGTGCCGCATCTCCCTCGAGCCCGACTCGTGCGTCCGCCGCACGCACGGGATGTTCGGAACGTGTGGCGCGTGGTCGCTCGTCTTCGCCAAATTCGTGCCGGGCATCAGCACCGTGGCGCCACCGCTGGCGGGTGTCACGGGGATGTCGCTGCATACGTTCCTCGCGATCAGCACGATCGCGGGTCTGGTATGGGCGGGCGCGTTCATCGCGCTCGGCTGGGTGTTCAGCTCGCAACTGGAAGTGGTTGGCCGGTCCCTCGAAGGTCTCGGCAGCTGGGCCTTCGCGGTCGTGGCGGCCGCCATCGTCGTCTATGTCGTCTACAAGTACGTCATGCGCCGGCGCTTCCTTCGAAAGCTGCGGATCGCACGGATCATGCCGCAAGAGCTGAAGGCGATGCTGGACGCGGGCGGCGACGTCATGCTGGTCGATGTCCGCGATAGTCTCGACTTCCAGACCGAGCCCTCGATCATCCCCGGCGCGCTGCACCTCACGACCGAAGAGCTCGAAGCGCGGCACCTCGAAATTCCCCGCGAGCGCGACATCATCCTGTATTGCACGTGACCCAACGAGGCGTCGAGCGCCCGTGTGGCGCTGCTGCTGAAACGGCGCGGGATCGAGCGTGTGCGACCGCTGGCCGGTGGCTTCCGTGCGTGGCAAGACCTTGGCTATCCGGTGAAGAGTCTCGCACCGGTCGCGGGCGGAGGTCAGGCGTGAGCGAGCCCGTCATCTTCGTCGTCGACCCCGATGCCGAGGCGCGCGCCGGGATCGCCGCCGCGCTGCAGCGTCGCTTCGGCGCCGACTATCGGATCGAGACCGATGAGCATCCGACGTCCGCCATCGACCGCCTCGAGCGGGCGTGCGAGCGTGGTGACAGCGTCGCGCTCGTGATCGCCGCGGTGTCGACGACGGACACGACGGCGCTCGAATGGCTCGCGCGCGTGCACGATCTCTGCCCGTGGGCCTCGCGCTGCGCGTTGATCAACTATGGCGATCCGCACGCGTACCCGGTGGTGCGCCAGGCGGTGGCGCTGGGCCGGTTCGACACCTGGCTCTTCAAGCCGGTCGGGGATCCGGAGGAGCGTCTTTACCCGCTGGTGGCCGAGATTCTCGGCCGCTGGGCAAGGACGACGCGGCCACCCGTGCCGATCGTGACCATCGTCGGCGAGCGCTGGGCACGTCGCAGCCACGAGCTGCGCGATCTCTTCGAGCGCGCCTCGCTGCCGTATGCGTTCTGCGCGCACGACGACGACGAGGGGCGGCGGCGCCTCGAGGAAGTCGGCCACGCGGGCGCGCTACCGGCGGTGATTTTCGGCGGCCGCTGCCTCGCCGATCCGACGAACGCCGAGATCGCGCGCATGCTGGGCGCCAACGCGCATCAGGTCGGCGGCGTCTACGATCTCGTGGTGATCGGCGCGGGACCGGCCGGTCTCGCCACCGCCGTCTACGGAGCGTCCGACGGGCTGCGGACCCTCGTCATCGAACGATTCGTGCCGGGGGGCCAGGCCGGCACCAGCTCGATGATCCGTAACTATCTCGGCTTCCCGCGGGGCATCAGCGGCGCCGAGCTCGCCGCGCGTGCGCAGGAGCAGGCGTTCTCGCTCGGCGCCGAGTTCCTGTTGACGAGCGACGTGATCTCGGTGAGCAGCGAGGAGTCCGAGCACGTCGTCACGATCGCCGAGGGCATGCAGGTGAGGGCGCGCGCCGTCGTCGTTGCCACCGGCGTGTCCTACAACCGGCTCGAGGTCGATGGCATCGACCGCCTCATCGGCAAAGGCGTGTTCTACGGCACCGCGACGGCCGAGGCGGCGGCGCAGAAGGGCCGCGACGTGTTCGTCGTCGGCGGCGCGAACTCCGCCGGTCAAGCCGTCGCCCATCTCTCGCGCTATGCAGCGTCGGTGACGGTCCTGGTGCGCGGCGATTGCGTGACGATGTCCGACTATCTCGTCAAGCAGCTCGAGCGGGCCGGCAACGTGCGCATTCGCCTGAACGCACAGATCGTCGGCGTCGAGGGGCGGCAGCGTCTGGAAGCGCTGCAGGTGCGCGACACGGCGCGCGGGCTCACCGAGCGGCTCGCCGGCACCGCGCTGTTCGTGCTCATCGGGGCGGGAGCGCACACGTCCTGGCTCGAAAAGACGCTTCAGCTGGACGAGTCGGGGCAGATCCTGACCGGCGAAAGCGTCGTGCTCGGCATCGAGGGCGCGCCGTTCGAGTGGCTCGAGGAGCGGCCGCCGTACGCGCTTGAGACGAGCGTTCCGGGTGTCTTCGCCGTGGGCGACGTCCGTCACCGGTCGCCGCGCAACGTCGCGGCGGCGGTCGCCGACGGCGCCATCGCCGTGCGCTCGGTCTACGAATATCTGCACAAAGGCGGGTAAGCTGCGGCCGGTTCGACACCACTGCAAGGAGCCGACGCGCGCCGTGCTGGCGCAGGTCGATCGGCAGGAGCTGATCGACCTCGCCAGCTCGCTCATCCGCATTCCGAGCTTCAAGACCGAGGAGACGCCGGTCGCGCGCTTTCTCGAGGCGTTCTTTCGAGATCGCGACTACCACGTCGATCTGCAGGAGATCGAGCCCGGGCGATCGCAGACCATCGCCACACTGCGCGGTACGGGCGGCGGGGCCAGCCTCATGCTCAACGGCCACACCGACATCAACGCGCTGACGCGTCGCTGGACGCGTGATCCGTGGACGCCGACGCTCGAAGGCGACCGCTTGTACGGCCACGGCGTGCAGAACATGAAGGGCGGGCTCGCCAGCATCATCATGGCCGCGGAGGCGATTCGCCGCTCCGGCGTGCGGCTCGCGGGTGATCTCGTCGTCGCGTGCGTGGCCGGCGAGACGCAGGGCGGCGAGGGCACGCACCACCTGATGCAGAGCGGGCTACGCACCGACGCCGCCGTCGTGGCGGAGCCCTTCGGCGCCGACAACCTCGTGACCGTGCACTCGGGCATCGTGCACATGGCGATTCATACGTACGGGGTGACGGGACACATCGGTCGGGTCGAAGGGACCGTCAACGCCGTTCAGAAGATGCTGGCCGTCGTGGGCGCGCTCGGGACCGTGAAGTTCCACCACACACCGCGCCCGGACCTGCCCGCGTTTCCGCGGCTGAACGTGGGCGGCATCCTCGGCGGCCGCGGCCACGACTACGTGCTCGTGGAGCCGCCGTACGTGCCCGACGTCTGCACGATCATCGTCGACGTTCATTTCCTGCCGGGCATGACGGTGGACGGGATCGTCGCGGACATTCGCGCCGCGCTGGATCCGCTTACCGCGGTCGATCCGGCGCTACGCTACGAGATCGAGATTCCGCCGCCGACGTACTTCAAAGGTCGCCGCCGACTGGTCATGGAGCCGTTCGACATGCCCATCACGGCGCCGATCGTGCAGGCGGTGGCGCGAAGCTATCGCGTCGTCACCGGAACGGAGCCGAACGCGATCGGCACCGTGCTGCCGCACTCGTACAGCGCGGACGACACCTGCCACCTGTGGAAGGCCGGCATCCCGTGCCTGCTCTACGGCCCCGGCACGATCCGCGGCAGCGCGAACGAAGATGACGCGTGCGTGCTGGTCAGCGAGATGGAAAAGGCCACGCGCGTGCTCGCCGTGACGGCGCTCGATGTGTGCCGGCGGCTACCGTCGGAGCTCGCGATGTCCTAGCCTCCCTGTCGCCGGCGCGCGGCGAGCCACTCCGCCGCCGGCGGCAGGCTCGGATCGCGTGGGCGCAGATTGTAGTAGGCGACCAACGGGAAATATGCGTCGGCCAGTCGGCGCAGCTCCGCGACCGGCGTGGGATGCAGATCGACCCGAAGATCCACCATCGCGTAGGGCTCGCGATCCACGACGAAGAGGCCGCTCGAGCTCTCCCCGTCCGGCTGACCGCCGGCCGCTTTGCCGGCCTCGAGCGAGCGCAGCAGCCGCTCCCACAGCGCAAGGTCGCCGCCCTTCTGAAAGGTCTCGAACATCGCGTCGGCGACCTGCGGCCCGACGACCGCGTTCGTCGCGACGACGACGTTGCGGTCGACGCGATGGCCCGCCCACGGCTTGTTGCCCGAGCCGGTGCGGGCGGCGGCGAGCCCCGTGGTGTCGAGACATCCGAGCTGGCGCCGCTCGACGAACTGATCGCTGGCGGCGATCTCGTCGAGCACGCGCGGCGCCGAGTAGCCGGTGCGCAGCAGATTGAGACCGAGATGACCGAGACGTGGATTGGTGCTCGCCTGGGTGACGATAGCCCCGACGCCCGGTACCACGTGAATGCAGCGCGAGCCGACGGCCATCTCGCTGGTCGAAATGGCGATGCCGAGCATGCCGGTGCGCTCGCAGCGGCCGATCAGCGAGAAGGTCGTGAACTCGATGCCGATCATCGCAGCGTCTCCTTCGTTCCTGTGGACGTAGTATCGTGGCGGTCATCATGACGAACACCGCAGATGTCCTGATCGTCGGCGCCGGCATCATGGGCGTGAGCACGGCGTACCACCTCGCGCGCCTCGGCGTGCGGCGGGTCGTCGTGCTGGAGCGCGACACCGTGTGCTCCGGCTCGACGGCGCTCGCCAGCGGCGGCATCCGCCACCAGTACGCGAACCGGCTCGGCGTCGAGCTGACGACGCACAGCATCGTCACCTACGAGCGGTTCTTCGAGGAGTTCGGCGTCGACCCGCAGTTCCGGCAGCACGGCTACCTCATTCTGATCGCGACGGAGGAGGAGCTGGCCACCGCGCGGCGCAGCGTCGCGCTGCAGCGCAGTCTCGGCGTGGCCGTCGAGCTGCTCGACGCGGCCGCGACGCGCGCGCTGTGTCCCTACCTCAACACCGACGATCTGCTCGGCGCGACCTACACGCCGCGCGACGGCTACGCCGACCCCTACCTCTGCGCCACCGCCATCGCGGCCCGCGCGCGTGACCTCGGCGTCGTGATCCGCCAGCAGCACGAGGTCCGCGGCTTCGTGCGCGACGGCGACCGCGTGCGGGGTGTCACCACTGCCGCGGGGACGTTCGAGGCCGACGCGGTCGTCATCGCCACCGGCGCGTGGTCGGGGGTGGTGGGCCGGCTCGTCGACGTCGACATCCCCGTGCGACCGCATCGGCGGCACAAGTTCATGACGGCGCCGTTCCCGACCGACCGAATTCCGGCCGCGACGCCGTTCGTGATCGATCCGCACCGCAATTTCTCGCTGCGCCGTGAGGGCAACGGCCTGCTGCTGGGTCACGGCCGGCGTGATGAGCCCGAGAGCTTCAGCACCGCGATCGATCGCACGCTCGAGCCGGGCGTCGTCGAGCGCTCGATCCATCGGGCGCCCGCGCTGGCCGACGCGCGGCTGATGCGCGCCTATGCCGGCCTGTACGAGATGACGCCCGATCAGACGGGCATCGTCAGCGCCGTGCCCGGCGTGACGGGACTTCACGTCATCGCGGGCTTCAGCGGTCACGGCTTCATGCACGGTCCGATCGCCGGACAGCTCATGGCGGAGATGCTCGTGCACGGTCGCGCCGTCACCATGGACGCCTCCGCGCTCGATCTCGCGCGATTCGCGCGCGGCGAGGCGCACGTCGAGCCGCTGACCTTCGTCTGACGCTTCATCGCGGCAGTCGAAACAGTCGCCGCGGGTTCGTCTCGCCGATACGCTGGATCTCCTCGGCGCTGAACCCGGCGGCGCGCAGGCTCGCGAGCGGATCGAGATCGGCGGGCGGAAACGAGTCGTCGCTGCCGATGACCAGCCGATCGACGCCGACGCGGCCCGCCAGATACCGCAGCGCTCGCGGGTCGTGCAGGATTGTGTCGTAGTGCAGCCGCTCGAGATACGCCGACGGCGGCGCGGCCGCGGTAATCCCGGTCGCGGCACGATCGCTGCGCTCGAACATGATGTCGAAGCGGCCGATCACCCACGGCAGCGTGCCGCCGCCGTGCGAGAGGATCAGGCGCAGCGTCGGGAAGCGATCGAGCACGCCCGAGCCGATCAGCGAGCCGACGCAGAGCGTGGTATCCACCGTGTACTGCACAACCTGGTTCATCGCGAAGCGCCGGGTGCGGGGCGTCGGATTGGCCTGCACGGGATGCAGGAACACCGGGACGTCGAGCTCGACGGCCGCCGCCCAGTACTCGTCGAGCGCCAGCTCGCCGAGATTGGTGCCTTCCACGTTCGTCGCCGCCACCGCGCCGACAGCGCCGAGCTCTCTCACCGCGAGCTCGAGCTCGCGGGCCGCGCGGGCGGCGTCGGGAAGATAGCCGGACGCGAGGATCGAGAAGTGTCCGGCGTGGCGCTGCGCGAATTCCGCCAGCGACTCATTCAGCAGGCGGTGCCACGCCGCGCCTTGCTCGACGCCGAGTCCGTGAGCGTGAGCGTCGGTCCACGTCGAGAGAATCTCGCGCTCGATGCCGGTCGCGGCCATGCGCGCGAGCCGGGGCGCCGGCTCCTCGATCAGCTTCGTGAAGAACGGGCGCAGCCTCAATCCGTACGCGAAATGCAGCGCGTGGCACGCCGGCTCCGTCTCGACCACCGACACGCCATAGCGCGAGCCCTCGCGCTGCAGGCGCGCGACGAGCGCCGGCGGCATGTAATGGGCGTGGACGTCGATCACCGTCGGGCGCTCGCCATCCAGCGCGCGACGTTCGGCGCCGAGAGCGGCAGCTCGCGAACGACGGCGCCGGTCGACGCCAGCGCCGCGGCGACCGCGTTCGCCGCGGCGGCGCCGGTGGCGACGATGCCGCCTTCGCCCGCGCCCTTGGCGCCGAGCGGATTGGACGTGGATGGCGCATCCTGGAGCGTGATGCTCTCGATGTGCGGGAAATCGGCCGCGGTCGGCAGCGCGTAGTCGGCGAGCGTCCCGCTCAGCAGCTGTCCCGTGTCGTCGTACACCAGCGCTTCGAGGAAGGCGCCGCCGAGGCCCTGCACGGCCGAGCCGAGCGCCTGCCCGTGCACGAGCGCAGGATTGATCGCGCGGCCGACGTCCTCGACGGTGACGAGCGACAGAACCTCGGTCGCCCCCGTGTCCGGGTCGACGGCGACGCGGGCCACGTGAGCGCCGTACGTGTAGGTCAGTGCCGTCGTCGTGAACTTCTCGACGACTTCCACCGGCCTCTCGGCGGTGGCGGCGGCGAGCGTCAGCACGGCTTCGCCGGAGTCTCGGCTGACCACGTCGCCGCCGCGGCACTCGAGCGCGGCCGCGCGAAGACCCGTACGCTCGGCCGCCATCGCGACCAGCCTGGCTTTCAGCGTCGCCGCCGCCGCGGCCACCGCGCTGCCGCCGACGACGACGGCGCGGCTGTGATAGGTGCCCCAGCCCTCGGCAACGAAGCTCGTGCTGCCGTGGAACACCGTGATCGCCTCGAACGGCACATCGAGGGTGTCGGCGAGGATCTGCGCCATCACGGTCTCATGCCCCTGCCCCGACGACGCGCAGCCGGTGTAGAGCTCCACGCGCCCCGGACCGCGTACGACGATCCGCGCGCTCTCCGCCGGGCCGGCGCCGCTCGACTCGACGAAGCAGCCGATACCGATCCCGTGCAGCCTGCCGTCGACGAGCCGGCCGTTGTCCTTGGACAGAGACGTGTAGTCGCTCGCCTCGAGCGCACGGCGTAGCGCGGCGCCGTAGTCGCCCCCGTCGTACGCGCCGGATGCCTCGTACGGTACGAGCGTGCCGATGGGCCACGGCAGCTCCGCCGGCGTGAGGAGATTCCGAAGCCGGACCTCCGCGGGATCGAGACCCAGATCCGCCGCCATCATGTCGAGCAGGCGCTCGCGGAAGAAGTTCGCCTCGAAGCGGCCGGGACCACGATACGTCCCCGTCGGCGTCTTGTTGGTGACGACGGCCTCGACGTCGCACGCGAAATTCGCAATGCGATAGGGGCCGGGCAGGAACTGTGCGGCCTTGGCCGGGACGACGCCGCCGTTGGTGCGCACGTAGGCGCCCATGTCCGCGAGGACACGGCCGCGCAGTCCCAGAATCGTCCCGTCGCGGTCGGCCGCGATCTCCAGCTCGCACTCGATCTCGCGCGAGTGGTTGGTGGCCACAAAGCTCTCGCGCCGTCCCTCGATCCACTTCACGGGGCGCCCGAGCCTCATGGCGGCGAGCGGGATGAGGACGTCTTCCGGATAGAATTCGCCGCGGACGCCGAAGCTGCCGCCGACGTCGAGCTCGACCAGCTCGATGCGCGCCTCGTCGACCCGCAGCATGCGCGCCAGCGCCCGGCGATTGAAGAATGTGACCTTGGTGGCGCCGAGCACGGTGAGCCGGCCAGCCGTCGCGTCCCACGTGGCCGCCAGGCCGCGCGTCTCGAGCGGCACCCCGCTGTGGCGCTGGCACCGAAACGTCTCGCGCCGGGTGTACGCCGCCGCCGCGAACGCGGCATCTGGATGGCCGCGCGACACGCGATAACGTGTCGCGACGTTGGTGCCGCCGGCCTCGTGCACGAGCACGCGATCGGCGACGGCGTCGCGCGGCGCGATGACGGCCGCGAGCGGCTCGTAGTCGACGACGATGCGCTCGGCGGCGTCCTGGGCGGCGTGGACGTCCTCGGCGACGACGAGCGCGAGCGGCTCGCCGACGTAGCGGACGCGATCGCGCGCCAGCGGCATCTGCAGATACCGCTCGAAGCCGGGCAAGGGCGCGATGCGGATCGGAATGGGCGAGTCGACGTCGCCGAGATCCGCGAACGTCAGCACGGCCACGACGCCCGGCGCCCGACGCGCCGCCTCGGTATCGAGCCGGACGAGCCGCGCGTGGGCGACGTGGCTGCGCACGACCACGGCGTGGCACTGTCCGGGCAGCGTGATATCGGCCACATAGCGGCCGCGTCCGGTGACGAGCCGCAGGTCCTCGCTGCGGCGTATGGAGGCGCCCACGAGGCGCGCTCGGGTCGGTGGCGTGGCGGGTGCGTGCACCGGATCAGCGTTCACACGTACAATCGCGGCGCATGCTAACACACGCGTGAGGTGGCCCATGGATCTGCAGCTCGGCGGCAAAGTCGCGCTCGTGACCGGCGGCAGTCTCGGGATCGGCAAGGGCATCGCCCGCGTGCTCGCGCGCGAGGGCGCGGAGGTGGCGATCTGCGCGCGGCGCAAGGACGTGCTCGAGGCGACGGCGGAGGAAATCCGCCGCGAGTCCGGGCGAAAGGTGCTCGCCATTGCCGCCGATCTCACGCGCCGGGAGGACGCGGAAAACTTCGTGCACGGCGCCGCGCGGCACTTCGGACGCATCGACATCCTCGTGAACAACGCCGGCTCCGCGCCGGGCGGCGTGCTCGAGAGTCTCGACGAGGACGCGTGGCAGCAGGGTCTGCAGCTCAAATTCATGGGCTACGTGCGCTGCCTGCGGGCAGCGCTTCCGATCATGAAGCAGCAGGGCGGCGGCCGGGTGGTGAACCTCATCGGCAACGATGGCGTGAAGGATTCCTACTGGGAGATCGTGCCGGGCGCCTGCAACGCCGCGGGGCAGAATCTCACGAAAGCGCTCGCCGGGCAGTACGGGCGGTTCAACATCACGTTCGTCGCCGTGAACCCCGGGCCCGTACGCACGGAGCGCTGGGACGGTCTGGTCCGCGCGATGGCGCGCGACATGAAGCTCTCGTACGCCGAGGCCGATCAGCTGGCGCCGCGCAGCATCCCGCTCGGACGGATCGCGGAGGTGGAGGAGGTCGCCAACCTCGTGGCCTATCTCGCCTCGCCGCTCGCCCACTTCGTCAACGGCTCGATGATCGAGATCGACGGCGGCCAGCAGAAGCCGCTCATGGATGCCGCGCGCGGCTGAGGAGAATGGACGAATCGTTCCCGATCGTGCGACGCCCTGCGCGCGATCGCCGCGCGGCGATCCTCGTCAGCGTGCCGCACTACGGCACGCACCCGCTGCCGCGGATCACGCCCTCTGACTATCGGGAGCCGTCCTTCGCGACGTTCGCCTACGGGTTCGCCGACGCGTTCGCGAGCGATCTCTATGGCGCGCTCCACGAGCACGGCGCCACCGTCCTCGCGACGCCGGTGTCGCGCATGTTCGTCGATGTCAACCGGCGGCGCGACGACGTCGAGCACCGGGAGGGCGAGGTGTGGTCCAAGCGCGGCGTCGTGCGCACGCATACGATGCGCGAGACGCCGATCTTCGCGCAGCCGCTGACGCCGGCAGCTCTCGAGGCACGGCTGATCGCGTTCTACGATCCGTACTACGCGACGCTCGAGCGCCTGCTGGGCGAGCTGCGGCAGGCCCACGGCCACGCGATCCTCCTCGACGGCCATACGGGCAGCCCACGGCGCATGAAGGACCACCAGGTGATCATCGGCACCTGCCACGAGGTGACGTGCGAGCGCACCCTCGCGACGGCCGTGGCGCGTGTCTTCACCCGCCACGGCTTCGACGTGCACGACAACGTCAGCGGCTACAGCGGCGGCAACATCGTGGCGACGTTCGGCCGGCCGCGGGCGCGGGTTCACGCGCTCCAGCTGGAGATCAACGCCTCGCTGGTGATGACGACGACCGCCGACGAGTTCATCGCGCAGGTCCGCCGTGGCGAGATTCCCCCCAAGAACGAGGCGAACGTGGCCCGCCTGCGCGCGTGCCTGCGCGAGGTCGTCACGACGCTGCCGGCGGTTCTCCGCCCCTAGCCGCGCCGCGCGCGGATGTCGTTCAGGGCCGCGACGAGGTCGGCGCCGCCACCGCGCGAATCTTGCGAGCCGCCGTCTCGGCCGCCCGTGACATGGCACGCAGGAGTCCGGCGTTGACCGCCGTGGTGAACCATCGCCCGGCGCTGGATTCCCAGAACGCCAGATACTCGCGCAGCTCGTCATCGGTTGCGGTCTGGTACGCGCAGAGCATCGTGAGCAGCACCTGATTCTTCACGCCCACCGCGATCTGCTCCTGCATGGCCGCGCGCACATCGCGGACCGACGGGCCTCCCGCGCTGACGGCCCCGAAGGCGGCGACGGTCGACGTCAGCATCTCGATCTGCGCGGAGGTCGCGCCCACCGCGCTGTCGAGCCGGCGGACGAGCACGTGACGCTCGACGCCCGGCGGCCGGTCCGGCAGCTGCTCGCTGAACGCGCGGATCCTGGCCTCACCCTCCCGCCCCACCAGGTCGTCCTCGAGAGCCTGGAGCCGGCGAAACAGGGGCGTGCGCAGCGCCTGCACCGCGGTACGGGCCTGCCGCGCATCGTAGCGCTCGGTCATCGCCGCCGTCAGGACCGGATAGATGGCGTCGCGCCGATACGCGTCCTTCAGGATGACGCGGATACGTTCGGCCGTCTCGGCGCTGAACCGTCCTGCCGTTGCGTTGAACCCGTCCGCGACCGACTCCGGAAGCTGCGCCAGCTGTCGCTCGACGCCGGAGAGCGTGAGCAGCTCCGCCACCTGTGGCGGAACTCGCGAGCGTTCCGCCGCCTCGGCGGCGGCGACCCCCGAGACGAAGACAAGGACCGCGCACAGAAGACGCATCATCGGCGTGGCGCTGCGACCGGCAGCGGGACCAGATGCAGGCGGCGCGCGCCCGCGTCCACCGTCGCTCTGAACCGTTGCAAGACGTCGCCGCCCAGGAGCCCATCCACGACGGGCGCCTGCGGAGCGACGTCGTAGACTCCGACCTCGACGTCGCGGACGATAGCGCTTCCCACGATCAGCGACGACAGCCGCACGAACGGGACGTCGATCCTGCCGCCACCCACGACCGTCAGCTTTCGGCGTGGGGCGTCCGGAGCGACGCTCAGGCCGAGCAGCCGCAGCATGACGGGCGTGATGATCGTCGAGCTCGCCCCCGAATCGATCAGCATGAACGCCGACTGCCGCCGCTCGAGGTTGACCGAGACGATCGAAAGATTGCCCGCGACGTGAATCGGCACGCTCGTGGGCGGCCCGATCGCCCGCGACATCGAGGCGCCTGCGCTCGCCCGGCCACCTCGCGGCGTCGGCATTCGGTCGAGGGTGCCGCAGGGGACGAACCCGAGCGGCATCGCCGCCGAGCCCTCCGTGATCTGGCACCACTCGCCGTCGGGACCGGTGGTGGTCAGCTCGATCGTGACCTCGGCGCCGCGCTCGAGCCTTGCGACGACCGCGCTGCGTGTCGAGCCCGACGCGAACACGAGGACGTTGTCGCCGTTCACGACGGCCCGGCTGCTCGCCGGCCCGCCGGCGACAGCGCTCGCCGCCGCAATGACGAGCGTCATCACCGAGACCTGCGTCAGTCGGCGCGCGGCGCCGGTCACCCCTTCACCAGCTCGGCCATCAGCTCCATCGCCTCCCGCTGCGCGGTCGTAATGGTAAGCCCGGTGATGCCGCTGTCGGCCCACGCGCGATAGCGCTCGCGGATGCGATCGACCGATCCCACCAGCGCCATCTCGTCGCAGAATTCGTCGGGCACGGCGGCCGTCGCCTCGTCCTTTCGCCGGGCGAGAAAGAGCTCCTGGATGCGCTGCGCGGTGTCGCCGAAGCCGCGGCGGATCATCATGTCCTTGTGAAAGTTCTTGTCGCGATGCCCCATGCCGCCGACGTAGAGGGCGACGCGCGGCTTCATGCGCGCCAGCGCGCCGCGAACGTCGTCGGTGATGGCGACCTCCACCCGGGGCTGGATCTCGAAGTCGACGAATCCCTTGCCGCCGCCGGCGCGACGGAAGCCTTCCTCGAGCCACGGACGCAGCATCGGCATGAGGCGCGGCACGAAACCGAGCGGCAGCCAGCCGTCGGCGATCTCGGCCGTGAGCTTCACGTTGGCCTCGGTGCCGGTGCCGAGCCAGATCGGCAGGCGCGGGTTCATGTGGAGAATCGGCATGAGCGGCTTGCCGACGCCGAGCGCGCCGGGCCCGGTGTACGGCAGCGAGATTTCTTTCCCCTGGTGGGCGACGGGCTCCTTGCGGGCGAAGACCTTGCGCATGATCGCGACGTAGTCGCGGATGCGCCAGTACGGCCGGCCCCACGGCTGACCGTACCAGCCCTCGACGATCTGCGGACCCGAGACGCCGAGCCCGGCGATGACGCGACCGCCGCCCGCGAGCGCGTCCAGCGTGCCGACGGCCATCGCGGCCGACGCCGGCGGGCGCGCAGCTACCTGCATGATGCCGGTGCCGAGACGGATACGCGTCGTCAGCGCGGCCAGATACGCGAGCGGCGTGATCGCGTCCGAGCCGTACGCCTCGGCCGTCCACACGGAGTCGAAGCCGAGACGCTCGGCGAGCAGCACCTGTTCGACCGGCAGGCGCAGCTCGGCGCCGGAGTAGCCGATGCTGAGGCCGAGCTTCATGTGCCGCGGCCCCACAGCGCGCAGTAGCGGCGCAGCAGCATCGGCAGGCCGGCCTCGTAGCCCGGCAGGCTCTCGTACTTCGGGAACTTCATCTCCTTCTCGACGCGATCCCAGCACCCGCCGTTCTGCGCCTCCGCCTTCACCGCCGCGGACGTCTCCTGCAGCAGATTCAGGAATTTCTGAACGTCGTCCTTGGTGCCGAGCCGGCCGCCCGGCGCCCCCGGATGGCCGGGAATGAGCGTCTCCCAGTTCATCGCCATGACCCGCTTGAGCGAGTCCTCCCACTCGACCGGATACGAATCGATCATGCCGCGGCCCGGGAACGAGCCGACAGGAATAAAGTCGACGGCGAAGAGAATCTTTTCCTTCGGCAGCCGCATCACGATCGACGAATCGGAATGATTGAGACCGACGTACGTCAGCTCGAGCGTGGTGTCGCCCAGCCGTAGTGCCCTGGTCTTGTCGATCGTCTCATCGGGCAGCACGGTGTGTGGATCCTGCAGCGCGACCAGCCGCTCCTTGGCGCGCTTGTGGGCGATGACCGTGGCGCCCGCGGCCTTGAACGGCTTGCCGCCGGCGATGTGATCGAAATGATGATGGCTGTAGATCAGATACTTGATCGGCTGATTGGTGACCTTCTTGATCTCGTCGACGTACGTCTCGACCATCTGCGGCCGGCCGTAACCGATCGGATCGGTCGCGATCACTCCGGCGGTCGTGACGACGAACATCGATTGATGGTTGCCGCCGCGGAAGATGTAGACGTTGTCCGTGCCCTCGACCCGCGTCGTGGCGAATGGCGGCTGGGTCGGCTGCTGCGCGTAGGCCACCGCCCCGAGGCAGGCGGCGAGCAGGATTCCCGCGATCGCGTAGGCGATACGTGACATGGGGGCTCCTTTCGAGACCCGGAGCATCGCCCGGCGCCGCGGCGAGCGCAAGGCCCCGTCGACGGTGTAGGCTCGCTCCCGGAGGTGCACCGCATGAGGGTCCGTCCGCTCTTCCTGCCCGTCGTCATCGCCGCCGTCGTCGTCCTGGCCATCGCCTCCGCGCGCGCGGCCGACCTCGATCGCGCCGCGGTGGACTTCAAGACGCCGGCCGAGATCACATGGGTCCGCAACGCTGCCGGCACGAACGAGCAGGCGGTGCTCTTCGGCGACCCGAGCAAGCCCGGCCCGTACGTCGTGCGGGTCAAATGGTTGCCGGGCAACATGAGCCGGCCGCACTTCCACCCCAACGACCGCTTCTTCGCGGTGCTCTCCGGCACGTGGTGGATGGGCACGGGCGAGACGTTCGACCCGGACAAGACGGTGCCGGTGCCGGCCGGAAGCTACGTGGTCCACTACGGCGGCAAGGTGCACTTCGACGGCGCCAAGGACGAGGAGACGATCATCCAGGTCTGGGGCATAGGACCGGCAACGTCGACGCCGGCACAGAAGAAATGAAAGTCCGGATCGGCATCGGAGCGGCCGGCGCGGCCTCGACGCCCGAATCGCTCGGCGAGCTCGTCGGCGCCATCGACGACCTCGGCTTCGACTCGCTGTGGCTCTCGGAGGTGCTCACCGGGCCCGTGATCGATCCGCTCGTCGGGCTCGCGTGGGCCGGCGCGAGCAACCCGCGGGTGAAGCTCGGCACGACGGCGCTGCTGCCGGGACGCAACGTCGTGCGGCTGGCCAAGCAGCTCGCGAGCCTCGACGTGCTGTGTCGCGGCCGCCTGCTGGTGACGCTCGTGCCGGGGCTGACCTATGCGCCCGAGCGCGACGCGATCGGCGCCGACCCCAAGCGGCGTGGCGCGATCATCGACGACGCGCTGCCGCTGCTGCGGCGGCTCTGGTCCGGCGAGACGGTGAGCCACGACGGTCCTGCCGGCAGCTTTCGCGACGTCAAGCTCACGCCGCTGCCGGTGCAGCAGCCGCTCGAGGTCTGGCTCGGCGGCACCATGCCGGCCGCGCTCGAGCGCTGCGGGCGATTGTCCGACGGCTGGCTGCCGTCGCTCTGCACGCCCGACGAGGCGGCCGCCGGACGCGTGGTGATCGAGGAGGCGGCGGCCAAGGCCGGGCGGTCGATCAGCAGCGAGCACTTCGGCATGAGCCTCGGCTACGCGCGCGCGGCGATCGATCCGGCGACGGCGCGCGTGATGGCGGCGCGGCGTCCGCGGTCCGTGGAGCTGACACCGGTCGGGCTGCCGGCCCTGCGCGCGCTGATCGAGCGTTTCATCGCCGTCGGCTTCTCGAAGTTCGTCCTGCGTCCGGTTGCGCCGCCGTCGTCGTGGCGCGCCGAGCTCGAGGCGTTGTCGGCGGCGGTCGGCGAATTTCAAACGTGACGGACCGCATGGACATCGACGCCGTCGTCGTGGGCGCGGGATTCGCGGGACTCTACGCGCTGCACCGCCTCCGGGGACTCGGCTTCTCCGTGCGCGTGCTCGAGGCGGGGGACGGGGTCGGCGGCACCTGGTACTGGAACCGCTATCCCGGCGCGCGATGCGACGTCGAGAGCATGGATTACTCGTATTCGTTCTCCGAGGAGCTGCAGCAGGAATGGCGCTGGACCGAGCGCTACGCCTCGCAGCCGGAGATTTTGTCGTACATCAACCACGTTGCCGACCGCTTCGACCTGCGCCGCGACGTCCAGCTCTCGAGTCGGGTGGCGACCGCCGTCTTCGATGAGGCGACGAGCCGGTGGACGATCCAGACGGACCGCGGCGATCGCGTGACCGCGCGATTCTGCATCATGGCCACCGGCTGCCTGTCCGATGCGCAGGTGCCGGACATCGCCGGGCGCGAGACGTTCGCCGGCCGCTGGTATCACACCGGGCGCTGGCCGCACGAGCGCGTGGATTTCAGCGGTCAGCGCGTCGCCGTGATCGGCACCGGCTCCTCCGCGATCCAGTCCATCCCGATCATCGCGAGCCAGGCCACGCACCTGTTCGTCTTCCAGCGCACGCCGAACTACAGCGTGCCGGCGCACAATGGCCCGCTCGATCCGGAATACGAGCGGAAGGTCAAAGCGAGCTACGCCGAATTCCGGCGGCAGGCGCGGCAGTCACGCATCGGCTTCGTGGTGGAGCGAAGCGAGGAGTCGGCGCTGGCGGTCGGCGCCGAGGCGCGACAGCGAGAGTACGCCAAACGCTGGAACCGCGGCGGGCTCGGGTTTTCGGCGACGTACGCGGATCTGTTGACGGATCAGGCCGCCAACGACACCGCGGCGGCGTTCTTCCGCGAAAAGATCCGCGGCATCGTGCGCGATCCCGCCATCGCCGAGACATTGACGCCGCGCGAGTACCCCCTGGGAACGAAGCGCCTCTGCGTCGACACGAACTACTACGCGACCTTCAATCGCGACAACGTCACGCTGGTCGATCTCAGGAAAACGCCGATCGTCGCCATCACGCCGAAGGGCGTGCGAACGTCGGACCGCGACTACTCGGTCGACAGCCTCGTGTTCGCCACCGGGTTCGACGCCATGACCGGCGCGCTGCTGAAGATGGACATCCGGGGGCGCGGAGGACGAACGCTGGCGGAGAAGTGGGCGGCGGGGCCCCGGACCTATCTGGGCATCGCGATCGCCGGCTTCCCCAATCTCTTCGCGATCACCGGCCCCGGCAGCCCGTCCGTGCTCAGCAACATGATCGTGTCGATCGAGCAGCACGTGGACTGGATCGCCGACTGCCTCGCACATCTGCGGGCTCGCGGCCACGCCGCGATCGAGGCCACCGTCGACGCCGAGGACGCCTGGGTCGCTCACGTCAACGACGTGGGTCACATGACGCTGTATCCGCGCGCCAAGTCGTGGTACATGGGCGCCAACGTGCCGGGCAAGCCGAGGATCTTCATGCCGTACATCGGCGGCGTCGGCGTCTACCGCGAAAAATGCGACGCGGTGGCGGCCGCCGGCTACGCGGGCTTCTCGCTGACCGACGCCTGAGCCATGTTCCCGTACCACGACGACAACATCACGCTGCGCACGCCGGTCATTACGTATCTGCTCGTCGCGCTCAACGTCCTCGCGTGGTTCGTGCTGCAGGGCGCCGGCTCACCGGTGGCGCTGGCGCGATCCGTGTGCGATCTGGGACTGATTCCCGGCGAGCTGACGCTGTCGCTGCCGCCCGGCACGCGCTTTCCGATGGGCGACGGGCTCGTGTGCCTGACCGATCCCGGCCGTCAGGTCAGCCACGTGCTGACGTCGATGTTCCTGCACGGCGGGTGGATGCACCTGCTCGGCAACATGTGGTTCCTCTGGCTCTTCGGCAACAACGTCGAGGACTCGATGGGTCGCACGCGGTTCCTCGTCTTCTACCTGACCTGTGGCATCGCCGCCGCGATGTTGCAGGTCGTTACCAGTCCCCGCTCGGTCATCCCGATGGTCGGCGCGTCCGGCGCGATCAGCGGCGTGATGGGCGCGTACCTCGTGCTCTATCCGAGGGTTCGCGTGCATTGCCTCGTCTTCCTCGGCTTCTTCATCACCACGATCTCGCTGCCCGCGTGGACGATGCTCCTCTACTGGTTCGGCCTGCAGTTCGTCAGCGGCCTGTTCGGTCTCATGGCGAGCGAGGGCGGCGGCGTGGCCTTCTGGGCGCACGTCGGGGGCTTCGTCGCCGGCATGGTACTGGTGAAGCTCTTCGCGAACTCGGAGATGGTCCGCGAACACCGCGAGGGAAACTGGGTGCCCCGGCGCGTCAGCGCGCGCTGGTAGCTACACCTGCTGCGCGACGGTGGGCGCGTCGCCCGCCAGCGTGGTGCGCCGCATGTCGCGCGGGTGGCTCTGGTCGTAGCGGCGTACGCGATGCATCGTTCGGCGGTTGTCCCACATCACGAAATCCCACGGCCGCCAGCGGTGCACGTAGACGAACTGCGGCTGCGTCGCGTGCTCGGTCAAGTCCCGCAGGAGAATGCGGGCCTCCGGCGTCGGCATCCCCACGATGGCGCCGGCGTGTGATGAGAGGTAGAGGGACTTGCGGCCCGTGACCGGATGCGTGCGCACGAGCCGCTGGCGCACCGGCCGGAACATCACCTTTTCCTCCTCCGTGTAGTCCACCAGGCCGAGCGAGCCCCGCGAGTGCATCAGCGAGTGCTCGCAGACGAGATTCTCGATCAGCGTCTTGGTCTGCGCGTCGAGCGCATCGTAGGCGGCGCGCATGTCGGCGTACTCGGTATTGCCGCCGATGGGATTCACGAGACGCGCCGACAGCAGCGAGTACTTGGCCGGAATGGGGCGGAACGAGCTGTCCGAGTGCCAGAGCATGTTGCCGAGGTTGAAGAGCTGCACGCGGGAGTCGCGCTCGAGCGGCCGCCCGTCCTTGCCGAGGTTCGACACGTCGTTCATGCCGACCTGCAGGCGACGGTCCTCCGGCCTGGTGATGTTGCCGCCGCGGGCATCTTCGAGCGTGCCGAAATTCACCGTGAATGCCATCTGCTGCTCGTCGGTGATCTTCTGGTCGTGGAAGACGAGGATGGCGTATCGGACCATGCCCTCGTCGATGGCGGTGACCTCGTCGCGCGAGAGCGGTTTCGAGATGTCGACCCCGGACACCTCGCCCACGAACACGGGATGGATCTGGCGGATGGCGATGCTCATGTCTGGGCTCCTCGCGGCTCCTCGGCGAGAGTGTTGCACGCGCCGGCCCTCGATGCTATCTCATCGAGCCGTGATCCCCGTCATCGACCTCGGGCCGTACCTGTCCGGACGACCGGGCGCGCTCGCGGCCACCGCCGCCGAGCTGGGGCGCGCGCTGCGCGAGGTCGGCTTTTTCGTCATCGTAAACCATGGCGTCTCTCAAGATCTGATCGACCGCACCTTCGCCGAGGCCCGGCGGTTCCACGCGCAGCCGATGGACGCCAAGCTCGCGCTGCGCATGAACGAGCACAACAACGGCTACATGATGCTGGGCCGGTACGCGGTGTGGACGTCCGGCGTCAACGCCAACGACAAGCCCGATCTCAACGAGGCGTTCTTCATCAAGCGAGAGCGGGGACCCGACGATCCCCTCGTGCGCGCCGGTCGCCGGTTCGCCGGCCCAAACCAGTGGCCGCCGAGCCTGCCGGGCTTTCGCGAGACGCTGCTCGCCTATACCGATACCGTCGACGCGCTCGGTCGCCGGCTCTTGCCGCTTTGTGCGGCCGCGCTCGATCTTCCGACGGATGCCTTCGACGGCGCGTTCGCCGAGAGCCAGTTCAGCTTTCGCCTCACGCACTATCCGCCGGCGGCGGCCGAGGCCAATCAGTTCGGCATCGCCCCGCACACGGATGCTAACTTCCTGACCTTCCTCGCGCAGAGCGAGGTGCCCGGCCTTCAAGTCAGGATGCCGGAGGGCGACTGGGTCGACGTGCCCTACGTGCCCGGATCGTACGCCGTGAACTCGGGCGACATGATGCAGCGCTGGACGAACGACCGCTTCAAATCCACGCCGCACCGCGCGCTGCCGCCGGTGGGCCGCGAGCGCTACGCGATTCCGTACTTCATGGGACCGCACCTCGACACGGAGATCGCGTGCCTGCCCACCTGCCGGTCGGCGGACGATCCGCCG
>Ga0209382_10000473_pt1 | contig 66168 bp, 62 predicted proteins | sample SoiMetdeltSBSDD5_FD_187599 | JGI IMG/M metagenome (GOLD analysis project Ga0209382, IMG submission 187599) | Bulk soil microbial communities from a Populus tree surrounding site in Tennessee, USA - Soil MetaG P. deltoides SBSDD5 (SPAdes) (version 2) | ecosystem: Environmental > Terrestrial >...
CGGTCGTCATTTCCGCTTCATCGTCGCGGCCGGGGAAACCGCCAGGGGCAAGCCGGCGCCCGATCCCTATCGCCGCGCCGCCCGGCTTCACGAACGTCCTCCCGAACAGTGCGTCGCCATAGAGGACTCGCGCTGGGGCATCGAATCGGCCAAGGACGCCGGCCTGCTCTGCGTCGGGATCACGACCAGCTACACGGCCCGGGACCTGCCGGGAGCCGACGCGATCATCGGATCACTGGACGAGTTCACCGTGGACCTGCTCGCCAGGCTGTGAGTGGCGAGCGACAGCGTAGGGGGTCTGGGGGCGAAGCCCCCAGATCAAATAAGGCTACAATCCAACGCAGTGAGATACGCGCTGCACCTTCAATCGAGGAGCCTCCAGGTAGCCGCGGACCTCGAACAGGCGGTCAACGCACCGGGGGATGAACTGGCACCGGCGGCGCTGGCGATCGCCCGGATCGAGTACCCGTCGCTCGACTCAGCCGGCTATCTCGACGCGCTCGAGCGCATGGGGGACGAAGCCGCGGGCCGCGTGGCACGCGCCGGCGCGCGTGGCCAGGAGGCGATTCGCGTCCTCAACGAGTACCTGTACGACGAACAACGCTTCACCGGGAACCGGGAGCAATACGACGACCCCCGCAACAGTTTCCTGAACGTCGTACTCGATCGCCGCACCGGCATCCCCATCACGCTCGCCGTCGTCTACCTCGAGGTCGCCCGTCGCGCCGGAGTCCAGGTGACCGGGATCAACTTTCCTGGCCATTTCCTGCTGCGGGCGGCGGACGAGCGCGCGCGTATGCATTACAGCGGCGACTTCGTGATCGTCGACCCCTTTCACGGCGGGGCCCTGCTGTCGGAGCTGGACTGCCGGGAAATGCTGCGGCAGCACGTGGGAGACGAAGCGGCCTTCGACACCGGTCTGCTGCAGCCGGCAACCCGCCGGGAGATCGTCGTCCGGATGCTGGTCAACCTGAAGCGGCTGTACGTCAGGATGCGATCCTTTCCACAGGCCCGGTTCGTCGCCGACCTCCTGCTGACCGTCGATCCGACGGCCGTCTCGGAACTGCGCGATCGTGGCCTTCTGGCCTATCACCTCCAGGATTTCGGCGCCGCGCTTCGCGATCTCGAAAACTACCTGCAGCTGCTGCCGCGGCAGGTCGACGAACCCGAACCGTCACCGATGACCGACGAGATCGCGGACGAGACCGCCGAGGAGGAGATCGCGGACGAAAGCACGCAGATCTGGGAGCACATCAAGAACCTCCGCAAACGGGTCGCCGGCTTCAACTAGATTAGATCCGAGGGGCTTCGCCCCTCGGACTCCCCTACACCGTCGCTCGCGCCCTTCGACCAGGCTCAGGGTGCCCCGAGCGCAAGTCGAAGGGCGGGCCCCGGCCCCACTCCGCTCCGGCTCGTCCGCCGGAGCTTCAGCGCAGGCGGATGGGCGCGCGCCGCCGCCAGTTCATCCGCTTTCGAAATACCCGATTTCGAAATACAGCTCTTTTCGTGATCGCCGAGTCGCCGTGAGGAAGGATAAAAGTCGGCGCGCTGAAACCAAAAGACAGCCAAGAGGAAGACAATTGGCGCCATGACAGATGAGGTTAGTTTCCAGAAGGGTCGGATAACGGAGACTTCACCCTGGTGAAACATGGCTTTTGCCCAACCTTCTCTTGCAGTTCAAAAAAGCCAGCCTTATCGTCTCTCCCCCATGGCGACTATTCTCCCCAGCGTCCGAACAATGCTCTCCGGTATGGCCCTGCTCTGCTGCGCGTCCACGGGGTTCGCGCAGACGGGTACGCCCGCGGCTTCCACGACCTCGCATCAGGAAGTCGCGGCCGTCCCCATCTCCGATCCCTACAGCTCACTGTTTGTGAATACACACGCCGCGGCGGCCGACCAGTCCGCTCCGGCCATTCGCGCGAGCCTGGTGACGGCCGCGGCGCAGGTGCCAGGCGCTCCGATACAGCCACGATCCGACGTCAAGCAAACGCCGCGGGGGCTGCTGCCGGCGCTATATGCCGGCAATATTGCGCTTCAGATCATGGACACGCATTCAACCTTCCGCGCGCTCGACCGAGGACTGGTCGAAAGCAACCCGGTGATGGGATGGACGACCGAGCATCCCGTGGCGTTCGTCTCGATGAAGGCGGCGGCGACCGCGACCACGATTCTCGTGGCCGAGAAGATCCGCAAGAAGTATCCGCGGCGCGCAGCGCTGTTCATGGCAGGGGTCAACACGGCGTACGCGTTCATCGTGATGCACAACTATCGGGCGACGAGTTACTAGGAACTGTTCGGGGAAGGCTGCGAGGCTACTTCCGGCCGACGATCCGTGACAGCTTGTCGAGCAGTCCTGCTTGAGGGCCGCGGCCGTTGAGAGCGTGCTCGAGAATATCCAGCGCCTGGGCGATGGAACGGGCCATGCCGATCTGAAGATGTTTCGCTGTGGCCTCCGTGACCGGATCGGGCTCCGGTACGATCAGGATCGGGCGGGCGCGCGAGTCGGAGACGATGTCGAGGCAGTTCTGCGGGCTGTCGTCGACGTGGTAGTCGAGACGCACCGCCGCGGCGGCCGCCCCCCGCGATCCGCCGATCACCAGGACGCTCGGCAGATCGAAGCCTTGCTGCCGCAGCCAGAGCTGGGTCTGCCGCTGGACGGTCTGGCCGACCGTCGACGGCCGCTGGGTGATGAAGACCACTTCCAGCCCGCGCCGGATCATCAGGTCGTAGATGCGCCGAACGGCGCCGGGATCGTGCGGCTTCAACGTGGTCCAGAAGTCCGGTGTCTCGCGGATCGCTTTCCAGATTGCATCCCGCCGGCGGCGCGTCTCGATCGCCACGCCCTGGCGCGCGGCGGACTCGTCCTGCCGCGCCTCGACCTCCGGTGCGTCCGCGACAACCGTCGACGCGGCGCCGAACAGCCGCTTCTCGACTTCTCGAAATGCCGCGGCGAAATCCGCGAGCACCCCGTCCATGTCGAACCCGACTCGGATCACTGACATCCGCTTATTCTGCTCCCACCAGACAGTCCGCGATGCGCTCCGCGGCAAGGCCGTCCCATAAGGGAGGAACACTCCCCCGCTTGCCGCGGCCGGCCAGGATGTTCCACACGTGAGTCCGCAGCAAGGCGAGATCGGAGCCGACGACCGTATTCGTACCGAGATGAGCGGTGATGGGCCTGTCGGTATGCTCACGGACCGTCAGGCACGGCACTCCGAGGTAGGTCGTTTCCTCCTGGATGCCGCCCGAATCGGTGATCACCACGGTCGCGTGACGCTGCAGACCGAGAAACTGCAGATAGGTGAGCGGCTGGGTCAGCAGGAGCCCCGAGAACTGCAGCTGGTGATCCTTCATTCGCGCGCGCGTTCGCGGGTGCACCGGAAAGACCACAGGTATGTCGGTGACGATGTCGGTCAGCGCATCGAGGATTCGATCGAGCGCCCTCTCGTCGTCCACATTGGCCGGCGTGTGCAGAGCGACCAGGACGTATGGGCGGGGCCCGCTGCCATTCATGAGCCCGAACATTTCCAGCAGCGGCCGCGGCTGAATGAGAGGCATCAACTGCACCAGCGTATCGATCATCACGTTGCCGACACGTTTGATCGACGAGGGGTCGGTACCTTCGGTCAGCAGGTTCTCGTCGGCGTCCTCCGAGGGCGTGAAATGCCATCTGGCGAGGCAGTCGGTTACGACGCGGTTGATTTCGTCGGGCATCGCCCGATCGCCGCACCTGAGCCCCGCCTCGACCTGCCCGACCGGTATGCCGCTCTTCGACGCCGCCAGTGAGGCCGCCAGCGCCGAATTCGAGTCGCCGTACACCAGCACGAGATCCGGACGCCGCTCCAGGAGCGATCGCTCCATGCCCATCAGGATCTGCGCCGTCTGTTGCGCGTGGCTGCCTGACCCGACTCCGAGGGTCTCATCGGGAGGTGCGATGCGCAGTTCACGCAAAATCGCATCCGACATGCTCACGTCGTCGTGCTGCCCGGTGTGGACGAGCGACTGCCGCACGGAACGCCGTCCGAGCGCGGTCATGACCGGCGCGACTTTCATGAAACTGGGACGGGCGCCGACGACGTGAAGAATGTGCATGACGTAACTGAGAACTCGAGTAGTCGCGTCGCGGTCCGATCAGCGTGAACCCGCGAAGGCATTGGACGCGACGACACGCAACCGCGGCCTTTCTGCGGGTTTCAGTCCAGGACGATCCTCGGACCGGGTCTCGCGCGGGGGATGTATGGCCAGCGCACAGACGACGGCGAAGAGCGTCACGTTGCCGGGCATCTGGAGACTGAACTCGACCGCCTCCTGCAGGCCGATGGCGACTATGGCCGCAACCGAGGCCCGGCGCAGCCACCAGGACGACCCTGGCACGTCGCTCCGCATCCGGCGATGCACCTCGCGGCCGAACGCCGCCACGCACAGGACCGCCGGGATCGCGACGAGCAGCCCGCCCTCGGCGAGGAGCTGCAGGTAGTCGTTGTGGGCCTCCCCGTAAAAACTCGAGAGATCGTGCCGCTGGTAGAAGCGGGCGACGATCGGATACGTGTTCAAGCCGGTGCCGGTGAGAGGGAACGAGCCGATGACTCCGAGCGCGTCGAGCCAGGCGCCTCGGCGATCGTTGAACTCGCTCCAGTTCGTATTGGCGAAACGGGTTGCCAGAACGTCGACACCAACCCATGCGACCGCAGCGCCGAACAGCCCCACGACGTAGATGACGCCAATCATCCGGCGTGATCGGCCCTTCAGCCCGCGAATGACCAACAGGCCCATCAGGGCGATCGACAGCGTCAGTGCCGAAATGCCCGACCGCGACATCGTCAGGACCAGCGACACGCTCATGAGCAGGACGCCCACGGCGAGCAGAATCAGCCGGTTGGCCTCGGTTGACGAGAGCCACAGGATCTTGTGGCGCCAGCCGGACCTCACGTCGCGCATCGCCCGCTCGAGGCCGGCACACACCAGACCGAGTGACAGCGGCAAAGCCATCAGCATCCATCCGGCGAAATGATTCTTGTTGACGAACGGACCAAAGGGACTGCCGGGTACCTGCGGTGTCCAGAAGCCAAGCAGGCGTCCATCGTACAGCGGCTTCTGGACGATCCCGACGAGCGCGAGGGTCACGCCCACCACTGTCAATCCTTCGACCAGCGTTCGCGGATGACGGACGGCCATGGTCCGCGCGAGCCCGACAACCAGAACCGCCGCCGAGGCGAAGAGGAGGAATGGAACGAGCGTGGCCGATCCGTCGATGGAGATGGGATGAAGCCGCCTCAGCCCGGCGCCGAAGGCAAAATCGGTGTTTGCCAGAACGCCCGACAGGTTCGGGCTCACGGCCCGGACCCACGCGAGCGGCAGCGGGATCAGTTGCAGTGCGATGGCGGCGGCCGGCAACGCGAAAGCTGTCACGAGAGTGCGATTGACCCGGTTCGGTGCGCCAGCGTCCGTTACCCAGCCGGCCGCGCCGGCCCCGAACATCAGTGCCGCAAGCGGCCAGTACGCCCATGGGTACGCCCCACCGAAGGCCAGCGCGCCCCAGCCGATCGCGACGAGCGCGAGCGCCTGTGCCCGTACCGCAATGGCAGACCGGGTGCGGAGGGTCTGCTCCGCTGCAAGCGCCGTCGTCATTGGAGATCGCGCGGGGAGAACGGGCGCCGGGGTTCGGACGCCGGGCTCAGGACCGCCTTGTCGATGTTATCGAAGTCAGGCGCTTCCACCGGTGGCAGCCCCTCGATGGTCACCAGCGGAACCAGCCAGCCGCGCCAGCCACAGCCGGTGCACCGGAACAGCCGCTCCGCCGACCTGTTGCGGCGCATGCGCTCCAGGAAGTTGCGTGCCCGTGATCGATGCACGCGCGCGGTGATGCAGCTCGGGCAATACTGGTGCAGCAGCTCTCCTTCGGACGGGGCGACCTCGGTATCTTCGCCAGCCTCCGCTTCGACCGGTTCCTCGCTGATGGCGGCGACCGGGGGGCTCTGTGCGTCCGTGGGATTGGTGTATTCGGGAATCAGCACCTTCAACGAGCGGCGCACGCCGACCGCGTCTCCATCAGCGGCCTGTTTCTCGAGGCCCTCGAGAGCCGTGAAGAAGTCGGGACCCGGCGCCACGCGGCTCGTCACCCGGTGAATCTTCTCGATTCCTGATGCCCCGGCGGTCTCGTTGATGCCGACGAGTTCTTCATAGAGCTTCTCGCCAGGCCTCAGACCGGTAAACGTGATCGGGATCTCTTCCTCGGGTACGAAGCCGGCGAGCCGAATCAGGTCGCGCGCCATGTCCACCAGGCGCACCTGTTCGCCCATCTCCAGCACGTAGATGCCGCCGCTCTCCGCCTGCGACGCGGAGTGGAGCACCAGCTGCACCGCTTCCGGGATCAGCATGAAGAACCGGCGCATGTCGGGGTGGGTCACGGTGACCGGACCACCCTTGCGGATCTGCTCGAGGAAGCGCGGCACCACGCTGCCGTTGCTGCCGAGGACGTTGCCGAACCTGACGACGGCGAACGACGTCCCGCTGCCCATGGCCTGGGTCTGGATCGCCATTTCAGCGAGCCGCTTCGAGGCCCCCATCACGCTGGTGGGGTTGACGGCCTTGTCGGTCGAAATGAAGATGAACCGATCGACGCCGTAGAAGTCGGCGACCTGCGCGAGCAAGCGTGTTCCGCGAACGTTGTTCTTGATGGCCTCGCAGGGGCTCTCTTCCATCAGCGGTACGTGCTTGTGGGCTGCGGCATGGAAGACGATTTCAGGACGATGCTGTTGCATCACCGCGCTCACGCAGCCGGTGTCAGCGACGTCGCCAATCACCGGGTGGAGTCCACAGGCCGTCTTCGCGTCCTCGAGCTCGAGCCTGATGGCGTGCAGGCTGTTCTCGTAGCGCTCGAACATCACGAGCGACGCGGGCTCGAGCTTCACGATCTGCCGGCACAGCTCGGAACCGATTGAGCCGCCGGCACCGGTGACCATGACCCGGCGCCCGCGAATCAGGTGCTTCACGGCTCCGGGATCGAGGCCGACCGGCGGCCGGGCCAGCAGGTCTTCGACGGCCAGGTTCCGGATCTCTTTCACGTCGACCGTTCCGCCGATCACGTCGGTGAGCTTCGGCAGGATCTTGATCGGCAGCTTGAACGCGTCGAGCGCGCGGACGATGGTCCGGATGGTGGCCGGATCGGCGTTGGGAATCGCAATCAGCACGTCGCTTGGCTGGTGCTGGGCGATGATCTTCTTCAGATCGTTGCGTGTCCCGAGCACCGGCACGCCGTGAATCCGGCGTCCGACCTTGGCCGAATCGTCATCCACGAACCCGATCGGTTCGTATCCGCAGTCACGATTGACTCTCATGTCCCGGACGATCAGCTCGCCGGCGTTCCCCGCCCCGAACACCAGTATTCGCCGGCCGTGGCGGCCCCACATCGATTCTCCGTATATGCGGCGGGCGAGCCGCAGTCCGCCGAGCAGCAGCACGAGCAGCAGCGAGTCGATGACGAAGATCGACTGAGGGTAGACCTGGGGGCCGAGCGGACTCTGGACCAGCGCGAAAAAGATCGCGGTGCTGGTGACCACCGCCGCGACGATGGCGCGAAGGTCATAGATGCCGGCGTACCGCCACAGGCCTTCGAACAGGCGGAACCACACGAAGGTCAGCGCGCGGATCGCCAGCAGCCACGGCATCATCTGTGCGCAGGCCGTCATCGCCCAGGCCGGTGGCGAACCGTCGAATCGCAGGGCAAAAGCCGCCAGGTTGGCGAGCGCAACGACCGTCAGCTGGATCGCCATTGCCGACGAACGGCGGAATCTCACGGTCAGGTTTCGAATACCCATCACGTTCACCCGAGGAGAGCGGCTGGCACGGTGGAGCGGGCTTCCTCGATCCCCGCGATTACGAAGCGCTGCTGGTCATCAGTGAGGCTGGAGCCGCTCGGCAGGCAGAGCCCGTCGCGGAACAGTTCCCCGGCGACGTCGCCGCCGCGAACCTCGCACGACCTGAACACCGGCTGCATGTGCATCGGCTTCCAGACCGGGCGCGACTCGACGTTGCGGCTTTCGAGATGGCGCCTGATTGCCTCACGATCGGTCCCGAATGCCTCCGCATCGATCGTCACGACCGTCAGCCATGCGTTCGAGCGTCCATACGGCGCTTCGGGCATGAACGAGATCCCTGCGTAGCCGGCGAGCGCGGCCCGGTAGGCCAGGTTGATTCCACGGCGCCGCGCGACTTTCTGTTCCAGCCGCGCGAGCTGCCCACGGCCGACAGCGGCGAGCAGGTTGCTCATCCGGTAGTTGAAGCCGATGTCCTCGTGCTCGTAATGCGCTGCCGGCTTCCGCGCCTGCGTCGACAGATGCCGGGCCCGTTCGACGATGTCGCGCCGGTGCGAGACCAGCATGCCGCCGCCGCTCGTGGTGATGATCTTGTTGCCGTTGAACGAGAAGGCCGCGCAGTCCCCGAAGGCTCCGGCACGGCGCGAACCGCAGCTGGCGCCGAGCGCTTCTGCGGCGTCCTCCAGCACCGGCACACCGAATCGTTCACAGATGTCGGTGATTCGCTGGTAGTCCGCGCACTGACCGTAGAGATCAACGGGTAGAACAGCCGCGGGAAGCTCGTTGCGGCGATTTCTCGCCGCGAGCTCCTCTTCGAGCAAGCCGGGATCGAGGTTCCAGGTGTCGCGGGAGACGTCGAGGAAGACCGGCGTCGCGCCCTGGTAGCAGATCGCATTTGCGGTCGCCGCGAACGTGAGCGTGGAAGTGATGACCTCGTCGCCGCGGCCGACACCCAGTATCCGCAGGCCGAGGTGCAGGGCGGCCGTTCCGCTGGAGAGTGCGACCGCGTGCGGCACGCCGACCGCCGCCGCCAGCTCGCATTCGAAGGCGTCGACGTGTGGCCCGAGCGGTGCGATCCAGCCCGAATCGAAGGCATCGAGCAGGAGCTCGCGCTCTTCCGCACCGACATCCGGCGGCGACAGGTAGATGCGCTTCATGATGCCGATCGCAAGCGGCTGCGCCGCCCGCCGATCACCCGGGCGGGAACGCCGACGGCGGTGGTGTGTGCCGGGACATCTGCGGTCACCACCGCCCCGGCCCCGACGGTGCTCCACGCCCCGATCCTCACGCCCGGCAGCACGATCGCGCCGATGCCGACGAGCGCTCCCTCGTTGACGTGAACGCCCCCTCCCATGTGGACGCCCGGCGCAATGTGCACGTGATCGCCGATGACGGAGTGATGATCGACGGTCGCTCCGGTGTTGACGATGACGTTCCGGCCGACCGTGGTTCCGGTGTTCACGACGGCGCCGGCGCACACCACCGAGCCCGATCCGATGGTCACGTCGGCGGCGAGAACACTTCGCGGGTGCTCGGCGATCGTGATCCGTTCACCTGCGGCAAGGAGCTTCGAGAAGATCCGTGCCCTGGTGCTGTTGCTGCCGATTCCGACAATGACGGCGTCGTGAGGGAAGTCGGTGAACCGGGCAACCGCGCCGAGCACCGGGCTGCCGACATAGCAGCACCCATGACACGTGTCGTCATCGTCCAGGAATCCGACCTGATCCGAGGCGAGCCCGGCAGTGCGGCGGGCGCGGAAGATGTCCGCGACGACCTGTCCGTGGCCGCCGGCGCCTGCAATCAGGATCATCGTGTGCCCCCCGTGAACTCCTGGGCCGTCGCATGACCGGGCTGGCTGATGCCGCGGCGCAACAGGACGTTGGAAATGGTCTTGAGAACAATCCGGATGTCGAGCCCAAACGAGCAGGTGTCGACGTAGCGCACGTCGAGCGCGAAGCGATCGTCCCAGCCGAGTGCATTCCGGCCGTTCACCTGGGCCAGGCCGGTGAGGCCCGGGCGCACCTCGTGGCGGCGCGACTGTTCGGCGGTATATCGATCGAGGTATGCGACGAGCAGCGGCCGGGGACCCACCAGGCTCATCTCCCCTCGCAAAACGTTCAAGAGCTCGGGCAATTCATCGAGGCTGCACTCCCTCAAGATGCGGCCCCACACCGTCAGTCTCACGTGGTCCGGCAGCAGGACGCCGTGCTCGTCTCGCGCGTCGGTCATCGTCCGGAATTTCAGGAGCGTGAACAGGCGGCCGTCGCGTCCGGGCCGCACCTGGCGGAACAGAACGGGCGTTCCAATCTTGATCCGCACGATCACCGCGACGGCTGCCACGACCGGCAGCCAGACAGGGGCAGTCAGCGACACGAGTGCGATGTCGACGAGCCGTTTCCCGAGCTGGCGATAGAGGGCGCTCATGCGGCTCGCCAGCCTGCGAGCACCGCGTACTCGCGCTGAAGTGCCAGCCAGACCCGATGCGGGTTGAAATCGGCGCGAACCCTGGCCCTGGCAGCATTGCCGTGCGACGACCGGAGGCCTGCATCGTTGACGTAGGCAAGCAGCGCCGAACAGAGCGCCCCGGGGTCGCCAGGCGCGACCAGCTGCCCGGTCGTTCCGGCGATGACGGCGTCGACGCAACCAGTGACGCGGGTCGCCACGCACGGCAGCGCCATCGCTCCGGCCTCCAGGACTGTGACCGGGAAGCCCTCTCGATACGTCGGCAGGCACAGCACGTCCATCGCGGCGTAGTACTCCGGCAGTTCGTCTCGAGGAACCGCCCCGACCACGTGCACCCGCGGATCACGCTCGAATCCGGCCATGACATCGGCAGACACCGACTGATCACGCCGGGCGAAGTCCGGCGGGCCGACGATCAGCAGATGCACCGACGGCAGCTGCGCACGCAGCTGTTGCCAGGCGTGCCACAACGTCTCGATGCCCTTGTCGCGCGCCAGGCGGCCGACGAAGCCGATCACCTGGGTAGAGGCCGGAATTCCGAGCGACTCGCGGAGGCGTGACCTTGCCGCCGGCAGTCGATCCGGATTGAAGGCCAGCTCGGCGTCGATGCCGCCGATGCTGCCGCTGCCGATGACGGCGACCTTCCGCTGATCGCAGATGCCGTCGCTGGCCACGCGATCCCTGACGGAGTCACTCACCGACAGGACTCGGGTGGCGAGCGAGCAGGCGAACCGTTCCGCGGTCATCTGAAGCCTGCGACGGGTGCCGGTCGCCGTCTCGTACGCCAGCCCGTGAAGCTGGTAGATGCGCACCGGGACTCGGGCGACAGTCGCCGCCACCATCGCAACGAGGCCGGCTTTCGGGGTGTGAGCGTGAACGATGGCGGGCCGCGCCCGCCGGATCAGCCGCATCAGGCGCAGTATCGACAGCAGGTCGCGCAGCGGCGTGATCTGACGGGACATCTCGACGGAATGAACGCGCACCTTTTCGCGTTTGGCAAACGCCACCTGCTCGCGTCCGGCCGACGACACGAAGGACAGCGAGACGTTCCGTTCCCGCATGAACGCCGCCTGTCCAGCCATGAACTCCAGCGTCATCGGCACCGTGACGACATGGAGCACATGGCGTGGTTCGGATGCGAGACTTCGGTAGTACCGATCGAGCTCTGCCCAGATACGTTCCTGGGTGAAGCTCTTGAGGACCCAGGCCCGGCCGCGTGCGCCGTGGCTGCGGCGCAGCGCCGGGTCGGCAGCGTAGCGCGAGAGCGCCGCGGCCAGCGCCGCGGCATCGCGAGCCCGCACCAGCGTTCCAGTCTCCCCATCGCGTACCGCGTCGACCACTCCCGGGACGTCGCTCGCGACAACCGGCAGTTGCATGGCGGCCGCCTCCAGCAGAACGTTGGGGAACCCCTCTCGATGACTCGGCAGGCAGAGCACGTCCATCGCGGCGTAGAGCGATGGCGTATCCCACGCGACACCGGTCAGGTGGACTCTCGGGTCCGATTCGAGCGTCTGCCGGACGTGCGGCGTTAGCGGATCTTCGTCCTCGAACGGTCCGATCAAGAGCAACCGCGCCGCCTGGTTCGCCTCGCGCAGCCGTCTCCATGCCTCGACGAGCTCGACGATCCCTTTCTCCCGGACCAGCCGCCCGACGAATCCGATCACGACGCCGTCTTCCGGAACGCCCAGCCGCTGCCGGACGGCCGGTCGCCATTCGGCGGTTCTCGCCGAATCGAATCGCCGAACGTCGACGCCGTTGCTGCTGCCCTCCAGCAGGACCTCGACACGATCCGTATGGCAGATGCCTTCAGCGATGATCACCTCGCGCATCGATCGGCTGACGCAGAGCACGCGCGTGGCGCAGCCACAGGCGATGCGCTCGGTCAACCGGAGCAGCCGGCGGCGAAGACCGGCGGCGGTGGTGAGCGGCAGGCCGCGCACGTGATAGATCCTCACCGGCACGCCGACCAGCCACGCCGCGAGGATGCCGAGCAGGCCGCCTTTCGGCGTCCCCGCCTGAACGATCGCGGGCCGGAGCGCTCTGAGCTCCAGAACCAGCCTCACGAGTGCGACCAGGTCGACCAGCGGAGTGATGGCCCGGGTCATCGGCACGCGATGAACAGTCACGGGCTCCGACGCCTCGTATTCATAGGCGAGCCGCCCCGGGGACGAAATCGCGTGGACGTCGTACCCGCGGGCCTGGAGATATGCGGCCTGGCCTTTCAGCAGCCTGAACGAGAACGGGACCGTGAGCACATGGACAATGCGCACGTCAGGCCTCCGTTCCGCAGCAGTGCGCGAGACTCGAGCTCAGGCCCGGGACCATGGTGGTAAGAACCCGATCGACGATTGCCGTTGCCGCGCGGTGATCCGTCTCCGTCAACGCGCGATTGCGGCGCCGCACCAGCAGGCTTGCACTGCCCGAGAGGCTCGCGGTCCGGTAGCAGGTGTCCTTCAGGTAACTCTGTGCAATCAGGGTCCGCGTTCGGGCCCTGCCGACGACCGGCGGACCGTACTGCTGAAGGATCCGGCGATCGGTGGCGCAGCTCTGGAGATAGTTTCCGAGGTTCAGGTTTCCGGGCTCGCGGTAGAACAGCAACGCATCGTCCAGACGGGCGAATGTGGCCCGACCGGCCGCGCGGCACCAGAGCTCCCGGTCCTCGGCGCGTACGAACCGCGAATCGTACGGATGAGCGCGGAACCAGTCGCGTCGTCCCATGACCGTCGGATGAATGAACAGGCCGTGCTCCAGCACGGCACGGGGCGACGGATCGAACCGCGCGTCCCCACGGCGCCCGGTGACCTCGTTTCTCGCATCGATGATGAACGCCGGGCTTCCGACGGCATCCACCGCGGGATTGCGGCGCAGGAATTCCCGCTGTTGGCGGAGACGTTCCGGGTGCATCAGATCGTCGCCATCCATGCGTGCCAGGTAGTGGCGCTGCGAGAGCGCGGCGATCTGATTCAGGCGATAGGGCAGTCCGCGATTGATCCCATCACTGATCACGGTGACCCGCGGGTCGGACACCTGCTTCGCAATCCTCAGCGAACCGTCGGTTGATCCGTCATCGACGAGCAGCAGCTCCCAGTCCCGGTCGGTCTGCGCGAAGATCGACTGCAGCGCGGAGGTCAGCGTCGTCTCGCAGTTGAAGAAGGGCAGGCCGATGGTGATCGGTTCGTTGCTGGCCATGGTCAACCCTCGCGAACTGCCAGCGGCCCCGGCATGGCAGGCCGCCGGACTCCAGATCGCGTCGAGGCGGACGGTCTGAAAGAGAACGCGCGCATCAGGACATCGAGCCCGACGCAGACGGCGGCCATGATCCCGAACAGGAGAAGCAGCGACGCCGAGTCGTAGCCGAAGGACCAGAGCGCGGCCAGGCAGAGGGGAACGCGAAGGACCGGCACGTGCCGTGCCGCACGCGATCCATACGACAGCGCCATGCCGAACACGGCGAGGCCGACTGGAACCAGGAGCGTTCCAAAGTTCAGCATCAGCTCTTCGACGACGCCGACGCCGAAGCGCCAGTTCACCGTCTCGGCGAGCTCGTTGACGACAGCGGCCGTGAATTCGATGGCCGTCGCGTAGCCCTTCTCGGGAAACTCGGAGCGGGGAACGAAGAACAGTGCTGTGTAAACGTAGCCGGCGCCGGGGTAGGGCATCACCTCCGTGCCAATGAGGGGCGAGCGGGCAAGCGCATCCGTGAGCACGGGCGTGCGGCCCAGATCGCTGTTGAACGTCGAGACGATTAGCTCCGACGTGGGAACCGAGTTCTCGCCCGCGAACTGCCACTTGAACAGCGGCAGGAGCAACGCGGCCGACACGAACAGCGTCATCGCACCCATGCTGATGGCGCGGAGCGACGGCGTCCTCCAGAACATCAGCAGCAGGAGCAGGGGCAACAGCGCATTGGTGCGCTGGCCGATTGGAAGTGTGGCGCCGACTGCGAATGCCGCCAGCGCCAGGGCGACGCACGCGCCCAGCCTGGTCCGGGATTCCGGCCTCTGGATGTAGAAAGCCAGCAAATGGAGAGGCAGATACAGCGCGACGACGTACGCGCCGAGGTCGAGGCCGACATTGGCGCGCGCTTCCCAGATCGCCCGTCCCGGGAGGTAGGCGCTTGCCCACCAGGCCATGCCCGCGCCGACCGGCAACGCGAACGCGAGAAATGCCAGTCTGGCCAGCGGAGCCGCCGGTCGCGCGGAAGGCGCGGGCGCGTGAGACCGGTCGCGAACGAGCCAGCCGCCCGCGCGAATGCACCACGGCGCGAGCACGATGAACCCGAACGCGACCCCCTTGCCGAGCGAATCGAGCTGCCAGATGGAAGGGAAGTACTTCGAGGGCGCAATCTCGCCTGTCAGCCACTCCGCGACGAGTCCCAGGTCGTAATAGAGAATCGCGGACAGCACGGTGAAGTCGATCGGCTCGGGCAGCTGCCGGTCACGAAGCGCCCGCACGAACCGGTGCATCGCCAGGCCGTGGGACCCGAGAACGCACACCGTAAGGAGGTGATCCAGCATGGTGGGGTACTGCGGCCGCCGTCAGGAGGCCACTCCCATACAGGTCAGGTCGGCCTCGGTGTAGAGCCGCTGGAGCCACCGCGCCGACCATTCGATGTTGAAGCGGGTCTTCCAGGCGGGACGCGCCGCAGCGGGAACGCCGTCCAGGCGTTGAACCCGATCCACGGTCGCGGCCCAGGCCGAAGGCGGGTCGTACAGCGACTGCCAGTGCACGAGCTCGGGAAGAACCTCGACCTCCGGCGGGATCACGTCCGCGATCACGCACGGCACACCCGCGGCCTGGGCTTCCACGGCCGCGAGGCCGAGCCCCTCGTAGCGGGATGGAAAGACGAATACGTCGATAGCGGCCTTCAACAGTGCGGGAACGTCGCCCCGGGAGCCGGCAAAGATGGTGCGATCGCGAATGCCCAGGCTGGTGCAGGCGTGTTCGACCTGCGGGCGGAGTGGCCCCTCCCCGATCAGCAGGAGCTGCGCACCGGGATTCCGGCCCATCACGTCGGCGGCGATGGCGAGCAGGAGTTCGTGGTTCTTCTGCTCGACGAAGCGCCCGATATGACCGATGACCGGGCCGTCCGGACGAAGTCCGAGAGCAGCCCGCAGTGCGGCATCCGCAGGATCCAGGAACGGACGGAGATCGATGCCGTAGCTCAGAACCGCCGTGTTCGGCTGCTCGCGCCAGTCTGATCCGAAGAGGGCGAGCGCAGCCTGCTGACTTGCCGCGATCCGGTGGGTGGCATGACGACGAATCAGGCGCTGCATCGCCGAGGCATAGATTGCCTTCCGGCCGTGCGTAGAGCCCGGCTCGACGTCGAGATGACTGTGGACGATTCGCGTCGGGACCTTGTGCCAGCTCGCCAGGCGCGTCGTCAGGCCGCTGAAATGCTGCAGGTGTGAGTGAACGACGTCGTAGCGTCCTCGCGCCAGGATGGCGCTGAGGCTGCGAAAGTAGGCGACACCTGGACGAGGCATCGGCGTCCGGATGATGCCGAAGCCGAGATCGCGCAGTTCCTCTTCGTATTCGCCCTGCTGGTCACCGTGCACGACGAAATCCATTGCGATCGCCGACCGATCGGTTCGCCGTGCAACATGCAGGAGCCAGGTCTCGACACCGGCCCGCCGGAGGCCACCGACAATCTGCAGCACTTTCACCATTGCTCGCTCACCTGTTTCCGGTTGCGCGCCGGATCGCCGGCCCGAGGAGGGCGGCGCCGAGCGCCAGCTGCACCCCGGCACCCGCCATCAGCGCGGAGAGAGCACCGTGAAGTCCCGATGACGGAATCCAGGCCGCGGAGGCGGCGAGGACGGTTGCCACGACGAGAACGAACATCGGCGCCTGCACGCGAAAACACCGTGCGGCGCTCATCGCAAACCCGACCGCCGCGGCCAGGTAGGTCACGGTTCCCATGGCCATGGCGTGCACGAACACAGCGGAGGACCGCGCGTACTCCTCGCCGTACGCGATCTGCAACAGCGGCCTCGCAAAAAGGAGGGCCGTCAGGAAACCGGAAATGCCGATGCCCGCAGCGGCAGACGCCAGCAGGCAGAATCGGCGTGCGAACGCACGCCCATCACCGCGGTCGAAGTCGCGCGCCATCGCCGGAGTCAGCGAGTTGCCGACCGCTGACACGATGGTCATTCCGGCGGCCGTTACGTAGGTGAGTGCCGCGAAAATGCCGAGCTCGCGCTCGCCAAGCCAGCCCTGGATGAAATAGCGGGGAATGTTCGACGTCAAGGAGATGAGCGCCATGACGAATCCCAGCGGGAGCGCCACCCAGGCGATCTCACGGATCCGGCGAAGCGCTCCGATCGTTGGCGTGAAGGTCAGGCCCAGGCGCGCGCGTGTGAGCCAGACGGCGGCGATCAACGACGTGAGCGAGCCGGCCAGCGACCCGGTCACCGCACCGGCCACTGAAGCGCCGGCCCAGAGGGCGAACGCCAGCGCCGCCACCGAGACGACGCCGTTGATCATCAACAGTGCCGCCGGAACCTCCAGCCGCTCGAGTTTCTGCCAGGCACCGTAGAGAACATCCGCCAGGCCGTCGAACATCTTGACGCCCGCCACGATCGCGGCGACCACGATCCCCGACAAGCCGCTGCCCATGGCTGCAGCAACGACCACGACGATGGTCAGCCCGGCGAACGAGGACGCCGCGCGCAGCGCCAGGTAGTCGGCGAACTCGAACCGGGCCTGCAGGTCGGTGACCTGCACCGTTCTCAGCTGCAGTTGCAGGAACATCATCACCGGCGCAGAAACGGCGAGCGCGAAGGCGAACTGGCCGAGCCCCTCCGGCGTCCCGAGCCGGGCAAACGCCACGAGCATTCCCCACTGGCAGAGTGCATAGATGACGTTGCTCGACGCGGTCCACGCGACGTTGGCCGGGATCGATGCCGGGACGATCCGGACCGGTGATGTGGCCGGTGCCGCGGCGACGCGGCCATCACCGGCGTACGTGTGAGCGACCATGCTCCGGCTACCTGGCGTTGGCCGCCCGCTGGTAGTAGCTGCCGTACTCGTGACGGTAGTAGTTCGAGTAGTAGTACGAGTTCCGCTCCAGGTCGACGCGATTCAGAATGGCGCCGACGAAGTGGACGCGGCCCTGGTCCAGGTGCTCGACCGCGGCCCGCGCGGCCTGACGGCTGGTCATCTCCGATCCGACAACGAACACCACACCGTTGGCGGCGTGCGCCGCGATCACCGCGTCGGTGACCGCCATCACCGGCGGCGAGTCGATCAGGATCAGGTCGAAGTGCTCCTTCAGAGAGGCCACGAAGTCACGGAAGCGCTGAGAGCCGAGCAGCTCCGCGGGGTTCGGCGGCAGGTGACCCGCAGCCATGACCCACAAGCCGGGCACACCGGTCTTGTGCACGCTCTGACTGGCCTTGGCGTTGCCGACCATCACGTTCGAGAGTCCGGGTTCCTGGCGCCGCCCGAACACCTCGTGAACGCGGGGCCGGCGCATGTCGGCGTCGATCAGCAGGACGCGCTGGCCCGCCTGCGCGAAGCCAATCGCGAGGTTGCTGGCCACCGTGGTCTTTCCCTCGCCCGGGCCGGTGCTGGTAATCACCAGCGCCCGCGATCCCTCTTCCGCCGACGAGAACAGCACGTTGGTGCGAATCGTCCGGAAGGCTTCGGCAAACCCCGGTGGAACACCGACGTGAATGAGCGGCTCCTTGCCCTTCCACGACTTCGGCGCGAGTACCGGCACGAGCCCGAGCGCAGGCAGGCCAAGGTGTGACTTCACTTCGTCGGGAGTCTTGAGCCGGCTGTCGAGGTACTCGAAGAAGAAGGTCAGTCCAAGCGCGAGCACGGTCCCCGACAGGATCCCGAGCAGCAGGTTCAATCCCTTGCGCGGCCAGACGGCATCCCGCGGCCGCTCGGCGCGATCGATGATGCGGATGTTGCTGCTCTTGAGCTCGCTCGAGACGCTCGTCTCCTTCGCGCGTTGCATCAGGTTTTCGTAGAGCTGCTTGCTGCTCTGCACGTCGCGCTCGAGCACGCTGTACTCGATGCCCTTGCGGTTCATCGCGAGCGCTTCGGTCTTCTGCTGACCGAGAGCACCCGACATGCTCGTCTCCTGGGCCAGGGCAGCCTGATACTCGGTGCGAACCGCCTGCACGACCTTGTTGATTTCGATCTGAAGCTTCAGCTGCGCGTTCTGGATCGCCGAACGGTTCTTGACGATTTCCGGGTGCTTCTCGCCGAACTTCTCAGACAGCTCCGCGTGCTGCTGCTGCAGCTGCGCGAGCTCGGCCTTCTGCTGCTGAATGAAGCCGTTGCTCAGAATCGCCGGGAAGGTGTCGAGCGCGGCCGGGTTGCTTTCGATGGCGCGCAGCTGCTTGTACATCGCCTCCTTCTGAATCCGCTCCGTCTTTGCCTTGGTCACCGCGGCATTCAGGTCGGTCAGCTTCTGGACGACGATGTTCTGGCGATCCTCGAGTGAGATGGCGTCGTTCTTCTCGCGATAGGCCTGGAGCTTCGCCTCGGCGGCCTCGACTTCCTTCCGCTGCTCCGCCAGCTGGTTGTCCAGCCAGTCATTCGCATCCTTGCTCGCCGAGAACTTGTACTCGAGGTTCTGATCGATGTAGTTCCTGGCCAGCGCATTGACGATGCGGCTCGAGAGCGGTGCATCCGGAGAGCGGAATTTCACGTCCACCAGCCGGCTGTTGCGAATCGGCGTGACCGTCAGATTCGTCAGGAGTGCGTCGATCGCGTGCGACTGTGCCTCAGTCTCCTCGCCCCCGGCGCCCTCAGCGGCCGCGGCGGGCGCGGACGAGAACAACCCGGTCACCAGGCCGAACGTACCGCCGATCACCCGGCTGACGAGGCCCCTTCCGGCTGTGCGGTTGAGCAGCGGATGCTCCCACATCCCGAGCGACTCGATCGTCTTCCGTGCGAGCGCGCGCGACTGCAGGATGTTGTATTGGGTCTGATAGTAGTCCGCCTTGGCCTGATCCTCGTCGATGACTTCCTTGAACGTGATGACGTTCGGACTCTCGGCTTCGATGAGCAGACGCGTCCGCGCTTCGAAGATCGAGGTCGCCGTGAAGGTGTAAACGGTGACGCAGGCGAGCACCACCAGAAATGCCGTCGCGGCCGTCCACCGCCGCTTGTGCAGGACCTTGAGGTAGTCGGTCAGGTGTGGCGCGGGAGCGACGTCCTGGGACGGGACGAACGGCGCTGGTGCGGCCGGGGCCGGCGGTGGCGCCGGAGCCGGCACCGCGGCCGGGCGGCGGACCTGCGCCGCCAGCCTGAGCCGCGGCTGGCCGTCCGAGTCGTGGATGAACTGGTCGCTCATTAGAAATACCTTTCCGGCACGATGATGGTGTCGCCGGGTTTCACGGTGTCGGTCAGGTTGACTTTGACTTCCTTCTTGATGCCCGCGACGATCCGGACGATCCGGACGCGGTTCATCGCGCCGTTCTCCGTGACTCCGCCTGCCAGCGACAGCGCCTGCAGCACCGTCGTGTCTTTCTGCAGGGCGTAGCCACCCGGGTTCTTCACCTGGCCGAACACGTAGGCGGTCTCGGCCCGGGGTACGAAAATCGTGTCGCCATCGTGAAGCTCGATGTTCTGGGAGAGCGATCCGCTCTCGAGCGCGCGAATCGAGGCGCGGAACACTTCAGTGCCGGAGTCCTGATCCGGCATCACCGGCCCTTTTGCGCCTTGCGGGGCTCGCACGACCGCGACTTCGCCGGAGGCGGTCGGCTGGGTGGATCCGGCGCGCGAGAGCGCTTCGATCAGGGTCATCCCGCCGGTGAGCGGCACCGGACCGGGCGCCCGAACCTCGCCCATCACGAAGACCCGCTGGCTGCGGTACTGCTCCACCCCCACGGTGACCTGTGGATTCCTGAAGTAGCCATCCGCGAGCTTCGCTTTGAGGTCGACTTCGAAGGCGCGCAGCGTCATGCCGGCGGCCTTGACCCGTCCGATCAGCGGAAAGCTGAACGTGCCGTCGGTCTCGACCGTGTATTTCCCGCCGAGATCTGCCTGATCGAACACCTGGATGGTCAAAACGTCCTGCGGGCCGATCTGGTAATCGCCCGCCGACTGCGCCGCGGCATCGGACGCGGTCACGAGCAACGCAAGGACGCCGACTGTCGCCGAGCCCCACACGGCTTTGCGCATGAACCGCACGAACCCCGAGAGTGCGCGGAATGTCTGCTGCATGATTCAGAATCCGTAGGTCACGGTCGTGCCGAACCGGAGGTTGTCGTAAGAACGGAAGACCCTCTGATTCGAGTCACGTTCCCAGTAGGCCACGCCAAATCCGACCCGCCCGTTGCCGATGCGGTAGCCCACGCTGGCGGCGTAGTTCCACGTTTTGTCGACTCGTTGCTCCAGCGGTGCTTTCACCGGAGCGACGGCAAGGGGATCGCCGGTGGCGGGCGCCTCGACGGCCAGATTCTCGTAGGCGTACTCGAAGCGATCAGCGGAGACGATCACATCGAAACGGCGGCCGAGGGCACGCCGGATGGAGGCGCCGACGGCGTTGTTGATGAAGAACGGCTGCAGTACCTCGTACGAGTAGGTCAGGTCGCGGGAATAGGTCACGCCGAACGTCGTCGAACCCAGCAGGGTGTAGGAGAGTCCCAGCTGCGCGACCAGGCCGCTGAACTTTGGAAGCGCTCCGTCGTTCTGCGGAGTGAACTCGCGATAGCCGACGTAGGCGCTGCCGCTGACGAGCGCGCGCGGCTTGAACTCGATCCCGGGCATGACGCGGAAGCTCTTCGAGTCGCGCGCCGGCGAGAACTCGAACGAGTCCTCGAGCTGCTCGTATCGCACCGCCAGGGTGGTCAACGGTGTCACGCGATGGCGGGCGGTCACGCTGTAGCCCCGGGTTTCCTGATTCAGCGTGCGCTGAAGGCGAATCCCGTCGAGCGTCGTGTCGCCGTCGAACCGCAGGTCGGCGTAGTGACCGGCGGTTTCAATCGAGAACTTGGGGGTGAGCCGCACCGCGACACCGGCCTCCGCGGCCTGCTCGACGTGACGGGCCCGCAGGTCCACCTCATAGTTCAGCCGCTGACGCGTGTTCCGATATCCGCCGTCGGCAAACAGCGTGATTCGCCGCAGGTAGACCTCGGCACGGCTCGTCACATGTGGGTCGATCGAGCGTTCGGTGTCGAAGTTGTTGTACCAGACCAGATCAGTGCCGACCGTGGTCTGCAGGAGCGCGCGGCGCGCGACCGGCACCCAGATGTCGGCGGAAGGCGTCAGTGTCGCGGTGAAATCCGACTCGGGCTGGCCGGCCGCGTTGAAGACGTTGGAGTCGACGCCAAGCTCCTTCAGGGTGATCCGCGGCGTCACATAGAACGGGCCGACATGCGATCGCGCCTCCTTGCGGACCTGGTCGATCTGTTCGGCGTCGTATGTCTGGGCATGAGCGAGGACCGGCAGCGTGAGGGCGGCCAGGGCAAGTCCGAGCGGGCGGAGAGAACCTGCAGTCATAAGAGACCTTCGAGCATTCCGGTTCGTGCCATCGTCGAGGCAGGGCTTCGCCACGCGCGGTGACCTGGTGATCACCGCGTCATGACAGCTTCGGGGCAGGCCCGCGCTCGACGGTTGTTGTTGAACGAAGGAAGACTTAGCGGGACCTAGCGGCTCGGGCTCGCGGGGCACGCGCCAAGCGTGTCGCCGTGAGCCAGATGGCTGTCCCGCATCGATTCATCGATCTCCAGCGTCTGCGAAACCGTGTCAGAGACCTTGTGGCATACGACCAGCTTGCCGTCGCGAGTGGCCACCACCGCCGTCACCGCGGCGGCGCTGGCCGCGCCGGCGACCGCGACGCTGGCGAGCGGTCCAAGGCCCAGCAGGCTCAGGCCTCCGCCGCTCGCGGCAGCCAGTGCACCCGCCGCCGTCGCACCGACCGTGACCGTCACCGTGGCGCCGGCAGCCACGGTCAGCGACGGGCTCAGACCGACGACCTTCCCGGCCGCGTCGACGATTTCGACGACATAGCTGCCAGGCTGAAGAGAAGTAAACGTGAACTGGCCGGCCTGGTTGCTGTTTGTCGAACCGGCAAGCTCACCGGTATTGGCGTTCCGGACGTGGATCCGGTAGTTCGGCAGCGGAGCCTTGTCCGCGCTCTGCGCCACACCACTGAGGGTGCCTTGTCCCTGCGCCAGGATCGGCGCCGATCCGGTCGTCGCGACCGCTACCATCAGGAACACTGCGAAGCTCTTCCGCATCACCACTCCCTGGGAGAAATAGTCCAAAGTGCAAAGGGACACGAGCAGACATGAGTAGCCTGCACTGCACTCTTTGCCGCTCTGTTCCCAACCTTTATCGCGCGAACGGCGGACTTCCGTCAATTACGAACCCGTCCGGTGGAGGCGAATTCGTATCAAATAAGCAACGGTCGCGGCGCTAAAAGATAACAGGCAGCCAATTTTGAGGGGTTGTGGCGGGTGCTGACCGTTCCCTGAGCCTGCGATCGGCCCGGGCCGGCCCGGCGTCAATCAGCCGTCCAACGGATGTTGAGTTGTTTGATCTTGCGGTAGAGATTGGTGCGTTCAATGCCGAGCGCCTGCGCCGCATCCCCCATGCGACCGCGGTGATGCTGCAGGACCGCGGCAACGTAGTCGCGCTCGAATCGCTCCCTGGCTTCGCGCAGGGTGCCCGATGGACCGCCGAGCGCCTCCGCGCCTTCAAGCCTGACGTTGGCGAGCACGTCCTCGAGGAGCAGCACGCCGCGGGTGACGATGACCGCGAGCCGTTCGGTCAGCGCACGCAGCTCTGCCATGTTGCCCGGCCAGGGCAGCGCGGCCAGCAGCGTCAGCGCGGATCGTGAAAAGGTCTTCAGTGGAATCCCGTTCCGTCGGCACGCCTCCTTCAGGAAGTGTGTCGCGAGCAGCGGAATGTCTTCGGTTCGCTGGCGGAGCGGCGGCAGGTGGACCCTGACCACTCCCAGCGCTTCGACGAGATCGGCACGCAGTTCGCCGCGCCCGACCCAGTCGTCGACCCGAGGGGCGGCGCTTCCGATCAGGCGCAGGTCCGCAGACGACTCCGCCCGTTGCCTGATGAGCTCGACCAGCTGACGCTGCGCGTCTGCGGGCAGCTCGCCGATCTCTTCGAAATAGATCGTCGTTCCCGGGAGCGCGTCCTCGCCGACGGCCCCGGCGAGCTCCGCCCGGGCCGAGCCGCACTCGATCTTGACGAACGGCTTGGCCCGATGGGGACTCTGCGCGTGCACGGCACGAGCAACCGATTCACGGCCGGTGCCGCGCTCCCCCAGGACGAGCACGTTGCACCGGCTGGGCGCCACGCGCCGCACCAGGGCAAGAACTTCGCGGATCGCCGGGGACGCACCGAAGACGCTGCCGGCGGGGAGCTCGATACCAGGCGCAGGTTCGGGCTTCGTCGTTCCTGCCGTGCCCGAGAACTCCCGGGCGTTCGCGATCGCCGCGGTCAGCTCTTCTTCGCGGACCGGACGGGCGACAAGATCTGCAATGCCGAGCCGCAGCGCTTCGGATGACGCGTCCGGCTTGCGGCGATCGGCGATGCAGATGATCGGCACCGCCGCGCGCTGAACCGTTGGCGCCCGCAGGAACTTCAGCGCTTCGGCATGCGCCAGGTCGAGGACGACGACCAGACCGGCCTCGGGCTGGCCCTCGAGGATCGTGCGCCCCTGCATGCCGTCCTCGACGTGGGTCACCGCATGCCCACGCCGCTCGAGCATCTCCGTCAGACCGTCGCGCTCAGTGCTGGCGGCGGCGATCAGCAGAATGGGAGGAGGGACGCTCACTTGACCGGCACGTGCCTGGTGTATGCGCCCGAGGCGTCGGGCTGGGAATCGATGGCGACCAGGGTTCCACCCGCGTAGGTCAGCCGGCGATCGGGCTTTCCATCACGATCTTCGTCGAACGCCGCCGTCTTGAGCGCGCCGGCTTCGTAGGTTTCCCACTTGTCCGGCTTGCCGTCGCCGTTGGTGTCTTCGTCGGCCTCGAGCAGAGCACCCACGCCTTCCGGCCCCGCACTTTTGGGCTCATAGCGCTCCCAGCGATCGATCTTGGTCTCGTCCTTCGACGACGAGATTTCGATCCGCACGACCTTGCCATCGGGTCCCGAGAACGCCCACGCATCCGGCTTCCCATCGTCCGATCGGGAGAAGCCGACCTTCACCAGCTGTCCCTTGTCGTCGTAGTACTCCCACCGATCGAGCTTGCCGTCCTCGTTGCGATCGATCCGCGCGCGAAGAGGACGAGTGCCGTCCATGTCGGTCCAGGTATCGATCCGGCCGTTCTTGTTGGCGTCGTAGGTGAGCTCTTTCAGGCGCCCGGTGTTCTGATCGTAGGTCGCCTTGGTGGTTTGCTTGAGACGTTCCTTGTCAGGATCGGAGCAGGCGGCCGCGACAACGCATGCGGCCGCAACAACTCCCAGCTTCCAACTCGCAGCTCCCAAGCGAATCCGCTCAGCGCGTCTCGGCAACTTCGTTGTACAGATAGGCCGACGCGATGATGCCGCCATGGAAGTTGCCGAGATCGAGTTTCTCGTTCGGGGCATGCGCGTTCTCATCCGGCAGACCCACACCGAACAGCACGGACGGGAGCCCGAGGATCTCCTGGAACGTGGCCACTACGGGGATCGACCCGCCTTCGCGGTTGAAGACCGGCGCCTTGCCAAAGCCCTTCTCGATCGCGCGGCCGGCCGCCTGGACGAACCGGTTGTCGAAGTCGGTCATCCACGGTTTTCCTCCGTGCATGCGGGTCACCTTCGTCTCGACGGTCTTCGGTGCCACCTTGGCGACATAGGCCTCGAACAGCTGCGCGATCTTGTCCGGATCCTGGTCGGGCACCAGGCGCATGCTGACCTTGGCCATCGCGACCGCCGGGATGACGGTCTTCGCACCTTCGCCGGTGAAGCCACTCAGCAGGCCGTTGACCTCGAAGGTCGGCCGCGCCCAGACCCGCTCGAGCGTCGTGTAGCCGCTCTCTCCGAAGAGTTTCGGCGCGCCGAGGTCCTTCCGGTATCGGGTCTCGTTGAACGGCAGCTTCTTGAACTCCGCCCGTTCCTCTTCACGCAGCGGCCTGACGTCGTCGTAGAAACCGGGGATCTTGATGCGCCCTCCCTTGTCCTTCATCTGGGACAGCACCTGGGCCAGAACCAGGGCCGGGTTGGCGACCGCGCCGCCGAACGAACCGGAGTGCAGGTCACTCTTGGTGCCCCGCAGATCGATCTGGAAGTACACCAGCCCTCGAAGACCGTAGGTGATCGACGGGACCCCGCGATCGAACATCGTCGAGTCGGAGATGACGACGACGTCCGCGGCGAGCTCCTCCTTGTGCCCCTTGACGAAGTTATCGAGGTTGGCCGAGCCGACTTCCTCCTCGCCTTCCAGGATCACCCGGAGATTGATCGGAAGGCGGCCGTTCTGCTTCAGGTGCGCTTCGATCGCCTTGAAGTGCATGAAGACCTGGCCCTTGTCGTCGGCGGCCCCGCGGGCGTAGATCTCCCCGTCGCGCACCGTCGCTTCGAACGGCGGCGATTCCCAGAGATTCAGCGGATCGACGGGCTGCACGTCGTAGTGGCCGTAAAAAAGGATCGTGGGCGCGCCCTCGGCACCGAGCCAGTCGCCGTAGACCACCGGATTCCCGGGAGTCTCGATCAACCTGATGTTCTGCATCCCGATCCGCCGCATCTCTTCGGCGGTCCACTCGGCACAGCGGCGCACGTCCGCCTGGTGCTGCGGCAGCGCGCTGATGCTCGGGATGGCCAGGTAGTTCTTCAGCTCTTCGACGTACCGGTCGCGGTTGGTGTTGATGAAGTCAATGACGTTGTTCATTTCGTCACCTTGTCCATTGCCTGGCTCGCCCGGGGAACCTCGATGGGCAAATCGAGCCGATCCCCCCATTCCTTCCAGGAACCGAGGTAGTTTCGAACCTTCGGGAAACCAATCAGGCGAAGCGCCAGGTAGGAATGCGCGGCGCGATAACCTCCCTGGCAGTACGCGATGACTTCCCGATCGGGTGTGACGCCAGCGTCCTCGTACATCTTCTTCAGCTCGGACGCGGGCTTGAAGTCGCCGTCGGGGCCGAGGTTCCGGGTCCATTCGATGTGCACGGCACCGGGCACCGCGCCACCGCGGGCGGCGCGCACGGTCGTTCCGCAATACTCGCCGTCGCTGCGGGCGTCGAGGATCACCGAGTCGGGCTGGCCGATGGCGGCGTTCACTTCGCGCCAGGTCGCTATCGAGGCCGCGGCGCGCGAGCCTTTCCAGTCGGTCACCGCTGCCGGCGCGGCATCACGCGTGACGGGTAGAGCCGCGCGCGTCCACGCTCCGAAGCCGCCCTCGAGCACACGAACCGAGGGATGCCCGAAGTGCTCGAGAAACCAGAACGCGCGCGCGGCGCGGATCCCTGACTGATCGTCGTAGACCACGACCGGTGTGGAAGCCTCAACCCCGCGCGTCGCGAAGAGGTGCTCGATCATCCACAGGAAAGCCTTGAGCGGCGCTGGATCGGTATCGATCAGGCTGACGCCGAACAGATCGAGATGACGGGCACCCGGGATATGCCCCGCCGCATAGGCGTCAGGCGGACGGAGATCCAGGATCAAGGGCTGCTTCGCGCCGGCGTTCCCAAGTGTCGTCGACAGCTCTTCAGCCGAGATCAAGAGGCCGGGGTTCGCGTAGCCTTTCATCCGGTGAATCGTACAACACGGACAACGACAACTCCCAGCGGTCCAACGATCCAACGATCCAAGGGAAAACCGTTCGAGCGAGCTGGGTGAAAGACCGTCAACAAGCTGGTTGGTACGGCTTCTACCCGACTCGCTCGAACCACTCCCCTTGGATCGTTGGATCGTTGGATCGTTGGGAGTTGATCCTAAAGCCAGACGTATCTCGCTATGAAAAGCCCGGCGAACAGATAGACCAACGGGTGAGCTTCCCGGCTGCGCCCCGTGGCCAATTCAAAACAGCGTAAGGCCATCGCGAGGAACGTCGTGATCCCCGCGATCACGTCGGTGCGGACGTCGGTCTTGTGAGCAGCCAGCTCGAAGAACCGGCCGATCACGGTCCCGCCTCGCGCCATTCACCGTCACGTTCGATCACCCGGCCTTCGTCGCGGAGCTTGACGAGATGCGCAAGCATGCTGTCTCTGGCGGCGCGAACCACGGTGGGGTGCAGGTTCGTGTAGATGCGTTCGACCAGGGCATCGATGGACGACATGCCGGAACGCAGCGCGTCGAGCACCTGGGCTTCGCGCTCGGCTCGATGCTCCAGGTACTTGTCAATCACCGTCACGGGATCGTCGATGACCGGGCCGTGACCTGGCAGCAGCCGCCGCGGCGACAGCGCCCGAATCCGCCGCAGCGAATCGAGATACTGAACCAGGCTGCCGCCGGCGCTCGCGGGTATGACGATGGTCCCGCCCAGCCTCGCGAGGTCGCCACAGTACACGTCACGCGTGGCCTCGTCCAGAAAGCAGACGTGATCCGGCGCATGCCCAGGCGTCAGGAGGGCGCGCAGGGTCGTATCGCCGGCGGCGATCGACTCGTTGTCCACGCAGTGGTCCGGCGCCAGGTTGCGAACCAGCGCACCTGGCCATCGTGACGTCAGGGCCGGCACTCCTCGCGCATGATCCGGGTGCGAGTGAGTAATCAGGATCTGCGCCAGCGGAGCGCGGCCGAGTGCGCTGGCGACCGCATCGATGTGCGAAGGCTCGCCAACCCCGGCGTCGATCAGCGTGGGCAGGGGACCAGCGAGAAGGTAGGTGTTGTTCCCGTCGGGGCCGGTCCACGGGGACGGATTGCCAGCGGGAATCGAGAGCATGCGCTAAAAATAATGCTTCAGTCGCACGTAGATGAAGTCGCTGTCCGCGAAACGGCCGACCAGGTCGCGCCCTTCACCGACGAACCAGCCGATGGATCCTTCCAATGCGAGATTGTCGCGTAATTCGCCGGTCGCGATGACCCGGGCAAACCCGGAGCCCTCGGACGTATTGGCCACGCCGAAGGCCCGCACCGCATACCGTTCGCGGGAGAATCGACGGTCGGCCGAGAGCACCCAGGACCACGAGGATCGCGCCTGCCGAAGCGGCTCGTCGAACGCTTCGTGATGGAACAGCACCGTCCCGCTGATCCGGTAGTCGCCTGCGCGGCGATCGACGCCAACGCCTGCGTCCACCGACGATCCCTCCGTCGAGCGGAGCTCGGAAGCCTGAAAGTTCTCGTCCACGAACGCGGCGACCTCGCCACGCACTCCCCATTCCCCCCGAACGGTCTCGAAATCTCCCCCCAGCATCGTGAAGCGCGGGTGTGCGCCGTCGACTGGCAGAGGCGCGCCCGGGAGCGGCGTCCCGACGTCAAATACCGGAAATGCCTCGAATCCCCTGAAAGCCGAAACGCTCCAGTCCACGCGGCCGGTCGTCGCAGTGAACCGCGCGCCGCCCTGTGCGTTGTCGAACGTGACCGGGGGTTCATGGTCGACGACGAGCGGCGGCAGCGTGGGACAGCCGATCGCCAGGCAGACTCCACCAATGCCATCGGCGGGGCCGGACCGCGGCGTGAACGGCGACGTCGGCTCGTCGAGCTGATCGAATCGTCCGCGGCGGAACACTGGAACGTACACGCCCTCGATCGAGGCACGATCCGACAGAAAGACCTGCGCTCGCACCAGCGCGACCGGCAGCCGTGCCTCGCTCCGCCCTTCGAAGAAGAACCTCGACACATCGAGCGGGTTCACGATGTCGGTGGGCTGCACCTCGTCGAGCCTTCCCCACACGACCCGGCCGAGGCCGACCCGCAAATCCAACCGGCCGACCGTCGATTCGAGGAAGGCGTCGTGAACCTTGAAGATCGCGTCCCTGGCAACCGCGCTGGCGTCACGCTCCCGAGCCGGCGGATCGGGGTGGCGACGGATCAGGCCCTCCGCAAACGCGGAAGCGGTTGCGCGGAGGTGCGGTGAAACGTCGGCCTTCTCCTCGACGAACGCCCGGGCCCGGAGTTCCAGCGTGTCGCGGGACGGCGCCTCCGCGGTCGTCAGTGACAGGTGTCCGGCCGGCTTCGACAACGATTGGGCGTGGCCAGCCGACGGCAGCCAGAGGGCGAGAAGACCGGCAGCAGCCGCGGCGGCGCCGCGCCGCGCCGCCCTGAGCGCGTCCGCTCCGAAGATGCGCGGCAGCAGCTTGATCGTCGCCGGCAGGATCAGCACTTCGGCGAGGAACGCGACCGCCATCGTCAGCGCGAGAAGGCCGCCAAACCAGGCCGTCGGGCGGTACTCCGACATCAGCAGCACGGCATAGCCGCAGCTGTTGATGAACGCCGTCGTCAGTGAAGCGCGTCCTTCGTGGGCGGTGGCACGCTCGATCGCCTCGTCCGTCGTGGCGCCCGCCGCGACCTCGCGCCGGTAGCGATTGATGAAGTGGATCGTGTCGTCGTCCACGATGCCGAGCGCGACGCTCGCCACCATCACGGTCGCGATGTTCATCGAGATGTCGAGGTATCCCATCACACCCAGAACAGCGACGACCGGCAGCACGTTCGGCACCACGGTGAGGATGCCGAAGCGGAACGAGCGGAACACGATGAAGATCACGCCGAACACCGTCACGAACGCAGTACCGAAGCTGCTCAGCTGCGACATCACGAGGTAGTGGTCCAGCGTGCTGAACAGGCGTCCGGAGCCGGTCGTGAAAACCGAGATGCCGCTGCCCGCGAACAGCTCCTTCGCCCGCAGGTCGGCATGCTCCACCTGCCGGAGCACGAGGTCGGAGCTCATCGACTGCAGCTTGATGGCGATCTGTGCACGCGAGAAGTCGCTGGCGACGATCCGCTCCAGCTCGTGCCGCCCTTCTCCGCCGATCGTGAACACGAACAGCTCCTGCGCCACCGTCGCCGGATCGGACGGGATGATGTTCGCGTCAGCACGGCCGTCGTTCAGCTCACGATGGATCCGCTTCACGTAGTCGGCGACGGAGGTGACTTTGCGGACGTATGGCTCGCGCCGTAACTCGTTCTGAAGCTGCTCGATCCTCGCCAGAATCTCGGGACGCTGGAACGAATCGGGCGGACCCTCCAGCATGATCTGGTAGCTGTAGACCCCAGCCAGCTTCTGATCGATCACGGCGGCCGAACTGCCGAGCGGGTGCGTGCGGCTGAAGAAGTTGATGTGGTTGGTGTCGACGCGGAGCCGATACATCCCCGCCGACATCAGCAGCCCAACCACCACGCACGACGCCACGACGCGGCCCGGGTGCCGCGTCGACCACTGCGCGACCCGCATCAGCGGTGGCAGCAGGTAGCGCTCGTGCGGAGTTTCGGCGATCTCCGGCTTCACCAGGCTGAGCAGCGTCGGCATGAGGACGAGCGAGATCGCGAAGTCCACCATGATCCCGACCGCCGATCCGATCCCAAACGATCGAACGGCGACCACCTCGCTCGTGGCCAGCGACAGCATGCCCAGGGCCGTGGTCGCGCTCGCCCCCAGGAGCGGCGCCGTCATGTGCGCCACGGTGTTCTTGAACGTCGTCTCGTCGTCCGCGTGCCGGCGCTCTTCGTCCCAGTGCTGCATGATGTGCACGTCGTCAGCGATGGCGAGCACGACGATGAGCGGAACGATCATGCTGGCGAGCACGTTGTAGGTGAACCCGAAGAGTGAATAGAGGCCCAGCGTCCAGAACACGCTCACGGCAACGCCGACGAGCGTGAGGAGCGTCTTCCGCCACGATCGGAACGTCAGGTAGATGGCGGCAATGGTGAACAGCAGGATCGGCGGCGTGAACTTCCGCTGGTTGTCGAGCGTGATCCGGTTGTAGGTCTCGCTGATCTCGAGGCTGCCGTTGTAGTGCGCGCGGAGGCCCGACGGCAGCCGGGGGTCGACGATGTCGTGGATTTGCTGGATGACGCCGCCACGGACCGCGTCGATGCGGTCCTCGTCGAAGCTGACGATGATCGCGGCGACGGTCGCGTCGGCCGAGACCAGGTCGCCTCGAATCAGTTCGTCGTCCAGGGCGCGCGCCCGCACCGCGTCCGGGCCCCTGGTGCGGGCCAGCTCGATCAGCCGCCGGACGTCCAGCCCGTCCGGAACCGCGTCCACGACCGTTGCGGTCGCAATGCTGTCCACACGCTGAACGGTGTCAACGCGCTCGATATCCCCGCTGATCTGCTCGATAGACGCCAGCGCTTCCGCCGAGAAGAGCTGATCCGGCGAGCCGGCCTCGAGCGCGATGATCAGGGTACGGGTACCGCCGAATTCCTGGCGGAATCGTTCGTAGTCCTTGTAAACGGGATCGCTCTTCGAGAACCAGGCGGTGATGTCGTTGTCGATGTGGGTGATGTTCGCGCGCGGGATCGAGACCAGCGCACCGAGCACGCAGACGCCCGAGAGGAAATACCGCCAGCGATAGATGATCTCTGCGAGCAGCCGGGACATCGATCACGCGCCGCCAGGACGGCTGGCTCCACGCTCGAGCTCACGACGGCTGAAGTCGGCGTCTTTCAGTCCGACGTTGTAGTCCGCACGTACCACCACCAGCCCGGTGCGCGTCTTCTCGGATGCGTTCGCCATCTCCGAGTCCATCACCGTCCAGATCCCTTCGATCTGCTCCAGCTTCCGCACGGTGTAGACCTTCTGCCGTTCGTTGCGACGGTTGAAGACGTCAGCCTGGACGACGACGAAGCTGTCCTTGAGGACCAGAGAGATCACGCGCGGAAACTGCGCGGACGAGTCCTTCCGCTTCGACTCGAGCCTCCAGGCCGGACGCGCCTGGCCCCCGGCCCCGCTCCAGATCGCGGCCTCGCCGTCGGGACCCGAGAAGCCGTAGGTGTACTCGTCGAGCTCACGGCCGCCGATGTCTTCGTAGGTGAAGTCGCTGCCGACGAAGCTGTCCTGTGTCTCGCTTCCGGCGATCCGGCGCACGCGGCCGAGCGACGGCAGGAACAGGAAGCGCTCGTCCTCGGCCGAGGGATGCTCCCATACCAGGAAGCTGGTGCCGCGGATGTCGTTCGGGTAGCTGAAGCGAATCAACCGGCGATCGCCGTCGGGCGCACCGGGAGCGGCGCCCGGCGCCTCGCGACCGCGCAGCGTGGCCACATCGAGCACGCGCTCGCGGACCCGGCCGTGCCGATCCGCCAGCGTCATCCGCATCGTGAACCTGGAGTCCCGGCCGGTGTCGCGGTCCTGCATGCGCTTCGCGACCGCATCGGGGGTGGGACGAGGAGCCTGCAGGGCCGCCCCCGGTGTCAGGACGGGGACGAACGCGAGCGCCAGACAGAGGAGCACCAGTCGGGACATCGATCAGCTCGAAGAACACAGGGCCGATCTATTGTGTGAAGTGTTTCACAAGCGTGTCAACGGAACGGGACTCGGGGCTCTGGGCTCGGGGCTCGGGGCTCGGGAGCCCGTGGTACTCAGAGGCAACCAGCCGCTCGACTTGTCGACGTAGCGTCTGAAAGCCACGGCTTACCGAGCCCCGAATCCCGAGCCCCGAGTCCCCGTTCTTACGCCCTGACGTCTTTCAACAGCGCCTGCTTCAGCTCGTCCGAGATCGGTACCGGCTTCCCTGCCGCGTGGTCGAACCGGACAATGACCGTCTTCGCCCTGGCGATGAGCGCGCCTGATTGATCGACGATCTCGTACTCGTACGTGAAACTCGTCCGCCCGATCGCGGCGACGCCAAGGGTGATGCTGAGCACGTCGCCGTGCTTCGCCGCGCGACGGTAGTCGATCTCGACGCGCGCGACGATCACACCCGGCACGTCTTCGCCTGCGGCCGCATCGGCCGGCGGCGGGCTGGCGATCGCGCCGTTCGCGAGACCGCAGGCCTGCCAGTGGTGGAAGCGCGTCTCTTCCAGGTAGGTGAGGTAGACCGCGTTGTTGACGTGCCCCATGGCATCGCAGTCGCGGAACCGCACCTGGAGTCGATGCGTGAAAACGGGATTCAAGACTCGTTGCCGGAATCGTTCGCGGCGTTCCGGGGCTCGCCCTGAGCTTGCCGAAGGGCGCGGCGGGCTTCGAGCGCGCGTTCGGCACTCAACCGCTCGAGCGCCACCTCCGAATGATCAGCGAACCGCATCGCCTCGGCGATCGCCTTGTGCCCGGCCTGATCCGCAATGAGGGTGTGCATACGCTGGCAGACGCGCCGATAGGCGGGATGGCCCTGGGGCGCCGAGCGCAGCTCGATCACGTGCATGGCCTCTCGCGCGTTCATTTCCATGTAGAACCGGACCCGGTAGGCCATCGCAACCGCGTACGGCGCCACACGTTCATGACCCTCGGATCGCAGCTGCTCGTGCAGGGCGGCGGAATCGTCCATGGCCCGCTGCCACATCTCGCCGCCGCCGGCTTCGACGAGCGCCGCCGGCTCGTTGTATCCGTGCCGGGTGGTCAACGGCTGCCACTCGAGCGTGAGCAGCCGGTGACGCTGGAGATCGCGGAATGCACCGTAGTCGGTGAGCACGTCGAAACGATAGGAGGTGCGTTCGAACGCGCGGCCCGGCCGATGGCGACGGTTCCCCCGATCGCCGACATACGCCCGCAGCAGGCGGGCGCGGTCGTCAACGGACATCCGCCTGGCGAGCGCGAGCAGCTGATCGTCGGGCAGCGTCGAAGACGCGTAGAGCGCGGCAGCGACGACCTTGACTTCGCCCTCCGGGTCGAAATCCGCGAGCGTGACCTCGTCTCGCGCCTCCACCTCGATGCCCTGCAGCAGCTGCGAGGCGACCTCGCCGGATTGGTCCCGCGTCGACGCCAGGTACTCGGACCAGCGTCCGCCGCGATCCGGTTGGTCGACACGCGTCAGGAACGCCGGGATCACTTTCCGGAGCTCGCGGAGCATGTCGCTCGCGCACTCCCGGACCTCGATCAGCGGATGGGCGCGCATCCGGAGCAGCTGCGCCTCGAATGCCTGGCCGCTGCCGTAGAGGCCGACGTTCGACTGCGTCGCGGCCGGCAGGATGCCTCGCAGGGTGTCGAGCGCCTTCGCCCGGATCGCCGCGCGGTGAACCGCCTCCGAGTCGGACCCGGAACGGGGATGCCGGGCCTCGAAATACGCCTGCATCCGCGGAATCCACTCGGCGTAGGACGCGAAGGCCGCGTCCATGGTGCGAACGTACCGGTCGTGAAGGGCGCCGCTGCCAATCTCCGCCGGCACGTGGTAGCGCCAGCGGCCGTTGCGCCGGTCCGTGTAGGGCACGTAGCGGGTGGATTGCTCGAGGTACGACATCAGCCGTCCCCACTCGAGCACCTTGGTGAGAACGTTCGAGACGTACTCACAGGCGATGTGGGCGCCACCGAGTTGCGCCACCGAGTCGTCACCGTAGTCGCTGAACACTCGCGCGTAGAGCCGCTCGGCGCGCGCGACTGCCGCCGATTCGGTCGACGCGGGGGCCACAGACGACTCCGGCGTGACCTTGTCGGCGAACTCGTCGAGGAACAGGCGCCGCAGCGACTTGCCGGAGCGCGAGTAGCGCGCAAACAGCGCTCCCTTGACCGTCTCGGGAAGATTCGTCAGCGCGAAAATATGGCCGTCGAGATTGGTGAAATAGGGAGCGAGTCGGGCGCGCTCGTCATCGGTAAAGGGCTCCGCCCCGGTCAAGGGCTCCGTCTCGCCGATCGCCCGGACCATCTCGGTCATTCTTCCTTCACCGAGGCCGCCCGCTCGTTCCAGTACCGGCCGAACTCGTCCAGGAACGTCAGCGTCTCGAAGGATTTCATTCGATCGAAGAAGAGCACGCCGTCCAGGTGATCGGTCTCGTGCTGAATCACCCGCGCAGTGAAATTCGACGCGTGCAGCTCGATGCGCTTGCCGCGCCGATCCAGGGCACGGACCACGATCTGACGCGATCGTAAAACCTTGCCGCGAATGTCGGGGATGCTCAGGCAGCCTTCCCAGTCTTCGACGGTCTCCTCGCCGACCGGCGTGATTTCTGGGTTGATGAGCGCCATCAGCGGCACTCGCTCCATCTCGTCGTCTTCGTCTGCGCTCCTCGGAGCGAAGCCGGCCACGAACAGCCGGACGCCTTCGTGGACCTGCGGGGCGGCGAGACCCACGCCCTGGTACTCGGTCATGGTCTCGAACATGTCGTCGATGAGTTGCTGGATGCGCGGGGACTTGACCTCCCCCACATCGATGGCGCGCGCCTTCGTCCGCAGCACCGGGTGCCCCATCCGCGCCACCTTGAGAATTGACATCGCCGCATTATAGTCGTCGGTATGATCGACCCGGCCTTTCGCTTCTGCCCGTCGTGCGGCGAACGACTGACCCCGCGACGGCTGAAGCCCGCCGACCGCGAGCGCATGACCTGCCCGGCCTGCGATTTCGTGCAGTACCTCGATCCGAAGGTGGCGGTCGGCACAATCATCAGAATGGAGGACGGCCGGCTGGTGCTGGTGCGGCGTGCGATCGAGCCTGGGTACGGACTCTGGGTCTTCCCCGGCGGCTACGTCGATCGCGGCGAGCACATCGTCGAGGCCGCGGTCCGCGAAGCGCGCGAGGAGTCGGGCCTCATCGTGCGGGTGGACGGGCTGGTGAACATCTACTCGTACGCCGGAACGACGCCGATCATCATCGTCTACACCGCGACCGCGATCGGTGGCGAGCTCTGTACGGACGATGAGTGTCTGGAGGCAAGGCTCTTTTCGGCGGAGGAGATTCCCTGGGACGAGCTCGCGTTCAGGAGTACCCGGGACGCCCTGACGGACTACTACTCGGACGCCAGGCCGGGCTGGCCGGTGCCGTTGAGCTCTCTCTGACGAGGGTCCCGGACCGACGCTGCTATAATCACGCCCTCCCCTGCGAGTGTTCTGAGCGCCGCCAGCGCCCGATATAGTCGATAGAGACCCGACATGAAGAAACTTGCACAGCTTGCTCTCTGCCTTGCTGTCGCCGGCTCCACCGCAGCCTGCTTCGGCTACGAACGTGGAAAATCCCCGACCAGTCCTTCGGGCTCCGGGAGCGGATCGCTGATGGGCAACTGGACGTCGTCCAGCCTGATCCCGACGCCGAGCACCTGCGCGGATTTCAAGTGGAACGTGACGGAACAGACCGCGACGTCCGCCCGCGGTTCGTTCAGCGCCACGTGCGCGAACGACCTGAAGCTGACGGGGACCGCCCAGGGCAGCCTGACCGGTTCGACGATCGACTGGAGCGCCCAGGGCGTGGCCAGCGCCCCGGGCATTTCGGGCTGCAACATCACCTTGAAAGGCACGGCCGAGATCGGGGTGACCTCGATCCGTGTTCCGTACTCGGGCGATACCTGTCTCGGGAAGGTGAGCGGCGTCGAAACGCTGAGGCGGTAGAGGACCCCTGAACCCGGAACCTCCGCTACTTCAGTTCATCCGCGGACTTCGCTCCGTAGAACTCGAACCACGGACGCGCCGGCTTCAGCCGGGCGTTGACGTTCTCGATGTTCTTGACGCCCTCGCTCTCGAGCCAGTCACGAAACGCCTTGGCCCCCTGCTTGCCGAAAACCGGGATGCCGTCCTTCCAGGTCGCCCGGCCGCAGAGCACTCCTGAGTACCGCGTTCCCGCTTCGGCAGCCAGTTCGAGCGACTCGGTGAACTCCGCGTTGCTGACGCCGGCCGAGAGATAGATGAATGGCTTGGTCGCCACCTCCGCCGTGCGGCGGAAGTGATCGAGGGCTTCCTGCTTCGAGTACGCCTTCTGCCCGCCGAACGCCTGCGTTCCCTCGACGAACTTCATGTTGATCGGCATCTCGACCTTCATCACGTCGACGCCGTAACGGTCCTTGGTGAATTCGGCCATGCTGCCGGCGACGATCTGCGGCTTCTTCTTCGCGAAGTCGAGCCCCTTCTCGTCGGCGCCCTCCTCATACCCGACGAACTCGAGGAAGAACGGGATGTCGTTGGCGCGGCATTCGTCGCCGATCCGCTCGACCCACGCGTGCTTGATGTCGTTCACGTGCTGCGGGTCTTCCGGGGTGTAGTAAAGCAGGATCTTGATGCAGTCCGCCCCGGCCTCCTTGAGGCGCTTCACCGACCACTCGTCGAGCAGATCCGGCAGCCGGCCCGGGCCGGTCTTGTCGTAGCCGGTCTTCTCGTAGGCCATCAGCAGGCCGGCATCCCCCGCGCGACGCTTGCTCGCAGGAAGACCGAACTCGGGATCCAGCAGAATCGCGCTCGCGTGGCGCGTCAGCACCTCGGTGACGAGGATCTTGAACTCTTCGAGGGCCTTACTGTCGACGTCCGCGCCCTTTTCCTTGGCCAGCGCCTTCTGGAGCGAGCCACGTTGATCCATCGCCGCGGCGGCGATGACACCGCGCTCGTCCGACACTGCCTTCATTCCCGCAAGCTTCCCAGGTGTGAACTTCACGGTCTCTTCTCTCCTCTGTAAGAGGGTTAGTTTATCAGGCCCTTTTGCCTTCTGCCTTTTCCCTGGTCCCGACCAGCCTTCAGCCGCCTGCGGCAACAGGAAACCTGAACTCCTCGACGACCGCGGCGGCGAGCGCCCGCTCGATCATCTCGGCGATCGGCAGCGATGCCTCGGCCCGTTCGACGTCCGACCGGCGAGCGCGCGTCGACGGATGCTTCGGTGTGAACAGCGTGCAACAGTCCTGATCCGGGATGATCGAGATCGGAAAGGTTCCAAGCCGCTGCGCCTCCGCCGTGATCTCCTCCTTGTCCATGCCGACGAGCGGCCGCAGGACGGGAAGGCCGACGACCTCGGTGATGCGATTCATGTTCTCGAGGGTCTGCGACGCGACCTGCCCGACGACTTCACCGGTGACCAGCGCCAGCGCGCGGTGCCGGCGCGCCACTTCCTCGCCGATCCGCATCATCAGGCGACGATAGAGCACCACGCGCAGCGGCGGCGCCACGGTGAGAATCACCTGCTGCTGCACATCGGCAAACGGGACGAGCAGGAGCCGAGAGCGGTATTGATACTGCGTGAGCAGCCTCGCGAGCTCCCGCGCCTTTTCCTGCGAGGCGCGTGACAGCACCGGATAACTGTGAAAGTGGACGAAGTCGACGCGGCAACCGCGGCGCATCATCCGCCATGCGGCGACCGGCGAGTCGATGCCGCCCGAGAGCAGGGAGACCACCTTACCGCTCGCTCCCGCGGGCAGACCACCGGCGCCGCGATCCTTGCCGAAGAAGTAGAACGCTTCGTCAGTGAGCGCCTCCAGATGAATGGTGAACTCGGGCTCGGAAAGATTCACGGTCCAGCCGCGCGCTTCCTTGATCCGGCCGCCGACCTCACGCTCGATCTGCGGCGAGGTCAACGGAAAGCGCTTGTCGGCCCTGCGAGCCGAGACCCGGAACGTCTCGCACTGGAGGTCACCGAGATCCTCGAGGATGTGGGCGGCCATGGCCTCGACCTCGAGCGGCGCGCGCCCGGCTTTCGCGAAGTTGCCGACACCGAACACGCGCGACAGCCGCTCCCGCACGATCTCCCAGTGCGCGCCGGGCCCGAGCACCATCTCGATTCGCCCCATCAGCACCCGCACGGAGCGCACATCGAGATCCGCGGTCGCCGCGCGCAGGTTCCGCACCAGCCGCGCGATGAACCAGGGCCGGTTCTTCCCCTTCAGGGCGATTTCCTGGTAATGGACGATTACTGACTGCATATTGAATCTGGATACATCAACTCCCAACGATCCAACGATCCAACGATCCAAGGGAAACCCTTCGAACAACGGGGCAACTGGCGCCCAACCCGCCCGTTATGGCCGTCTTCCACTCCGTTGTTCGGACGACTTCCCTTGGATCGTTGGATCGTTGGGAGTTGACATTTACTCACCCGATAGCCGCCGCCGCCCGATTCCCACTGACCACCGCCCCCTCGATCGTCGCTGGCAAACCCGTATCCGTCCAGTCGCCCGCCAGGAACAGGCCGTCGATCGGGGTTCGTGTGCCCGGGCGTGCGGGCTGACCCGGGGCCAGCGAGAACGTGGCCTGCTTCTCGCGGACGACGGTGGCCCTCACGGGCCACTGTCCCCGCGCCCCAGGCAGCGAGGCCTCGACTTCACGGGCGGCCAGTTGCGCCAGCGCGTCGTTCGCTTCGCCGACAATCGCGGTTGCGCCGCTTGCGACGAGCGACAGATGCGACGCCGATTCACCGAACGCCAGCCGCTTGTCGAACACCCACTGCATGGTGCGGCCGGGCAGGCCGGCGAAGACCTCCGTCATCACCGGCCGGTCGTACCAGAGGTTCACGGTGACGATTGGCATCGGCGTCATGCCGGCGACGGTCTGGAGGATCGCCTCGAGCGCGGGAGGCGTGGCCGATCCGAACAACGCGCCGAGGCCGAACCAGGGAACGGCAGCGACAACGGTCGAAGCCGGCATCAGCTCTCCGCGAACTTCCACGCCCTCGATCCGTCCCTCGCGCACGATCACGCGCGCCAGGGCGGACGTCCGCACCTCGCCTCGGTTCGCGGTAATGAACGTGCGAGCCGGCTCCGCGTACATCTCGTGCAGCGGGCAGACGGGCAGCACCACGGCCGCCGCCGTCGGGTCGGGCGCGAACATCTCCGCGAGAATCCTGACGAACGCGTCCGCAGCCGCATCCGCAGGCTGCTGGTTGAGAGCCGCGACGGCCAGCGGATGCCACAACCACTCCTGGAGCACACTGCCCTGCCGGTGATAATCGAGCCACTGCTGGACGGTGACGTCATGCGGCTCAACAGAGACGACGTGTGACGCCCGAAGCTGACGCCGTGCTTTCAGGAGCGGACCGGCGAGCCGCAGCGCCCCGAGACGTTCTTTCCATGGGATCGCGTTCCACGCGAAAACACCGGCCAGCAGATGCGCCGGCGCCGGAAGCGGTGGACAGTGAAGAACCGATCGGCGGCGGTTCCGATCGAAGCAGACGAGCTCGAGCGCCGGCTGGGCACGCACGCGATCCGAGGCCCCGATCGATGCAAGGAACGCCAGCGTCTCGCGATAGCACCCGAAGAGCACATGCTGCCCGTTGTCCACGAGCTCACCGGTATGACGATCGCGAAATGCCGTCGCGCGCCCGCCGAGCTGCGGCCGCGCATCGAGCACCAGCACCCGGGCGCCGCGACGCGTCAGCGCGCACGCGGCGCTGAGGCCGGCGAAACCGCCGCCGATGACGATCGCGTCGGGGCGGGAGGTCACGGCAGCAGAACGGTTCGGGCCCAGGTGGTTGCCGCGATGGCTGCGCGACGTGGCCGCGGAATCCGGACCACGCGCGAGAACACGTCGTAGCCGTTGCGCTCGATACGGCGAAGCAGCGCGCGATAGATCGCGCCCATGATCTCTGCCGCCACGAGACACCGGCGATCGCGCCGCGGCAGGCCCCGGGCCGCCCGCCGGTAATAATCGCGCGCGCGCTCCGCCTGCTGCCGGAGCAGGGCAAGCACCTGCCTCGAGCGCACGCCGTTGCCGCGGGCATCGGCCTCCGCGAGAAGATCCGCTTCGCTGCAACCGTGCCGGCGCAAATCTTCGAGCGGCACGTACAGGCGCCCCTGCGCCATGTCGCCCGGGATGTCGCGAAGGATGTTGGTCAACTGCAGCGCGACGCCCAGATCGATGGCGTACTGCCTCGCGCCCGGGTCGCGCGCTCCGAAGATGTTGAGGCAGATCAGACCGACCGCAGACGCAACCCTGATGCAGTATTCGTAGAGATCCGGGAACGTCTCGTATCGGCGGGTGCCGAGATCCATCTCGACACCCTCGATCAGGGCCTCGAAGGGCTGGCGGGGAAGATCGAACGCGGCAATGAACGGGGCCAGCCGCTTTCCCTGCGGGCTCTCGGGAGCACCGGCGCCAAAGCATCGTGCCAGCTCGCGACGCCACCAGCCGACCTGCTCACGTGCCGCACTTTCGGCTGGCGTTGCTCCAGCCGGGGCCTCGTCCACCGCATCGTCCACGGCGCGGCAGAAATCCCACACGGCGATGATGGCCCGCCGCTTGCCGGCGGGCAATACGAGGAACGAGTAATAGAAGTTGGTATCGCGAGCCACGGTCGCGGCTCAGGCGCCTGTCCACGCCGCCGTGCGCCAGACGAGCGGAACGATGTCGCGCGCGGTGAGCGTCGGGCGATTCGCGAACACGTCGAAGTCGGCCCGTTCCAGCCGATCGAGAATCCTGGTGCCGCCGAGCCAGGTCAGGCGGAGCTCGTACTTCAATCGTCCATGAACCCCGTCGCAGACCGGGCGGCCCTCGGCGAACAGCCGGCGCGTCCGCTGCGCCATCTCGCGCAGCACGATCTTCCACGCTGCCGGCATCGGCACGATGGTCGCCACGGCGGGCGACGCCTTGACGGCCGCGGCGGCACGATCGAGATCCGTCTCCAATGCGCCACAGGCATCGCGGTCGGCGATCGGCACATAGAGCCGGCCGTTCGCCCAGTCGCGCGCGAAGTCCTGCCAGAAGTTGGTGAGCTGAAGCGCCGTGCAGAGCGCGTCCGACGCGCGATCGAGCTCGTCGTTCCTGTGGCCGGCGATGCGCAGCACCAGCCTGCCGACCGGGTTGGCCGATCGTGTGCAGTAGTCGAGCACGTCGTTCCACGTCTGATACCGCTTGACCGTGACGTCCTGCCGGAACGCGCTGAGCAGATCGGCGAACAGGGACACCGGCAGCTGGTGCGCGCGCATCGCGTCGGCCACGGCGACGAAGATCAAGTCGTTCATCGACTCTGACGGCGTCGATCCGGCCTCGGCCCTCAACAGACGCTGGTGCCAGTCGTCGAGCAGCCGCAGGCGTTCGGCGTCGCCGTATCCGGGCTCGTCGGCAAAGTCGTCCGCGCGCCGTGCAAATGCGTAGACCGCCGCCACCGCCCGCCGCATGCGCTTCGGTACGAGCATCGACGCGACCGGAAAGTTCTCATAATGATCGCGCGCCAACCGGGCGCACGCGCTGTACGCACGCTCGATGAGATCGGACGATGGCGGGGCGGTGGAGGTACTCACCACTCCACTTCCGGCACCCCGGCGCGGCGATTGACTGCCCGGGCCATGGTGAAGAGCAGATCCGACAGCCGGTTCACGTACTGAAGCAACTCCACCTCGAACGCCTCTCCGCCAAGCGCGACCATTGCACGCTCGGCCCGCCTGCAGACGGTCCTCGCGACGTGCAGCGACGCACCCGCGGCGGATCCACCGGCGAGAATGAAGCGGCGCAGCGCCGGCAGCTCATGGTCGAGCGCGTCGATCCAGCCTTCGAGACGGGCAACGTCGTCTGCAGAAATCACCGCTTTCGAAACCCGGCCGGCGATGCGGTGCGAGGGATCGGCCAGCCTCGCGCCAATGGCAAACAGATCGCGCTGGATCTGCCGCAGCTTCGGTGCGATGTCGTCGTCGTTCAGGTTCGACACGACCAGACCCAGCCAGGCGTTGAGCTCATCGACGTCGCCGTACGCAGCAACCCGGGAATCCGACTTCTGCACGCGCGTCCCATCGAAAAGCGCCGTGTCTCCTGAATCGCCGGTCCTGGTGTAGATTTTCACCGGCCCAATTATTTCACTTTGCCGGCGATCCATTCCGAATGCCTGACCCTCGACCCTCCCGGCCGCCACGGCCGGCCACTCCCTCGGGCAGTGCTCCCGATGCCCGTGCACGACAGCGATTTCGACGCCGGTTGCTCGACTGGTATCGGAAGAACGGCCGCGACTTGCCGTGGCGCCGGACCCGCGATCCGTACCGCATCCTGGTATCGGAAGTGATGCTGCAACAGACCCAGGTCGACCGGGTCCTGCCGAAATACGAGGAGTGGCTCGGGAAGTACCCCACGCTCACCGCGCTCGCGAAGGCTCACGAAGACGACGTGGCGGAGACCTGGCGGCCGCTCGGCTACAACATCCGCCCGCGCCGGCTCCATGCGATCGCGAGGGAGTCGGTGGCTCGCTATGGCGGTGAACTGCCGTCCGATGCCGACACGCTGCTGTCGTTCGACGGTATCGGCGAATACACGGCCGGAGCGGTGCTGAGCTTCGCCTTCGGGCAGCGCGCGGCGATTCTCGATACCAACGTTGCGCGCGTGCTCTTTCGGGTGTTCATCGGCCGCGGGCAGCCGAAGGCCCACGCGATGCGAAAGCAGCTCTGGACCCTGTCACGCACCCTGCTGCCGGTCCGTCACGTGTTCGACTTCAACCAGGCCCTGATGGATTTCGGCGCGACCCTGTGCACCGCGCGAAAGCCGCAATGTCTCCTGTGTCCCATGCGGCCCGACTGTGCCGCCTATCCGTTCAACCCTGACAATGAACGTGGCTGATCGGCGAATCGTGGTCACCGCTGCGGTCGTCGAACGAAGTGGCGCGTACCTGGTCACGCGGCGTCTGCGCGGCACCCACCTCGAGGGACTCTGGGAATTTCCCGGCGGCAAGTGCGAAGACCGTGAGACGCACGAAGCCTGTCTCCTCCGCGAGTTGCGCGAAGAGCTCGGATGCGATGCGAACATTGGCGCCAAGCTGCTCGAGGTCGCGCACGAGTACCCGGAACGGACAGTGGAATTGCACTTCTTCCGGTGCGAGCTGAAGGGCCAGCCGCAGCCGCTCCTCGGTCAGGAAATCCGGTGGGTGGCCCGTACTGAATTGCGAACGCTCGACTTTCCTCCTGCCGACGAAGAGCTCATTCAGATGCTGGCCCGATGAATGGAGTGGTGACCACGGTCACCAGGCGTGGGGCCGATCCCGCAGCTTCCGCGTCCACCTGAAGCACGGTTCCTGGCTCGGCCGAATCGCGGTGCACGTAACCCAACGCGATCGGCCGGCCGAGACGCGGCGACTCGACGGCGCTCGTGATCGAGCCAACCGCTTTGTTCCCGGCTTCGATCCGCATGCCGCGCACGAGCGGGCCATCCGCGGCCGTGCCGAGGAGACCGACGAGGCGTCTGGCGACACGGCCCTGGCCGCGGTGCAGGACCCGGATGATCACCTCCTGCCCCACATAGCAGCCCTTGGTGAAGCTGATCGCTCGCGTCTCGATTCCCGCTTCGAGCGGAATCGTGTGCTCGTCCATGTCGGCCCCGAACTCGGGACGCCCGGCTTCGACCCGCGTGACTTCCACGGCGTCCGCGGTCACGTCGTTCGCACCCGCCGCGCGGATTGCGTCCGCCAGCTTCGCAACGTCCGAAACGCCGATGAAAATCTCGAATCCCGCGACACCGTAGTCATCGCTTTTCACGACGACCGCCGGCGTCTCACCGAACCCGAGCTGTTGATTCGCGTCGAGTGACAGCTGCTGGAGGCTCTCGGAGCCGGATGAAGTGAGCACGGCTTCGAGAATCGCCGAAGCCTTCGGGCCATAAACGCCGAGGTGAGCGAGGTCAGCCTTAGCGGCGCGCACCTCGACGTCCTCGGTGAAAATGAAGTCCGCAAGCCGCTGGCGGACGCCGTCGGCCGTCACCGCGGGAAGATCGACGAGGATGCGGTCGCCGAGCTCGGAAACACGCATGTCCGACACCATGCGCCCCTGCGCGGTCAGCAAGGCGGCATAGCAGCCCCGGCCAGCGGACAGCGCCTCGATATCGTTGGTCAGAAGCCCCTGAAGATAGCTCCTGCGGTCGGCGCCGATCAGTTCCAGCCGGCCCCTGGAGCGGCGGTCGAGCAAGCCTGCCCCCTGATGCAGGGCCTCGTACTGGTCGTGTGAAATCATCGATGGGCTGGTATCCTCGCTTGATGCAGGTGCCTGGTTATTCTATTGCCCGCAGGACATGCCGGCTGGCCGCGGCGTTGCTCGTCGTCGCCTCCGCAGCCGTCCAGGCCCAGCAGGCCCCTGCGGTCCCCGGGGCCGGCGAATCGACGCTGATTGCGTTCCTCAACGGCCGCGAGATCGGCCGCGAGCAGGTCTCGCTGGCGCGCACGCCGTCGGGGTGGACCATCATTTCCAGCGGGGCGCTCGCGGCGCCGTTCAACCAGTCGACCAAGCGCTTCGAAGTGACCTACGCGCCGGACTGGCAGCCGATCGAGCTCAAGATCGATGCGACCGTGAACTCACGCCCGATCGGCCTGGCGACGTCGTTCGGGACCACGACAGCCATCAACGAGATCACGAACAACGGCGTCACCACGAGCAAGACCGATCAGATCACGGCGAGAGCCGTAGTCGTTCCGAACAACTTCTTCGCGGCTTACGAGGCGCTGGCCGCGCGTCTGTCTTCAATGACGCCCGGTGGCGAGCTGGCGGTTTATGTGGCGCCGGAGGCCGAGATCAAGCTGACGGTCCGGACGATCACACCCGCCACCTATCAGACGCCCGCGGGGGCCCTGAACACGCGACGGTTCGCGGTGGCTTTGCAGAACGCGGCGGGCGTGATTGAAGCCGAGGTCACCGTGGACGATCGCGGCCGCCTGGCGAAGCTCGATGTCCCGGGGGCGGGGCTTTCCGTCGCGCGCCAGGATGTGGCGGGTGTCGCCACGCGGCAGCAGACCCTCCGCAATCCCACCGACCTCGACGTGAAGGTCCCCGCGGCCGGATTCGGGCTGGTCGGCACGCTCACAACGCCATCGGCACAGGGCCGGCTGCGCCATCCAGCGGTCGTCCTCGTGGCCGGATCGGGATCGGTTGAGCGGGACGCCATGGTCGCCGGCATCCCGCTCTTTGCGCAGCTGGCCGGCCAGCTTGCCGCCCGCGAGTTCATCGTGCTGCGGTACGACAAGCGCGGCACGGGTCAGAGCGGCGGCCGGACCGAGCGCGCCACCCTGCAGGACTACGCCGACGACGCCGTCGCGGCCGTGAGATGGCTGGCGAAGCGGAAGGATGTCGACCCCGAGCGCGTTTTCGTCGTGGGCCACAGTGAAGGCGCGTCGGTCGGAATGCTGGCAGCCGCGGCAGAAAAGAAAGTCGAGGGACTGGTGCTCCTGTCCGGCATGGCGATTCCGGGGCGTGAGCTGATCCTCGAACAGCAGCAGCATGTGCTGTCGGCGACCAACGTCCCCGAAGCGGAACGGACCCAGAAGGTCGAGCTGCAGAAGCAGATTCTCGAAGCGGCGATGACCGAAAAAGGCTGGGAATCGCTGCCCCAGGAGGTGCGCGGGCTGGTGGACACGCCGTGGTATCGCAGCCTGCTGGGCTTCGACCCTTCGAAGGTGATGACCAGGGTGAAGCAGCCGATCCTGGTCCTGCAAGGGGATCTCGACGTCCAGGTGAAGCCCTATCACGCCGATCGGCTCGGCGAGCTCGGGCGGGCGCGGAAGAAGTCGGGATCGACGGAGGTCAAACACTTTCCTGCCCTGAATCATCTCTTCGTGCCAGCCAAGACCGGCGAAGTGGCGGAGTACGCCACGCTCCAGACCAGGACGATCAGCCCCGAGGTCGCCGACGCGATCGCCGGGTGGGTGGCCAGCGTCCCACGCTGACCTGGAAGATCGACTAGACTTTTTTCCGCGATGAGAGTCGGGATTCCGAAAGAGACCTATCCGGGCGAGACGCGTGTCGCGGTGATTCCCGCCGGAGTGGCGACACTCAAGAAGGCCGGCGTGGACGTCGCCGTGGAAACCGGCGCCGGCACCGCCGCCGGATTTCCCGACGAGGCCTACCGTCAGCAGGGTGCGGCGATACTCAGCCGATCGGACATCTTCGCAGGCGCCGATGTGCTCCTGACGGTGCGGGCCACGCCCCCGGGCGGCCCGCTTCACCCGGGTCAGGCGCTGATCGGGTTCGCGGATCCGCTGGGTGCGCCCGACGCAATTCATCAGGTTGCCGCGACCGGCGCGACGCTGCTGTCGATGGAGCTGATGCCGCGCATCACCCGCGCCCAGAGCATGGATGCGCTGTCGTCGATGGCGACGATCGCGGGCTACAAGGGCGTGCTGCTCGCCGCCAACAATTCGCCACGCATGTTTCCGATGCTGATGACCGCCGCCGGCACCATCTCGTCGGCGCGCGTCTTCATCGTCGGCGCCGGCGTCGCCGGGCTTCAGGCGATCGCCACTGCCAGGCGCCTCGGCGCCAAGGTCGAGGCCTATGACGTCCGGCCGGCCGTCAAGGAACAGGTGCAGAGCCTGGGCGGGAAGTTCGTCGAGCTGCCGATCGAGACGGCGGACTCGGAGGACAAGGGCGGCTATGCCAGGGCGCAGGACGAGTCGTTCTACCGACGCCAGCGCGAGATGATGCTGAAGGTCGTGGCGGGAAACGACATCGTGATCACGACGGCGTTGATTCCAGGCCAGCGCGCGCCGATCCTGCTCACGACCGAAATGGTCGAAGCGATGATCCCGGGCTCGGTCGTCGTCGATCTGGCGGCGGAGCGGGGCGGGAACTGCGAGCTGACGCGGCCGGACGAAACGGTGCACCACAAGGGCGTCACGATCATCGGGCCGTCCAATCCGCCGGCGCTCGTGCCCTATCACGCGAGCCAGATGTATTCGAAGAACATCATCACGTTCCTCACGCACCTGCTCGGAAAGACCGGGGCACAACAACCGTCGCTCCCGATCGATACCTCCGATGAGATCACCCGCGAGACGCTGTTGACGCAGAACGGAAGCGTGGTACACACGCGTGTGCGTGAACTGACCAAGGCTTGAGGCACTTCCCCGGAATCGAGGCCCAGCGTGTGGATGCTCAGGACGACCGAAGACGCGAAGCAACCGTTCCTGTTCAGAATCACTCCCGGCAACATCAAGACCGTCGGCCGCGCCCCACGCGCTGACTTCGTTGTCGATGCAGCTCTCGTCTCGCGGCTGCACTGCCGCCTGGCAGCCGGGGCGGGCGAAATCGAAGCGATCGATCTCGAAAGCACCAACGGCACCTACGTCAACGGCCAGCGCGTCGACCGCGCCGTCCTCAAGGAAGGCGACAAGCTGCGGGTCGGGGCGGTGGAGCTGGTGGTGATGAAGACGGCCAAGGCCGGAGCGGAGAGTTGATTCGGGAATCCGCCAGGGCCTGCAGGCCCTGGCTCTACAAGACACAGCGCCACCAGGCAGGGCGGCATAACACCTTTGTAGGGCCGGGCCTTCAGGCCCGGCCGATCTTGATCAAACAAGAAACGGATTCGTCCGCTTCTCCCGCCCGATCGTCGTCGGCGCGCCGTGGCCCGAATAGACCGGCGTGTCGTCCGGATACGCGAACAACACTTCAGTGATCGACCGCAGCAACACCTCGGTGTCGCCACCCGGCAGATCGGTTCGGCCAATCGATCCCGCAAACAACGTGTCACCCACGAACAGGCTGCGCTCGGACCGATCGGCGTTCTCGACCGTCAGGCACACGCCTCCTGGACAATGTCCCGGCGTATGCCGGATTGTGACGACGTAGCCGCCGAACGTCAGCGTCCCGCCGGGCTCGTAGAAGAAGTCGACCGGTGGCTGCGGCTCCACGGGAAAGCCGAACGCCCGGCCCTGCTGCACGACCCCTTCGTACAGGAAGTTGTCGGCCTGATGCAGGCCGACAGGCACGCCGAGCACCTCCTTCGCGCGTTTGACGCCGGTAATGTGATCGAGGTGCGCGTGGGTCAGCAGGATGTACCGGGTCTTCAGCTGGTGCCGAGCGATCGTCTCCAGCAGGGCTTCGACTTCGTCGCCGGGATCGATCAGCACGCCTTCCCGTGTCTTTTCGCAGCCGACGACGTAGCCGTTCTTGTAGAACGGCGCGACGGCCCTCGTTTCCAGGATCATCGTGAGCCTTCTCCGCGGCCATTTTCGCATTACTGGTCGAGGGAAACATGCCGACGACTCCACGAGAAACCCGGGTCCATGGAAGCCTGCTCGCGGCTGCCGAAAAGCGAGTGCTGATCTGGATGGCAGAGCGCGTGCCACGGTGGGTGAACTCCGACCATCTCACCGGGCTGGGAGCCGCCGCCATGCTCGGAGCCGGCCTGGGCTACGCGCTGGCGCCGCATTGGCCGCCGGCCCTGCTCTTCGTGGTCTTCTTCCTGGTGGTGAACTGGTTCGGCGACAGCCTCGACGGCACGCTCGCCCGGGTCCGGCGGCACGAGCGGCCGCGCTACGGCTTCTACATCGACCACGTGCTCGATGCCGTCGGCATCCTGCTGCTGATCGGGGGACTCTTCGCCGGCGGATACGTCAGCCTTCTCCCGGCCGCGGCGTTCCTGCTCGCCTACTATCTCCTGACGATCGAAATCGCGCTCGCGACTCACGCGCTCGGCGTGTTCCGGATCTCGTACTGGAAATTCGGTCCGACGGAGCTTCGCATCCTGCTCGTGATTGGGACCCTCCAGCTGCTCAACTCGCCCTGGAGCACAATCGCCGGCCATCGCCTGCTGCTCTTCGACATCGGCACCGCAATCGGCGCCGGGGCGCTGCTCGTCACGTTCGTCGTTTCGGCGGTCAGCAACACACGAAAGCTCTATGCGCTCGAGCCGCTGCCGAAGGAGGACGGGAATATTTTTCTGACGCTCAGCCGGAAGCCAGCCTAGAGTCTGTGAACTCGTGGCTGCTGGGTAGCTTCCGCCGCGTCGCACGCATCCTGCCGGCTAAAGCCGGAAGTCACAGCCCCGATGTCGCACAATCAGATCAGTTCCCGCAGCTTCTGCGGGTCGATGTTCGCGCCCGACAGGATGACAGCGACCTTCCGCCCGGCGATCGGCAACCCTCCGGCAAGCACTCCAGCAACGGCGGTCGCGGCGGCGCCCTCGGCAATCAGCCGCTCCTCCGCGACCAGCTTCGACATCGCAGTCGCGATCGTGTCCTCCGCGACAGTGGCGATGCCGGCGACGTGCTGGCGAACCAGATCGAATGTGATGGTTTCCGGATCGAGGTTGCCGACGAGCCCGTCCGCGAGGCTCGGCAGCACACGAACCGGCACGATATGACCGGCAGCGAGCCCCTGCGTGAACGGCGACGACGATTCGGTCTCGACGCCCCATGTCGCGACCGCAGGGCCGGCCGCGATCGCCGTGCCGCTGATCAGGCCCCCACCGCCGACCGGACACACAATCACCTCGACCACCGGGTCCTGTTCGAGGATCTCCAACGCGACGGTGCCCGCGCCCGCGATGACGTGCGGGTGTGAGTACGGAGAGACATACAGCGCGGGACCTCGTTGACCGTGTTCCTTCGCCCGCGCCTCGGCTTCATCGTAATCGTGGCAACCCACCAGCTCGGCGCCGGCCCGGCGCATCGCCTCGAGCTTGACCCTCGGCGCCTGTTCAGGGACGTACACGATCAAGGGCAGACGCGCGACCGCGGCCGCGAATGCCAGACCCCGGCCGTGATTGCCGGCCGACGCGGTGACGAGCGCAGGCGGACGATTCGGGCCATCGATCAATTGCAGGACGGCATTGAGCGCGCCGCGGACCTTGTAGGAGAAGGTGGTCTGGATCCCTTCGAGCTTGATCGACACGTCGGCCTGGCTCGCCGCCGAGAGCCACTCGGATCGACGCAGGGGCGTGCGGTGCACATACGGCGCAATGCGGCGCGCCGCCGCTTCGATGTCCTGCCTGGTGATCAGGGGATCGGGCTCTGGGAGGAGAGCAGAATCTCGGCGAGATTCCCTGCGAACGCCGAGCGCGGGAGGACCTGGTCCGCACCGGCCTTCCGCGCCGCCGAGATCAGCTCGGTGTGGACATGCGAGGCAAAGCCAATCGTGCGCAGGGCGGCCAGCTCCGGATCCGCCTTCAGAGCCGAGATCGTGTTGATGGGATCGGTCTTGCCACTGTTCAAGTCGAAGATCACCAGCGCCGGCTTTCGGGCCCGCGCCACCCCGAGAATCTCCTCGGGCGACCGCGCAAACGTCAGCTCGACGCCGGCTTGCTTGGCAGTCGCGCGGATCTTCGAGCTGAAGAGGAGATCGTCGACCGCAACGAGAACCATAGCGGAGATCATATCAATTGCTTTATCCGGGGTCCGGGATCCGGGGTCCGAAGGCCCTGCTAATCAGAGGCAACTGGGCCAAATTCAAGCGGCTTGTTGCCGCTGAGTGCCACCACCTGCGGACCCCGGGCCCCGGATCCCTGATCCCGGATTTAGCGAAGCCAGAAGTAGAGGGCCGCTGCCAATGCAACGCCCAGCCCGACGAACACCCACCAGACTCCCCCCTTCTCGTCCTCGAGTGGAATGAGGTCGGGGTCCTCATTGGCCGGGCGGCGGTCACGCGGTGAGGGACGTGCCGTGGCGACCGCATCGACCAGGCCCGCGCATCGGCGGAGATCCGCCGCCAGCTTCGACGCGCTCTCGGTCCGGCGCGTCAGATCGCTCGCGACCGCGCGCAGCAGCACGACGTCGAGCAGCTTCGGCAGCTCCGGATTGATCGACGTTGGCGCTGGAGGGGTCGTCTGAATGACATTGGTCAGCGTCGTCGAGGCATCGGGGCCGGCGAATGGATTCGTGCCGGTCAGCATCTCGTAGGCGATGGTGCCGAGCGAGAACAGATCGCTTCGGGGATCGACGCCGGCACCGCGGGCCTGTTCCGGAGAGATGTAGGAGAGAATGGCGGCTGCGTCAGCGCCGACGCTGTGCGGGGCAGCCGCCGCGAGCGCCCGTGTCTGGCCGCCGCGCGTCCAGGCCGACATCCCGAAATCGAGCACCTTCGCGCTGCCCTTGGCCGTCTCCACGATCGTGTCGGGGCTCAGGTCCTTGTGGATCACGCCATGGGCGTGAGCGTGAGCCAGCGCGTCGGCGACCTGGGCGGCCAGATCGAGCGCGTGACGCGAGTTCATCGGCCGGCCTTCCATCTGCTGCCGCAGCGACGTGCCCTTGACGAACTCGTAGGCCAGATAGAGCCGGCTCTCGTAATAGCCGACATCGAAGAGCGTGGCGATATTGGGATGTGAGATCTTCGCGGCCGCGCGGGCGTCGTCCACGAGCCGCTCGTGACGGCGGCCTTCGGGCAGCGGCTCCCGCTGCAGCTTGAGCGCGACGGTGCGGCCGACCTTGGTGTCGCGCGCACGATAGACGTCGCCGAACACGCCGTCGCCGATGTGCTCGAGCAGGTTGTAATGCGCGACGGAACCGGGCATCGATCGGATCGGCCGCTCCCTACTTCTGTGGCTTCGACGGCCGCAGCTCGACGCGGCTCGGCAGGCTTCGCGGCGGCATCCACAGCAGGTCGAGCACGAACTCCGCGACGTCCTCGGGCTGAATCTTCCAGTCGGGGCGATCTTCAGCGCTCCGTCCGCCGAATCCGGTCGCCACCGAGCCCGGCATCAGGCAGGTGACCCGGATGTCGTCGTAGCGCACCTCCTGCATCAACGCCTCCGAGAACGCGTTGAGCCCGGCCTTTGACGCGCAGTACGCCGCGCCACCCGCGAAGGGGTTCTTTCCCGCCAGGCTGCTGATGTTGATGATCCAGCCGCCGCCGCGCTGGCGCAGGTGCGGAATGGCGGCATGGCAGAAATAGAAGACACCGCTGAGGTTCGTGTCGATCACCGCCTGCCAGTCCGCGACCGGCATGTCCGCGGCGTTCTTGAACAGGCCGATCCCCGCGTTGTTCACGAGCACGTCGAGGCCGCCGAATCGATCGACCGGCTCCCGGGCGGCCGCCGCGACTTCCGCAGGATTCCGGACATCGGCAACGACGGCGAAGGCGCGCGACCCGAGCTCGGCCTGCGCCCGTTCGAGCTCGCGGCGATGCCGGCCGGTGATCACGACCGAGGCGCCGTCCGCCACGAGCGCCTTCGCAATCGCGAACCCGATTCCCTTGGACCCACCGGTCACCAGCGCAACCGTTCCATCGAGCGCCGATGATGCTGGAGAGCCTGTATTCATCTCAGTAGAATATCCACCTTCGCCGCTCGACGGCTACGTCCGCCTCCGCTGGTCGCGCTGACTGCGAGCGACCAGCTACGGCGAGACCTCGCCGTAGCGCGCGCGGTATTGGACGCGCGCGGAGGCGGGGCGGATAAAGTCGACTCTCATGACCTTCATCGCGATCGTGGGCGCAGGCGCGCTCGGCGGCACGCTTGCGCACCGGCTGGCGGCGCGCGGCCGCGTCAGCGAAGTCAGGCTGATCGACGAGCAGGCCAGTGTCGCGCAGGGAAAGGCACTCGACATCCAGCAGTCAGGGGCGGTCGAAGGATTCAGCACCCGTCTGACATCCGCCGGCGCACTCGAAGCAGCGGCTGGCGCGGACGTGATCGTCGTCGCCGACACGGCGCGCGGAGATGCCGAACACACCGGCGAACCCGGACTCGCTCTGGTCAAGCGCATCGCGTCGATCGACACCGCAGCGCCGTTGATCTTCGCCGGCGCGAGCCAGCGCCTGCTGCTGGCGCGAGCGGCGTCCGAACTGCACGTCGCGCCACGACGACTGATCGGGAGCGCGCCGGGAGCCCTCGAATCGGCCGTGCGCGCGCTGGCAGGGCTCGAGGCGGACGCCACCGGCGTCGAGGTGCAATTGCGCGTGGTCGGTGTGCCGCCCGATGCGGCGGTCGTGGCGTGGGAAGAAGCCACCGCTTTCGGCCAGCCGATCTCGACGGTCGTCACGCCACACCGGCTCGCCGCGATCTCGGCGCGGGTGCCGCGTCTCTGGCCACCGGGGCCCGGGGTCCTCGCCTCGGCGGCCGCTCGCGCGGCCGAAGCGCTGACCAACGGGTCCCGCCGCCGTTATTCGTGTTTTGTCGTGATCGAGGAAGGATCGATGGTGCGGGTGCTCGCGATGCCGGTCGAGCTCGAACGCGGCGGTGTCGCCCGCGTGCTGCGTCCCGCGCTCACACGGCAGGAGCAGACGCGGCTCGACAACGCTTCAGCGATTTCTTAGGCGCGAGCGACGGTCTGGGGGGAGCTCCGGGGGCGACGCCAGACAGCGAGCGTCGCGAGCCACGCGAACGGAGCGAGCCGGCGAAGCGGCGAGCGAGAGAGCGTGCAGGGGGGTTCCGGGGGGCGAAGCCCCCCGGACTCAATTAACGGCTTCGCGCGTATGAAGCGCGACACCGCCGGCGAACTGCGACAGCGCTTCGCGAAGGATCAGCCTGCCGCGGTGCAGCCGCGACTTGAGCGTCTGCGGCTTCACGTGAAGAACCTGGCTCGCCTCTTCCGTCGACATCCCCTGGATGTCGCGGAGCACGACCGGCGTTCGATAGACCTCCGGCAACGTCGTCAGCGCGGCGATCAGCTGTTCGCGCATCTCACGCCTCAGGACGTGGTCGTCGGCCAGAGTCGACCAGTCCGCCAGGTCCGATTGCGCGGTGACGGCGTCGGCCGAGTCAGGCCGCTGCTGGTCTGCGGCGCGTCCAACGCGGCCGGTGCGCAGCCGCGACATCGCCGTGTTGAAGGTAATCCGGTATATCCAGGACGACAGCGCCGCGTCGCCGCGAAACGCGTCAATCTTCCGAAACACTTTCATCAGGACGTCCTGGGTGACCTCTTCCGCGTCCTCCCAGTTCTTCATGTAACGGAACGCCAGCTGGTGAATACGCGCGCCGTAGACCGCCGATAGATCCGTTACTGCGCTCGCGTCGCCTGCCTGCATCCGATCGATGAGCTCCCGTTCTCCCGCCGTGTTGCGCATTCCCGGCCTCCGTATACGTGTTGAACACCGTTCGGAGGCCGGTTATTCCTCATTATTCGGAAGAACCATAACGAGGCGTAAGCAGCTATAAATGAGTAAGTTAGGGTCGAATGGCGGTACCGGCCGAAGCAGAGGCGTCCACGGGTTCACGCCCGAACGTGGCCGTAAACGCTTGAATCACCGCATCTTCCACCGAGCTCATGGGCGGAGGCTGGCCCAGCAGCCGGCCGAGCGACGTCACCCCCCGGTCCTGGATGCCGCACGGGACGATCAAGGAGAAATGTGACAAATCTGTTGCGACGTTGAGGGCAAAGCCGTGACTGGTGACCCACCGGGAGATGCGGACGCCGATCGCCGCCAGCTTGTCCTGGCCGACCCACGCCCCGGTCAGACCCTGGACGCGGTCCGCCCGCACCCCGAACGCCGTGGCGGCGGCGATCATGACCTCTTCGAGATCGCGCACGTAACGGTGGATATCGCAGCGGTCGGGACGCAGATCGATGATCGGATACCCCACCAGCTGGCCGGGTCCGTGATACGTCACGTCCCCACCTCGACCCGCCTCGAACAGCTCGACACCCGCCTCGTCGAGCGCCTGTTCCGAAGCCAGCACGTGCGAACGATCGTCCCTGACCTTTGCGCCGAGCGTGATGACCGGAGGATGCTCGAGGAGCAGCAGCTGGTCGGGAATGCGATCCGCCTTGCGCGCCGCCACCAGTTCCTGCTGAAGCGCGAGACCTTCCGCGTAAGGGACGACGCCGAGACGGCGGACCTGGAGGGGGATCGTTATAGCCACCCCTCCTCGAAGTTCTCCAGCCGTTCCTTCACGAACGCCAGAAACCGGCCGGCTTCGGCGCCGTCGATCAGCCGGTGATCGTGGCCGAGGGTCAGGTGGCACGTCGGCCTGATCCCGATCGCGTCGTTGATCACGACGGGGCGCTTCTCGATCGCGCCGACGCCGAGAATGGCGACCTGCGGCTGATTGATCAACGGCAGACCGTAGAGCGCGCCGAAGATCCCCGGGTTGGTGATCGTGAAGGTGCCCTGCTGCACTTCCTCAGGATTCAGCTTCTTCGATCGCGCGCGATCCGCGAGATCGTTGATCGCGCGGCTCAGTCCGAGGAGGTTCTTCTCGTCGGCATTCCGGATCACCGGAACGATCAAACCGTTGTCCAGCGCAACGGCGATCCCGAGGTTGATATCCTTCTTGTAGACGATGTTGTCGCCGTCGATGGAGGCGTTGACCAGCGGGAACTGCCGCAGCGCATCGACAATGACCTTGGCGATGAATCCCGTGTAGGTCAACCTGGCGCCGGCGGCTTCGTAGCCCGCTTTCCGTGCCTCCCGCAGGGCGGCGATCCTGCCAAAGTTGACCTCGTAAACCGAATAGACGTGCGGCGAGGTCTGCGCGCTGAGCACCATGTGCTCGGCGATCTTGCGGCGCATCACGCTCATCGGCACGACCTTGACGTGCTCGCCTGGCGCGAAGGCCGGGATCGCAGGCTCACGGCGCGGCGCTCCCGCCGGCCGTGCGGCATCGGACTTGATGAATCCGAGAATGTCCTGCTTGGTGACGCGTCCGCTGATTCCGGTCCCCTTGATCAGCCGGATGTCCACGTTGTGCTCTTTCGCGATGCGGCGCACGAGCGGCGACGACCGCTGACGGCGCAGATCGTCCTTGCTGACCTCCTCGTCAGCCTCGTCGAGAGAGTCGTCGCCGATCCCGGATTCATCGCTCGACGCCACCTCCGGCTGACCCGCAGCCGCCTCAGGGACACCGCTCGCCTTCTGAGCCGGCGCAGGCGATTCGGTGTCGGCCGCCGCTTCCACCGCTTCGCCCGCGGCGCCGATCACTGCGACGACGCTGTTGACCGGGACGGTTTCCCCTTCCTTGACCCTGATGGCGGTGAGGACGCCGGCCGCCGGCGCCGGAATCTCGGCATCGACCTTGTCGGTCGAGATCTCGAAGAGCGGCTCGTCACGGTCGACGGCGTCACCGACCTTCTTGATCCATCGGACGATCGTTCCTTCGGCGATCGACTCGCCCATCTGGGGCATGACGACATTAGGCATGAACGCAGCTCCCAGTTACCAGTTTCCAGTTCCCAGTCGCCAGTTCTAAATTCTGGAAACTGGAGACTGGCGACTGGAAACTTGCAGGCATCCACAAACTACGCATGTATCGCCGCCCCATGTGTCGCATGCGCGGCCTCCCCCACCGCCTCCGACATCGTCGGGTGCGCGTGGATCGTCCGAATCAGCTCTTCGACCGTGCACTCGAGCCGCAGCGCCAGCGTGGCCTCGGCGACGAGCTCGGTGGCGCGCGGACCGATCATGTGCACGCCGAGCACCTCGTCGTACTTCTTCTCCGCGACGATCTTCACGAAGCCCTCGATCTCTGACGCGATGCGCGCGCGCGCGAGCACGCCGAACTTGAACGTGCCGACGCGAACATCGTAGCCGCGCGCCTTGGCTTCCTGCTCCGTGAGGCCGACGCTGCCGATTTCCGGATCGCAGTAGGTGCAGCCGGGGACCTGGTCGTAATTGATCGGCCGCGACTCGTGTCCTGCGATGCGCTCCGCGAGCACGATGCCTTCCGCAGACGACAAATGCGCCAGTTGCGGGTGCCCGGGCTGGTCGAACGTAATCACGTCGCCGATGGCGGAGATCCCGGGAACATTCGTCCGGAACTCCCGGTCGACGTGAATGTAGCCGCGCTCCATCCGCAGCTTCCTGTCCTCGGCGCCGAGGCCGCTCGTGACCGGTCCGCGCCCGGTCGCGACCAGCAGGTACTCGGCGCTGATCGTCGTCGCCTTGCCGTCGCCGGCCTGGGCCTCGATGTCCACGCCGTGGGCGCCCGCCCTGGCGCTGGTGACCTTGGTTCCGGTCATCACCGTGATGCCCTGCTTCTTGAACGAGCGTTCGAGTTCGGCGGAGACCGCATCGTCTTCGATGGGCACCAGACGCGGCAGCAGCTCGATGATCGTGACCGCACTGCCGAAGCGCCGGAAGATCGACGCGAACTCCACGCCGACGGCGCCGCTGCCCATGATGACGATCGACTTCGGAATCTCCTTCAGACCGATCGCCTCGTCGCTGGTGATGATGCGCTTCCGATCGATCTCGATCCCCGGAACACTCCTCGGCTGCGATCCGGTGGCGACGATGATCTCCTTGAGCGCGGTCAGCGTCTGCTTCTCGCCCTCGGTGATCTCGACCTTGCCCCCTCCGACCAGCCGGCCGCTGCCCTTGATCCAGGTGATCTTGTTCTTCTTGAACAGGAACTCGACGCCGCCGGTCAGCCCCTTGACGATCTTGTCCTTCCGGGCGTGGACCTGGACCATATCGAGACCGAAGGCTGACTCCTGGAGCGGCACCTGCCCTGGGCCCGCTCCAAGGGCCTGCCCTGACCCCAGTCCAAGGGCCTGCCCTGAGCTCTGTCCAAGGGCTTGCCCTGAGCCTTGTCGAAGGGTCAGGCCCCACTCCTTCCAGGACTGGGCAAGCTTCAGCACGTGCGCGTGCTCCAGCAGGGCCTTGGTGGGAATGCAGCCCCAGTTGAGACAGGTCCCGCCAAGCACCGGGGCGCGCTCGACGACGGCGGTCCGGAGGCCGAGCTGGGCGGCCCGGATCGCGGCAACGTAGCCGCCCGTGCCTGAACCGATGACGACCACGTCGTATTCGAGAGCCATGACTGGGCTATTGATCCTTTTTTCTCATCGACGCCAGCGGGACGAAACTGACGGCGGCTGGCGGTTCCGGGTCGGGAGGGGGGGCCGCAGCCTGTTCGGGGTCCAGGCGTGCGACCTGCGACCGCAGCCGCGTGTAGTCGTAGCGCAGCTCCCAGTAGGACTGCGTCAGGGCTTCGATTTTCCGGAGCGACCGCCTGACGGCACCCAGCGCGGCGAGCGCGAGCAGGAACGCCACTCCCGCGACAATCCACACGGCCACAACCGCCGTACCTTAGCAGGAGCCGCAACGGCGAAGCAAGATGGGTCGGGGGACGGAAAACCGGCTACAATTGCGGCCTTCCAATGCCGCCAGGGAAAACGATCCTCATCTGTGATGACGATCAGGGCATGCGCGACACGATTGCCGCGATCCTGAAGCGCGACTACAACGTACTCACGGTTTCGAGCGGCGAGGCCGCCCTCGGCCTCCTCAAACACGAGGACATCGACCTCATCCTCCTCGACGTCCGCCTGCCGGGCATCAGCGGCTTCGACGTGCTCCGCATCGTCAAGGAAAACTACAACCTCGTCGAGTGCATCATGATCTCGGCCATCAACGAGGTCGAGACCGCGGTGCAGGCGATGAAGCACGGCGCCTATCACTACATCACCAAGGATTTCGACTACGACGAGCTGCGATCGCTGGTCCGCAACGCCTGCGAGCGCCAGGATCTGAACCGGCAGGTCATCACGCTGACGGCGCAGGTCGCCGAGCAGAGCGAGCGCGAGTTCCTGATCGGGCCGAGCCGGCAGATTCGCGACATCGTCGATCTGGTGCAGAAGGTGGCGCGTCTCTCTGCGACGATCCTGATCCTCGGCGAGAGCGGCACCGGCAAGGAGCTCCTGGCGCGACTGGTCCATCGCGAGTCGGGGCGCGGCGATGCGCCGTTCATTGCCGTGAACCTGTCGGCCATCCCGCACGAGCTGGTCGAGAGCACGCTCTTCGGCCACGAACGGGGCTCGTTCACGGGCGCGCACAAGCAGCAGCTCGGCAAGTTCGAGCTGGCGGCTGGCGGCACCTTGTTCCTCGACGAAATCGGCGACCTGCGCTTCGACCTGCAGGCGAAGCTGCTGCGGGCGATCCAGGAGGGGGAAATCGAGCGGGTCGGCGGCATCAAGCCGATCAAGACCGATTTCCGGCTGGTGGTCGCGACCAACGTGGATCTCGACAAAGCCGTCAAGGACGGCCGGTTCCGCGAGGATCTCTATTACCGGATCAACGTCATCCCGATCCGGATGCCGCCGCTGCGCGATCGCATCGACGACCTGCCCGAGCTCGCGCGCCTGTTTCTGGAGCGCTACCGCGGCAAGTTCCGCAAGCCGGTTCGCGGCATCTCCGATTCGGCGCTGAAGATCCTGCAGTCGTACTGGTGGCCCGGGAACATCCGCGAGCTCGAAAACCTGATCGAACGCCTGGTCGCGGTCAGCGACAAGGACTGGATCACCGACGAGGACCTGCCGCTCGAGTACCACTTCGCGCGGCTCGACTCGGCGCCTCCCACGGGCGAGGCCCTGTTCCAGGAAGCCTGCGACACCTTCGAGCGAAACTTCATTCTTCGAGCCCTCGAAAAATCGGATTGGAACGTGACCGCCACGGCCCGGTACCTGGGCATCCCGCTGAGCACGCTGAAGCACAAGATGGCCCGACTCGATCTGCGGGATTTGGCCCGGAAGCTGCGCGGCGCATAGGGTGATTTCTTGACCTGCAGCTCGCCTCTCGTCGCTGGCGGTTCGACGCGGAAAACCTGCAACTGAGCCCGAATCAGCCAATGGATTAGCCGCGTCGGCCAATCCATTGGCCGGAGCGGTCCATTTTTGGGCTGGTTTGCAGCTTTTGACATGTCGAAAGCGGCCAATTGGCTGTCCATAGAGTCAGTCCGACTCTTTGCGATTCGTAACTGTGACCCGATCTCCTACCGACCATAGGACTCTTTGGTCAGCTCGCAGCCCATCCGGAATATCGGTTGCTATTTCAGACTGGCAGCGGCGAACGGAACCTTGCCAGGGCTCCCCCACGTTCGGCTTCACACTTCTCCGCCAGAATCACTATCGATCCTAGGAGCGCGCATGCAGCCCTCGATGTTCAACGTCCGTGTCCCGTTGGAAGACGCGACCGAGGTCTTCCTCATGAACACCTTCACGGATGCTCAACTGATCGTCTCCTCCGACGTGGCCGACCTGCTCGACCAGGTCCACGAGCGAGGGGCGAACGGGTGGACGAGTGACGAGCGGGAGGCGTTGACCACGCTCGCCGAGAACGGCTTCATCGTCGAGAGCCGCGACGCTGACTGGACCAACCTGCGCGAGTACTTCCACTCGGTGCGTGAGAGCCGCGACCAGCTCCGCATGACGGTGCTCACGACGCTGCAGTGCAATTTCGCGTGCGACTACTGCATCCAGGGGGATCACGGCGACTACAACAGGACCGCGGCCAAGATGTCGCTCGAGACCGCCGCCCGGGTCGCGGAGTGGGCCGAGCGGCGGCTCGACGATCTCGGCGCCCGCTCGTATGTGCTGACCTTCTTCGGTGGCGAACCGCTGCTGAACCTCCCGGTCGTGTACTACCTCGCCGAGCGGATGTGGGCGGCGTGCGAGGCGCGCGGTGTGTCGATGCTGATCAACATCATCACCAACGGCCTGCTGCTGACCCCCGAGGTCGTCGACCGGCTCGTGCCACTCGGCCTGAACGGCGTGAAGATCACCCTCGACGGCGACCGCGACACGCACAACCGGATGCGGCCGCTGCGCGGCGGCCAGGGGACGTTCGACAAGATCATCAACAACGTCCGGCAGATTGCGCACAAGACCCGCGTCGCCATCGGCGGCAATTTCGACATGGACACCGCCGACAGCTACCCGGCACTGCTCGACTTCCTGAAGGAACAGGAGTTCGCCGACAAACTCTCGAAGGTCGCCTTCAAGCCGGTCATCCGCGAACCGAAGACACCGCAGGCTCCCTCCGCCTCCGCTGAAGCTACGGCGGACAGGCCGCTTCTCAGCTCCAAGTTCATCCCGCTCACCGCCGTCAGCGACGCGAAGCCGCTCGGGGGCGCGTGCATGTCGTCGGCCGGGTCGGCCGTGTCGACGACCAGCGGCTGCGACAGCTGCCACATGCTCGACGATCAGATGTCGTTCCTGCGGGAAGAGACCCGGAAGCGCGGCTTTCCGACCGTGGACGGGGTGCACATGGGCCCGTGCGAGATTCATCGCCAGCACGCACATACGATCAGCCCGGACGGATCGCTCTACGCGTGCCCCGGATTTGCCGCCGACGCCACGCAGTCGGTCGGGCACATCGACGGGCGGAGCGAGGCACGCCGCGCCGAAGCGGCCTCGCGCTTCGACGCGCTCGCGGCGTGGAAGGAGTGCGGCGACTGCGCGTTCATCCCGGTCTGCGCCGGCGGCTGCAGCGTGGCCGCCTATACCGAGCTCGGCACCATCAACAAACCGAACTGTCACAAGCCGGCGATGGAAGCCGGCCTGATCGCCCTCGCCCGCCGCACCGCGGCCGAACGGACGGTGGCGGTCAATTGATTCACCCCGGCCCCCGGTCAACACCACTCACAAAGGAGAACGTCATGACCAACAACAAGAAAGCCAAGAAGGGCACCCTTCGTCCCTGGCTCGTCGACGTCGTCGTCGACACGCTGCGGTAGAGCGCCGCGAAAGCGCACTCAACTTTTCACACCATTCAGATACGGAGAACAGTCATGAAAATTCAAGTCGTCAAGAAGGCCAACAGCAGCCTGCGCGTCGAGACCGCCTGCCCCTGGTTCGTCGAGTATCCGCCGGCGGCGAAGAAGTAACGGCGCCGGAAGGGCTGCTACACTGACGGTTCGCCACGCGCGCTCAGCCCGGCGCGTGGCAGTGCCCTTCGCCCCATGTCCGGGATTCGCGTGCGAGCGTCCCGCTGCCTCCTGGCAGCGCTGGTCATGATGACAGCGGCCTGCGCCGCTGACGCTCCGCGCGCGGTAGGGCCGCCGGCCCCGATCGAGGAGCTGATCATCGGCTCCTTCGGAACGGCCCAGAGCATCCGGGGCCTCCTCACGTTCCTGAGCGCCGAGCCCCTGATCACGATCGGCTGGGATGGCACGCCGACGTTTCGCATTGCCGAATCGGCGGCGCTGTCCGAGGACGGCAGCCAGATCAAGCTGCGGCTGCGCTCGAACGTGAAGTTCCACAACGGCGCACCAGTCACCGCGGAGACCGCTCGCGCGCTGCTGCAAAGCGCCCTCATCGGCAAGGGCATCGCCCGGATCACTGCCGACGACGAGCTGACGCTGACGCTCACGCTCGTGCAGCCGTTCGGATTCAGGGTGGAGGATCTCAGTACCACGTACGTGACCGACGAGAAACGGCCGGAGCTCCGAACCGGCCCCTTCAAGATCGTGTCGTCCGATCCGCCCGTCCTCGAAGGATTCACCGACTACTACCAGGGACCGCCGCTCGTGAAGCGGGTCACCATCAAGCGGTATCCCAGCCAGCGGGCCGCGTTGACGGCGATGATGCGAGGCGAAGTCAATTTTTTGCACGAAGTCAGCCGCGATGCGATCGAGTTCCTCCAGGCCGGAGGCGACTTTCAGGCGTATCCGCTGCTCCGTCCCTATGTCATCCCGCTGGTATTCAATCTTCGGCATCCGGTTCTGGCCAAACGCGATGTCCGGGTCGCGCTGAACGAAGCCATCGATCGCGAGGAAGTGGTTCGTAACGGGATGCGCGGCCACGGCGAAGTGGCCGAAGGGCCGTTCTGGCCGTTTCACTGGGCTTACACGCGGGGCCGCTACCCGTCACCCTACAATCCGGAGGCCGCCAAAGTCAGGCTCGATGCCGCCGGCTTCCCGGTGCGGCCCGCGCGCGAAAACGAGCCGCCGTCACGCTTCCGCTTCACGTGCCTGGTGCCCGGGGGAGATGCGCGGTTCGAGCGCATCGCGCTCGTCGTGCAGCGTCAGCTCTCCGCCGTGGGCGTCGACATGGACCTGCGTCCGGCGACCCAGGCGGAACTGACCAAGCGCGTCAAAGGCCGCGACTTCGACGCGATCATCTCCGAGATGGTGACGGGGCGGACGCTCGATTGGCCGGGCATGTTCTGGCACTCCGGCAATGGGTTGTTCGACCACGGCTATTCGGCCGCGGACGACGCATTCGATCGCATGCAGCGGGCCCGCACCAACGACGACGTGCGGCTGGCGATCTCCGATGTGATGGCTCAGCTCAGGGACGATCCGCCGGCCATCTTCCTGGCCATGCCGCGGGAAGCCCGCGCCGCGGTGAAGTCGATCAGGATTCCCTACGAGACCGACCAGGATGTGTTCGGCGGTCTCTGGCCACCGCAACCGGCGCAACGGACATCCGCGCGGGCGCAATGAGACGCATCACGTCGCGCTTCGTGATGCTCATCGCGACCGCGGCGGTCGCGCCGCTGGTGATCTACGGCGGTCTGTCGATCAGCAGCCTGCGCAGCGGCACCCGCGAGTCGGTGAACCAGGGCAACGTGGCACTCGCCGGGCAGGTCGCGACCCGGGTGAAGCTGTACATAGACAATATCGCCCGGATTCTCCGGTCGACGGCGCAGGAGCTCGGCGAAACGTCGCTGGCGCAGTGGCAGCAGTCCCGCATCCTCAAGAATCACGTCCTCGAGTTCCCCGAGTTCCACGAGATCTCGCTGTTCGACGGCGGCGGCCGCGTGGTCGCGACGAGCCGGATCGGTCCGCCGGAGACCAAGGTCTCCACGGTGTCCTCTCACGCGACTCAGGGCGTCGAGGTCGCCCCGATCTTCCTGGACACCGACGGCCTGCCGACCACGGATCTGTCGATCCGCCTGAAGACCGGGACGACCACGACCGGCTGGCTGATCGCCCGCATCTCGCTCGAAGACCTGTGGCGATTCGTGGATCAGGTCCGGGTCGGGAGCCAGGGCTATGCGCTCGTCCTCTCATCCGAGCTGCAGGTCATCGCCCATGGCAACCCCGCCGAGAAGCGGCTGGTCGCGCTCCCCGTCGATCCGCAGCATCCGCTCCCGGAAGTCGACGTGATGTCGAAGCACAGCGAATCGCAGTTCGCGGAGATCTACACAGACCGTGACAACCGCGAAAAGCTCGCGGCTGTCGCCCGCGTGCCCGACATCAACTGGACGGTCATCGTCGAACAGCCGACCGACGAGGCGTACGCCATCGCCAGCTCGTTCCAGCAGCAGCTCGTGGCGGCGATCGCGCTGGCGCTGCTCGGGACGATCCTGCTCGGCTGGGTCTGGGCGCGCTCCTTCATCACCCGGATCTTCGCGCTGACCGCGGCGACGCGCGCGCTCGCCGAGGGCCGGATGGATCAGCGGGTCGCGATCGGCGGCCGCGACGAGATCCATCAGCTCGGGGATTCGTTCAACGCGATGGCGGATCGGCTGGTCGAGCTTCAGGAAGACGTCCGCAAGCAGGAGCGGCAGGCGATGTTCGGCCGGATCGCCGCGGGGCTGGTGCACGACCTGTCGCATCCGATCCAGAACATCGGCAACAGCTGCAAGCTGATCGTGAAGATGTTCGACGACCACGAGTATCGCGAGACGTTCAAGCGGACCGTCGAGCGCGAGATGGTGATGATCAAGCGGGTACTCGACGACCTGCGCAACATCGCCAGGCCGATCCCGCTGGAACGATTCCCGGTGGAGATCCAGCGCTCGGTGACCGAGGTTGTGGACTCGATGCAGCCACACGCCGAGACCGCCGGGGTCACGCTGCAGCTCGAGACCTCGGCGGAGCCAGCCTTCATCGAGGGAGACGTGTTCGCGCTCGGGCGCGTCTATCGCAACCTGATTCTGAACGCGATCCAGGCGACGGCGCCGGGCGGCTTGATCACGGTCGGCACCGAGACGCGGGCCGACCGCGTGTTCGTGCGGGTGCAGGACACCGGCTGCGGCATTCCGGCCGACCGCCTGGCCGCCATCTTCGAGGACTTCGTCACGACCAAACGGAGGGGACTGGGGCTGGGGCTCGCGATCTCACGAAAGATCGTCGATCAGCTCGGCGGGCAGATCACCGTCACCAGTGAAGTCGGGAAGGGCACGACATTCGTGCTCGAGTTTCCGCGTACACGCGCGCGGCCGATGCTGGTGGCCGGCTAGCCCGGGAATATGGCCAGCGGGTTCGTCTGCATGTAAGGGAGGACCAAGATGTTTCGCAAGCCCGTGAAAGTCACCGAAATCGAGATCGAAGGCCAGCTCTACGCGGCCCAGTATTACGAGCAGAAGACGGCGCGCGGCAGCCGCCGATTCAGCTGCGAGGTCACCATCGATGCGACCGATCGCATCATCGTGGACGACGACTCGATCACCAGCCTGGAATCGAAGATGGAACGGCTGGCGCCGGCCACGGTCTATAGCCGGCTGCTGGCAGGACGATCCGTGGCGGCGTGAGCCGAGAGACAAGACCGGCCCGCTGGCGTACCGCACCTGCGCGGCGCCAGGGGCCGAAAATGTCGGTGCCGTGTCCGGCCGGCCGGCGCTCAGCGAATCGCTGGGCGCGGAACCTGCCCCGGCACGGGACACGCGTCCACGGCGTTCCGCGGAGCCTACTTGCGGGGAAGAACGGCGTCCTTCAGCTGCTTGGCGATGCGCGCCTTGACGACGGTCTTGGCGGGGATCTTGATGGCCTCGCCAGTGGCCGGGTTGCGGCCCATCCGCGCCTTGCGCTTCTGAACCACGAGTTTCACCATACCCGGAAGCACGAACTCACCTGACCGCTTGAGTTCCTTCTCGGCCAGAGTATTCAGCTCATCGAAATACTCCCGCGCCTGCGTGCGCTTCACCTCGAAGCGATCCGCGAAGTGCGAGAAGAGTTCGGATTTGCCCATCCTGCGGGCCTCTGCCATCGGTTTGTCCCCTTGCTTGG
>Ga0209382_10000474_pt1 | contig 66095 bp, 68 predicted proteins | sample SoiMetdeltSBSDD5_FD_187599 | JGI IMG/M metagenome (GOLD analysis project Ga0209382, IMG submission 187599) | Bulk soil microbial communities from a Populus tree surrounding site in Tennessee, USA - Soil MetaG P. deltoides SBSDD5 (SPAdes) (version 2) | ecosystem: Environmental > Terrestrial >...
CGTAGGAGTCTGGGCCGTGTCTCAGTCCCAGTGTGGCTGATCGTCCTCTCAGACCAGCTACCCGTCGTCGCCTTGGTGAGCCGTTACCTCACCAACAAGCTGATAGGCCGCGAGGCCCTCCCGAAGCGAAGTTCTTTCCTCATCTGAACATGCGATCTGATGAGGGCATCCGGTATTAGCTCTCCTTTCGGAGGGTTATCCCGGACTTCGGGGCAGGTTCCTCACGTGTTACTCACCCGTTCGCCACTAGGCCTTCCCCGGTGTTGCCACCGGTTGGACCTCGTTCGACTTGCATGTGTTAAGCACGCCGCCAGCGTTCGTCCTGAGCCAGGATCAAACTCTCCGTCGAAAACCGATCGTCATCGCCAAGGCGATGTCGACCTTCGATAGAGAAGCCTCGCATCGAGCGGAATCTCTCGAACACGAGGCACTGGCACCATCGAGTGGTGCGAGCACCACTCGGATATTGACGGTGCGTTACTTCAAACGACCACGCCGGAGCCGAAGCTCCGAGGCGGTCGCCCGCACTCGCTCTCTCGTCCTGTCTTCTGTTTTCAAGGAGCGACACGCGCTCACGGCACATGCTCCAAGCAGGGAGCTTCGGTGCCGGGGTGGCGGGCCCGGCCGGCCCTGGGGGCCTAGCGGGGCGGAGAGTCAATCTAACGATCGCCCCATGAGGCGTCAACCTGAGCGCGGTGTTTCCGGGGAATTTCTTGTCGGACGCCACAGGCCGGTGTCGAGGCCCTACTCACGGGCCTTGCCGGAGACCGGGGACGGGCGATCGGCCGCGGTCCTCCGTCGACAACCGGTACAACCCGCCCGTGCGCGGGCCTGTTCCCGCCGCCGCCGAATTTTTACGACCCGGGGGCCACCAGCAGGGCGTAGCTGCGCTTGCCCTTGCGGAGCAGCACGTAGCGTCCGTGCAGCACCGCGCCGGCGTCGATCGAGGCCCCGGGACCGACCCGCTCCCCGTTGACCGACACGGCCCCCTGCTCCAGCGCCCGCCGGGCATCGCCCTTGGAGGACGCCAGGCCGGCCTCCACCAGCAGCGGGACCAGGTCGACCCCGGCCGCAAGCTCGCCCGCGGCGGGCAGGTCGGCCGTCGGCACCTCCTCGGCCACCACCGCCAGCGCCTCGAGCCCCGCCGCCAGCGGCGATCCGCCGAACAGCACGTCGGTGGCCTCGGCCGCCGCCGCGGCCGCCTCGGGCCCGTGCACCAGCCGCGTCGCCTCCTCGGCCAGGCGGCGCTGGCCGACCCGCCGCTCGGGGTGCTCGCCGTGCTCGGCCGCGACCGCGTCGACCTCCTCCATGGGCAGCAGCGTGAACCGGGCCAGGAAGTCCCGCACCTGGCGGTCGTCGGTCTGCATCCAGTGCTGGAAGAACTGGTATGGGCTCGTGCGGGCCGGGTCCAGCCAGATGCGGGCGCCCGTGGTCTTGCCCAGCTTCGAGCCGTCGGGCGCGGTGATGAGCGGCCACGACAGGCCGTGGACCGTCGCCCCGTCGGCCCGGCGGACGAGGTCGATGCCGGCGAGGATGTTGCCCCACTGGTCGGAGCCGCCGATCTGGAGGACCACGCCCAGCTCGCGGAACAGGTGCCGGTAGTCGTGGGCCTGGAGGAGCATGTAGCTGAACTCGGTGTAGCTGATGCCCTGCTCACCGGCGAGGCGGGCCTTGACCGACTCGCGGGCCATCATCTGGTTGACCGTCACGTGCTTGCCGACGTCCCGCAGGAAGTCGAGCAGGGTGACGCCGGCCGTCCAGTCCCGGTTGTCGACCAGCAGCGCCCGCCCGTCCTCGAAGTCGATGATCCGGGACATCTGCGCCTTGATGGCGGCCACGTTGGCGTTGAGCGTCTCCTCGTCGAGCAGGTTGCGCTCCTCGGAGCGACCGCTGGGGTCGCCGACCATGCCCGTGGCCCCGCCGGCCAGCGCCACCGGGCGGTGCCCCGCGTCCTGGAACCGGCGCAGCACCAGCAGGCCGATCAGGTTGCCCGCGTGCAGGCTGTCGGCGGTGGGATCGCAGCCGTAGTAGAGCGACACCGGCCCCGCGGCGAGGCGGTCGGCGAGCGCCGCGAGGTCGGTGCTGTCGTGCACCAGGCCCCGGGCCTCGAGGTCGTCCAGGATGTGTGCGGCTGCGGTCACGACCGACATGGTCCCTGGCCGGTCGGCCCAGGGTCCAGCCCGTTGTCCGCTCGACTGGACGGCGGCACGCGCGGCCGGGGAGCCTGGTGCGGTGAGGACGGAGACGCGGCCGGACGCCGGCCGCCCGGAGGGCGACGAGACTCCCACCGGCTGGCGGTGGACGCCGACCCGGATCGTGCTGGCCGGGATCGTGGTCGCCCTGGTGTCGATGTGGCTGTACGTGCTGTACCTGGCGTTCGGGCCCGGCCGCCAGCCCCCGATCGACCGGCTCGACGACCCGGCCTTCGCCACCGCAGCTGAGGCCCGCTGCGCCGAGGCCGTGGGCGCTGTGGACCAGCTGCCGCTGGCGAACGAGACGCCCACAGCCTCCGAGCGGGCCGACGTGCTCGACCGGGCCGACGCCGAGTTCGCCGCCATGCTGGACGACCTCGAGGGCATGGCGACCCTCGCCCCCGCCGGGGACCAGCGGCGCCGGGCCACCGAATGGCTGGGGGACTGGCGGACCTACCTCGGCGACCGCGAGGCCTACGCCGACGCGCTGCGGTCCGACCCCGGGGCCCGGTTGCTGGTGTCGGAGAAGCCGGGCGAGGGCCGCCAGATCACCGGCTGGATCGACGAGTTCGCGCTGGCCAACCGCATGGACTCCTGCGTCACCCCCACCGACGCCTGAGCGCGATCAGATGACCTCGTCCAACGATGCGCGGGCGGCGCGGGCCAGGCGGAGCAGGCCGTCGTCGACGCCGTAGCCCGGCAGCTCGTCGTAGGTCGCCCAGCGGAGGTCGAGCGCCTCGTGGTTGCGGGCCGGCGCGGCGCCCGGCGGGGCCAGGGCGAGGTAGCGGACGTCGAGGTGGAGGTGGGGCCCATGGGGCGGCGCCACGTGGTGGATGTCGAGGTCGACGGCCGGGGTGACGAGGGACAGGCCCGCGATGCCGGTCTCCTCGGTGGCCTCCTTCCAGGCCACCGTGGGCAGGTCGCCGTCGCCGTCGGCGTGGCCGCCCGGCTGGAACCAGCGGCCGAGCTTGGCGTGCAGCATCAGCAGGAAGCGGCGGCTCTCCGGGTCCACCACCATGGCCGAGCCCGTCAGGTGGCCGTCCGCGCAGGTGCGGTCCAGCGCGCCGGGATGGGCGGCGAGGAACGCCAGCATGCCCGCCCGGTGGGCCTCGTGGGACGCGTCGCCCGGGCGGGCTGCCTGGATGTGGTCCCGGGCCGCGGCCAGGTCCGCCGGGCCCGGCGCCGAGCGGGGCGGGGGGCCGGGGGGGTGGGCGACGAGGGGCATCCGGCGGACGCTACGCGCGGCCCGCCGGGCGGGCCCGCACCGAGACGTGGGGGTCGTCGGGGTCGTACCAGCGCCACGGGTGCTCGGCGCCGTTGGACAGGCCGATGCGGGTGGTCTGGATCGGATCGGTGGGTGGTGGGGTCCCGTCGTCGACGATCGTCACGCCCCGGTCGCCCGTGGTCAGGTCGGCGCCGTCGAACGCGCCGTCCAGCCCGAGGGCCTGGCACAGCTTGGCCGGGCCACTGCACAGGTCCCGCTCGCGGCGGGCGGCGGGACGGGCGGCGAACATCGCCTCCAGGCCCTCCAGCGGGGCCAGCGCCCGCAGGAGGACCGCCACCCCGTCGCCCTCGGCGCCGCAGACGGCGTTGGCGCACCAGTGCATGCCGTACGTGAAGTAGACGTACAGGCCGCCGGGCGGCCCGAACATCGTGCGGTTGCGGGGCGTCTCGCCGCGGTAGGCGTGGCTCCCGGGGTCCTCTCCGCCGCAGTAGGCCTCGACCTCCACGATGCGCCCCGAGCGGACCGGAACGGCGCCGTCGCCCGCCGCCACGAGGACCTTGCCCAGCAGCTCGGGAGCCACATCCCGCGGGTCGCGGGCGTAGAAGTCCCGGTCCAGCGGGACGGTCACGGTTCCGCTACCCGAGGCGCTCGAGGTCGGCGTCGATCAGGCGGGCGAACCGCTGGACCTGGGCCGCCACGGGTTCCGGTCCCGCCCCGCCCGGGGTCGTGCGGCGCGTGACAGGCCGGCCCGGCTCGAGCAGCGCTGCGCCCTCGGCGCCGAGGTCGGGGTGGGCCTCGACGAGCTCGGCCAGCGGCACGTGGCGCTCCAGGCTGTCCCGCACCAGCGCGCCCACGAGCGCGTGGGCGTCCCGGAACGGCACGCCCCGCTCGACCAGCAGCTCGGCCAGGTCGACCGCGGCGGCGTACGGCGAATCGGCGGCCGCCTGCATGCGGTCGAGCGCGAACGACAGCGTGGCGTAGAGCCCGGTCAGCGCGGTGAGCGCCAGCGCCACCTGGTCGACGGCGTCGAACAGCGGCTCCTTGTCCTCCTGGAGGTCCCGGTTGTAGCTCAGCGGCAGCCCCTTGAGCGTGGCCAGCAGCCCGGTCAGGTCGCCGATGACCCGGCCGGCCTTGCCCCGGGCCAGCTCGGCGACGTCGGGGTTCTTCTTCTGGGGGAGCATCGACGAGCCGGTGGCATAGGCGTCGTCCAGGCGGACGAAGCCGAACTCGTCGCTCGACCAGAGGATGACCTCCTCACCCATCCGCGACAGGTGGATGGCCAGCAGGCTGAGGGCGAACAGGGCCTCGGCGACGAAGTCCCGGTCGCTGACCGCGTCGAGGCTGTTCTCGAAGCGGGAGGCGAAGCCCAGCTCCTCGGCGGTCCCGTCGGGGTCCAGGGGCAGCGACGACCCGGCCAGCGCCCCCGCACCCAGGGGGGACACGTCGAGGCGGCGCCGGCAGTCGATCAGCCGGTCGACGTCCCGGGACAGCGCCCAGCCGTGGGCCAGCAGGTGGTGGGCCAGCAGCACCGGCTGGGCCCGCTGCAGGTGGGTGTAGCCGGGCAGGTAGGCGGGGCCGGCGTCCCGGGCCCGCTCGAGCAGCACGCGCTGGAGCCCGATCACCCGGCGGGCCACCTCGTCCAGCTCGCGCTTGGTCCACAGCCGCATGTCGGTGGCGACCTGGTCGTTGCGGCTGCGGCCGGTGTGGAGCTTGGCCCCGGCGGCGCCGGCGAGGGCGGTGACGCGGCGCTCGATGGCGGTGTGGATGTCCTCGTCGCCCCGCTCGAACGCGAACCCGCCCGACGCCAGCTCGCTCTCGACCTGGTCGAGGGCGGCCAGCACGATGCCGGCCTCCTCGTCGCTGAGCAGGCCGGCCCGGGCCAGGCCCCGCACGTGGGCCCGGCTGCCCGCCAGGTCGTCGACCGCCAGCCGGAGGTCGTAGTCGAGGCTCACCGTGAAGGCGAGCAGCTCGTCCGCCGGCCCGCCGGCGAACCGGCCGTGCCACAACGTGGTCACCAGCGCTCCTCGGTCGCTCGCCTGCGGTGCTCGCTCACTGTGCCCCGGGCCCCTGGATGCCCGACCACGTCTGGATCCCGAGGCCCCACAGCCGGACGAAGCCCTCGCTGTCCTGGTGGCGGAAGTTGTCGGCCGCGTCGTAGGTGGCGAGCGAGTAGTCGTACAGGCTGTGCGGGCTGCGCCGGCCCGACACCGTGCACGAGCCGGGAGCCAGCCGCAGCCGCACCTCGCCCGTCACGTAGCGCTGGCTCTCGTCGACGAACGCGTCGAGCGCCTGCTTGAGCGGGCTGAACCACAGGCCGTCGTAGATCAGCTCGGCGTAGCGGGGCTCCAGCCGCGACTTCTCCCGCTGCAGGTCGCGCTCCAGGCAGATCGACTCCAGGTCGGCGTGCGCCAGCATCAGGGCCAGGCTGGCCGGGCACTCGTAGGTCTCCCGGCTCTTGATGCCGACCCGCCGGTTCTCGACGATGTCGATCCGGCCCCAGCCGTACGAGCCCACGATCTCGTTGAGCCGGGCCACCATGTCCGGCATCGGCATCTCGAGGTCGTCGACCGCCACCGGCACGCCCTCGTGGAACGCCACCACGACGTCCCGTGGCTCGGTCTCGGTCTGCTTGGTGAGCAGCCACACGCCCGGGGGCGGGACGGCCCACGGGTCCTCCATCTCGCCGCACTCGATGGCCCGGCCCCACAGGTTGTCGTCGATGGAGTAGACCTTCTCCTTCGTCGCCGTGATCGGGATCTCGTGGTCGTAGGCGTAGAGGATGCACTCCTCCCGGTTCATGCCCCACGATCGCACCGGCGCCAGCACGTCGAGGTCCGGAGCCAGTGCCCGGGTCGACACCTCGAAGCGGACCTGGTCGTTGCCCTTGCCCGTGCAGCCGTGGGCGACGGCGTCGGCCGCGTGTTCGCGGGCCGCGGCCACCAGGTGCTTGACGATCACCGGCCGGGACAGCGCCGAGACCAGCGGGTAGCGGCCCTCGTAGAGGGCGTTGGCCTTGAGCACCGGGACGCAGTAGTCGCGGGCGAACTCCTCGCGGGCGTCGACCACGATGGCCTCGACCGCGCCCGCTCCCAGGGCGCGCTGGCGGACCACGTCCCAGTCGTCGCTCGACTGCCCGACGTCGACGGCCAGGGCGATCACCTCGGCGCCCATGTTGTCGATCATCCAGCGCACGGCCACCGATGTGTCGAGGCCCCCGCTGTAGGCCAGGACCACTCGCTTCGCCATGGTTGCTTCCTTCGTGTCGTTGTGGGGATGGGTGGGAGTGGGCTGCGTTCAGAGGCCGGCCAGTTCGCTGAACCGGCCGGCTATGTCGGCGCCGCTCGTGTCCTCCGTGACGACGACCATGATCGTGTCGTCGCCGGCCACGGTGCCGAGGACCCCGGGCAGGCCGGTGCGGTCGAGGGCGGACGCCACCACGTGGGCCGACCCCGGTGGCGTGCGCAGGACGACGAGGTTGGCGGAGTGGGCCACCTCGACCACCCACTCGCTGAACACGCGACGCAGGTGATCCTCGGGGACGCGCTGCTCGGAGGGCAGCTCGGGGATGGCGTAGACGGTCTCGCCCCCACCGACCCGGACCTTGATGGCGCCCAGGTCCTCCAGGTCGCGGGACACGGTGGCCTGGGTGGAGACGACGCCCTCGGCCGCCAGCAGCTCGACCAGCTGGCCCTGGCTGGACACCTCGTGCTCCGCCAGCAGGCGGGCCACCCGGTGCTGGCGCTGCGGCTTGGCCAGCGTCCGCGGCGTCACGGCCTCCACGCCGTCCGGGCCGGTCACGGCGACGACTCCTCGATCAGCCACGCCAGCAGGCCGCGGAAGGCGTGCAGCCGGTTGTGGGCCTGGGCGATGACCCGGCTGTGGTGGCCGTCGACGACCGACGCGGCCACCTCCTCGCCCCGGTGGGCCGGCAGGCAGTGCATGAACACGGCGTCGGGCGCGGCGGCGGCCATGACCCGGTCGTCGACCTGGAAGCCCTCGAACGCCCGGCCCCGCGCCTCGGCCTCGGCCTCCTGGCCCATCGACGCCCACACGTCGGTGTGCACCGCGGCAGCGCCGGCGACGGCCTCGTGCGGACGGGCCGTGACGACCGGCTCGGCGCCGAGCGCCCGCAGGCGGTCGACATCGGCGTCCGACGGCCCGTAGCCGGGCGGGCAGGCCAGCCGGACCTTCATGCCCAGCATGGTCGCCCCGATCGCCAGGGACCGGGCCACGTTGTTGAAGTCGCCCACCCACGCCACCGTGGCGCCGCCCAGGTCACCCAGCTCCTGGTGCATGGTGAGCAGGTCGGCCAGCGCCTGGCACGGGTGCCCCCGGTCGGACAGCAGGTTGACCACGGGGATGGTGGCGGCCGCCGCCAGCTCCTCCAGCAGGGCGTGGTCGTAGACCCGTCCGCCGAGGGCGGCGTGGTAGCCGGACAGGACCCGGGCGATGTCGCCCACCGGCTCCCGCTCGCCGCTGCCCACCTCGTCCCGGCGGAACGTCACCGGGTGGCCGCCCAGCTGGACCACGGCGGCCTCGCACGAGTGCCGGGTGCGCAGCGACGGCTTCTCGAAGTAGAGGCCCACGGTGCGGCCGGCCAGGGGCCGGCCGTCGCCGTGCGGCTCGGCCGACCTGGCCAGGACCGCGTCCAGCTCGGTCGGGCTCAGGTCGTCGACCTCCAGGAGGTGGCGCAGGGTCACGCCGCCAGCACCCCCGCGATCAGGGCCACGGCCTCGTCGATCTGGTCGTCGTCGATCAGCAGCGACGGGGCCAGCCGCAGGGCGGTCGGGGTGACGGCGTTGGTCACCAGGCCCGACTCCAGCAGCGCGGCGTTCGCGGCCCGCGCGTCGAGCCCGTCCAGCTCCACCGCGAGCAGGAGCCCCTGTCCTCGCACGCCGGCCACCCCGGCGACGGCGGTCAGCGCATCGGTGAGCCGGGCTCCGGCCCGGGCGGCCCGGCCCGGCGCGTCCTCGGCCTCCATCGTGGCCAGCACGGCCCGGGCGGCGGCGGTGGCCAGCGGCTGGCCGCCGTAGGTGGTGGCGTGGTCGCCGGGCTCGAAGACGCCGGCGACGTCCGCCCGGGCCCAGCAGGCGCCGATCGGTACGCCGTTGCCCAGCGCCTTGGCCATCGTCACCACGTCGGGCTGCACGCCCAGGTGGTGGAAGCCGAACCACCGGCCGGTGCGGCCGAGGCCGGTCTGGACCTCGTCGACCATGAACAGTGCGCCCCGCTCGTCGCACAACCGCCGGACCCCGGCGAAGTACTCGGCCGTCGCCGGGTTCACCCCGCCCTCGCCCTGCACGGGCTCCAGCAGCACGGCCGTCACCGTCGGGTCGAGCGCGGACGCGAGGGCGTCGAGGTCCTGCCATTCGACGTGGCGGAACCCCTCGGGCAGCGGCTGGAACGGCTCGTGCTTGGCCGGCTGGCCGGTGGCGTGCAGCGTGGCCAGGGTCCGGCCGTGGAAGCTGCCGTAGGCCGAGACCACCACGTGGCGGCCCCGGCCCCCGAACCGCCGGGCCAGCTTGATGGCGCACTCGTTGGCCTCGGCCCCGGAGTTGCAGAAGAACACCTGGCCGCCGGCCGGCTCGCCGTCGCCGATCAGCCGGTCGAGCGTGCGGGCGACCTCGGGGCCGGGCACGGTGCCGAACAGGTTGGACACGTGCACCAGCGTGCGGGCCTGGGTCGCCAGCGCCTCGGCCACCGCGGGGTGGGCGTGGCCGAGCGAGGTCACCGCCAGCCCCGACAGCATGTCGAGGTAGCGTCGGCCCTCGTCGTCCCACAGGTAGCAGCCCTCGCCCCGCACGAACGTGACCGGCGGGGGCGGGTACGTCGCCATCAGCGGGCTCGGGGTCGTCGCCGGCGTCGCCGGAGCGGTCATGGCGCGTCTCCTGCCGTGATCATGGTGCCGATGCCGGCGTCGCTGAACAGCTCCAGCAGCAGCACGTGGGGGATGCGGCCGTCGAGCAGGTGGGCCGAGCCCACGCCGTGCTGGACCGCGTGGAGGGCGGCTGCCACCTTGGGAATCATGCCGCCGGACAGCCGGCCGTCCTCGATCATGGCGCTGAGCTCGGCGGCCGTGGTCCGGCTGATCAGCGAGCCGGGGACGTCCACGTCGGCCAGGAGCCCGACCACGTCGGTGAGGAAGACCGCCTTCTCGGCGTTCAGCGCCTCGGCCAGCGCGCCGGCCACGGTGTCGGCGTTGATGTTGTACGGCTGGCCGGCGGCGTCGGAGCCGATCGTCGACACCACCGGGATCAGGTCCTCGGCCAGCAGCCGGTGCAGGATCGTCGGGTTGATCGCCGCGACGTCGCCCACATAGCCCAGCTCGGGGTTGCGGGCCACCGACAGGATCAGGCCGGCATCCTCGCCCGAGAGCCCCACGGCCAGCGGCCCGTGGACGTTGATGGCGGCCACGATGTCGCGGTTGACCTTGCCGACCAGGACCATGCGGGCGATGTCGACGGTCTCGGCGTCGGTGACCCGCAGGCCGTCGCGGAACTCGGGCTCCTTGCCGAGCCGGGCCATCAGCGCGCTGATCTGGGGCCCGCCGCCGTGGACGACGACCGGCCGCAGGCCCACGGCCCGGAGCAGCACGACGTCGTCGGCCACGCCCCGGGCCAGCGCCGGGTCGACCATGGCGTTGCCGCCGTACTTCACCACCACCACCGCACCCCGGAAGCGCTGGATGTAGGGCAGCGCCTCCAGCAGCACGTCCGCCCGGTGGGCGGCATCGGCCCGGGACTCGGCCGGTGCGGCGGTCACGGTGTCGTCGGTGACCTCGCCGGTCACGACGTCCCCTTGTTCTCGTCGATGTAGCCGTAGGTCAGGTCGTTGGTGAGGACCCGGGCCCGCCCGTCGGCCACGCCGAGGTCGCAGTGGAGCTCGAGGCGCTCCCCCGACAGGTGGGCGGCCACCGCCGCCGGGTCGTGGTCGGCGGCCACGCACCCCCGGCTGACGACCGTGCCGCCGTACGCGATGCTGAGCGCCCCCGGGTCGAGCTTGACCCCGGCGGTGCCGAGGTCGCTGGCCACCCGCCCCCAGTACGGGTCCTCGCCGAACCACGAGCACTTGACCAGTTGGCTCTCGGCCACCTTGCGGGCGGCCTGGCGGGCCTCGGCGTCGGACGCGGCGCCGGTCACCCGGACCGTCACGACCTTGGTGTGGCCCTCGGCGTCACCCACCATCTGGGTGGCGAGGTCGAGGCACACCTCGGCGACGGCGGCGGCGAAGGCCGCCGGGTCCGGCGCGCCGGCCCGGCCGTTGGCCAGCAGCAACACGGTGTCGTTGGTCGACGTGCAGCCGTCGACGGTCATGGCGTTGAAGCTGTCGGCCACGCCGGCCCGCAGCACGTCCGTGAGCACGGCGGGCTCGACCGCGGCGTCGGTCGTGACGACCGCCAGCATCGTGGCCATGTCGGGAGCCAGCATCGCGGCGCCCTTGGCCATACCCCCGACGACGAACCCGTCGCCCCGGGCCACCGCCTCCTTGCGGCGGGTGTCGGTCGTCATGATCGCGACGGCGGCGGCGGCGCCCCCGCCGGACCCGGCCTGGCGGGCGGCGGCCGCGGCCGGGATCCCCGACCGCAGCGCGTCCATCGGCAGCGGGTAGCCGATCAGCCCGGTCGAGCACACGAGCACGTGCTCGGTCCCGCAGCCCAGCTCGGCGGCGGCCAGGGCACACATCTCGGTGGCGTCGGCCTCGCCCTGCTCGCCGGTGGCGGCGTTGGCGTTGCCGCTCGACAGGACGACGGCCGCGGCCCGCCCGCCGGTGGCCGCCAGGTGCCGGCGGCTGACCACCACCGGCGCGGCGACCACGAGGTTCTGGGTGAACACCCCGGCGGCGGCGACCGGCGTCCCGTCGTCGGTGGCCACGAGCGCCAGGTCGGCGTCGCCCGAGGCCTTGATCCCGCACGCCACCCCGCCGGCCACGAAGCCCAGGGGTGCGACCACACTCACGGGTACACCGCCACGGTCGGCAGGCCGGCGGTCTCGGGCAGGCCGAGGACGAGGTTGGCGGACTGCACGGCCTGGCCGGACGCCCCCTTGACCAGGTTGTCCAGGGCCGCGATCGCCACCACCCAGCCGGTGCGCGCGTCGGCCCGGGCCGTGACATGCACGGTGTTGGCGCCGAGCGTGGCCTTGGTCGCGGGCGGGTCGTCGGTCACGACCACGAACGGCTCGCCGTCCCACGACTCCCGCAGCACGTCGAGCACGGCGGCGGTGGTCAGGCCGGACGCCGCCGGGCGGGCGTAGCAGGTGGCCAGGATGCCCCTGTTCATCGGCGCCAGGTGGGGGGTGAACAGCACCTGGACCTCGGCCCCGGCCACCCGGGACAGGCCCTGCTCGATCTCGGGGATGTGGCGGTGGTCGAGCAGGCTGTAGGCGGTGAGGTTCTCGTCGACCGCGCAGAACGCCGTGGTCGGCTTCAGGCCCCGGCCGGCGCCGGTCACGCCGCTGGCGGCGTCGACCACGATGCCCTGCGGCTCGACCAGGCCGGCCCGCAGCAGCGGGGCCAGGGCCAGGATCGACGTCGTCGGGTAGCAGCCGGGGGCCGCGATGCGCGTGGCGCCGGCGATCTGGTCCCGGAACAGCTCGGGCAGGCCGTAGACGAAGCTGTCGAGCAGCTCGGGGTGGGCGTGGTCCTCGCCGTACCACTGTGGGTAGAGCCCGGCGTCGGCCAGGCGGAAGTCGGCCGCGAGGTCCACGACGGCGCCGACCCGGTCGACCAGCTCGGGGACGACCTCCTGCGAGGCGCCGTGGGGCAGGCCCAGGAACACCAGGTCGAGGCCGTCACACGACGCCGGGTCGTACTTGTGGAAGGCCATGCCGCCGTAGGCGGCGGCGAGGCTCGGGTACAGATCGGCCACCCGCGTCCCGGCCTGGGTGTCACCGGTGGCGTAGCGGACGTCGAGGTCCGGGTGGCCGGCGCACAGGCGCAGCAGCTCGGCCCCGGTGAAGCCCGACGCCCCGACGATCCCGACCGAAGTCACCGGAAGAGCATACGCACCCTTGCATACTCATGCAAAGATTCGAGGATTTGGCGGCGTATACGGCGAGATCTCGGCGCATACGCCGCCAAATCGTGTGAGTCACCCCCGAAGGGTCGCCGGGTGGCGCGCCTCCACCGCCTCGATGCAGCGGTCGCGCACCTCGGCCACCTCCTCGTCGGTGAGCGTGTGGTCCGGGGCGTCGAGGCGCAGCGTGTAGGCCAGGCTGCGCCGGCCCTCGGCGATGCCCGCCCCCCGGTAGACGTCGAACAGCCGCAGCGCGGCCAGGCGCTCCCCCGCCGCCGAGGCCAGGGTCGCCTCGACGTCGCCCGCGGGCACCGCGTCGTCGACCTCGAACGCCAGGTCCACGTCGCTCGACGGGTACACGCTCACCGGCCGGTACAGGTGCGGGTCGCGGGCCATGCCGGCTGCCGTCGTCAGGTCGACCTCCAGCCAGGCCACCCGCTCGCCGATGTCGTGGGCGGCCAGCACCTCGGGGTCGACCTCGCCGACCGCGCCCACCGGCTCGCCCGACGGGCCCACGAGCCGGGCCGACCGCGTGGGGTGCAGGCCGGGGACGACGTCGTTGCGGACGGAGACGCCCTGGAGGCCGAGCGTGTCGGCCACCGCGCGCCACTCGTGGACGGCCTCGGCCGCGTCCCGGCCGCCCATCGCCACGCCCAACACCTCGCGCTCGTCGGGCAGCGGGGCGTCCTCGGCCACCGGCGGGCGGAACACGTGGCCGATCTCCCACAGCCCGACGCCCGTGTTGCGGCGGGCGGCGTTGGTGGCCAGCGCCTTGACCAGCCCGGGGAGCAGCGATGTGCGCAGCACCGACTCCTCGGCCACCAGCGGGTTGGCGATCGTCAGGCCGTCGTCGGGCAGGCCGCTGCGGGCCAGGTCGCCCGGGGCCAGGAACGGCATCGGCAGCGCCTCGGCCAGCCCCCGGCCGACCAGCAGCGCCCGCAGCCGCCGGCGCTCCAGCTGGGCGTCGGTCAGGCGGCCGGCGTGGGCCGAGGGCGGCAGGTGGGTGCCGATGCGGCTGTAGCCGTACATCCGCGCCACCTCCTCGACCACGTCGATCTCGGTCGAGGAGTCGTAGCGCCAGGTCGGGATCGTCACCGAGGTGTCCGCACCCTCGACCGTGGTGGCGAAGCCGATGGGATCGAGCAGCTTCTTGACCTCGGGCGCGGTGATGGACGTCCCGAGCAGCCGGTTGATCCGGTCGGTGCGCACCCGGACCGGCGCCCGGTCGGGCAGCTCGCCCCGGACGTCGACCGCCCCCTCCTCCAGCCGGGCGCCCGAGGGCGCCACCAGCTCGGCGAAGCGCCGGTGGGCGAGGTCGATGACCTCGGGGTCGGTGCCCTTCTCGAACCGGGCCGAGGCCTCGGACCGCAGCCGCAGCCGGCGGGAGGACCTGGCGATGCCGATCGGCAGGAACCAGGCCATCTCCAGCAGCACGTCGGTGGTGCCGGCGTCGATCTCGGTCTCGGCGCCGCCCATGATCCCGGCGACGCCGACCGGCCGGTCCTCGCCGTCGCAGATCAGCAGGTCATCGGTCGTGAACGTGCGCTCGACCCCGTCGAGCGTCACCAGCGACTCGCCGGCCCGGGCCCGCCGCACCCGCAGGCCCCCGCCCCGGACCTTGGCCAGGTCGTAGGGGTGGTTGGGCTGGCCCAGCTCCAGCATCACGTAGTTGGACACGTCGACCAGCGAGTTGATCGGCCGCATGCCGAGCAGGGTCAGGCGCCGGGCGACGGTCGGGTCGGAGTCGCCCACCGTCACGCCGCGGAGGACCCGGGCGGTGAACCGGCCGCACAGGTCGGGGGCCTCGACCTCGATCCCCACGTCCGGGATGCGCTCGGCCGGCACCTCGGTCACCACCGGCTCGGGCACGGCGAAGGGCACACCCCGGCGGGCCGCCAGGTCGCGCGCCACCCCCGCCACCGACATGGCGTCGGGCCGGTTGGGGTTGATCTCCAGGTCGTACAGGACGTCCTGCTGGATGCCCATGGCCTCGGTGACGTCGGCGCCCACGGGCAGGTCCGGCGGCAGGACGAAGATGCCGGCGTGGTCGTCGCCGAGGCCCAGCTCGCGGGCCGAGCACAGCATCCCGTTGGACCACTCGCCCCGCATCTTCCGCCGGCCGATCTCGATCCCGCCCGGCATGACCGTGCCGACCGTGGCCAGCGGCACCAGGTCGCCGGCCTTCATGTTGAACGCCCCGCAGGCGATCTGGAGCGCCTCGCCGTCGCCGGCATCGACGTCCACCAGCTGGATGCGGTCGGCGCGGGGATGGGGCCGGGTGGCGAGCACCCGGGCCACGACCACGCCCTCGAGCCGCTGGCCCAGCAGGCCGACCTGCTCGACGGCCATGCCCAGGTCGCTCAGTTGCTCGGCGAGCGCGAAGGGGTCGCCCTCGATCGGCGCGAAGTCTCGGAGCCAGGACAGCAGGACCTTCATCGGTGCCCTCGGTGGGTGGAACCGGGCCCGGCCCTAGAACTGGGCCAGGAACCGGATGTCGTTGGTGAACAGGTCGCGCAGGTCGTCGACCCCGTGGCGGGCGATGGCCAGGCGGTCGATGCCGAACCCGAAGGCGTAGCCCTGCCACTCCTCGGGGTCGACCCCGCAGGCGCGCAGCACCTTGGGGTGGACCATGCCGCACCCGCCCAGCTCCATCCACGAGCCGTCGGGCCGCTGGATGTCGAACTCGGCGGACGGCTCTGTGAACGGGAAGTACGACGGGCGCAGGCGGGACGCGAAGTCGCCGCCGAAGTACGCCTTGGTGAAGGCGTCGATGGTGCCGGCCAGGTCCGCGAACGTGATGTCGCGGTCCACGGCCAGGCCCTCGATCTGGTGGAACACCGGCATGTGGGTGGCGTCGGCCGTGTCGGACCGGAACACCCGGCCGGGCATGACCGAGTAGTAGGGCGGCGGGCCGGCGGACATGACCCGCACCTGCACGGGTGAGGTGTGGGTGCGCAGCACCGTCGACCCCGGCTCGCCGTGATTCACGTAGAGCGTGTCGTACATGTCCCGGGCCGGGTGCCCGGGCGGAAAGTTGAGGGCGCCGAAGTTGTGCCAGTCGGTCTCGACCTCCGGGCCCTCGGCCACGGTGAAGCCGAGGCCGACGAACACGTCCTCCAGCTCCTCGATGGCCTGTGTCACCAGGTGGAGGTGGCCGGACGGCCGACCGGGCATGACCTCGGTGAGGTCGAGCCGCTCCTCGATGAGCTGGGTGGCCCGGCGGGCGGCGTCGAGCACGGCCCGCCGCTCGACCAGCGCGGTGGTCACCGCCTCGTTGGCGGCGTGGAGCACCTTGCCCACCGTGCGGCGGGCCTCACCGTCGAGCCCGCCGAGGCGCTTGCGGAGCTCGTTGAGCGCCGAGCGCTTGCCCAGCACGTCGATCTCGACCGCCCGCAGCTCCTCCGGCGTGGCGGCGGCGGCGATGCGCACCCGCGCCTCGTCCTCCAGCCGGCCGATCTCGGCGATGAGGTCGTCGCCGTGACCTGAAGAGACGTCGTTGTCCGTCATGTCGTCGTGAACCCTGCCGCTCGCGGCGTGGCGCCGTCCAGTCGATTCGCCCGCCGCTGGCGCAGCGCCTCGAAGCAGAGGACGGTGCCGGCCATCCCCACGTTCAGGGACTCGGTCCGCCCCGCCATGGGGATCGTGACGGACCGGTCCACCGCGGCGGCCACCGCCGCCGGCAGGCCGTGCGCCTCGTTGCCCAGCACCAGCGCCACCGGACCAGCCAGGTCGGCGGCTTCGTAGGGCGGGGCATCCCGGGCCAGGGTGGCCACGGTCCGGATGCCCCGCGCCGCCAGCGCAGCCAGGGCGTCGTCGCTGTCGGCGGCCCGGGTGACGGCCAGCCGGAACAGCGAGCCCGCGGAGGACCGCACGCACTTGGGGCCGAACGGGTCGACCGAGCCGTCGCAGAACAGCACGGCCCCGGCCCCCGCGGCCTCGGCCGAGCGCAGCAGCGTCCCGGCGTTGCCGGGATCGGACACGCCCACGAGCACCAGCGCCAGCGGGCCGGCGGCGGCCGCGGCCTGGGCCGGAGTGCGGTCGTCGATGCGGGCGATGGCCGCCACCCGCTGGGGCGTGACCGTGTCGACGAACCGGCCGAGCGCGCCGGCGCTGGCCCGGTAGACCGCAGCGCCGGCCAGGGCGGCCCGGTCGAACAGCTCGGGCGGGCAGTCGGGCTCGGCCACCACGTCGGTGACCTCGACGCCGGCGTCGAGCGCCTCGGCCAGGAGGGTGGGGCCGTCGATCACGTAGGCCCGCGCGCCGCTGCGCGCCTCGCGCCGGCGGGAGAGCCGCCGCAGGCGCTGCAGCGTGTGGTGGCGGGCGCCGATCGGTTCGGCCATCGATCGCCCTTGGGCGGCGCTGACCCGTCAGGCCTTGGCGGACGAGGCCTCGGAGCCGGCGGCCTCGAGGGCCTCGCGTGCGGTCGTGACCAGCGCGCCGAAGGCGGCCCCGTCGGTGACCGCCAGGTCGGCGAGCACCTTGCGGTCGATCTCGACGCCGGCGACCCGCAGGCCGGCGACGAAGACGCTGTAGCTCATGCCGTTCTGGCGGCAGGCGGCGTTGATCCGCTGGATCCAGAGCCGGCGGAAGTCGCCCTTGCGGGCACGGCGGTCGCGGTAGGCGTACTGCAGGCTGTGCATCACCTGCTCGTTGGCGGCGCGCCGCGAGCGGCTCTTGTTGCCGTAGTAGCCCTTGGCGCGCTCGAGTGTGACACGTCGCTTCTTCTTGGCGTGGACGGATCGCTTCACCCGGGCCATGGGGAGCTCCTTTCGTCGATCGGGGGTGGGGACGGGCGCGGGCGGGGCTCAGCGGCGGCCGAGCAACCGCTTCATGCGCGCCTCGTCGCCGGGGGCGAAGGTCTCGTCGCGCTTGAGTCGGCGGGTGCGCTTGGTCGGCTTCTTCTCGAGGATGTGCTTCATGTTGATCTGGCGGCGGCGGAGCTTGCCGCTGCCGGTGATCTTGACGCGCTTTGCGGCGCCGCTGTGGGTCTTCATCTTGGGCATGGCTGGTCCTTGCTCTGGCGGCGACGCGGCCCCCGGTCGGGGGTCAGCCGTCGCTCGACTGCGTCTGCGGCTCGGCTGCCGGACCCGGTTCGGCGGCGGGCTCCGCCGGCGCTTCGGCCGGGCCGCCCTCACCAGGGGACTCGCTGTCGGCCTGGCGCCGGGACCGCTCGAACGCGGCCTGCGCCTTGCGATCGGGGCCCAGCACCATGGTCATGTTGCGACCGTCCTGGCGGGGGAAGATCTCGACCTTCCCCAGGTGCTCGACCGCGCTCACCACGTCGTCCAGGATTCGCCGCCCCAACTCGGGGTGGTGCATCTCCCGGCCTCGGAACGTGAGCGTCACCTTGACCTTGTGCCCGTCCTGGAGGAAGCGCTCGACCTTGCGGGTCTTCGTGTCGAAGTCGCCCCTGGAGATCTTGGGGCGGTACTTCATCTCCTTGATGGAGACGTTGCTGGCCTTGCGCCTGGACTCCTTCGCCTTCTGCGCCGCCTCGTACTTGTACTTGCCGTAGTCCATGATGCGGCACACGGGCGGGTTCGCCTGAGCCGCCACCTCGACCAGGTCGAGGTCGTTCTCGCGGGCGATGGCAAGGGCTTCGGGCAGGGGCTTGATGCCGATCTGCTGACCGTCCGGACCGACGAGTCGCACCTCGCGGGCGCGGATGCGGTCGTTGATCCGGGGTTCGTTGTTCGCCGGCGTAGCTATCGCCGATCACTCCTCATCGATGCGCAGACACCTCCGTCGCATGTTTCCTGGGATCCACCGACCCGGTGCCCTGCGCCAAAACGACGAACGGACGCCGGAGGAAGCCGACGTCCGCGACGGGCAGGGCCCGATACGATCGATCGACCCGGACGCACGCCCCCGAGGGAGGTGGCCGGGTGGGGGCGACATGCTCACGGCGTGAACCGGCCCCGCTTCCGATGGAATTGTCCGACGTAGGGTACCAGGGGTCGGGGACGAGTCCACAACCCCGGGGATCTAAGGTTCTACGCCGATGAGTCTCTGGACACCAGGGGGCGAGCACCCCGTCGATCGGCCCCAGCCGAGCGAGCCGGCCGGACCGCCGCCCAGCGCCGCGGGCGGGCCCCCGCCCGGCCTCGACGACCTGTCCCCCGAGGAGCGGGCCGCGGCCGAGGAGTACGCCCGGGAGCTCGACCAGATGCGCCGCCAGCTGCTGGAGCTGCCGGCCGGCGTGGTGGTCGGGCAGCACGCCCTCCAGTTCTTCGACGTCGCGGGGCTCTACCTGTCCCAGTCCCCGCCCCGGGTCGAGGACGCCCGGGTCGCCATCGACGCCCTGGCCGCGGTGATCGAACGGCTCGGGCCCCGGCTGGGTGAGGCCGAGGCACCGCTGCGGAGCGCGCTCAACCAGGCCCAGCTGGCCTACGTCGAGGCCGCCCGGCGGGCCGGCGAACCGGCGCCCGCACCCGACGCCGGCGACAGCAGCGACGACGACGGCTGAGCGTCCCGCCGTGCCCGCCTGGCCCCGCCCCGGACGCCGCGCCGCCGTGGCCTGGATCGTCGTGGGCGTCACCGTCGCAGCCGTGGCGGGCTTCGCCGTGGCGCGCAGCCGGTCCTCGGCCACCTCGACGGGGGACGACCTCGACATCGCGGTCGTCGGCGACTCGTTCATGGAGCAGTCCGCCACCCAGTTCGTCGGCCTCGCCGGCGACCAGGGGCGGTCGGCCGAGGTGGACGCCTTCGGCGGCCTCGCCGCCTGCGACCGGCAGGAGGCGCTGGAGCGCTTCGCCCGCTCCGAGCCCGACGTGCTCATCATGTCCTTCGCCGGCAACGACCTCACCCCGTGCATGCTGCGCACCGAGGTGCCGTCGTCCGCGACCGAGACGGCGGCGGAGTACAGGGAGGACCTCGACCGGCTGGTCGGCGACTTCATGGCCACCTCACCCGAGACGCGCGTCTACCTGGTGCCCCCGCCCCCGGTGCAGCCCCCGCAGTACGAGGCCAACGCCGCCGCCATGCGGGACATGTACCGGGGCTTCGCGGCGGACCACCCCGGCATCGCGGTGATCGACGTCACGCCCGCGCTCAGCCCCGACGGCGCGTTCCACGAGCGCCTTCCCTGCGAGCCGTGGGAGGAGCAGACCTGCGAGCCCGACGGGACGGTCAAGCTCCGGGAGGACGACGGCGTCCACCTCACGCCGGCCGGTGGGGAGCGCTACGCGCGGGTGCTGGCCGACGCCGTCGGCGCGAACTGAGGCTCAGCGGGGGCGACGTGGTCGGCCTCCCACCGGCCGAGGCGGCCGGCGACCACCGAGAAGCGCACGGGCCGGCCCACCGGTATCGTCCGGGTGCCGTCGGCGATGGCCGTGCAGTGGAACGGCACCTCCTCGCCGCCGTCGGCGAGGATCGTGCCCAGGCCCCGGTGCTCGTCGAACGCGGCCACCACGCCCGTGGCCTCGGCGAAGGGTCGCACGGCCTCAGTGCACGATCTTGGACAGCGGCAGCTCGAGGATGTCGGAGGCGCCGGCCTCGCGGAGCGCGGGGATCAGCGTGTTGATCTCCGACTTGGCCACCACCGTCTCGACCGCATACCCGCCCTGGCCGAACAGCTCGGAGACGGTCGGGGCCTTCATGGACGGCACCAGCGCGATCACCCGGTCGAGGTCGTCGCGCCCGACGTTGAGCTTGACCAGCACCTTGCCTCGGGCCTCGAGCGCGCCGTCGAGAAGGGTCTTGACCTGATCCATCGCGCGGCGCTTGGCGTCGTCGGCGTAGGACGCCGGGTTGGCGATGAGCTCGGTGTAGCTCTGGAGGATCTCGTCCACGACCTTGAGCCCGGCAGCTCGGAGCGCCCGACCGGTCTCGGTGATCTCGACGATGCAGTCGACGATGTCGGGCACCTTGGCCTCGGTGGCCCCGTAGCTCAGCCGGATGTCGGCCGCGATGCCCTTCTTCTCGAACCAGCGCCGGGTCGACTCGGGGTACTCGGTCGAGACCTTCACGCCCTGGGGCAGGTCCTCGACCCGGGACACGGGGCTGTCCGCCGGTACGGCCACCACCATCCGGATGGGGCGGGCCGTGTTCTTGGAGTAGTGCATCTGGCCGAGCGACACGACCTCGGCCCCCGTCTCCTCCACCCAGTCGCGCCCGGTGATGCCGAGGTCGAACAGTCCGTCCGCCACGTACCGGGGGATCTCCTGCGGACGCAGGATGCGGACCTCGTCGATGCGGGGGTCGTCGATCGCGGCCTTGTACTCGACGGCCGACGACCGGTTGACGGCCAGGTCGGCCGCCTCGAACAGGTCCAGGGTCGCCCGTTCGAGCGAGCCCTTGGGGATCACGAGCTTGAGCACGCGTCGAGGGTAGGCGGCGGCGTGCCGATCACGGCAACGCGATAGCGGCTTTACCGGCGAGGACTCAGACCGGCGGCGTGTAGCGGCGGGCGATGCGGGCCATCTCGACCGCCACGGTCGCGGCCTCCTCGCCCACGTTGTGCCCGCCCGGCCCCTCGGACCGGGCCAGTGCCTGACGCTCGTCCTCGGTGGTCAGCACGCCGAAGGCGATCGGGACGCCCGTGGAGAGCTGCACGTCCTGGACGCCCCGGGCGCACTCCCCCGCCACGATGTCGTAGTGGGTGGTCTCGCCCCGGATCACGGCGCCGATGCAGATCACCGCGTCGACCCGGCCCGAGGTGGCCAGCGCCCGGGCGCCGAACGGGATCTCGAACGACCCCGGCACCGACACCTCGACGATGTCGTCGGCCACCACGCCGAGCGCCTTGAGCCCCCGCTCGACGCCCTCGGCCAGCCGCTCGACCACACGGGCGTTCCACCGGGCCCGCACGACCCCGACCCGCAGGCCGGAGCCGTCGAGCCCCTCAGGCACCGAGGCTCGGTCGTTCCCCTCAGCCACCGCGCACCGCCACGTGCGGGGTGAGGCGGTGCACCTCACAGGACATCGTCGAGTCCCTCCAGCAGGTGGCCCATGCGCTCCCGCTTGGTGCGCAGGTAGGCGATGTTCTCGGGGTTGGGGGCGATCTGGAGCGGGACCCGCTCGGTGATCGTGATGCCGAAGCCGGCCAGGCCGCCCTTCTTGGCGGGGTTGTTGGTGAGCATCCGCATCGTGGTGATGCCGAGGTCGACGAGGATCTGGGCGCCGATGCCGTACTCGCGGCTGTCGACCGGCAGGCCCAGCTTGAGGTTGGCGTCGACCGTGTCGTGGCCCTGCTCCTGGAGCCGGTAGGCCTGGAGCTTGTGGCCGATGCCGATGCCGCGGCCCTCGTGGCCCCGGTAGTAGAGGACGACGCCCAGGCCCTCCTCGGCCACCTGTCGCATGGCCGCCTGGAGCTGGGGGCCGCAGTCGCAGCGCAGGGAGCCGAACACGTCGCCGGTCAGGCACTCGCTGTGCACCCGGACCAGCACGTTGTCCTGGCCCTGGACCGCGCCCTTCACGAACGCCAGGTGCTCGGTGCCGTCCAGCGTCGACTCGTAGGCGTAGCAGGTGAAGTCGCCCCACTGGGTCGGGATGCGCGCCTCTCCGACCCGCCGGACCAGCTTCTCGGTCTGGCGCCGATAGCGGACGAGGTCGGCGATCGAGATGAGCAGCAGCCCGTGCTCCTCGGCGAAGAGCTCCAGCTCCGGGCGGCGCGCCATGTCGTCCTTGGTCTCGTTGACCAGCTCGCACAGCACGCCGGCCGGGTAGAGGCCGGCCATGCGGGCGAGGTCCATGGCGGCCTCGGTGTGGCCGGCCCGCTTGAGCACGCCGCCGTCGCGGGCCTCCAGCGGGAAGATGTGGCCGGGCCGCAGCAGGTCGTTGGCGCGGGTCGCGGGGTCGACGAGCGCCTGGATGGTGGCGGCCCGGTCGTGCGCGGAGATGCCGGTGGTGGTGCCGTGCCGGTAGTCGACGCTCACCGTGAAGGCGGTGCGCATGCTCTCGGTGTTGTTGGCCACCATCAGCGGGAGGTCGAGCTCGCGGGCCCGCTCGCGGGACACGGGGGCGCAGATCACGCCCGACGTGTGGTGGAGGAAGAAGGCGATGGCCTCGGGCGTGGCGAACTCGGCCGCCATGATGAGGTCGCCCTCGTTCTCCCGGTCCTCGTCGTCGATGACGATGACGATCTCGCCCCGCCCGATGGCGGCGATGGCGTCGTCGATCTTGGCGAGCGGCATCAGCTCTCCTCCCGGGACGGGCCGGCCGGTTGGTCATGCTTCCATGTCAGCAGCCGCTCGACGTACTTCACGGTGACGTCGACCTCGAGGTTGACCAGGTCGCCCCTGCCCTTGCCGCCGAGGGTGGTGACCGCCGAGGTGTGGGGGATCACCGCCACGGTGAACCCGTCGTCGAGCACGTCCACCACCGTGAGGCTGACGCCGTCCACGGTGATCGAGCCCTTCTCCACCACGTAGCGGAGCAGCTCGCCGGGCATTGCGACCCGCAGATCGGGGGCGGGGTCGACGATCTCGCCCACCCCGTCGACGTGGCCCTGCACGATGTGGCCGCCCAGGCGGTCCTGCGCCCGCACCGGGCGCTCGAGGTTGACCGGGTCGCCGGCGCCGCGCTCGCCGAGCGTGGTGCGCTTGCGGGTCTCCTCCGACACGTCGGCCTCCCACCAGCCGTCGCCTCGGGCGACCACGGTGAGGCAGCAGCCGTCGACGGCGATGGAGTCGCCGATGCCGGCGTCTTCCAGCACGCGGTTGGCGGCGATGCGGACGCGGTCGCCGGTGACCGAGTCGACGGCCCCCAGCTCTTCGACGATGCCGGTGAACATCAGATGCTCCTCGCGGGATGCAGGTCGACGCGGATGTCGTCGCCCAAAGGGGTGACACGGGCGATCCGCCCGCGCCACACGCTGGCCATCGTGGCGGCTCCGGGGCCGGCAAACAACCCGCGGGCGTCGTCGCCGCCGAAGAGGGCGGGCGCCAGGTACAGGACGTAGGCGTCCACGAGGCCCGCTCGGTGGAAGGCGCCGGCCACGGTCGCGCCCCCCTCGACCAGCACCTGGAGCGCGCCCCGGGCGCCCAGGTCGTCGAGGATGTCGCCCAGGTCGCCCGTCACTTCCAGGCAGGGGTGGACCCGGGCGCCGGGCGGCGCGGTGCCGAGCACGACCCGCAGCGGGTCGGGCCCCTCGACGTGACGGACGGTCAGCGAGGGGTCGTCGGCCCGGACGGTGCCGGCGCCGACCAGGACGGCGTCGCTCTCGGCCCGCAGCCTGTGGGCGTCGGCCCGGGCCGCCTCGCCGGTGATCCACCGGCTCGTGCCGTCGGGGGCGGCCGTGCGCCCGTCGAGGCTGGCGGCCAACTTCAGCACGACGTGGGGCCGGCCGGTGGTGCGGTGGGTGACGAACGGGGCCAGCTGGTCGGCCACGACGTCGGCGGCCACGCCCTCGGCGACGTCGACGCCGCCCTCCCGCAACCGGGCGAGGCCCCGCCCGTCGACCTGGGGGTCGGGGTCGCGCACGCCGACGACCACCCGGGTCACGCCTGCGTCCACCAGGGAGTCGGCGCACGGCGGCGTGCGGCCGTGATGGCTGCAGGGCTCGAGCGTCACGTAGGCGGTGGCGCCCCGGGTGTCGGCTCCGGCGGCGGCCGCCTCCGCCAGGGCCACGACTTCGGCGTGGGCACCGCCGGGCGGCCGGGTGGCGCCCTCGAACACCTTCCCGGTCTCGGTCACCAGCACGCACCCCACCCACGGGTTGGGCGAGGTCGTCGTCCGCACCCCTGCGGCGAGCTCGACTGCTCGGAGCATGTGCCGGTGGTCGTCGTCGACCGTCATCGGGAGTCCAAATTAGAACACGTTCTAATTCTGGTCCAGGATCTCAGTGGGGCCGGCCTCCGCTCAGCAGGTCGAGTGCGTGCGGCACCACGTCGATCACCGCGTCGAGGGTCTCGACGGCGCCCTTCGACGACCCGGGCGTGTTGAGCACCAGAGCCGAGCCCATCGTGCCGGCCGCCGCCCGGGACAGCCGGCCCAGCGGGCTGACCAGCCGCATCGCCTCGGCGAGGCCCGGCGCGTCCCGGTCGAGCACGGCCCTCGTCCCCTCGGGCGTCAGGTCCCGGGGGCCGAACCCGGTCCCCCCGGTGGTCACCACCAGGCCGGCGAACCCATCGGTCAGGTCCCGGAGCGCGGCGGACACGGGCTCGACACCGTCGGCCGTCACCCGCCGCTCGACCACCGCGAAGCCGGCCTCGATCAGCCGGGCGGTGAGCGCCTCGCCCGAACGGTCCTCGCGGGTGCCGGCCACCACGCCGTCGGACACCGTGAGCACCTTGGCCGTCCACGCCTTCACCGGCCACCGCCCCGCACCCGCTCGACGGTGCCGGCCACCCGCCGGGCCCGGGTCTCGGGCTTGCGCGCCTCGGTGATCCAGTTCACGTACTCGCGGCGGTGGGTGAAGGAAAGCCGGTCGAAGGCCGAGGCCGCCTCGGCATCGGCGGCCAGCGCCTCGGCCAGGTCGCTCGGCACCTCGACCGTGCGGGGCGCCTCGTCGACGGCGATGACGACGTCGAAGCGGTCGCCGACCTCGACCCCGGCCGCCGCCCGGTTGGCCTTGGACACCCCCACCATCGGCTGCCCGCCGTACACCGCGAGGCGGGTGCGGAACTCGTGGTCGCCGATCGTGACGACCACCGGCGGACGCTTGGCGTCGCTGAGCGCCGCGGCCACCTCGTGGGGCACGTCGAACCCGGCGCCGCCGGAGTCGCCGGCGGCGCGCAGCTCGGCGGCGAAGGATCGAGGCTCTGTCACGACCGAACTCTACGGTCGTAGCGGAATAGGCACATGCCGTCGGTGCCCGCCGCCTGGGGCAGCAGGATGGCGCCCCGCCCCCACGGGCGCCACGGCTCGGCCGGCGGGTCCAGCGGCGCCAGGTCGGGCCGCTCCCCCGCCAGCCAGTCGTCGACGTCGGTCGACTCGTCGGCGGTGAGCGTGCACACCGAGTACACCAGCGTCCCGCCGGGGCGGACGAGGTCGGCCGCGACCGCCAGCAGCCGGCGCTGCAGGGCCGCCAGGCGGTCGACCGCCTCCGGCTCGATCCGCCAACGCAGGTCGGCCCGCCGGCGCATGGTCCCGAGGCCCGAGCACGGGGCGTCCACCAGCACCCGGTCGAACGACTCGGGCCGCCAGGGCGGGGCCGTCCCGTCGGCGGCGACGACGTCCACCCGGTCGGCGAGGCCGAGGCGGGCGGCGTTGCCGGCCACCAGCCGGGCCCGCCCGGGGCGGACGTCCGCGGCCACGACCAACCCGCCGGCATCGGCCAGCGCGGTGGCCTTGCCGCCGGGCGCGGCGCACAGGTCGAGCACCCGCTCCCCCGGCACCACGCCGACCGACGCCGCCACCTGCTGGGACGCCAGGTCCTGGACGTAGCCGTCGGGCCGCTCGGCCAGCGTTGCCGGCTCGTTCATGGCCACGAGGGCGCCGGCCGCGTCCTCGGGGCCGAGATCCGCCTCCAGCTGCCCGGCCACCCAGTCGGGGACGCTGAGCCGGACGGCGTCGTCGGGCCACACCACCGGCGTCTCGGCCACCCGCCGAAGCACGGCGTTGACGAGGCCCCGCGCCCGCCGGGGCGCGACCTCGACCGTCTCGCCCACCGCGGCGTGGGGCGGGACGTGGGCGAACACCAGCTGGTAGGCGCCGAGCCGCAGCGCGTTGCGCACCCGGGGCTCGACATCCCCGGCCAGGAAGCGGTCGACCAGGAAGTCGCAGGCCCGCCGCATGCGGGTCGTGCCGTAGACCAGGTCGGTGGCGAAGCCGCGATCGGGGCCGGCCAGCCCGGACCGGTCCAGGGCCGCGGACAGGGCCAGGTTGGCGTAGGCGCCCTCGCTGTCGATGCGGTCGAGGACGTCGAGGGCCACCGCCCTGGCGCCTCGCTCACTCACCGTCCCAGGCCGGCGGTGACGTCGCCGGCGACACCCCGGGCCCAGGCGCCGGCCGGCATGCGCCGGCGGCCCTCGGGCTGCACTTCGGCCAGCCACAGCGGGCCCGACCCGGTGGCGACCTCGACGTCGTCACGGCCGGTCCGCTCCCTGCCCGTGCGCCAGACCTTGAGCCGGTGGCCGTCGTGGGTCGTCCACGCCCCGCCCACCCGCACCAGGCGGTGGATGGCGATGGCGGGCGCCGACCAGTCGATGGCCAGCTCGGCCGGGTCGATCTTGTGGGCGTAGGTCGGCTCGCCCACCTGGGGCCGCGGCTCGTCCAACCCCTTGGCGAGGTTGTCGAGGACGAGGTCGCGGCCGAGCTCGGACAGCCGGGCCCGCAGCTCGTCCGCCGACTCATCGGGGCCGATGACGACCTCGGCCCGGTCGTAGATGCCGCCGGTGTCGAGGCCCTCCTCCACCACCATGAGGTCGACGCCGGTGCGCTCGTCGCCAGCCAGGATGGCCCGCTCCACCGGGGCGGCGCCCCGCCACCGCGGCAGCAGCGAGAAGTGGACGTTGGCCATCGGCAGCTGGAGCAGCACGTGGGGCTTGATCAGCCGCCCGAACGCCACCACCACCCCGAGGTCGGCGCCTACGGCCAGGGCATCGTCGACCCGGTCGCTGACCGCCAGCCCGAGGTCGAGGGCCGCGGCCTTCACCGGCGAGGGCGACAGCGCGCCGCCCCGTCCCCGGCGCCGGTCGGGCTGGGACACGACGAGCGCCACGTCCCAGCCGGCCTCGACGAGGCCCCGCAACGGGACGACCGATGCCTCCGGCGTCCCCAGGAACACGAGGCGCTGCGGGTGGGCGGGCGCTGGTGGCAGCTCCACCGGGCTACTTGAAGGTGAGGCCGCCGGGCCGGGGCTCGGCGTCGGCGAGCACGGACGGGCCGATGCCGAGGTCGCGGATGGTCCGCAGCGCGGCCCGGCGGGTGTCGGCGTCGAGCCGCTCGAGCAACAGGACGCCGTCGAGGTGGTCGATCTCGTGCTGGAAGCAGCGGGCCAGCAGCTCGTCGGCCTCGATGCCGACCTCGTTGCCGTCGAGGTCGAGGCCGGTCAGCAGCACCTGCTTGGGGCGGACGATCTGCCACGACAGGCCGGGCACCGACAGGCACCCCTCCTCGTAGGCCCACTCGCCGTCGGACTCGCTGAGGACGGGGTTGATGAGCGTGCGGGGTCCCTCGCCGACGTCGTAGACGAACATGCGCTTCTCGACGCCGACCTGGGGGGCGGCCAGGCCGACGCCGGGCGCCTCGTACATGGTCACGATCATGTCCTCGGCCAGCTTGGCCAGGCGCCCGTCGATGGTGGTGACCTCGGCGGCGCGCTGGCGGAGCACCGGGTCGCCGACCACACGGATGCTGTAGGGAGCCATGGCCCGCCAGGCTACCGTCGCTCGACGTGGGGTCATCGCCGCCACCGGAGCACTACTTCTCCACAGCGCCGGCCGCGCCGTCCCGCCCGTCCGAGGTGCGCCTCGACCTGCCCGACAGGTCGTTCGTGCTGCGCACCGACCGGGGCGTGTTCTCGGCGGGTCGGGTCGATCCCGGCACCAAGGTGCTCCTGCTCACCGCACCGGACCCGCCGCCGGCCGGCGACCTCGTCGACCTCGGCACCGGCTACGGGCCGATCGCCCTGACCATGGCGGCCCGGTCGCCGGGCGCGACGGTCTGGGCCGTGGACCCGAACGAGCGGGCGCTGGCGCTCACCCGGGCCAACGCCGATGCCGCCGGGCTGGCCAACGTGCGCGCGGTCCGGCCCGACGAGTTCCCTCCCGATCTGCCGCTGGCCGGGCTGTGGTCCAACCCGCCGGTGCGGGTGGGCAAGGCCGCGCTCCACGACCTGCTGCGGACCTGGCTGCCCCGGCTGGCCGGCGGCGCCCACGCCGTGCTGGTCGTCCAGAAGCACCTCGGCGCCGACTCCCTCCAGCGCTGGCTGCGCCACGAGGGCTGGGCGGCCGAGCGGCGGGCGAGCCGGATGGCGTACCGCGTGCTCGACGTCTCCCGGCCCGGGGACGAGGTCCCGTCGTGAGCCGGCAGCTCGACTCGACCGGCCTCAAGCGCCTGCACCGGGCCTGGCGCCGGCGGCCGGCGGAGCCGCTGGGGCTCGTGCTCGACCACGTGCAGTCGCCGTACAACGTGGGCGCCATCCTGCGGACCGCGGCGGCCTTCAACGTCGACCACCTGTGGCTGGTGGGCGACACCGCCTCGCCGACCGACGCCAAGGCGTCCAAGCTCGCGCTCGGCACGCAGCGCTACGCCGACTGGACCTGGCACGACACCGCGCCCGAGGCGGTCGCCGCCGCCCGGGAGGACGGCTACCGGATCGTGGGCGTCGAGCTGACCGACGACGCCGTCCCGCTGGACGAGGTGGGTGTCGACGGACCGATCGCGCTCGTCCTCGGCCACGAGGACCGGGGCCTGTCGCCCGCGGCGCTGGCCGCCTGCGACGCGGTCGGGTTCATCCCGCAGCTCGGCAAGGTCGGCTCGCTGAACGTCGCCACCGCGGCCGCCATCGCCGTCTACGAGGTGCGCCGCCGCGGGTGGGCGGCAAATGCGGTCGGTGACGGGAACGGCCCCGGCCTACCCTCGGTCGGGTGACGGACCCGAACGTACGCGTCATCACCGACGACGAGCTGGCGACATCGCTGAACGTGGTGCGGTCCGCGTTCCTGGGCCCGCCCGTCACCGACGAGCAGGTGGCCGCCCGCCGGCCGTACACGGAGATCGACCGCTGCCACGGCGCGTTCGACGAGGACGGCCGCATGGGCGGGTTCGCCCGCGCCTTCGCCACCTCGCTCACGGTCCAGGGCGGCGAGCTGGCCTGCGGCGCGGTCAGCGCCGTCGGCGTGCTGCCCACCCACCGCCGGCGCGGCTACCTGAGCCGGCTGATGGAGGTCCAGCTGACCGACATCGCAGCACGGGGCGAGCCGGTGGCCGCCCTCATCGCCGCCGAGTACCCGATCTACGGCCGCTTCGGCTACGGCCCGGCCACCGAGGCCGTGACCTTGCGGGTCGACGCCGGGTCGGTGCGGTGGCTGGACGAGGCCACCGGCCGGGTCGAGCTGGTCGACAACGACACCTTCGCCAAGGAGGTCGACGCCCTCTACGACCGGGTCCGGCGGACCACCCCGGGCCACATCGTCTGGGAGACCGACCGGTGGCGGGTCTACGCCGGGGTCCAGCACTGGCCCGACGGCGAGGAGGAGGCGCGGCGCAACGCCGCCAAGGTCGTATGGCGCGACGAGGCCGGCGAGGTCCAGGCGGCCGCGGCCTACCGGGTCGAGGGGAAGTGGGAGCAGAACCGGCCGGCCGGCCACCTCACCGCCGAGATCCTGGTGGCGGCGTCGGGGCGGGCGGAGGTCGAGCTGGTGCGGTTCCTGGGCGCGGTCGACTGGGTCCGGGACGTCACCGTGCACCTGCGCCCGATCGACGACCCGGTGCCCCTCGCCCTGGTCGACGCCCGCATGGCCCGCCTCCAGGACCGCTCGGACCACCTGTGGGTGCGCATCCTCGACGTCCCGGCGACGCTGGGCGGCCGCTGCTACGCCACCGACGGGTCGGTCGTCATCGAGGTGGTCGACCCGATGGGCTTCGCCGGCGGCCGCTTCCGGCTCGACGGCGGGCCCGACGGCGCCGAATGCGTCACCACCAGAGACGAGCCCCACCTGGTGGTGCCCGCCCGGGCTCTGGGTGCCGCCTGCCTGGGCGGCCACTCGTGGGGCCGGCTGGCGGCCGCCGGCTGGGTCGACGAGGCCCAGCCCGGGGCCATCGAGCGGGCCTCGGCCCTGTTCACCACGGCCAGGGTGCCGTGGTGTGCGATGACGTTCTGAGCCCGGTCAGATCACTCGGTCGTTGCCGCCGTCCACCGCGACCTGGGCCCCGGTCGTGCGGGCGAAGGCGTCCCCGCACAGTGCCAGGATGGCGGCGGCCACGTGGCGGGCCCCGACCTCGGACCGCAGCACGTTGCGCCGGCGGTACTCCTCGGGCGTCAGTCCGTAGGCGGCCGCCCGCTGAGCCACCAGGTCGTCGTCCCACAGCCCGGTGTCGAACACGGCATCGGGGTGGACGACGTTGACGCGGATGCCGTCGGCCCCCCACTCCAGCGCGGCCACGCGAGCCAGCTGGGTGAGCGCCGCCTTGGACGCCGAGTAGGCGGCGGCCCCGGCGCCGGGAGCCGGCACGTTCTTCGACGCCACGACCGCCACGCTGCCGCCGGCCGGGGACACGCGCAGGTACGGGTGCGCCGCCCGCAGCGCCAGGGCAGCGGCCCCGGCGTTCACGGCCAGCACCCGCTCCCACTCGGCCGGGTCCAGGTCGGACACCGGCCGAGTGGGGGGAAACACGCCGGCGCACACCACTAACACGTCGAGCCCGCCGAAGCCGTCGACGGCGGCGTCGATTGCCGCGGCCACCGTGTTGGCCTCGGCGGCATCACCGGCGACGGCCGCGAACGCCGGCCCGGGCGCCACCTCCCGCACCTCGGGGTCGATGTCGAGGCCGACCACGGCCGCACCCGCGTCCAGCAGCGCGAGGGCGCTTGCCCGGCCGATCCCCGAGGCCGCCCCGGTGACCAGCGCCACCCTGCCGGTGAACGGGGCGGGAGCCGGCCGGCGGGCCAGCTTGGCCTGCTCCAGCTCCCAGTACTCGACGGCGAAGGCCTCGGCCTCGGTCACCGGGGCGTAGCCGCCGAGCGCCTCGGCCCGCTCGACGACCCAGGCGGTGTGTGCGTAGATCTCCGCGGCGGCCCGAGCGTCCGCGACCCGCTCGCCGGCCGCCACCACGCCGAGCTCGGGGTCGATCACCACGCGGGGTGCCGGGTCCATCTCCACCACCGCCCGGCTACCCAGAAGCCGACGGTGACGCTCGACGTGGTCGCGGTAGGCGGCCGCGTAGCTGTCGACGTCCCGGCCGAGCAGGGGAACACGCTTGGTCCGCAGCACGTGGTCTGGCGTGGCCGGGCCCGCCTGACTGACGCGTTGCAGATCGGTCCGGGCCGCGAAGCGGGCCGCGTCACCGCCCCGCCAGCGATGGAGCACCTGGGGCCGCCCGGCGGCCGCCGAGAGGTCCCGGCGCAACCTGGCGAGGGCCCTCAGCTCGCCGGCCGGCGCGGGGAGCGGCGACCGATCGCCGGTGCCGAAGGCGCTGTCGTCCTCCGGACCGCCGCCACCGCCGGCCGGCGGCGGCCCGGCAAGCGGCGCCGGCGTGCCGGCCCACGCCGCCTCGACCCGCTCTCTGGCCTGCTCCACCAGCGCGATGTGCTGCTCGTATGCGGTCCGGGCGTCGTCGCCGAAGGTGAAAAGGCCGTGGCGGGCCAGCACCAGCCCTGCGATCGCCGGGCGGTTGGCCAGGCCGGCCAGGCACTCGGCGCACCGCTTGGCCAGCACGAACCCGGGCATGACGTAGGGGACGACCAGGACGTCCGGCCCGAACGTCTCTGCGGCCAGTGCCTCGCCTTCGGGCGTGTCGGTCAATGCCAGCACGGCGTCGGCGTGGCTGTGGAGCACGAACCGCTGCGGTAGCAGGGCGTGGAGGATCGACTCGACCGATGGGTCCGGCGCCCGGGGATCGAGCGACGCGGCCCGCAGCTCGGCGGCCATGCGGCCGTCGTCGAGCTCGTCCAGCGTGGCCAGGAGCGCTACCCGGTCGAGCCGCAGCGGGGCGAAGCCGCCCCGCTCGATGGTGGCCATGTCCCACCCGCTGCCCTTGACGTGCAGCACGGCCACCTGTTCGCCGAACAGGTCGTGCTCGGTGGTCTTGACCGAGCTGTTCCCGCCGCCCGCCAGCACCAGGCTCGGGTCGGCGCCGAGCAGGCGGGAGGCGTAGACCAGCTGCCCCAGATCGTCGCGGCCCCACTCGCCGGCAGCGTTGTCGTCCCAGGTCGGGCTCACCGGTGCACCATCCTCGTGTCGGTCGCGGTCAGGCGGGCGGAACTCGGGCTCACGGCCGCTCTCCCGCCTCCGGGCGGACCACGCGGCGCTCGGTGACGATCGCGGTGACGAGGTCGGCCGGCGTGACGTCGAACGCGGGGTTGACCGCGCGGGCGCCGGCCGGGGCCACCGCCCGGCCGCCCCATGCCAGCACCTCGTCCTCGCTCCGGTCCTCGATCGCGATGGCGGCGCCGTCGGGCGTGACCGCGTCGACGGTCGAGGTCGGCGCCACCACCACGAACGGCACGCCGGCCCGGGCCGCGGCCAGCGCCAGCGGGTAGGTCCCCACCTTGTTGGCCACGTCGCCGTTGGCGGCGATGCGGTCCGCCCCCACCACCACCGCGTCCGCGAAGCCGCGCGCGATCAGCGACGGGCCCGCCCCGTCCACCACCAGCCGGTAGTCCGCCCCCATGCCCTCCAGCTCCCATGCGGTCAGCCGGCTGCCCTGCAGCAGCGGCCGTGTCTCGTCCGCGTAGACCCGGCCGAGGCGGCCCCGGGCCTGCAGTGCCCGGGCCACCCCGAGCGCGGTCCCCACCTCGACGCAGGCCAGCGCCCCCGTGTTGCAGTGGGTGTGGAGGCGCAGCGGGCCGGACGACCGGCACAACTCCTCCAGCAGGTCGGCGCCGCGCTCGCCCATGGCCCGGTTCGTCGCCACGTCCTCCTCGACGACCGCCCGGGCCTCGGCCTCGACCGCGTCGTCGCCCTCCGGCAGTCGCGCGGCCACCCGGTCCACGCCCCAGGCGAGGTTGGCGGCCGTGGGCCGGGCCTGGCGGACCTCGGCGATCGCGGCGGTCAGCGTGGGTCCGTCCCACCCCTCGGCCCGGGCCTGGCGGGTCGCCAGCAGGACGCCGAGCGCCCCCGCCGCGCCGAGCGCAGGGGCGCCGCGCACCGCCAGCCGGCGGATGGCGGCGGCGAGCCCGTCCACGTCGGTGATCCGCAGCGCCCGCACCTCGTGCGGCAGGGCGGTCTGGTCAACCAGCACCACCGCGCCGTCCACCCAGTCGATCGTCCGCACGTCGCCACTGTACGGGCGCTCAGATGCGGGGCGGGTCCACCGCCACCCGCAGCCGCCCGGGCGGTCGCTCGGTGGCGGCGAGGGCGCCGCACAGGGCCGCGTGGTCGGGCGCCCGGACGAGCCAGCGACCGTCCGCCGGGCCGAGCACCTCGACGCCGAACGGGGTCCCCAGCGCGGCCACGAACGCCTCCGCCGCCGGGCCGGACACCTCGGCCAACGCGGCGGACGGCGGGAAGCGCAGCAGCTCGCGGCGGCGGGACTCGGCGTCGGCGACGCGGGCAGGGTCGCCGTGCAGCGCGGCCTGCACCACCTCGTGTTGCGGCAGGAAGGTCTGGACGACGAGGCGTCCGCCCCGCTCCTTGCCGCCCACCAACCGGGCCGCCCGGGCCACCAGCCCCAGCGCCTGCTCGGCCGCCCGGTAGCGGGGCGCAAGCAGCTCCTGGTCGACGTCGAGGAATGCCACCACGTCGGCCCGCCGGACCTGATGGAGGCCGGCCTCCGTGCCGACGACCACCCGGGTCCCCGGGTCGCCGGCGCCGGGACCCGGCGCACCGCTGATCTCGGCCACCGCCTCGCCCACCAGCGCCTCGAGCTCGTCGCGGACGCGGGTGACGCCCTGGCGCAGCGCCTTGAGCCGCACGCCACCGCAGGCCGAGCACACGACAGGCCGCTCCGCCCCGCACCGCAGGCACACCAGCCGGTGCTCGTCCGGCTGGGTGACGTTGGCGTCGCAGCGCTCGCACCGCGCCAGTTCGCCGCAGGCCGCGCAGGCCAGCACCCGAGCCCGGCCGGTGCGGTTGAGGATGCACACGACCCGGCGATCGCTGCGCAGCACCGCAACCAGCCGCGGCGGGAGCAGGCCCGTGCGGGGATCCTCCCGCCGCATGTCGACCACGTCGACCACGGGCCAGCCGGCCCGCTCGGCCGTTCGGGGCAGGGTGAGCAGCTCGCCCCACGCCAGCGCCTCCAGCGACGGGACCGGCGAGGTCAGCGTGCACGGCACGCCGGCCCGCCGGGCCCGCTCGGCCGCCACGTCCCGGGCGTGCCAGGTCGGCGCCTGCTCCTGCTGGTGGGCCTCGTCGTGCTCGTCGATCACCACGACCGCGGCCAGGTGCCCCACCGGGGCCCAGGCCGCGGCCCGGGTGCCGACGACGGTGGCGCCCGCCGCGCCCAGGGCCCAGTCGTGCGGATGGCGGGCGACGGCGACCCCGACCCGGTCCAGGCGATCGGCGACGTGGCGGGCCAGCGCCGCGGTCGGGCACAGCACCAGCGTGTGGCCGCGCCGGGCGGCGGCCAGGGCCACGTCCGTCGGGTCGGTCGCGGGCGGCAGCCGCACCACCGACCGGGGACGGGCCAGCGCCTCGGCGGCCAGGCGGCCGACCGGGCCCGGTTCGCCGCCGCCGGAGGGGCCGGCCCACGGCGCGGCCGGCGACGGCAGCCCGGTCACCACCCGCTCCGGCGATGCCGTGCGCAGGAACGACGCCGGCCGGCCGGCCCACCGCCACGCGGCCCAGCCGGCCAGCTCCAGCAGATCGGGCGTCGGCCCGCGGCCCGACCACCGGGCCAGGGGCCGCAGCTCCACCCCCGGTGGCGGGTCGACGTCGAGGTCCATCACCCAGCCCCCGACCCGCCGGCCGGCCAGGGCGATGCGGACCCGGTCGCCGACGCGCACCTGGTCCCCGACGGACTCGGGGACCAGGTAGTCGAATCGCTTGTCGATGGCCGGTTCGTCGACCAGCACGCGGGCGACGCGCCCGCCGTCCATCAGAGGCCGAGCGCGCTCTTGACGTCGTCGACCCGGGTCGTTAGCTCCCAGGTCAGCTCCTTGTCGTTCCGCCCGAAGTGGCCGTACGCGGCCGTCTTCTTGTAGATCGGCCGGCGAAGATCGAGATCGCGCACGATGGCGGCGGGCCGGAGGTCGAACACCTCGCTGACCGCGGCACCGAGCTTCGCCGGGTCGACGTTCTCGGTGCCGAACGTCTCGACCAGCAGCGACACCGGGCGGGCCACGCCGATGGCGTAGGCCACCTGGACCTCGACCTTGCGGGCGGCGCCTGCGGCCACGAGGTTCTTCGCCACCCACCGGGCGGCGTAGGCGGCCGAGCGGTCGACCTTGGACGGGTCCTTGCCGGAGAACGCACCGCCGCCGTGGCGGGCGGCGCCGCCGTAGGTGTCGACGATGATCTTGCGGCCGGTCAGGCCGCAGTCGGCGTGGGGCCCGCCCAGTTCGAAGCTGCCGGTCGGGTTGACCAGCACGCGGAAGTCGTCGTCCTGGAACTGCGGCGGGACCAGCGGCCGGATCACGTGCTCGATCAGGTCGGGCTTGATCAGCGTCTCCGCGTCGAGTCCGGGCTGGTGCTGGGTCGAGATCAGCACGGTCTTGAGGGCGACGGGCAAGCCGTCGTCGTAGTCGAACGTGACCTGGGTCTTCCCGTCAGGGCGCAGGTACGGCAGGATGCCGGCCTTGCGGACCTCAGCCAGGCGGTGCGCCAGGCGGTGCGCCAGCCAGATCGGCAGCGGCATGAGGTCCTCGGTCTCGTCGACCGCGTACCCGAACATCATCCCCTGGTCGCCGGCACCCTGGCTGTCGAGGTCCTCGTCGGCGCCGGTTGTGCGCATCTCGTAGGCGGTGTCGACGCCCTGGGCGATGTCGGGCGACTGCGGGTCGATCGAGGTGACGACGCCGCAGGTGTTCCCGTCGAAGCCGACCGACTCGCGGTCGTAGCCGATGCCGCGGATCGTGTCGCGCACGATCGACGGGATCTCGACATAGGCCGAGGTGGTGATCTCGCCGGCGACGATGGCCAGGCCGGTCGTCACCATCGTCTCGCAGGCCACGCGGGCCTGGGGATCCTGGGCCAGGATCGCGTCGAGGATCGAGTCACTGATCTGGTCGGCCATCTTGTCGGGATGGCCCTCGGTGACTGACTCGGACGTGAAGGTCCAACGGCTCACGATTGGTCTCTCCTGTCTAGGACGGCTGTGAACACGGCACGGGCGACGGCCCGCTTGTCGGCCAATGGCACCTCGCGCTCAGTGCCGTCGGCATCGAGGATCACGACCTGGTTGGTGTCGTGCTCGAACCCAGCGCCCGGGGCCGTCACATCGTTGGCGACGATGAGGTCCGCACCTTTGGCCACGAGCTTGGACGTAGCATTCTGCCTCACCCGATCGGTCTCTGCAGCAAACCCGACCAGGGTCTGCCCCGGGGGCTTGCGTGAGGCCAGCCCGGCGAGGATGTCGACGGTCGGCTCTAGCACGATCTGGGGCACGCCGTCGCGCTTCTTCAGCTTGGATCCGGCGACGGTCGCGGGCCGGAAGTCGGCCACCGCCGCGGCCATCACCACGACGTCGGCGCCGGCGGCGGCCTCCCGCACAGCCTCGTCCATCTGGGCCGCGGTCTCGACCCGGACCACCGTGGCGGACACAGGCGTGGGGAGGTCGACGGTGGTGACGAGCGTCACCTTGGCGCCCCTGTCCGCGGCCTCGGCCGCCAGGGCGTGGCCCTGCTTGCCGGACGAGCGGTTGCCGACGAAGCGCACCGGGTCGATCGGCTCGCGGGTGCCGCCGGCCGTGACGACCACGTGGAGGCCGACCATGTCACGGCTGGCGGCCAGCGCGGCCTCGCAGGCGGCGACGATGGTCTCGGGGGCGGCCAGCCGCCCCTTGCCGACGTCGCCGCCGGCCAGGCGCCCCTCCTCGGGCGCCACGATCTGCACGCCCCGGCGGGCCAGGGTGGCCAGGTTGTCCTGCACCGCGGGGTGTTCCCACATCTCGGTGTGCATGGCGGGGCACACGACGACCGGCGCCTCGGTGGCAAGCAGCGTGGCGGTCAGCAGGTCGTTGGAGATGCCGGCCGCGTAGGCGCCGATGACGCGGGCGGTGGCCGGCGCCACCACGATCAGGTCGGCCGTCTGGCCGAGCCGCGTGTGCGGGATCGGGTCGGGGTCGGCGAACAGCGACGTGTGGGCGCGCTCGGACGCGAGCGCCGAGAACGTCGCCTCCCCCACGAACCGGGTGGCACCGCGCGTCAGAACCGGCACCACGTGTGCGCCCCGGTCGACCAGGCGCCGGCACACCTCGATGGCCTTGTAGGCGGCGATGCCCCCGGAGACGGCGAGGACGATGCGCCTGCCATCGAGCACGTGGAGGTCCTACTCGGGCTCGGCGTCCTCGGCCGGGGCCTCGCCCTCGGCGTGCTCGCTCGGCTGGACCATCACGATCTTGTCGCTCGCGATCTCCTCGAAGGCGATCGACAGGGGCTTCCGGGCGATCGAGGTGACCTGCGGGGGCACGATCGAGCCCAGGCCCTCACCGAGCTGGTTGAAGTACGCGTTGATCTGCCGGGCGCGCATGGCGCTGAGCGTGACCAGGGAGAACTTGGACCCGGCGCGATCGAACAGCTCTTCGATGGACGGGTTCATCATCGTGTCTTGCCGGGATGCCATAAGGGCTGAAGGCTACCGCCTGCGCGCCACGGACTGTGAAATCCTCCGCACGTCGTTCACCGCCCTCCCAGGTACCCGTCCCCGTCCAGGGTCGACAGCGTCTCCCACGGCGCCAGCCGCCACCGGTCCTCGAGCTCCTCGCCCTGCTCGCGGGCGGCGCGCACGGCGCGATCCCAGGTGAGCGTCCGGGCGATCTTGGCCACCCGGCACGCCAGCTCGAGCATGGGCACCAGCTCATCGGCCCCGTCGCCGCCGAACACCGCGAGGTAGGCGTCGCGGGCCGCCAGGACCCGGGGGTCCTCGACGCCGGTGCCGAGCAGCGTGGCCACGAACCCGAGCGGCACCAGCGTCGCCGCGAACGAGTGCGCCACCACCGCGTCGCCCCAGTCGTAGAACCGGGGCGCGTCGGGCTCGCCGAGCACGTTCCAGGGGTGGAGGTCGTTGTGGTCGAGGCTGGCCGGAACCGGCGACGCTCCCAGCCGCTCGCACCACTCGGCGACCCGGGGACGCAGCGCCGCCACCTCCCGGTGCCGGTCGGGGTCCGCGGTGGCGGCGGTCGCGTCGAGCGCCTCCTCGAAGCGGGCCGGCAGCGCGGCGGGCCGCATGTCGGCCACCCCGGCGGCCAGCACGTCGTCGACGTGGGTGGCCAGGTCGAGCTGCATCCGCCCGTAGGCGGCGAGCGAGGCCGCCAGGGCCTCGGCCAGCGCCGCGCCCTCCAGCCGCTCGCCGAGCACCGGTCCGCCGTCGGGCAGCAGCAGCCACCTCCGGGCCCTGTCGGTGGCCAGCGGCACCAGTATCCGGTCGGGCACCGTCCCGGCCAGCACCTCGTACAGGCCGACCTCCGCGGCGGTGCCCGGCGAGCAGGCCTTGAGCCACACCGGCCCGCCGGCGGTGGGGATCCGCAGGACCGTCGCCCACGGCCGCCGGTGCGGCTGGGTGACCTGGCCGTCGCGGGCCAGGCCGGCCGCGGCCAGGTGGTCGTCGGCCCAGGCGAGGGCGCGGTCCCGCCACGCCGCGGTCGACCACACGGCCTCACCGTGGCCCTCCCCCGCCGCCATCTCAGGCGAGCAGCTTGTGGGCGGCCTCGACGATGCGGTCGGCCAGCTCGGCCGGCCCGAGCACCACCGAGTCGAGGACCAGGTCGTAGATCGACAGGTCCTCCAGGTCCAGGCCGTACAGCGCCCGGTAGCGGGCCCGCTCGATCGTCTGGCGCTCGTCGTTCTCCGCCCGGGCCTGCGCGGCGGTCACGCCCTCGCGGGCGGCGACCCGTTGGGCCCGCACCGCGGGGTCGCAGTCGATCCACGCGCTCACGGCCAGGAGGCCCTCGTTGTGGGCGATCCAGCCCGCCAGCCGGGACTCGACCACGACGCCGCCGGCCCGGGCCCGCTCGGCCAGCCGGCGGTCGAGCTCGGCGTCGACCTCGGGATGGTCGGCGGCGTAGCGGCCGAAGTCGGGCAACGTCAGGCCGGCCTCGGCAGCCATGGTCCGGAACACCTTGCCGCCCGGGACGAGACCGATCTCGAGCCGGGCGGCGACGTGTTCTGCTGCGGTTGTGGTGCCCGACCCCGGAGGGCCGGAGACCGTGATCAACAAGCGGACGTGAGCCCGCTCAGCCCGAGAAGGCGTCGAGCAGAGCCTTGCGCTGCTGCTCGCCCAGGCCCCGGACGCGCCGGCTGTCGGCGATGCCGATCTCCTCCATCGCCCGGCGGGCGCGGACCTTGCCCACACCCGGGAGCGACTCGAGGACGGCCAGCACCTTCATCTTGCCGACCATGTCGCTGGACTGGGCCTGGTCGAGGAGGTCGCTCAGGGTCAGCGAACCCATCTTGAGCTTCTCCTTCAGTTCGGCCCGGGCGCGGCGTGCCTCGGCGGCCTTGGCCAGTGCTGCTTCGCGCTGCTCAGGAGTCAATTGCGGTGGCTGCGGCATGGCGCGCACCCTAGCGCGCGGTCACACTCGACTCGCGACACTCCCGTCATGATGTGACGGATGCGACGACGGCCCGGGCGGCGGCCGCGGGATCGGGCGCCCGCGTGACGGCCCGCCCGAGGATCACCAGGTCGGACCCCGCGGCGAACGCGGCGGCCGGTGTCGCGACCCGTCCCTGGTCGTCGACCGGCGAGCCCTCGGGGCGGATGCCCGGCGTCGCCAGCACCGCGGCGGGCGCCAGCTGGCGCACCGTCGGCAGATCCGCCACCGCGCACACGAACCCGAGGCAGCCGGCGTCGAGGCCGATCGTGACCCGCTGGCGCAGCAGGTGGGTCGACGCGTCCGGCTCGCTCGTCAGCACGGTCACCCCCAGCGGGACGGGTTCGGGCGCGTCCGCGCCGGCCGCGCCCTCGCGGAAGCCCTCGACCCCGGCCCGGACCATGGCGGTCCCGCCCGCGATGTGGAAGTTGAGGTAGCGGGCGCCGAGCGCGCCGATGACCCGGGCCGCCCGGCCCACGGTGGTGGGGATGTCGTGCAGCTTGAGGTCGGCGAACACGTCGACGCCCAGGTCGGCCAGCGTCGTGATCGCCTCGGGCCCGGCCGCGCTGTACATCTCGAGACCCACCTTCATCGTCCCGAACCAGGGCGACAGCTCCCGCGCCATGCGCAGCGCCGGGATCAGGTCGTCGATGTCCAGCGCCAGTGCCAGCCGGTCCCGTACCTCGGGGGGTGCTCCCTCGTCAGCCATCCACGTCTCCTATCAGCTCGCGGAGGTGCGCCGCGCCCTGGCGCCGCACCCACGCCTCCAGCTCGTCCCGTACCCGCGCGGGCGCCCGGGGATCGGCGAACGTCGCCGTCCCCACCTGCACGGCGGTCGCCCCCGCCAGGATCATCTCCGCCGCGTCCGCCCCCCGGGCGATGCCGCCGACGCCCACGATGGGCAGGCCGGGCAGCGCCCGGTGGACATCGAACACCGCCCGCACCGCCAGCGGATGGATCGCGGGGCCCGACACCCCGCCGCCGTTGGGCCCCGAGCCGAGGCGGAACCGTCGGGTCTCGGGGTCGATGGCCAGTCCCATGGCGGTGTTGACCAGCGTCACCGCCTCGGCGCCCGCCTCGCCCACCGCAGCCGCGACCTCGACGAGGTTGGACACATTGGGGCTCAGCTTGGCCCAGCGGGGTCGCCCGCAGCCGGCGGTCGCCGCGATGGCCGCGGCGGCCGTCCCGGCGTCATGGGCGAACAGGTCGCGCCCCGCTTCGGTGTTGGGGCACGACAGGTTGACCTCGACCGCCACGACTTCCGGCGGCGCCACCTCCAGGAGGTCGGCGGCCCGCCCGTACTCATCCACGCTGCGCCCCCAGATCGAGGCCACGACCCGGGCCCCGGTCGCCAGCAGGGGCGGCATGTCCTGGACCAGCCAGGCGGCGACGCCCGGCCCCTGGAGGCCCACCGAGTTGATCATCCCGGCCGTGGTCTCGTGGACCCGCAGGGCGGGATTGCCGGGCCATGGCCCCGCGTGCAGCGACTTCACCACCACCGCGCCGAGGGTGGCCAGGTCGAGGTAGGGCGCCAGCTCCGCGCCGTGGCCGGCGGTGCCGGACGCGGTCATGACCGGGTTGGGCAGCGCAACCGAGCCGACCGTCACGGCCATGTCGACCGGCGCGGCCGCGGCCCGGAGCCTCATCGCCGGTGGTACTCCTGCAACGTCCGCACCCGCAGGTCGTGGCGCGAGCGGTCGACGCTGGACTCGGCGGCCGCCAGCGCTGCCGCCGCGGTGGTCAGGCACGGGATGCGATGCACGTTGGCCGCCCGGCGGATGTAGGCGCCGTCGGCGCGGGCGCCGCGGCCCCGGGGGCTGTTGACCACCAGCGCAACTTGGTTCGTCGAGATCAGGTCGACCGCGGTCGGCCGGCCGTCGGGCGACGGTGGCGGGGTCTGCTCGTCCTCGGACATGACCTTGGCCACCCGCTGCACGACCGGGATGCCGTGGCGCTCCAGGTGGTCGGCGGTGCCGTCGGTGGCGGCGATGGCGAAGCCCAGCTCGACGAACCGGGCCGCGGCGGACACGCCAGCCGGCTTGTCCCGGTCGGCCAGCGACACGAACACCGTGCCCCCCTCGGGCAGCCGGTCGCCCGCCGAGTTCTGGGCCTTGCCGAACGCCAGCCCGAAGGTGCGGTCGACCCCCATGACTTCGCCGGTGGAGCGCATCTCGGGCCCGAGGACCGTGTCGGCATCCGGGAAGCGGTTGAACGGCAGCACCGCCTCCTTGACGGCGATGTGGCCGCTTACGGCGTCCCGCAACAGGCCCTCGGCCCGCAGCTCGGCGAGCGTGGCGCCGACCATGACCCGGGCCGCCACCTTCACGAGCGGGACCCCGGTGGCCTTGGCCACGAACGGCACCGTGCGGCTGGCCCGGGGGTTGGCCTCGATCACGAACACCTGAGCGTTGGCTCCACTCCCCCGGTCGCTCGGGCCGCGTTTCACCGCGTACTGGACGTTGAGCAGGCCCCGGACGTCGAGGGCGTCGGCGAGGCGCCGGGTGTAGTCCTCGATGACGGCCACGGTCTCGTCCGACAGCGAGTGGGGCGGGATGGAGCAGGCCGAGTCCCCGGAGTGGACCCCGGCCTCCTCCACGTGCTCCATGACCGCGCCGATGACCACCTCGCCGGTGTGGTCCCGCAGGGCGTCGACGTCGACCTCGGTGGCGTCCTCCAGGAACCGGTCGACCAGCACCGGCCGGGACGCGGACAGCCCGCCCTCGCGGCCCAGCGACCCGAACGCCGCCAGCTCGTCCATGGCCCGGCGCAGCCCCTCGGCGTCGTAGACGATCTCCATCGCCCGGCCCCCCAGCACGTAGCTGGGGCGCAGCAGCGCCGGGTAGCCGATGCGGTCGACGATGGCGAGGGCCTCGTCGAGAGTGGTGGCCGTGCCGCCGGCCGGCTGGGGGATCTCCAGGCGGGCGCACAGGGCGTTCCACTGCTCGCGGTCCTCCGCTGCGTCGATGGAGGCGGGCGAGGTGCCGAGCACGAGGCCCTCGGGCAGCACCCCGGCCAGCTTGAGCGGGGTCTGCCCGCCGAGCGCCACCACCACGCCCACCAGCTCGCCGGCCGCCCGCTCGGCCTCGATGACGTTGAGGGCGTCCTCCAGCGTGAGCGGCTCGAAGTACAGCCGGTCGGACGTGTCGTAGTCGGTCGACACGGTCTCCGGGTTGCAGTTGAGCATCACGGTCTCGTAGCCGGCCTCGGCCAGGGCGAAGCTGGCGTGCACGCAGCAGTAGTCGAACTCGATGCCCTGCCCGATACGGTTGGGCCCCGATCCGAGGATCAGCACCTTGCGCCGCCCGCTGGGGGCGACCTCGTCCTCGTCCTCGTAGGTCGAGTAGTGGTACGGCGTCGTGGCCTCGAACTCGGCGCCGCAGGTGTCGACCGTCTTGAACGTGGGCCGCACACCCGCCGCCTCGCGGGCCGCCCGCACCTCGGCCTCGGGGACGCCCCACAGCCAGGCGAGCTGGGCGTCGGAGAAGCCGAGCTGCTTGGCCCGTTTCCAGTCCCGCCGCCCCAGGCCGGCCATCCCGGACTCGGCCAGGTGCGCCCTCTCCTCCACGACCCGCAGCATCTGGTCGAGGAACCATGGGTCGACCCTCGTCGAGGCGGCCAGGTCGTCGACCGTGATGCCCCGCCGCAGCGCGGCTTCCAGCTGGAACGGCCGGTCGGGCGTGGCGATCGCGGCTCGGGACACGAGCTCGGCGTCGTCGAGGGCGTCGAGGCCGGCCTCGGGCGGGTCGCAGTTGAGCCCGGCCCGGCCGTGCTCCAGGCTGCGCAGCGCCTTCTGCAGCGACTCGGGGAACGTGCGGCCGATGGCCATCGCCTCGCCGACCGACTGCATCGACGTGCCCAGCACGCCGGCGCTGCCCGGGAACTTCTCGAACGCCCACCGCGGCACCTTGGTGACCACGTAGTCAATCGTGGGCTCGAAGCTGGCCGGCGTCTTGGCCGTGATGTCGTTGGGGATCTCGTCGAGCGTGTAGCCGACGGCGAGCTTGGCGGCGATCTTGGCGATCGGGAACCCGGTGGCCTTGGAGGCGAGCGCCGAGGAGCGGCTCACCCGGGGGTTCATCTCGATGATGACCATGTCGCCGGTGGCGGGGTCGAGGGCGAACTGGACGTTGGACCCGCCGGTCTCCACCCCCACCCGGCGGATGCAGGCGAACGCCGCGTCCCGCATGGCCTGGTACTCGACGTCGGTGAGCGTCTGGGCCGGCGCCACCGTGATCGAGTCGCCGGTGTGCACGCCCATCGGGTCGAGGTTCTCGATGGAGCAGATGACCACGCAGTTGTCGGCGCGGTCGCGCATGACCTCGAGCTCGTACTCCTTCCAGCCCGCGATCGAGCGCTCGATGAGGATCTCGTGGATCGGGCTGGCGGCCAGCCCGGTGGCGGCCAGGCGGGCGAAGTCGTCGCCGGTGCCGGCGATGCCGGTGCCCTTGCCGCCGAGGATGAACGCCGGCCGGATCACCACCGGCAGCCCGATCCGCTCCACCACGGCCATGGCCTCGTCCAGGCTGTGGGCGGTGGCCGACGGCGGCACCTGGAGGCCGATGCCCTGCATGGCGTCCTTGAACCGCTCGCGGTCCTCGGCGGTGGCGATGGCATCGGCGTTGGCCCCGATCAGCTCGGGGGTGCCGGTCACGCCGACGGCCTTGGCCTCGACCAGCTCCATGGCCAGGTTGAGCGCCGTCTGGCCGCCGAGGGTGGGCAGCACGGCGTCCGGGCGCTCCCGGTCGATGATGGCGGCCAGGTGGTCGGCGTCCAGCGGCTCGACGTAGGTGGCGTCGGCGAAGTCGGGATCGGTCATGATCGTGGCCGGGTTGGAGTTGGCCAGGATCACCCGGTAGCCCTCGGCCCGCAGCACCTTGCAGGCCTGGGTGCCCGAATAGTCGAACTCGCAGGCCTGGCCGATGACGATGGGCCCGGCCCCGATGAGCAGGATCGACTCGATGTCGTCGCGGCGGGGCATCAGCGACCCCCGCGCTCGTCGATCAGCGCCGCGAACTCGCCGAACAGGTAGGCCGCGTCGTGGGGCCCGGGGCCGGCCTCGGGGTGGTACTGGACCGAGAAGGCCCGCAGGCCGGGCGCCCGCAGCCCCTCCACCACGCCGTCGTTGAGGTTCACGTGGGTGACCTCGACCCCCGCGCCGAGCGAGCCCTCCGCCACCGCGTAGTTGTGGTTCTGGCTGGTGATCTCGACCCGCCCGGTGGCGAGGCGGCGCACGGGATGGTTGCCACCGTGGTGCCCGAACGGGAGCTTGTGGGTGGTGGCGCCGAGCGCGGTGGCCAGCAGCTGGTGACCGAGGCAGATGCCGAACACCGGCACCCGGCCGAGCAGCTCGCGAATCGCGCCGGCCGCGTAGGTCACCGCCGCGGGGTCGCCGGGGCCGTTGGACAGGAACACGCCGTCGGGCCCGCGGGCCAGCACCTCCGTCGCGGGCGTCGACGCCGGCACGACCGTGACCTCGCCGAGGGCCGCGAGGTGGCGCAGGATCGTGCGCTTGATCCCGTAGTCGTAGGCGACGATCCGCCGGTGGCCTCCGGCGGCGGCCACCGGGTAGGGCGCGGTGCAGGTCACCGTGGCCACCAGGTCGATGCCGTCGGTGCCCGGCTCGGCCGCGGCTGCGGCCTTGAGCGTGACCTCGTCGGCCGACCCGAAGGCGCCGGGCAGCGCCCCCGCCTCGCGGATGTGACGTGTGAGGCGGCGGGTGTCGAGGCCCGCGATGCCGGGGACGCCGTGGTGGCGCAGGTAGCCATCGAGGTCGCCGGTCGACCGCCAGTTGGAGCGGCGCCGGGCGAGGTCCCGGACCACGACGCCCCGGGCGAAAGGCCGGCGGCTCTCGTCGTCGTCCGGGTTGACCCCGTAGTTGCCGATGTGGGGGTAGGTGAACGTGATGATCTGGCCGGCATAGCTGGGGTCCGACAGGACCTCCTGGTAACCGGACAGCACGGTGTTGAACACCACCTCGCCGGTGGCGACGCCCCCGGGCGCCTCGGCCCCGATGAGCTCGCCCTCGAACGTCGTGCCGTCGACCAGGACCAGCAGGCCGTCTCGCAGGGTCATCGGCGACCTCTGTGCCCGGAACTCTGCATGAGCATGCAGTCTAGTGCATAGACCCTCACCGCTGCGCCTCGGCGTCCACCACCACCGCCTCCCCCGCGTAGACCGTGTGGCGGACCCGGCCGGTCAGCGTCATCCCCGCGTAGGGCGTGTTGCGGCTGCGGGACGCCAGCCGCTCGGGCTCGACGGTCCAGCTCGCCGTGGGGTCGACGACACACAGGTGGGCGGGGCGCCCCTGGGCAACCACGCCGTGGGCGTCGGCCGCGCCGATCACCGCCGCCGGCCGCCACGACAGCAGGGCCAGCACCCCGGCGATCGGCAGTTCCAGGTGGGTCAACGCCACCGCCAGCGCGGTCTCCAGGCCCAGCATCCCCGGGGGCGCCTCGTCGAAGGGCTGCTCCTTCGTCTCGGGCGCGTGCGGGGCGTGGTCGGTGGCGATGCAGTCGATCGTCCCGTCGGCCAGCCCGGCCCGGACCGCGGCCACGTCGTCCGCCGTCCGCAGCGGCGGGTTGACCTTGAACACCGGGTCATAGGAGGCGCAACGTTCGTCGGTCAGGGCCAGGTGGTGGGGCGTGGCCTCGCAGGTCACCGGCAGGCCCTCGGCCTTGGCCGCCGCCACCATCGCCACCGACCGCCGCGTCGAGAGGTGCTGGAAGTGGACCCGGCCGCCGGTGAGCCGGGCCAGCGCGACGTCGCGCAGGACCATGACCTCCTCGGCCTCGGCCGGCTGGCCGGGGATGCCGAGGCGGGCGGAGGTGGCGCCCTCGTTCATCGCGCCGCCCGCGGACAGGACCGTGTCCTCGCAGTGCTGGGCCAGCGTCACCCCGAGGCCCCGGGCGTACTCCAGCGCCCGGCGCATCAGCCGGCCGTCCTGGACCCCGTCACCATCGTCGGTGAAGAACCGCACGCCCAGGTCCGCCAGCTCGGCCATCGGCGCCAGCTGGGTCCCGGCCCGCCCGACGGTGATGGCGCCCGCCGCCCGGACCTCGCAGCAGGCCCGACGGCCCAGCTCCAGCACCTCGCGGGCCACGCCGGCCGAGTCGATGGCCGGGGTCGTGTTGGGCATGGCCAGCACGCAGGTGAACCCGCCGAGCGCCGCGGCCCGGGCCCCGGTCTCGACCGTCTCGGCCTCCTCCTTGCCCGGCTGGCGCAGGTGGGCGTGCAGGTCGACCAGCCCGGGGGCGACCACGCAGCCGCCGGCGTCGAGCTCCACGTCGGCGGCCAGCGACGAGCCGTCGTCCGCGACCGCGGCGATGCGGCCGTCCTCGACCAGCACGTCGGCCCGGCGGGATCCGGAGGCGTCGACCACCTCGCCACCTCGGATGACGATCGACTTCATCGGTCCCCTTCCCGCCGGCCGGAGCCCAGCAGCTCGAACAGCACGGCCATCCGCACCGCCACCCCGTTGCGGACCTGGTCGATCACGACGGAGCGGGGCAGGTCGGCGACGTCGGCCGCGATCTCCACCCCCCGGTTCATCGGCCCGGGGTGCATGACGATGGCCTTCTCACCCAGCTGGTCGACCCGGCGGCGGGTCAGGCCGTAGCAGGCCGTGTACTCGCGGAGCGACGGGATCAGCGCCTCGGTCATGCGCTCCTGCTGCATGCGCAGCAGGTACACCACGTCCACTTCGCCGAGCGTGGCGTCGATGTCGTGGCTGACCCGCACCGGCCAGCCCTCGGTCGAGGGCGGCAGCAGCGTGGGCGGCGCCACGAGCGTGACCTCGGCGCCCATGGTGGTGAACGCCCAGGCGTCGCTGCGGGCCACCCGACTGTGCTTGACGTCGCCCACGATGGCGATGCGCAGGCCGTCGAGGCCGCCCAGGTGCTCGCGGATCGTGTAGCAGTCGAGCAGCGCCTGGGTCGGGTGCTCGTGCCAGCCGTCTCCGGCGTTGACGACCGACGCCGACACCCAGCGCGCGATCTGGTGCGGCACACCGGCCGAGCGGTGGCGCACCACGATGCAGTCGACGCCCATGGCCTCGATGGTCTCGACGGTGTCCCGCAGCGACTCGCCCTTGCGCACCGACGAGGTCGAGACCGAGAAGCTGAGCGTGTCGGCCGACAGGCGCTTGGCCGCCTGCTCGAAGCTGAGCCGGGTGCGGGTCGAGTCCTCGTAGAACAGCCAGGTCACCGTGCGGCCCTGGAGGGCCGGGACCTTGGGCATCCGGCGCCGCCCGACCTCCGCGAAGCTGTCGGCCAGCACGAGCAGGTGGTCGATGTCGTCCGCCGACAGGTCGGCGATCCCCAGCAGGTGCCTCACCGCGCCTCCTTGTAGAGCTCTCCCAGCTCGACCCCCTCGAGCGTCGCGTTCACCACCTCGTCGCTGCGAGTCGGCAGGTTCTTGCCCACGAAGTCGGCCCGGATCGGCAGCTCGCGGTGGCCGCGGTCCACCATGACCGCCAACTGCACCGCTCGGGGCCGCCCGTAGCTGTGGACCGCGTCGAGCGCGGCCCGGATCGTCCGCCCGGTGAACAGCACGTCGTCCACCAGCACCACGACCCGGCCGGTGAGGTCGGCGGGGATGTCGGTGACGGCGCTCGGCAGCACCGGCCGCAGCCCGATGTCGTCGCGGTGGAAGGCGACGTCCAGGGTGCCCTGGGGCGGGGCTGTGCCGTCGATCTTCTCCAGGGCCTCGGCTAGCGCGACGGCGAAGGTGACGCCGCCGGTCTGGAGGCCGATCAGGATCACGTCGTCGAGGCCGTGGTTGCGCTCGACCACCTCGTGGGCCATCCGCCACACGGCCCGACGGACGTCGTCCGCGTCGAGGACCTGTGTGCGGGCAACGAAAACGCCCCCGAACGGGGGCGTGCTCCGGCGTTCGCGTTCTGCCAATCGGGGACCTCCCCATCGCTCTGTCCGTGCGGAACTCACAGGTCCCGCTTCACGGTCAGCGCCGCAGCGTAGCAGCGCCCGGTCGGGGTTCCGGGGACCGGGCCCAGATCTCGGTCCCGGCCGCCACGCCGAGCCGGCGGAACCCGGCCCGGCGGGCCACCGCGGCCGACGCCGGGTTGGCGGGATCGATGCGGGCCCACACCTGGCGCAGCCACAGCGGCGGCCCCTGGGCCCAGGCTGCCACCATCGCCACCGCCGGGGCGGAGCGGCCGTGGCCGCGGTGGGCGGCGCCGATCCACCAGCCGATCTCGGCCCGGCGCCGGACCCGGTCGATGTTGCGCAGCCCGACCTCGCCCAGCACCACGTCCTCGTCGCCGCGGTCGACGACCACCAGGTCGAGCGCCAGGCCGGCGTCCAGCCGCGCCGCAGCGCCGGCGATCCAGGCCTCGGCCGCGGCCGGCGAGCGGTCCGCGGGCGGGCGGCCGCCCGCGGCCACCGCCGGATCGGCCCACGCAGCCACGAGGGCGGCCACATCGCCGGGGGTCGCTCGCCACGGGCGCAGCGCCACGCCGGCGGTCGAGTCGGTGAGTGGTGGTTCGGGCGGGTCGAGCCCGGGAGGCACCCCTATTCGATACCCGGTCGGACCTCGGCTGCCACCGCCGACAGCACGCCGTTGACGAACCGGGGCGAGTCGTCGGTCCCGAACCGGCGGGCCAGCACGACCGCCTCGTTGATGATCAGCGCCGGCGACCGGTCGCCGGCCGCCAGCAGCTCGTAGCTGCCGATGCGCAGCACGGCCCGGTCGACGGCGGCCAGGCGCTCCAGCGACCAGCGGGGCGCCACCAGCCGCCCGAGGCGCTCGTCGATCTCGGACTGGTGCGCCTCGACGCCCTCCACCAGCTCGACGGCCAGGTCCGCGGGCGTGACCGGGAGCGCGGCCAGCACCTCGGACACGCCGATGCCCTTGGCCTCGGCCTCGTAGAGCAGCTCGAGTGCCCGCTCCCGGGCACCGCGCCGGCTCTCGACCGCGCTCGGTTCGAGGTCACCCACGGGCAGGATCACGCCCGGGTGAGGTACGCGGCGCTGCGGGTGTCGACCTTGATGCGGTCGCCGGCGTTCACGAACAGGGGCACCTGGACCACGAGCCCGGTCTCCACGGTGGCGGGCTTGCGGGCGCCGGACACGCGGTCGCCCTGGATGCCGGGCTCGGTGTCGGTGACGGCCAGCTCGACGGCGGCCGGCAGGTCGGTGCCGATGATCTCGTCCTTGTAGAACTGCAGGACCATGGTCGAACCGTCGACGATGTAGTTCGTGGCGTCGCCCAGCGCCGCCGGCCCGACGTGGATCTGCTCGTAGGTGCCGTTGTCCATGAACACATAGTCCGAGCCGTCGCGGTAGAGGAACTGCATGTCCTTCTTCTCGACGACGGCCTGCTCGACCCGCTCGTCCGACCGGAACGTCTTGTCGAGCACGCCGCCCGAGCGGACGTTCCGCAGGGTGGTCCGCACGAAGGCCGGGCCCTTGCCGGGCTTGACGTGCTGGAAGTCGACGACCTGGAAGAGGCCCTCGGACAGATCGAGGGTCATGCCCCGCTTGAGGTCGTTGGTGGTGGTGGCTGCCATCGGGAAAGCTCGCTCCTGGCGCGTAGAGAAGGGGATCTAGAGGGCTGGTTCCTTGGGCGCCCGCGTCAGCGGGCGGCAACCCTCGGAGGTGACCACGACCGTGTCCTCGATGCGGACGCCTCCGTGGGCGGGGAGGTAGACGCCGGGCTCGACCGTGACGACGTGGCCGTCTGCCAGCGTACCAGTCGAGGTGGTCGACAACCTCGGCGGCTCGTGGATGTCGAGCCCCACGCCGTGGCCGGTGCCATGGACGAACGCGTCCTCCCAGCCGGCGCCGGCGATGACCCCCTTGCACACCTCGTGGACCTCCTGGGCCTCGACCCCCGCCCGCACCGCCGCCACGCCGGCGGCCTGGGACGCGATCACGACGTCGAGCATTCGCTGCTGGGTGGCGTCGATCTCGCCCACGGCCACGGTCCGGGTCATGTCGGAGTGGTAGCCGTCGATCAGGGCGCCGAAGTCGATGACCACCAGGTCCCCGGGCTCGATGCGCCGGGCGCCGGCCCGGTGGTGGGGCTTGGCCCCGTTCGGCCCGCTGCCCACGATCGTCTCGAACGACGGGCCCTCGGCGCCGCGCCGGCGCATCTCGTTCTCCAGCTCGAGGGCGAACTCGGCCTCGGTCGGCCCCTCACCCAGCCGGGGGCGCACGGCAGCCAGCGCGGCGTCGGCGACCGCGCAGGCGGCCTCGATGCGCGCGACCTCACCGGTGTCCTTGCGCTGGCGCAGCGCCTCGACCAGGCCGGTCGTGGCGACCAGGCCGGCGGCCGGGAACCAGTCGTCGTCGTAGCGCTGCTGCTGGGCCCAGCTGACGTGCTCGGCCTCGAGCCCCAGGCGGGCGATGCCGTCGGCCGCCTTGGCCAGCAGGTCGCGCTGCTCCTCGCTGGTGCGGCCGATCTCGGTCACGGCCGTGACGCCGGCCCCGGCCAGCTCGTCGGCCGACTGGTCGCGGTAGCGGCCGTCGGTGACGAACACCAGGTCGTCGCCCCGCACCAGCAGCAGGGCGGCCGAGCCGGTGAAGCCCGTCAGGTAGCGGATGTTCGTGAGGTTCGTGACGAGGAGGGCGTCGCAGCCCGCCTCGTCGAACGCCTCCCGCAGCCGCCCGGCGCGGGCGGCCACGTCCATCGGGGGCAGCGCGGCGATGTCGAGTGTCACCCGGGCAAGCCTAGGAGCGAGGCCGCCGCGTCCACCGCCAGGCCGTAGCCCGCCCCACCCAGCCCCGCGATCGTGGCGGTAGCCACCGGGGCGACGACCGAGGTGTGACGCCAGGACTCCCGAGCCTGGGGGTTCGACAGGTGCAGCTCGACCACCGGGCCGTCGAACGCGGCGAGCGCGTCGTGGATCGCCCAGGCGTAGTGCGTGAAGGCGCCGGGGTTGATCACGATGGCCGCGCACCGGCCCCTGGCCCCGTGGATGGCCTCGACCAGGTCGCCCTCGTGGTTGGACTGGACGTGCTCCAGGGCCAATCCGTGTCCCTCGGCGGTGGCCCGGGCGGTGGCGACGTGGTCGTCGAGGGTGGTGGTGCCGTAGACCTCCGGCTCCCGCTGGCCGAGCAGGTTGAGGTTGGGCCCGCTGAGCAGCAGGAGCACCGGTGCGTCGGTCACTCGGCGCCCCGGGGGCGGCGCACCGCGTCGTGCAGCACCCACGACAGCGGCGCGGCCGCATCGTCGGGGTCGACGGCGCGCACGACCTCCACGCCGCCGGGGCCGTCGAGAACGAACGTGAGGCCGCCGACCGCCTTCTTGTCCCGGCCCATGAGCGTCAGCAGCCGGTCGCCGTCGAGCCCCGCTGGCAGTGTGGTCGAAAGGCCGTACGCGGCCAGGACCCGGTAGTGGTCGGCCACCCGGGCGTCGCCGATGCGCTCCAGGTACCACGCCAGCTCGGCGGCGTAGGCCAGCCCGATGGCGACGGCCTCGCCGTGCCGCAGCCCGTAACCCCCCGCGCTCTCCAGTGCGTGGGCCAGCGTGTGGCCGTAGTTGAGGATCGCCCGGCCCCGGGTCTCGGCCGGGTCCTCCCGCTCGTCGGCGGCCACCACCGCGGCCTTGATGCGGACGCAGGCGGCGATGCGCTCGTCGAGCGGCAGCGAGAGGAGGTCGTCGCCGGTCAGGAAGTGGTACTTGGCCATCTCGCCCAGGCCGCTGCGGCGTTCCCGCTCGGGCAGGGTGGCGAGGGCGTCGGTGTCGCAGACCACGGCGGACGGCTGCCAGAACGCCCCCACCAGGTTCTTGCCCTCGGGCAGGTTGACGCCGGTCTTGCCCCCGATGGCGGCATCGACCATGCCGAGCAACGTCGTCGGCACGTGCACCACTCCCACACCCCGGTGGTAGACCGCGGCCGCGAAGCCGGCCGTGTCGGTGACAACGCCGCCGCCCACCGCCACCACCTGGTCGCCCCGGGTCAGGCCCCACTGCGACCAGACCCGGCACAGCTGCTCGACCGTGGCCATCGTCTTGGCCTGCTCGCCCTCCCCGATCGGGAACACCCGGTGCTCGCGGGCGGGGTCGACGGTGAAGCCGACCCCGGGCTGGGTCACGACCGCGACGCGGCGGGCTCCGGGGTCGAGCAGGTCGGGCAGCCGGTCGGCGGCCCCGGCCCCGACCACGACCGGGTAGGTGCCGCCGGGGACGGCGACGTCGACCGTGATCACGCCGTCACCTCCAGGTGCGCGGCCACGAGGTCGGCGATGTGGCGGGCCAGGGCCCGCTTGGGCTTGTCGTCGCCGGTGTGGAACGGCTCGACGTCGACGGTCACGTCGGCGACCTCGCCGTAGAGCGGCTCGCGCTCGGCCGCCAGCCGGGCCAGCTTGTCGCGGGCGTCGCCCCCCGCCAGCAGGGGGCGGTGGGTCGGGTCGGTCCGCCCGGCCAGGAACGAGGGCGTGGCCCGCAGCCACACCACGACGGCCTCCGTGAGCAGCCGGCGATTCGCCTCGCCGGTCACGACGCCGCCGCCGGCCGCGATCACGAGCGGCGCCGGCCGCGCCATCAGGTCCGCCAGCCGGGCGGCCTCCGCGATCCGGAACCCGGGCTCGCCCGCCTGCCGGAACAGCGTGCGCACGGTGCACCCCTCGGCCAGCTCCACCTGCTCGTCGAGGTCGGCGAAGGGGCGGTCCATCTCCTTCGCCAGGCGCCGGCCGACGGTGGACTTGCCCACGCCCATGAGCCCGACGAGGACGACGTGGCGGCCGTCAGGCATCGCGCAGGGTGGCCGCGTAGGCGTCGGCGTTGCGCACCACCTCGGCGAGCGAGTCGCCCCCGAACTTGCGCAGGGCCTCGGACGCCAGCACCAGCGCCACCATCGTCTCGGCGACCACGCCCATGGCGGGCACGGCGGTCACGTCGGTGCGCTCCTTGAAGCTGACCGTCTCTTCCTTGGTCTCGACGTCGACGGTCGTGAGCACCGGCCGGTTGAGCGTGGCCAGGGGCTTCATGGCCACCTTGCACACCACCACCTCGCCGGTCGACATGCCGCCCTCGACGCCGCCGGCCCGGGTGGTGTGGCGCCGGTACGTGCGGGCCTCGGCGTCCCAGGAGATGGGGTCGTGCGCCTCGCTGCCCGGCAGCCCGGCGACGTCGAAGCCGTCGCCGACCTCGACGCCCTTCACCGCCTGGATGCTCATCAGCGCCTGGGCCAGCAGGCCGTCCAGCCGCCGGTCCCAGTGGACGTGGCTGCCGAGACCGACCGGCACGCCGTAGGCCAGGACCTCGACCACGCCGCCGAGGCTGTCGCCGGCCTTGGCCACCGCCTTGATCTCCTCGACCATCGCCTCCTCGACCACCGGGTCGAAGCACCGCAGCGGCGACTCGTCGACCCGCCCGAGGTCGCCGGCGCCGGGCCGCTCGGCCGCCTTGGACCGCACCGAGCCCATCTGCACCACGTGGGACACCACCGAGACGCCGAGGTGGCCCAGAAGGTTCTTGGCCAGTGCGCCGGCCGCCACCCGGGCCGCGGTCTCGCGGGCGGAGGCCCGCTCCAGCACGTCGCGGGCGTCGCTGAAGCCGTACTTCTGCATGCCGGCGAGGTCGGCGTGGCCGGGGCGGGGCTGGGTGAGCGGCGCCTGGGTCTCGCCCGGCTCGACCGCCATCTCCTCGTGCCAGCGGTCGGAGCGGGACCACTCGGTGTTGGCGATCTCGATCGCCACCGGCGAGCCGAGGGTGCGGCCGTGGCGGACGCCGCCGACGATCGTGACCTCGTCCTGCTCGAAGCGCATCCGCGGGCCGCGGCCGTAGCCGAGGCGGCGGCGCGCCAGCTCGTGACGGATGTCGTCGAGCGTCACCGGCAGGCCGGCGGGCAGCCCCTCGACGATGACGACGAGGGCGCGGCCGTGGGATTCGCCGGCGGTGAGGTACCGGAGCACGGCCACGACGATACCGGCCGGCCGTTCGCGGGCCGGTATGCGATCGGCTGGTCAGAGCGCGGCCAGCAGCACCACGAGGCCGGCCGCGGCCACCGCCGGCCCGAACGGGAACGGCTTGTCGCGCCCCCGCACGACCAGCAGGACCATGCCCACGACGGCCCCGCCGACCGCGGCGAGCAGCGCGGCGCTCAGTACCGCCTGGACGGGGGCCAGCAGGGGATGGGCAGCCTCCCAGCCGGCCCAGCCGACCGCCATGCCCACCAGCGTGGCCAGCCGGACGTCGCCGAAGCCGAGCATGCGGGGCGAGACGAGGTGCAGGACCAGCAGCATCCCGCCATAGACGGCGGCGCCCAGCACCGCGCCCCACAGCCGCCGGGGGGTGTCGTCGACCAGCGACACCACCACGAGCCCGGCCCCCACCGCGGCCGCGGTCAGGTAGACGAAGCGCGACGGGATGCGCATGACCGCCAGGTCGACGGCCGACATGGCGACCAACCCGGCGACGAGGACGAGCACCGGCACGAGGACCAGCTCGGGCCCGACGACCGCGGCGGCGACCCCGTACAGGGCGGCGGTGATCAGCTCGACGGCCGGCAGCCAGGACGGCAGCGGCGCCCGGCACCCTGGGCACCGCAACGCCAGGGCGAGGCCCGGCCGCACCGGCAGGCCCGCGGGCGCCTGGGGTGCGCCGCAGCGCGCGCACGCCGCCCGGGGCCGGCCCAGCTCGTCCCGGTCGGGGACTCGGCCGAGCAGCGGCGGCACCACCGCCCGCCAGCCGATCCACCACGACACGGCGTGGGCCACGAGCGGGCCGACGACGGCGACGCCGAGCAGCGCCGCGCCCACCGCCAGGAGGGCGTCCGTCACCGCTGCGTCGCCAGGACGTCGCTGACGGCCCGCAGGCGCGCCCCCAGCGCGCCCCGGGCGAGCGTCGAGTCGAGCCGGCAGTCGAGCGACCGGCCCGGCGGGGCCGGCACACCCCGGACCGGGCGGCCCGCCACCAGGGCGGCGAACTCGGCGCGGGACACCGCGCGGGGCCCGGCCACGTGCAGCGGGCCGGCGACGTCGGCGCCGCACAGCTCCAGCAGCGCCGCAGCCAGGTCGTCGACCTGGGCGGGACACCGCAGCTCGTCCGTGTAGAACGTGGCGTCGGGGTCGAGGGCCGCCTGCTCATGCGCGCTGGGCGGGCATCCCGGACCGCCGTAGATCAGCGACGTGCGCACGATCACCGCACCCGGGTCGGCCGCGGCCACGAGGCGCTCGGCCTCGGCCTTGGCCCGGCCGTAGTCGGACAGCGGCGACACGGGGTCGAGCTCCCCGTACGGCCGGCCGGCCCTGCCGTCGAACACCACGTCGGTGGACAGGTGGACGAGGCGGGCGCCGACGGCCGCCGCCGCCTCGGCGACGACGCCGCTCGCCGTCGCCGTCACGTCCCACGCCCCGGGCCCCTGCTGCACGTAGGCAGTGTGCACCACCGCCGCGGGTCGCAGGGTGTCGAGCAGGGCCCGCACCTGCGCCCGATCGCGCACGTCGAGCCGGGCCGGGCCCGGTGTGGAATGGCTGGTGGCGGTCACCGCCCAGCCGGCGGCCGCCGCGATCTGGGTCAGGGCGCGACCGAGGTATCCCGAGCCGCCGGTGACCACCAGCCGCCGGCGCTCGGGAGTCCCGGTCAGCGAACCGTCGAGAGGAAGCTGATCAGCCGCCCGCGCTGGGCGGCGTCGTCACCAGGGGCCAGCCGCGAGCCGCCGGTCGAGCCGCCGCTGTTGCCCACGGTGGACTGGACGGCAGCGCGCGCCTCGGGGCTCATCGCCGCGACGTGCGGGGCGATCTCGGTGCTGTTGTCGGGCATCGCCGGCATGGCGGGCATGGGCGGCATCCCGGCACCACCCCGGGGCGGGCCCAGGCTCGACAGGCCGGAGAACGGCGACGAGACGGGCCCGGTGATCGGGCCGACCGGGCCGGTGTTGCCCAGGTCGTCGGCCGCCCAGTGAAGGTCCGGCGGCAGCGACGAAGGGCCGACGGGCCGGATCTGGCCGGTGTCCGCGCCGAGCGGGGACGGACCGAGCCGCCCGTTGTCGAACGGCGATCCGTTGGCGGGGGACGCCGACCCCAGATCCCGTCGGGGGCCGTGGCCGGCGCCGTTGCGGTCGCCGCCGAGCGGCGAGGGGGGTGCGGGAGGCGGCACCCGGCCGGCGTCACCGGCGGAGCGGCCGGGGCGCCGGGGCGCCTCGGACGGCGGGCGGGCCGGGCCGCGGCTCTCGGCAGGGCCCTGGCCCCGCCGGTCGGCCTCGGGGCGGGCCTTCGGGGGCCGCCGCTCGGCGTCGGGCTGCACAGCCGGTGACGTGCCGGTGTCGCCCGGCCGCATCACCGGCATGCGGCCGGTCTCGTCCGCGGGTCGGCTCGACGCGGGCGGGCGGCCGGCGTCGTTGGTCCGGGCAGGCGGGCGGCCGCCGTCCTTGGCGCGGGCGGTCGGCGGCGGGGGCACGTCGCCCCTGGAGGGGGCGGAGCCCGGCGGCGGGCCGGCCGGACGCGGACGCCGGGGCGTGCCGAGGCGGGCCGGGAGCTCGGGGCCCGCGGGGGCGCCGGGCGCCGGGCGGCCCGGGACGTCGTCGCGCCGGGTCTGGCCGTTGGTGGCACCGGCCGGAGCCCGGGGCGCCACGATCGGGTTCTCGGCGGTGCGCTCCTTCAGCCAGCCCGCCCGCTGGCCCTCCATCGCCTCGGCCACCACGACCTCGCCGGTCTGCGGCTCGGGGGCGCGGCGGGGCGGCGGAGGCGGAGGCACGGGGTGGCGGCGCTCGGCCGTCCCCGGAGACTCCACGTCGGCCACGCCCAGCTCGACCAGGTCGCGCACGGCCCGGGACACGCCGAGCTCGGTGAGGCCGAGCTCGCCGGCCAGCTCGCCCACCGTGCGGCCGGAGGCGACCGCCACGACTGACCGCCAGCGGTCGGCGTCGATCGTCACCTCGTCGGCCGACAGGTCGGCGGCCAGGGTCACCTGGTGGGCGAGCGATGGCACGACGGCCTCGAGCTCGGACCACTCGCTCAAGAGATTGGTCGCTCGGCGGAGGATGTCCTCGACATCCTCCGCCCGGTGACTGCCGGTGGCCCGGTCGTCGGCGTCGAACGCGAACGACCCGGAGTCGAACCGCAGGAGCTCGAAGACCACCTCGTCGGTGGGCGTGCCCTCCACGGCCCGGTCGGCGACCGCATCCACGACGCCGCCCGCATCCAGCCACACGCTGCCCTGTCCCCGGTCGCCCTCGATCCGCAGGCGACCCGTCTTCGACGTGGTCGCCAGCAGCCGCAGGACATCCGGTAGGGAGAACGTGTCGAGTGTCCCTTGCAGCGCCAACGCCGTACCTCCGATGTATCCGATCGGCCCGCCAACTTCCCCAGCGCTCGCGTGCACCTTAGGCCGTAACAGGTCCGCGCGCCCAGCGTCACATTTCCGATCGGTTAGCAGTACCCGTTCGCGGACCGTTCAAAGCCACTTCATGCGGTCGGGCGCCGACGGGTCAATGCGTGCCTCGCGGACGTGGTCATGGCGTCGATCGGGGGGTCGCTCCCGGTCCAGCGCCGGTAGGCGCGGGCGGCCTGATGGACCAGCATGCCGACACCACCGAGCGCGGTCGCCCCCCGGGCCTGCGCCTCCCTCATCAGGGGGGTCACTGACGGGTGGTAGACGATGTCCACCACCACCTGCCCGGACCGCAGGAACGCCGGGTCCACGGGCAGCGGGTCCGGCTCCGGGCCGGCCGAGCCCATGCCGAGGGAGGTGGCGTTCACGACCAGGTCGGCGCCGGCGACGTCGCCCGCGTCCCCCACCCGGCCGGCCGGGCCGGCCAGCGCAGCGGCCCGGGCCGCGGGCTCCGGCGAGCGGTTGACCACGACCACGTCGGCCGCCCCCGCGGACCCGAGCGCCCGGGCCAGGGCGCGCCCTGCGCCCCCCGCGCCTACCACCACGCAGCGCATACCCGCCGGCTCGATCCCACGATCGGCCCGGAGGCTGTCGAGGAAGCCGTCGCCGTCGGTGTTGTCCCCGACCAGCCGGTCGCCGTCCCAGAACACGCAGTTCACGGCGCCCAGGTCGGCGGCGACCGCGGTCCTGGCGTCCACCGCGTCGTGGACCGCCGTCTTGTGGGGCATCGTCACCGACAAGCCGCCGATGCCCAGCGTGCGGGCGGCCTCGACCGCGGCCCCGCCCTGCCCCTCGGGCACCTCCAGGGCGACAAAGGCCCAGTCGGCGTCGCCCGCCGCGAACGCGGCGTTGAGGATCGTGGGCGACAACGAGTGGCGGATCGGCCAGCCGATGACGGCGGCCAGCCTGGTCTCGCTCGTGATCACCGGGCGGCCCCGTGCCTCACCCGCACCCCAGCCCCTTCTGCCGGCACTCCTCCTTCAGCCGGAGGAACTCGTCGTAGTCGTCGGTGAAGGCGTGGCGACCGTCGGCATCGGCGAGCACGTAGTACATCCACGGCCCCTCGGCGGGCGCCAGCGCCGCCTCGATGCTGGCCCGCCCGGGTGAAGCGATCGGCGTGGGCGGCAGGCCGGGGCGGTGGCGGGTGTTGTACGGCGTCTCGGCCACCGTGTCCGACTCGGTGAGCGTGCAGGGGATCTCGCCCTTCTCGTAGCACGAGGTGGCGTCGATGCCGAGCGGCTCCCCGGCGGCCAGCCGGTTGTAGATGACGCGAGCGATCTTGGCCCGGTCCTCCTCGACCCCCGACTCCTCCTCGATGAGGGAGGCGATGATCATCACCTCGTACGGCGTGCGCCCGACCTGGGCGGCCCGGTTGGTGATGTCCAGCTCGGTCAGGGTGGCGTCGAGTTCGCTCACCATCCGCTTCACGAACACCAGCTCGGTGTCGCCCTCCTCGACGCTGTAGGTCTCGGGGAAGAACGTGCCCTCGAGCGAGGCCTGGTCGGGGGGCAGGACGGTCGAGCGCACGGTGGGGTCGGCCAGTGCTGCCTGGAAGCCCTCGGCCGTGAACCCCGGGACGCCCTCGGCCGGGTCGACGAGCCGGGCGATGACCTGGTTGAGCGTCATGCCCTCCGGCACCGTCACGAGCCGGGAATTGGGCGGGAGGGGTTCCTCCTCCAGGTCGGCGATGGCCTCGGTGAACGACGAGTTGAGGTGCATGCGGTAGGTGCCGGCCTGGAACGAGCCGACGTCGCGGAGCTTCGTGTACCAGTCCCACACCGAGGCGTTGGTGATCACGTCGGCGTCGGCCATGGCGTCGCCGATGGCAGAGGTGGTCGTGCCCTCCGCGATCTCGACGAGGACCTCCTCGCCCTGGCTGCCCGGCGGGTCGATCTGGTCCTGGACCCAGGACCATGCGAACCAGCCGGCCACCGCGGCCGCCAGCACCAGGACCGCCAGCACGCCGAGGGCGACGGCACAGCCCCGGCGCCGGGGTTGCTCCTCGTCGGCGTAGTCGTCGTCGTGCTCGTCGTAGTAGCCCTCGTCGCCGTAGCTGTCGCCGGCGACCATGTCGCGGCCGGCAGGACCACGGCCCCGGGCCCGGGCGCCCGCGTAGTCGGCGGCCCCGAACGCGGCCGTGCGCTCCCCCGCTGCGCCCGGCTGGCGGCCGCCCTCCGGCCCCGCCTGGGCCCAGGGGGCGTTGCGGCTGGCCTGGGTCGGCGGGCCCTCGCCCGCACCGCGCGCCAGGCCCGGTCCCCGTGCGGCCCAGTAGGGGCCCGCGGTGTCCTGGTACCGGATCTCCTGGGTCGGCTCGGCCACGCGGCCGGGCACGTCGTAGGTGCCGCGGCCCCGCGGCCCGCCGGCGCCCGGCGGCTGGCCGCCCCAGGGATCGTCGTAGCCGGTCGGGGCGGGCGCCGGGGCCCCGTAGCCGCCGGCGGCCGCCTGGCGGCGGGACGGGCCCCCGCGGCCGGCCGGCGTGGCGGCCCGCTCCCGGGCCGACGGGTCGGGACCGCCCGGGCGGCGCAGGGGTGACGGCGCGCCGGACGGCGGGCCCAGGCTGGCGGCGGTCGCGCCACGCGGCGGGCGGCCACGGGCCTCGCCTCGCTGGGGCAGCGGCGGGGCGCCGGCGCTGCGGTCCGCCACCCCCCGGGGCCCGCTCGGGCCGCGGCGGGGTGCCAGGTCCGACAGGTCCGACAGGTCTTCGGGCGTGTCCTCCCCGTCCCCCCGGCGGCGGGCGCGCCCGCGGGGTCCCACACTCTCCCGGCCCCAGAAGTCGTCGAAACCAACCTCTCTCGGGGCGCGCTTGCCCCGCCGGCGCTTGGGCGTGGAAGGTTCGTCTTGGTCAGAGAACGGCATGCGCAGAGTTCGCAGGAGCGGCGGGCACGGACACGACCACGTTGGCCACGGCGGTATCTACCCCTCTGGCTGGCCAGCATCCAGCCATGACTGCAGGATCACCGTAGCAGCGACCTGGTCGACTACTTGGCGACGCTTCCCCTTCCGGACTCCTGTCAACCGCAGGCTGCGCTCGGCCTCGACCGTCGACAGGCGCTCGTCCCAGGTCACGACGGGTACGGGCAGGGCCGCCCGGAGCTCGTCCACCTCGGCCAGGATCGCCCGGGCCGCCGGGCCCGCGGTCCCGTCGAGCGACAGCGGCAGCCCGACGACCACGACCTCGGCCCCGGCCTCGTCGACCAGCGCGGCGATCCGCCGGTGATCGAGGGCCGGGTCGCCGCTGCGGGTCACGACCTCGTACGGCGTCGCCACCACGCCGCCGCTGTCGGACAGGGCGACGCCGATCCGCCGGGTCCCGATGTCGAGGGCGACCGCCCGGGCCACCGGTCAGCCCAGGCCGGCCGCCGCCCGGACCTGGTCGAGGGCCTCGTCGAGCCGGGACACGTCGCGGCCCCCGGCCTGCGCCAGCTCGGGGCCCTTGCCCCCGCCGCCCTGGACCGTGCGGGCCGCGTCGGCGATGAGCTCGCCGGCGTGGAGGCCGGCGTCCTTGTCGACCGCCGCCACCAGGGTGACGCCGCCGTCGGGCTTCTCGCCGCCGACGATCGCGCCCCGGACGCCGGGCTGCTGGCGCACCGCCACGGCCAGGTCGCGCACCTCGTCGGGCGCCAGGCCGTCGACCCGCGCCACGACCACGCCGTCGACGGCGCCCGCGGCAAGCTCGCCGGCCCGGTTGCCGGCCGCCTGGCGGCGCAGGTCGCGGATCTCGTCCCGCAGCGCCTTGAACTCGGTCCGCATCCGCTCGGCGGCCAGCGGCAGCTCGTCGGAGGTGGTGCCGAGCGCGTCGGCGGCGCGGGCCACCAGGTCCTCCTCCTGGCGGAGGCGGTCGATGGGCCCGAGGCCGGTGACAGCCTCGATGCGGCGCAGGTTGGAGCCGATCGACGACTCGGACGTGACCTTGAGCGGGCCGATGTCGCCGAGCCGGCGGACGTGCGTGCCGCCGCACAGCTCGATCGAGTGCTCGCCGGCCTCGAGCACCCGCACGATGTCGCCGTACTTGTCGCCGAAGAAGGCGATGGCGCCGAGGTCGCGGGCCTCGTTCATGGTGGTCTCGAAGTGGCGCACCGAGGCGTTGCCGAGGATCTCGCGGTTGGCCAGGTCCTCGATCTCGCGCATCTGGTCGCGAGTCACCGGCTCGAAATGGCTGAAGTCGAAGCGCAGCCGGTCCGGCGCTACGAGCGAGCCCTGCTGGCGGACGTGCTGGCCCAACACCTCCCGTAGCGCCCAGTGGAGGATGTGCGTGCCCGTGTGGTTGCGGCGGATGGCGTCGCGGCGCTCGCCGTCGATGCTCGCGGTCGCGGTCTGACCGGGCTCGACGCGGCCCTCCCGCACCGTGACCCTGTGGCGGTGCAGGCCGGGCAGGCCGTAGGTGGTGTCGACCACGTCGAGGACGCCGGTGTCGGTGGTGATCGTGCCGGTGTCGCCGATCTGGCCGCCGGACTCGGCGTAGAACGGCGTGCGGTCGAGGTAGACGCCGTCGCCCATGACAGCCAGCACGGTGGCGGTCGACTCGTACTCGTCGCGGCCGGTGAACTCGGTGGGACCGTGCTCGGCCAGGAGCTGCTGCTGGACCGCGACCTCGTCGCCCGTGGCAACGCCGCCGCCCTTGGTCGCGGCCCGGGCGCGGGCTCGCTGGTCGGCCATCGCCGCCTCGAACCCGGCCACGTCGACGCCGAAGCCCCGCAGGTCGGCGGTCTCCTGCGTGACCTCGAACGGGAAGCCGTAGGTGTCGTGCAACTGGAACGCCACGTCGCCGGGCAGCGTCCCGCCGGGCTCGAGCCGGTCGAGCTGGGTGTCGAGGATCTGGGACCCGGTGACCAGCGTCCGCCGGAACGACGCCTCCTCCCGACCGATGATCGGCAGGACGAGGTCGCGCCCCTCCACGATGACGGGGTAGGCGTCGCCCATCAGGTCGATCGTGCGCTCGACCAGCGCGGGCAGCACCGGCCGCTCGACGCCCAGCAGGTAGGCGAAGCGGATGGCCCGGCGGATGATGCGGCGCAGCACGTAGCCGCGGTCCTCGTTGGACGGGATGACCCCGTCGGCCACGAGGAACGTCATGGTGCGGGCGTGGTCGGCCATGAGCCGCAGGGCGATGTCGCCCAGCTCGGAGCGGCCCAGCGTGTGCCCGGTGACCGACTGCGCCTCCTCCACCAGCGCGGTCAGCGTGTCGGACGCGTACAGGCTGGGGCTGCCGGCGAGGACCGCCAGGATGCGCTCCAGGCCCGCGCCGGTGTCGATGTTCCTGGACGGCAGGTCGGACAGGGAGCCGTCAGCGCCCCGCAGGTACTGGGGGAACACCAGGTTCCAGATCTCGACGTAGCGGTCCTCGGCCTTCGGGTTGGCGGGCCCGCCCTCCGGCCCGACGTCGGGGCCGTAGTCCCAGAAGATCTCGGACGAGGGCCCGCACGGGCCCGTGTCGCCCATCTCCCAGAAGTTCTCCCTGCCGAGGCGTTGGATGCGCCCGGCCGGGAAGCCGACTGCGTCGGTCCACAGCGCCGCGGCCTCGTCGTCGTCAGTGTGGACCGTGACCCACAGCCGGTCGGGGTCGAGCCCGAGCACCTCGGTGACGAACTCGTACGCCCAGGCGATGGCCTCGGCCTTGAAGTAGTCGCCGAAGCTGAAGTTGCCCAGCATCTCGAAGAAGCTGAGGTGGCGGGGCGAGCGGCCGATGGCGTCGAGGTCGTTGTGCTTGCCGCCGGCCCGGACGCAGCGTTGCACGGACACCGCCCGCGGGGGCCGGAACGGGACCGCTTCCTCCCCCAGGAAGTAGGGGACGAACGGCATCATGCCCGAGTTGGTGAACATGGGCGCGCTGGGGTGCGTCGGGATGAGGCTGCCCGACGGCGCGGGGGTGTGCTGCCTGGCGACGAAGAAGTCGGTCCAGGCGCGGCGCAGCTCGTCTGAGGTACGCGGTGCCATAGGTGGATCCAGCCTAGTGCTGGCCCGCGCGTTCGCCCTGCAGGGTTAGCCGGCGCCGGGGCGCAGCTCGTCGCGCAGCTGCGCCTCCCGGCGCGCCATCGCCCGCCGGCCCTCGACGACGGCGTCGCGCAGGTTGCCGCCGGCCCGTCGGACCGAGGTGGTCACGTCGTCGCGCACCTGGTCGGGCGTGTAGCGTCGGACGGTGCGCAGCACCTGGCGACGGATCCACATCGCCCCGCCGAAGCCGGCCGTCGCCCCCGTCCCGAACCAGAACGCCCGGCGGAGCACGCGTCAGCCTCCGTGCCCGTTGCCGGTGCCGTTCCGGTCGCCCCCGTGTCCGTTGCCGTCGGACTTGCGGCCCCGCAGCCGGCGGGCCGCCTTGGCGGTGCCGCTGGCGAAGGCGACGCCCTTGATCACCGGGTTGGCCATCGCGATGTAGGCCAGCCGGGACGCGGAGTCGACGGTGCCGGTCACCGACTCCGCGGTCGTCACCACGTTGTCGAGGCGCACGATCTCGTGGTTGGCGGCGTCGACGGTGTCCCGCAGATCCTCGAGGACCGGGACCGCCTCGGTGCGGAGGAGGGCGGCCACGTCCCGCAGCGCCCTCAGCGTGCGGAGGATGGCGGCGGTGGCGACGGCCAGCAGGACGACGGCCGCCACGCTGCACGTGGCGACGATGACGGCAGCGAGGTCGGCGGCACTCACGCCTCCTTCTCCTCCCCCGTGCTGTCGTCGGCCAGCCGTTCCATACGCTCGGCGATCTCCTGCTCGTAGCCGTGGCGTGAGGGCTCGTAGTACACGGCGTCCCGCGCCCCGTCCGGGAGGTACTGCTGGCGGACCCAGCCCCCGGGGTCGTCATGAGGATAGTCGTAGCCCGCCCCGTGCCCGAGCGAGTGGGCCGAGCGGTAGTGCGCGTCCCGGAGGTGGGTGGGGACCTCGCCGCCGACGCCCTTGCGGACGTCCTCCTGGGCGCGCCACAGGCCGAGGGCGGTCCGGTTGGACTTGGGGGCGGTGGCCAGGTGGACGACGGCCTGGGCCAGGTTGAGCTGGGCCTCGGGGAGGCCGACGAACTCGACGGCCTGGGCGGCGGCGGTGGCCACCACGAGCGCGGTGGGGTCGGCCTCGCCGACGTCCTCGCTGGCCAGGATGACCAGGCGGCGGGCGATGAACCGGGCGTCCTCGCCGGCCTCCAGCATGCGGGCCAGCCAGTGGAGCGCGGCCTGCGGGTCCGAGCCCCGGAGGCTCTTGATGAACGCCGAGATCACGTCGTAGTGCTCGTCCCGGCCGTAGCGGTGCAGCTTGGTCCCGAGGGCGGCCTCGGCGTCGGCCACGGTGACGTGGGGCGTGGCCTGCGTGTCCCGGCCGTGGGCCAGGGCGACGGCCACCTCCAGGCTGGTCAGTGCGTGGCGCCCGTCGCCCCCGGCCCGGTCGGCCAGGTGGGCGAGCGCCTCGTCGTCGGCCGTGGCGCCCTCGGCGTCGAGGCCCTTGCGCAGCAGCCGGGCGATGGCGTCGGGCCCGAGCGGCCGGAGCCGGAACAGCGTCGAGCGGGACAGCAGCGGGGGGTTGACCTCGAAGTACGGGTTCTCGGTGGTGGCGCCCACGAGCACGAGGAGGCCGGACTCGACCGACGGCAGCAGTGCGTCCTGCTGGGCCTTGTTGAACCGGTGGACCTCGTCGAGGAACAGGATCGTGCCCTGCTCGCGCTCCCCCAGCCGCTGGGTCGCCCGGGCCACGGTCTCCCGCACGTCCTTGACGCTGGCGCTGACGGCCGACAGCTGCTCGTAGGCCTTGGCCGTGTGGCGGGCGATGACCTGCGCCAGCGTCGTCTTGCCGGTGCCGGGTGGCCCCCAGAGGATGGCCGACGACAGGCGGTCGGACTCGACCAGCACCCGCAGCGGCCGCCCCGGCCCGACCAGCTCGTCCTGGCCCACGATGTCGTCCAGCCGCAACGGCCGCAGCCGCGCCGCCAGCGGCGCCTGCCGTGCCAGGCGATCCTCGGCGGCCGCGGCGAACAGATCCACGCCGGCCGACGCTACCGGCCCGGCGATTTGGCGGCGCATACGCCGAGATCTCGGCGTATGCGCCGCCAAATCACACCACCAGCACGAGCTTGCCGGTGGTGCGGCCCTGCTCGCCGCGGGTGTGGGCGTCGGCGGCCTGCTCCAGGGGGAACGTCGCTTCGACGTCGACCCGGAGCTCGCCG
>Ga0209382_10000475_pt1 | contig 66085 bp, 61 predicted proteins | sample SoiMetdeltSBSDD5_FD_187599 | JGI IMG/M metagenome (GOLD analysis project Ga0209382, IMG submission 187599) | Bulk soil microbial communities from a Populus tree surrounding site in Tennessee, USA - Soil MetaG P. deltoides SBSDD5 (SPAdes) (version 2) | ecosystem: Environmental > Terrestrial >...
TCACCCATGACATCGCCGTCGCCACCGAGATGTGTGACCGGATCCTGGTGATGTACGCCGGGCGGATCGTCGAGGACATCGACGCGTCGCGACTGTGGGAGGGGCCGACCCACCCGTACACCCGAGCCCTGCTCGCCGCGGTCCCCGACATGGACACCGACCGCGACGTGGAGCTCGCCTCGATCCCTGGACGGCCACCCGATCCGGCCGACCTGCCGCCGGGCTGCGCCTTCGCGCCGCGGTGCGCGTTCGCCACCGACAAGTGCCGCGAGGACGCGCCACCGCTCCTGCTCGACAAGACCGACTCGCACCGGGTCGCCTGCTGGCATCCGCAGCAGGGCAGCGTCGTGGCGCATGAGGACGACCGATTGGAGTCCGAGGTCGGATGACGGCGATCGACGTCGAGCGGCTGTCCGTGCACTTCCACGCCCGGGCCGGATCGGTCATGGCCGTGGACGAGGTCACGATGAGCGTGCCGCCCGGCGCGGTCGTCGGCCTGGTCGGTGAGTCCGGCTCCGGCAAGTCCACGCTGGCGCGGGCGATCGTCGGCCTGGTCTCGCCGACCAGCGGCTCGATCCGGATCGACGGGTCCGACCTCGCGACGCAGTCGGCCGGTGCCAGGCGGCGGGCTCGGCTGCCGGTCCAGATGATCTTCCAGGACCCGAACAGCTCGCTGAACCCGCGCATGACGGTCGGTGCCGCCCTGAGTGAGGCGCTGGGGGCACGGGAACGGATCGGCCGGGGCACGCGTGACGAGGAGGTCGCCGAGCTCCTCGACCTCGTGACCCTCGACCGGCGGGTAGCGACCGCATATCCGAGGGAGCTGTCCGGCGGCCAGCGGCAGCGGGTGGCCATCGCCCGCGCGCTCGCGGTGAAGCCCGACGTCCTGATCTGCGACGAGGTGACGTCCGCGCTCGACGCTTCGGTGACCGGCGCGATCCTGAACCTGCTTCGCGACCTGCGGCGCGAGCTCGGCCTGTCGATCCTGTTCATCTCGCACAATCTCGCGGTCGTGCGATACGTCAGTGACCAGATCGGCGTGATGTACCTCGGCCGCATCGTCGAGTTCGCCGAGGCCGAGGCTCTGGTGCGGTCGCCGGAGCATCCGTACACGAGCGCGCTCCTGGACGCCGTCCCGCGACTCGGTGGCGTCGACGTCGAGGCGCCGGCGGAGCTCGACCGCGACGTCGACGACCTCCAGCCGCCGGACCGGGGGTGCGCGTTCCTCCCCCGCTGCTCGGCCGGTCCGCTGGTCGACCCGACCCGGGAGATCTGCGCCGCCATGGATCCACAGGCCGAGGCGTCGGCACGGCGTCACGAGGCGGCCTGTCACTTCGCCAAGGCGGAGTCGTGACTGCCCCGAGCCGGCGCCGCGCCGTGGGACGATGGTGGTCGCCGTGACAGCGGACCGGCGGATTGGAGTGACCTTCGTGCGGGAGGACTCTGCCGGACTCGGCTCGGGCCCGGCCGAGGTCGCGCTGTCCAACCTGATCGAAGCGCTGGGACAGGGCCTTCTGGACGTCGTCATCGCTCCGCAGGGACTCGATCTGGCCGTGACGGACCCGGTCATCTTCGACCCGACCCTCAGCCAGCCCCTCCACGAGGGCGAGCTGATCCTCGGCGTCGGTCTGACCTGCGACTCCGAGGCGGCTCGTGACCTGGTGGAGGCAGCCGGACGCGACGGCGCTGCGGCCGTCGTCCTGCGAGCCGGCGAGGCAGCTACCGACGAGATCCGCGCGACCGCCAAGGCCGCCGGTGTGGCCCTGCTGCTGATCCCAGCCACGACCGGGTGGGAGCACGTCTTCACGCTGATCCGGACCGCACTCGAGGCGAGCCGCGCGGCCACCTGGTCGAGTCAGGCAGGCCTTGCGATCGGCGATCTGGTCTCGCTGGCCAACGCGGTCGCGGGTACGGTCGGCGGCGCCGCCACGATCGAGGATCCGGACTCCGTCGTACTCGCGTTCTCCAGCCTGGGTCATCCGATCGACATCCCTCGCCAGGACACCATCCTGGGTCACCGCGTGCCCAGCTCGTGGCGTGAGGTGCTCCGCGAGCGCGGCGTGTTCAAGCAGCTCTACGAGACCGACGACGTCGTCCACGTCACCGACCTGGGCGAGCCCGACGTCTACCTGGCACCGCGGATGGCGATCGCAGTCCGGGCCGGAGGCGAGCTGCTCGGCTCGATCTGGGTCGCGGAGGCGGACCGCCCGTTCGACGACCAGGCGGTGCAGGCGCTTCGCGCGGCCGGCCGGATCGCGGCGCTTCACATGCTCCACCACCGGGCCGCCGGCGACATCGAGCGGCAGCGGCAGCGCGAGCTGATCCAGACCCTGCTCGACGGCACGGACGAGCCGGTTCCCGGCATGTCGTCACTCGGGCTGACCGGAATCCCGGTGGTCGTCCTCGCCGTCGATCCCGATCTCGCCGAGGTCGCGGCCGACGAGGCCGAGGTCCGGATGGAGCGGGCGGTGTCGGTCATCACGCTCTACGCCGAGGTCTATCGGCGCCGGGCCAGAGTCGTCGCGGTCGACGGCATCATCTACGTCCTGCTCCCCTGCCCCGACGGCACCCCGTCCTCGTCGCTGCTGAGCTTCGCCGACAACGTCGTGCAGCGAGCCCAGGTCGCCACGCGTACGGTCGTCCGGGTCGGCATCGGATCTCCCGCGCCCGAGTTGCGCGACGTCCATCGCTCGCGCCGGGAGGCCGACGAGGTGCTTCGCGTGCTGCACCGGTCGAGTTCGGCCGGCCTCACGGCGCATGTCGACGACGTACGCGGACAGCTCGCGCTGCTGCACCTGGAAGACCTGGCGGCCCACGATCCGCGACTGCGAGCCGGCAAGATCCGTGCGCTCGTCGACCATGACCGGCGCCGTCAGACCAGCTACGTCGACACGCTGCGGGCCTATCTCGACGAGTTCGGCGACGTGCCAGCCGCAGCGGCCCGGCTCTCGATCCACCGCAACACGTTCCGCTACCGCCTGGGCCGCCTGATCGAGCTGTCCGGGCTCGACCTGTCCGACCCGGACGAGCGGCTGATCACCCACCTCCAGCTGCGGCTGCTCGACGATCACGACTCAGCAGGTAGTGACCCGAGCGAGTGAACCCGTCGACCTGGTAGCCGTCGGTCAACGCATCGGCGAGTGTTTCGCGCAGCGCCCGGCGCCAGCGGGCCGCTGACCGAGGGTCCTGCTCGCGGAGGGCGACGATGTCGTCGGGCACCTGGCACGCGATCCGGTCCACGTCGTCGTCGAGGCAGTGCGGGCCGCCGTCGGCCGCGACCTCCAGCACGACGGTGTGCTCGGTCGGCTCGGGCAGTCGCGACCGGGCCGGGCGATCCGGATCGGTGATCGGCCAGGCCAGGAACAGCCGATCGCTCTCGTCGCTGGCGTTGAGGCCGTCCATCATCGTGCCGTAGTGGTTCGGCAAGTACTCGACGATCTGGGCGCCGAGCTTGGCCAGGTTGAAGTACGCGTTGCGGCGCACGAGCGGGTCGAAGGTCCAGGTCACCGTCGTGAAGCCGCGCTGGACGGCCCAGGACCGTTGGTAGACCTTCAGCGCGTACCCGAGCCCGCGGTCGCGATGCTCGTCGGCCGTGCACGTCATGTGCGAGTGCAGGCTGGCCGCCGGCCGGGTTGCGGCGAACCCCACCGACATGCCGACCAGCGCGCCCTCCTCGCCCGAGTCGTCGGCCAGGAAGGCACCGGCCACGAAGTTTCCGGAGTGGGAGAGCGCCCGCATCAGACTGGCGTCCATCTGCGAGGTGTCGTCGGTCTTCCACACCCGAGCCGCGAGGTCCGCTGCGGCCACGAGCTCGGTCGTCGTGACCAGCTCGCGAACATGGACCCCGGCTCGGCGGGCGGCGGCGATCGCGGCGGACCGAGCGGCGACAGCCGGCTCCGACGCTGCCGGATCGCCGGTTCGGTGGTCGCGAGGCTGCGTGGCCATGGCACCAATCTCCCGATCCCGGGCGGATCGATCATCGTCGCACCGGTCGAAAGGTCGCCCGATTGTTGGTCAGTCGCGACCATGAGCCGCTCGGTCCGACTCGGGCAGACTCGGCTCCGTACGTCGGCGATGGGAGGCCTGACATGGCGACGATGCCCGATCCCGAGGCGCTCCGCGATCGGCTCGACGAGCTGGCCGCCAAACACGGCGTCCCAGGTGCGACGGCGGGGGTCCGGATCGGCGACCACACCGAGGTCGTGGCGACCGGCGTGACCCGGCTGGGCACCGAGGTCCCGGTCACGCCCGAAACCGTCTTCCTGATCGCCTCAATCACCAAGGTATGGACCGCCACGGTGGTCATGCAGCTGGTCGACGAGGGCCGGGTGGACGTCGACGCCCCGGTGTCGAAGTACCTCGATCCGCCGCTGCGCCTCGGCGATGCGAAGGTCGCCGAGACCGTCACGGTGGGCCAGCTGCTCTGCCACTCCGGCGGGTTCTACGGCGACGCGGAGGAGCCGGGCTTCCGGGACGACGACGCGGTACGTCGTACCGTCGAGGGCTACGCCGACCTGGTGCAGCTGCATCGGCCCGGCTCGCTGTTCTCGTACTCCAACGCGGGCTTCAACGTGCTCGGTCGGCTGGTCGAGTGCGTGACCTCGTCGACCTGGGACGAGGCGCTGGAGGCACATCTGCTCGAGCCACTGGGACTGGAGCACACGTCGACGCTCCCCGAGCGGACGATGACCCATCCGCATGTGGTGGGTCACGAGCCGAGCGGCCCGGACTCGCTGTCGCTGCAGCCGGTCAAGGACTGGCTCGACCCGCGCGGGTCCGGGCCGTGCGGCGGCACCCTTGCCACGTCGGCTCGTGACCTGCTGACCTTCGCCGCCCTGCATATGCGTGATGGCGTGGCCCCGGACGGGACCCGGCTCCTCGATGCGGCGACGGCGGCGGCCATGCGCGAGCCGCGGATCGTCCAGCCCGATCCGAGCACGAGTCCGGCGTGGGGCTGGGGCTGGGGCATCGAGCGCGTCGACTCGCCTCGCGTGGTCGAGCATGGCGGCAACACCTGCGGCCAGGAGAGCCAGCTGGTCGCCGTGCCCGAGCACGACATGGCGGTCTGTGTGCTCACCAACGGCGACGTCCAGGGTCTGCTGCGCGAGCAATTCGTGTCCGGCGTACTCGAGGAACTGGCCGGGATCCCACGGCCTCGGCTCCCGGATCCGGTGTCCGAGCCGGTCGACACAGCGCCGTTCGTGGGCTACTACCGGCGCAGCGACGAGATCCAGATCGACGTGGCCGACGGCGACGACGGACTCGAGGCGTCGTTCATCACCTCCGGCGACGTGGCCGAGCGGGTCCCCAGCTTCACATCGTCCCTGACGTACGCGGGTGGGACGACCTTCCGGATGATCCTGCCGCCGATGACCGAGCCGATCGCGGCGACCTTCGTCCACGAGGACGAGCCCACCGGCCCGGCGACCCATCTCGCGATCGGACTCCGGGTCGCACCTCGCGTCTGACGGCGTGACAGACTGCTGCCTCGTGAATGCGGGACGCATCGCCTACCAGGGCGAACCCGGCGCCAACTCCCATGCGGTGTGCCTGGAGCACTACCCCGATTGGGAAGCCATCGCCTGCGCGTCGTTCGAGGATGTGGTCGGCGTCGTCGAGAGCGGCGATGCACAGCTCGCGATGATCCCGATCGACAACTCGATCGCGGGCCGGGTCGCCGACATCCACCACCTGCTGCCCACATCGGGTTTGCACATCATCGCCGAGCACTTCCTGCGGATCCGGTACGCCCTGATGGCCGGTCCAGAAGCGTCGCTCGACACGATCACGACCGCGCACAGCCACGTGCACGCGCTCGGCCAGTGCCGCGGCATCATCCGCAAGCTCGGCCTGACGCCGGTCGTGTCCGGTGACACCGCCGGAGCCGCCCGCGAGGTGGCCGACGCCAAGGACCCGACGCGGGCCGCGATCGCCTCGCCGGCCGCGGCCGCGATGTACGGGCTGCACATCCTGGCCGACGACGTCGAGGACGAGGACCACAACACCACGCGCTTCGTCGTACTCTCCCGCGACCTGGTCGAGGCGCCCCGCGATGCCGGACCGGCCATGACGACCTTCGTCTTCCGGGTACGCAACGTGCCTTCGGCGCTGTACAAGGCGCTCGGCGGCTTCGCGACCAACGGGGTGAACATGACCAAGCTCGAGAGCTACATGCTCGACGGACAGTTCACCGCGACGCAGTTCCTCGCCGAGGTGGAGGGGCATCCCGAGGACCGGTCGCTGCGGTTGGCGCTGGAGGAGCTGCGCTTCTTCACCCGCGACGTGAAGATCCTGGGCGTCTATCCGGCCGATCCGGCGCGCGAGGGTGCCCTGACCAGAAATCCCGAGGACACCTAGCCCGGCCTCGTCACAGTCCGGGGCTGCCGAGAGTCACTACTACGGGCGGTTATTTGCGATGCGGTCTGTCAGAGGCCGTACGTAGCATGGTCGCTTCATGTCGAAAGTGACCACAAGGGACTGTGGAGGGGACACACCATGACGTCAGCGCCGGCGGCTGGAATCTCGCAGCTGCGATCAGAGTTCGAGGGCAGATCGCTCGTTCCGGATGACGCAGATTATGACAAGGCTCGCACCGTGGTTGCGGGGCACATCGACCGCCGGCCGGCGGTGATCGTGCGGCCGACCGATGCATCCGAGGTCGCGAGGGTGGTGACCTTCGCCCGTGAGAGTGGCCTGCCGTTCACCGTGCGATGCGGCGGCCACAGCGGCGCCGGCCACAGCATCGTCGACGACGGCATCGTGCTCGACCTCGCCAACCTCAAGGGCATCGAGATCGACGCCGACGGCCGTTCGGTCTGGGCGCAGACCGGGCTCAAGGCCGCCGAGCTGACCGGCGCGGTGACCGAGCACGGCCTCGCGATCGGGTTCGGCGACACCGGCTCGGTCGGGATCGGCGGCATCACGCTGGGCGGCGGCCACGGCTATCTGTCCCGGGTGCACGGCCTCACGATCGACAACCTGCTGGCGGCCGAGATCGTCACCGCCGACGGCCAGGTCATCGTGACCGACGAGGACAACGATCCCGACCTGTTCTGGGCGATCCGCGGTGGTGGCGGCAACTTCGGCGTTGCGACCCGATTCCGCTATCGGCTCCACGAGCTCGGCCAGATCGTCGGCGGGATGATGCTGATCCCGGCGACGGCCGAGTCTGTCGAGGGCTTCATCGCCGCCTGCGAGTCCGCTCCGGAGCAGCTGAGTGCGATCGGCAACGTGATGCCGGCGCCGCCGATGCCGTTCGTGCCGGCGGAGCACCACGGCAAGCTCGCGATCCTGGCGCTGATCTGCTGGTCCGGGCCGGTCGAGGAGGGTGACCAGGCGATCGCGCCGTTCCGCGCGCTCGGCGAGCCGCTGGCCGACATGGTGCAGCCGATGCCCTATCCCGGCATGTTCCCGCCAGATGACGGCGAATACCGTCCGCTGGCCGTGGCTCGCACGATGTTCGTCGACAGGGTGGACAGCGGCGTCGCCGAGTTGATCATCGACCGGCTCGAGAACTCCGACGCGGCGATGCGGGCCGTGCAGCTGCGGCCGATGGGCGGCGCGATCACGCGGGTTCCGGTCGACGCGACTGCCTTCGCCCACCGCAACTCGAAGATCATGACCAACGTGGCCAGCTTCTACGAGGGTCCGGAGGACAAGCCGATCCGGCAGCAGTGGGTCAGCGAGCTGTCCGGTCAGCTGCAGCAGGACGACGAGGGCGCCTACGTCAACTTCTTGGCAGACGACGGCCCCGATGCCGTGCGTTCGGCCTACCCGGGCGCGACCTGGGACCGGTTGACCCAGATCAAGGCGGTCTACGACCCGGACAACTTCTTCCGCAACAACCAGAACATTCCGCCGGCGTCCTGACGTCGTCGGTCCAGTCCGAGCTCGCCGCCGTCGGAGTCCTCACGTCGGACCGGCGGCGGCGAGCCGGCTGAGGCTCGATCACTCGACCGGCTACGCGGTCGCGAACCGGCCGAGCAGTCGATCCGCCCGTACGCCGTGCAGGTGCTCGGCGAAGATGCGCTGGTAGGCAAGCTCCTCACGGCTGCGCGGCGGCGGCAGTCCGGGCACACCTGCCGACGCCCAGTCCGATTCGGTGACCAGCTCGGCGGCCAGGCCGGCAGTGACCGTCGCCGTGCCGCTGCCGTCGCCGAACTGCTCCTTGCGGCGCCACAGGATGTCGTCGGGCAGCCAGCCGTCGAAGGCCTCGCGGAGGATGCGCTTCTCCTCGCCCTGCTCCCCCGGCAACTTCCAGCCGATCGGGATCCGGTGGCCGACCGCGATGATGTCCCGGTCGAGGAACGGCACCCGGGCTTCGAGGCCGTGCGCCATCGTCACGCGGTCGCAGCGCTGCAGGTTGAGGTTGTGCAGGCCCTCGACACTGCCGACCAGCTCGGCTCGGAGCTCGTCCGCGTCGTCATAGTCGCGCAGGTAGTCGTAGCCCGCGAAGATCTCGTCGGCGCCCTCACCGGTGAGCACCACCTTGACGTGATTGGCGGCGAGCTCGGCCAGCAGGTAGTTCGGCACGGCACTGCGCACCAGCGACGGCTCGTAGGCCTCCATCGACCGGACCACGGTCGGCAGGACGTCGAGGACCTCGTCGGCGTCGTAGACCCGCTCGTGGTGCTCGAGACCGAGCTGGTCGGCGACCCGTCGAGCCGCCCGGAGGTCGCTGCTCCCGGCGACACCGGCCGCGAAGGACCGGACCCGCTGACCGCTCTCGGCGCCGTGACGGGCCATGATCGCGGCCACCAGACTCGAGTCGAGGCCGCCGGACAGGAACACGCCGATCGGGACGTCGGCCATCATGCGGGCGCGTACCGACCCGACCAGGGTGTCGCGGATCGCGGTCCAGGCGGCTTCCCGGCTGGCGTAGGTGCTCTCGACGGTGGCGTGCTCGGCGAACCGGACCAGCCCCTCGTCCGAGGTCCAGTAGTGATCGGGCGGGAACTCCTCGACGTGGCCCCGCCAGGACGGGTCGAAGGAGCCGAGCTCGGAGGCGAAGAGCGTACGGCCGTCGGCCCGTGCCCAATAGAGCGGCTTGACGCCGAGCGCATCGCGGGCCGCGACCAGACCACCGTCCTCGTCGGCGATGGCGAACGCGTACATGCCGCGTAGCCGGCCGATCGCCTCGGGTCCCCAGGCCTCGACCGCGTGCAGCACGACCTCGCTGTCGGAGTCGGTGACGAACGGGCCGGGCAGCGAGCTGCGCAGCTCCTCGTGGTTGTAGATCTCGCCGTTGCAGACCACCCACTGGCTGCCGGACGGGTCGCTGATCGGCTGGTCGCCGCCGGCGACGTCGACGATCGACAGCCGGGTGTGGCCCAGCCAGGTGCGTCCGACCCGGCGGAAGTCGATGCTGTCCGGCCCGCGATGGCGGAGGCGGGCCAGCATGCGTGGCCCAGTGGCATCGCCGCCATCGTCCCTGCCCCCGGTCGAGCAGGTGCTGTCGTGGATCACCACGATGCCGCACACAGCGGTTCACCCCTGTTCTGTTGGTATGGGTTCACTTCGACCCTATAGCGGCCGCTCGTCCTAGAGTGGTGGCGCCGAAGGCGTCAGGAGCTTCAGGAGGCCCGATGATCCCGATCGACGAGCTGGCCGATCCCACGGTGCGGGCGGTGGCGACGGCCATCAACGCCGGCGATCGAGCGGCCTTCCTCGCCGCGTTCACCGCCGATCCCACCCTGACCGACGACGGCTCGGAGCGCGACTTCCACGACTGGATCGATCGCGAGATCTTCTCCGCCGGCGGGCACATGGAGGTCGAGTCGCAGTCCGACGACGGTCGGAGCCTGATCGCGCGCTTCCGCAACGACACCTACGGCGAGATGCGTACGACCTGGCACTTCGTCATGGACGGCGACAAGATCAGCCGCGCGGAGACCGGGCAGGCCTGACGCCGATATATAGTTGACTCAGTCAAGCATCTGGAGGCTGGGTCGATGACCGTTGTGGCCGCGCCGGAGCGCATCGATACGGTGCGCGCGTTCAACCGCTTCTACACCCGCGTACTCGGGCTGCTCGACGAGGGGCTGGCGCACACGGCGTACTCCCTGACCGAGGCCCGGGTCCTCTTCGAGATCGCGCAGCCTGACCGGATCGCGGTCGCCGAGCTCCGCGACTCGCTCGGCCTCGACGCCGGCTATCTCAGCCGGATCCTGGCCCGATTCGAGTCCGACGGCCTGGTCGTACGCGAGCGGTCCGCCGCCGACGGTCGCCGCCAGCTGATCATGCTGACGCCGCCCGGGCGCGAGGCGTTCGGCGAGCTGGACACCCGGTCGTCCGAGGCGGTGGCCGACCTGCTCGACCCGCTGCCGGCCGCCGATCAGGGGCAGCTCGTGGACTCGATGCGCACGATCGAGCGGGTGCTGTCCGCCGGGGAGCAGCCCGCCGAGGTGACCCTCCGCCCGCTGCGGGCCGGCGACCTCGGCTGGGTCGTACAGCAACACGGCGTGCTCTATGCCGAGGAGTACGGCTGGGACCAGACGTTCGAGGCGCTGGTCGCCCGGATCGTCGCCGACTATGTGGATGCCCACGATCCGGCACGCGACAACGCCTGGGTCGCCGAGACGGGCGGCGAGCCGGTCGGCACGGTCTTCTGCGTCCACAAGGACGACCGGGTTGCCCAGCTCCGCCTGCTGCTCGTCGAGCCGAGCGCCCGCGGCCTCGGCGTCGGGTCGCGACTCGTCGATGCCTGCGTCGACTTCGCTCGCACAGCCGGCTATCGCGAGATGGTGCTGTGGACCAACACCGTCCTGGCGTCCGCCAGGCGGATCTATCAGCGGGCCGGATTCGAGCTGCTCGACGAGGAGCCCAACCCGGCCTTCGGTCACGACCTCACCGCGCAGCACTGGGGCCACGCGCTCTAGTTGGTCGGGCTCGGCTGGGTCGGCGTCGGCTGCGTGGGCGTCGGATCGCTGCTGCTGTCGGTCGAGCGGTACTCGAGGCCCTGCAGGTTGTAGACCACACCGACGCCGTCCACCACCTCGACGTCCACGGTGACCTCGGTTGCGGCGTTGGCGAGGCCCTGGAGCTCGTCGGTCACGGTCTCGACGGTCCCGTCCGCATCGAAGTCGTTCGGCGACGTCGCCTGCAGGTCCGTTTCGGAGCCGAAGTCGAGCGGAGTGGCCGCGACGTACCAGGTGGTGTCCTGCAGTGCGAGGGTGCCGCTCAGCGTGGTCAGTGTGGGCCCGGTCGGCGGCGGATCGGTGGGTGGGTCTGTTGGCGGGTCCGTTGGTGGATCCGTCGGCGGCTCGCCTGGTCCAGGTCCGCCAGGAGGTCCGCCGGGTCCAGGACTGCCAGGAGGTCCGCCGGGTCCAGGTCCGCCAGGAGGTCCGCCGGGTCCAGGACTGCCAGGAGGTCCGCCGGGTCCAGGTGTGCCACCCGGACCGGTCGTGCCACCCGGACCGGTCGTGCCACCCGGACCGGTCGGATCGCCTGGACCAGTCGGACCACCCGGTCCGGTCAGGTCGCCAGGCCCGGTGTTGCTCGGGTGGTTCGGCGTCCCCCCGTTGATGGGGTGCGGCTGCGAAGCCGGCACGTTGTTGAGCGTCGGCAGATCGGTCGGCGGTGTGGTCACGGTCGCCGGCGGCGCCGGCTCGCCGTTGGTGTAGGCGTCGATGTAGGACAGCACCAGCGCGACGTACTCGTCCGACGGGTTGTAGCGGTAGATCGCCTGCTTCAGCTGGTTGCGGTCCGACAGGTTGACGTCGCCGGCGCACAGGTAGACGCCGGCGGCCAAGGCGGCGTCGTCGAGATCGTTCGGGTTGGCGATGCCGTCACCGTCTGCGTCGACGCCCACGACGTCCCAGGTCGTGGGAAGGAACTGCATCGGGCCGACCGCGCGGTCCCAGGTCGTGTCGCCGTCGAGCGTTCCGCCGTCGGTGTCGGCGATGGCGGCGACGTTGCCCTTGCCGTTCAGCGGGACGCCATAGATCTGCGGCGTGGTCGAGCCGTCGGAGTTGACGATCGCGCCGCCGAACTGTCCGTGGTCGGACTCCACTCGGCCGATTCCGGCCAGCATCTCCCAGGTCAGACCACAACCTGGAGCCGATTGCGCCATCACGAGCGCCGCTCGCTGGTAGGCGCGCAGCGCCGGCGCCGGAATCTCGGACCAGTTGAGTGGGCCGACGGCGGGCGTCACCGTGCCCGGCGACTGCATGGACGGCCGAGCGACGTCGCGTACGGCGCCGGCAACCACTTGGGGGATCGGATTGACGTGGAGGGGCACCATGGTCGGCTTGACGAAAGCGTCGACGCCGCTGCTCGGACTACGGGCTCCAGTGGCCAATGCCACCAACAACACGCCAGCCCCGAAACCGACCAGGCGGCGAGCCCTGGTCGAGGTGGTTCGTGTTGAGGTCATCGCCACTCCCCTCTCGACCCGGCCCAGTTTACGTGTTCTGTGCGATTTTCAAATGGGGAGTTCAGGGACTGTCATGTACCTGTCACGCTACGTTCGCACCGTGACTTTCTCGATCGTGGCCCGATCCGACGACGGATTGTCCTGGGGAGTCGCGGTGGCATCGAAGTTCCTCGCCGTCGGTTCTGCCGTACCTGCGGCGCGGCTCGGAGTCGGTGCGATCGCCACTCAGGCCTTCGCCAACACGCTCTACAAGCGCGACGGGCTGGCCCATCTCGTCGGGGGCCGGTCGGCCTCCGAGACGGTTGCTGCGCTGCTCGCGGCCGACGACGGCCGGGAGCAGCGCCAGCTCGGTGTGGTCGACGCCGCCGGTCGAGCCGCGACATTCACCGGCACCGAATGCTTCGACTGGGCAGGCGGAGCCCACGGCGATGGGTACGCCATCCAGGGCAACATCCTGGTCGGACCGGAGGTCGTCGACTCGATGCGCGACTCCTGGCTCAGCGGCCGAGGCCTCCCCATGCCGGAGCGGCTGCTCGCGGCCCTTCGCGCCGGCGATGCCGAAGGTGGCGACAGCCGCGGCCGCGAGAGCGCCGCACTCCTGGTCGTGTCGGACTCGGGTGCGTACACGCCGGGCGACGACTTGGCATACGACCTGCGCATCGACGACCACCCGGATCCGTGCGCAGAGCTCGCCCGGCTGGTCGAGCTGCATCACATCTACTTCGATCGCCCAGACGAGGCCGATCTGCTCACGATCGAGGGCGAGCTGGCCGACGAGGTGGCCGAACTGGTCGCGATCCTCGGCTATCCCGATCTGGCGAGCTGGGCCGGCGTCGAGAACTACGAGGTGCGCATCGTCGGCGACCGGGTCGACCGCTTCGTCATCGAGCGGCTACGCGAGGCCGCGGCGGAGCGGCGATCCGATCCGGCCTAGGGTCGGCGCGGCCGATCGCCATGACGCGCGACGAGCTGATACGGGCGGCGCTGGCGTACGCCGAGGCGACGGAGGACTACCCGTTCGGCGACGACCTGCTGACCGTCAAGGTCGGTGGCCGGGTGTTCGCGTGGATTCCGCTCACCGACTCGGGCTGGCTGGGCAGCGGCTGCCGGGTCGCGATCAAGGCTCCCCCGGCGACGATCCTCGAGTTGCATGCGGCCTATCCGGACGACGTGTCCGGTGCGCGGCCGCTGGCTGAGCGGCACTGGGCGGCGGTACGCATCGGTGGCCTGGTCGGTGACGACGAGATCCGCGACCTGATCGGGCTCTCCTACTCGTGCGTCGTGGCGGGGCTGCCTCGCCGTCGGCGCCCGGGTGCCGACCCGGTCGGGTCCTAGAACGGGCCATCGGCGGGCCTCCGATCCGGAGCTGCGCCAGCCGGGCGCCAAGCTCCGCCTATCCGGTCCGAATCGCGCGTGAACTTCGGGTCGCAACCTGGTCGACTGGTGTCATGACCGCCATCCCGCCAGCTGCCGCGCAGGCCGCCAAGATCTTCCGCGCCCTCCACTCCGCCGACGACGTGCTATGTCTGGCCAACGCCTGGGACGTCGCCACCGCCCGCCTCGTCGAAGCGGTCGGCGCCACGGCCATCGCCACGACCAGCGCGGGCGTCGCGTGGAGCATGGGAGTCGCAGACGGCGATCACCTCGACCGGTCGGCCGCGATCGACCGGATTCGCGAGATCGTCGCGATCACCGACCTGCCGGTCACCGCCGATGTCGAGAGCGGCTTCGCGACGGAGGCCGAGGGAGTCGGCGAGACCATCCGAGAGGTCATCTCGGCCGGAGCGGTCGGCATCAACATCGAGGACGCGACCCACGACGGCAGCGGTCCGCTGCGGGATCCAGCCGAGCAGGCGACCCGGATCGCCGCTGCCCGCGAGGCTGCTGTCGTCCTGGAGGTGCCGCTCTTCGTCAACGCCAGGACCGATACCTACCTGGCCGCGGTCGGACCCGAATCGGGCCGGTTGGCCGAGACACTCGATCGTGCAGCGGCCTTCCTCGCCGCCGGTGCCGACGGGGTCTTCGTGCCAGGCGTCAAGGATCCGGCGGTCATCCGAGCGCTCGTCGAGGGGATCGACGCGCCGCTGAACATCCTGGTCGGACCTGGATCGCCGTCGGTCTCGGAGCTCCGTGACCTCGGCGTCGCCCGGGTCAGCCTCGGATCGACGATCGTGCGGGCCGCGTACGCGCTGGTGCGCCGGGGCGCAAGTGAGCTGTTCGACACCGGCACCTACACGAGCCTGGCCGACGAGATCCCGTACGGCGAGGTCAACGCCCTACTGAGTCGCTGAACCACCCCCCGAGGTCTGCGGGCACACTGGCGCGGGGAGCGACAGCAAGGGAGATCGTGTGCCTGCCTCGTGGGTCCGGCCTTGACCGGCTGGCTGGCGGAGGCGCTGTCGGTCGCGCTGCTGGTGGCGGTACTCGCGTGCGCGGTGATCCGGCCGTGGGGTTGGCCGGAGGCGGTCGCGGCAGTGCCGGCCGCCGTGGCGGTGGTCGCGACCGGTGCGATCAGCCTCGACGACGCCGCGACGAGATCCAGCAGCTGGCGCCAGTCGTCGGCTTCCTCGCCGCCGTACTCGTCCTGGCCCACCTGTGTGCCGAGGAGGGTCTGTTCCGCGCACTCGGCTCGTGGCTGGCCCAGGCCGCGGCTGCCCGGCCACGCCGGCTGCTCGCCCACGTGTTCGTCGTCGCCTCGGTGACGACCGCGGTGCTCAGCCTGGACGCCACGATCGTCCTGCTGACGCCGGTCGTGTTCGCGACGGCCGCCCGGCTCGGTGCGCGACCGAAGCCGCATGTGTACGCCTGCACGCACCTGTCCAACACGGCGTCGCTGCTGTTGCCGGTGTCGAACCTGACCAACCTGCTCGGGTTCGCCGCCACCGGCCTGAGCTTCGCTCGCTTCGGTGCGCTGATGGCGCTGCCCTGGCTGGTGGCGATCGCCCTGGAGTACGTCGTCTTCCGGCGGTTCTTCGCCTCGGACCTCGACGCCGGTCTGCAGGCTTCGGGCGGAGTCCGCACCGAGGTGCCGCGGTTCGCGCTCGTCACGGTCGGCCTGACGCTGGTCGGTTTCGTGGTGTCCTCCTCGTACGGCGTCGACCCGGCGTGGGTGGCGGCCGCCGGCGCAGCCGTACTCGCCGTCCGCGGTCTGGCTCGGCGACGTACGACCGTGCGGACGCTGTCCGGCGCCGCAGCCGTACCGTTCCTCGCCTTCGTGCTGGCGCTCGGCGTCGTCGTGCGGGCGGTGGTCGACAACGGTCTGGACACCGCTCTGTCGCACCTGGTGCCGGACGGCACTCACCTCTGGGAACTGCTGGCGATCGCCGCGCTGGCCGCCGTGCTGGCGAACCTGATCAACAACCTGCCGGCCGTGCTCGTGCTCCTGCCGCTGACCGGCCCGATCGGCTCTGGTTCGGTCCTCGCCGTGCTGATCGGGGTCAACATCGGTCCCAACCTCACCTACGCCGGCTCGCTGGCCACGCTGCTGTGGCGACGCATCGTGCACGCCCACGACGGCAGCGTGGATCTCCGCGAGTTCACCCGGCTCGGACTGCTCACCGTGCCTGCGGCAATCGTGCTCGCGGTGATGGCACTGTGGACCTCGCTGGCCTTGATCGGAGCCTGATCGCCATGACCGTCGTCGCCTGGATCGTCGAGGCCACCTGGCCCGCCTGTGTCGACGCCGCACGGGCCCACGCGCCCGACGACACCGACATCGTGCTGCTCCACGTCACTGGGCCCGATGCCCCAGGCGCTGCGCATGGCGCGTTCGCCGGTCTGCTCGGCCGGGCCCGGCCGGACCGCGACCCGGGCACCGAGGTCGAGCAGCTGGCGTCCGCCTATGCGGAGCAGCTACTCGACGAGGCGGCGGCCCGACTCGGACGTCCCTGCGAGCGTCAGCAGCGCGTGGGCCGGGTCGAGCGCGAGGTCGTCGCGGCCGCCGAGGGCGCCGAGCTGCTCATCCTGGCCCGTGACGGCGACCGCACTCACCTCGGGCCGCGCAGCCTCGGCCCGCACAGCCGGTTCGTCGTCGACCATGCGCCCTGTCCGGTGCTTCTGGTGTGGCCGGACGCACCACCGAGCACGGCGACGATGCCGCCGCCACCGCAACATCCGCCGCATGGACCGCCACATCCGCCGCCTCCCCCGCCGCACCGTCGCTAGCGGGCCGGCGGAGTCCGGAGCGTCTGGGCGAGGGAGGTCGGTTCGCGTCCGGTCAGGGTCGCGACCTCGTCGGACGTACGAGCCCACCGCTGTTCGCGGACCGAGGCGAACATCGACGAGTACGCGTACATCCACCAGGCGTCCTCGCCCTCGGTGGCCAGCTCGGCGAGGTACTCGGACGGCGTGATGTCGACGTAGCGGACGGACCTGCCGTACTGCTCGGCGACGACTGCCGCGATCGCGTCGAGGTCGAGACTCTCGGGCCCGGTCAGGTCGTGGTGACGGCCGGACGGGTCGGACCGGGCCAGGGCGGCCATCGCCCGGCCGACGTCATCGCGCGACACCAGGGAGATCCGGCCCGCGCCGGCCGGCAGCCGGATCTCACCTGACGCTCGTGCGCCGATCAGCCAGCCCATGAAGAACTCGGTGTAGATGGAGGCCCTCGCCAGCGACACCGCGCAGCCGGCGGCCTCGAGCATGAGCTCGGTCTGGCGGTTGGTCATCGCGTAGCAGAACGGCGAGGCCAGGTCCGCGTCCAGACTGCTGAGCGCGACGACGTGCCGGACACCGCAGTCGGCGACGGCGCGTACGACGCTGTGATGGTGGTGGAGCAGCCGATGCGTCTCGCCGTCGCTGGAGACGAAGACCAAGGTGTCGACGTCGCGAAGCGCCTCGCACAGGGACGGCGGGTCCTCGTAGTCAGCGATGGCGACCGTCACGGGCGTCGGCAACTCGTCGGGCGGGCGACGGCAGACCGCCACGACGTCGCGGGCCGGGTCGGCGGCGAGCAGCGAGACGATCTGGCCGCCGAGCCGCGCGGTCGCCCCGGTCACCGCGATGCGCATGCCTCGAAGGACTTTCGAAGTAGTCGAAGTCCTGGCTCGATCCGCTCGGTCGCGATGCCGCCGTAGCCGATGACGAGCCCGGCCTGCTCCGGCTGCTCCGCGCAGTAGCCGGCCAGACTCTCGACGGCGACGTCGGAGGTCGCGACCTGGTCGATGACGGCCTGGATGTCGACCGTGGCATCGGATCGTCGCCGAGTGCAGATGTGCAGGCCGGCCGATGACGGGATCACGTCGAGCCAGGCGTCGAAGTCGCGCCGCAGCGTGGCCAGGACGAGCTCGTGCCGCTCGGCGTAGACGCGGGTCGCCTTGCGTACGTGGCGAGCCAGCAGTCCCTCGTCGAGGAACTCCGCCAGCGCCGCCTGGGTGAAGGTCTCGCCGTGCCGGTCGGCGATCCGCTTCGCGTGGCGCAGCGCCGGCTGCAGTGACACAGGCGCCACCAGGTAGCCCACACGCAGCAGCGGCAGCAGTGTCTTGGAGAACGTCCCGACGTAGACCACCCGCCCGTCGCGGTCGAGGCTCTGGAGCGGCTCGAGCGGCCGGGTCGAGTAGCGGAACTCGCTGTCGTAGTCGTCCTCCACGACCAGGGCTCCGGCCTCGTCGGCCCAGGCCAGCAATGCGGTACGCCGGGCCAGCGACATCGGCACGCCGGTCGGGAACTGGTGCGACGGCGTCGTGTAGACCAGCCGCACGCCACGCGGGATCGCCTCGACGTCGAGCCCCTCGGCGTCGACCGGAACGCCGACTACCCGAGCACCGAGGGTCAGGAACGCCTGTCGCGCCGGCGGGTAGCCGGGCTCCTCGACCGCGACCAGGTCGCCCGGCTCGATGAGGACCCGGCCAACCAGGTCGATCGCCTGCTGTGCTCCCTGCGTCAGGAGTACGTCGTCGGCGCCGGCCCGGACCGAGCGGGCGACGCCGGCGTACCGGGCGATCGCCGCTCGCAGGCCCCGATCGCCGGCCGGGTCGCCGTACTGGCCGGACCCGATGGTCGCAAGCCGAAGGTTGCGAGCGACCAGCCGCCGCCAGGTCTCGAGCGGGAACAGCTGCACGTCGGGGACGCCGACGTTGAAGTTGTACGCCAGGTCGCGCTTGGCCCGGTCGCCCTGGAGCGTGCTCCAGACCGGACGCGGCCGGACGTCGGCTCCGGTCGGCGCTCGTCGGTTGCGCGTCGTGGGTCCAGCCTCGTCGCTGACATAGGTGCCATCGCCGACCCGCGCGGTCAGGAATCCCTCGGCGACCAGCCGCTCGTAGGCCACGGCCACGGTGTTGCGCGCCACGTCGAGTCGCTGGGCCAACTCTCGGCTCGGCGGGAGTCGCTCCCCGGCGCGGAGCCGGCCGTCGAGGATCGCGTCGAGGAGCTGCCGGTAGATCCGTGCGGTCAGATCGCCCCGGCCCTCCAGACTCACGTGCAGATCCACATCGCGGACTGTACTTCGCGCGGTCGTCGGCGGGCGTACGAGCGAGGCGTTGGCTCATCGGCACGCTGCCGGATTGGCCCTCGCCGCTGTCGGCACCCGGTCCTAGGCTGCGCAAGTGACTCTCACCGACCACGCCGACGCCCTCCGCCGCCTCCACCACGACGCCGAGCTGCTTGTGCTCGTCAACGCCTGGGATGTCGCCAGTGCCCAGGTCGTCGCCGAGCTGCCCGGTTGCAAGGCCGTCGCCACCGCCAGCCATGCGGTCGCGGCCGCCCACGGCTATCCAGACGGCGAGCAGATCCCGCCCGACCTGATGATCGCCGCCGTCCAGCGGATCGCCGCCGCCGTCGACCTGCCGGTCACCGCCGACCTGGAGGCCGGCTACGGCGACGTCGAGGCCACCGTCCGCCGGGCGATCGGCGCCGGCGCTGTCGGCGGCAACATCGAGGACGAGATGCGGCCGCTCGACGAGTCGGCCGCCGCCATGGCTGCCGCGGTGCGCGCCGCCGAGGCCGAGGGCGTCCCGTTCGTGCTCAACGCGCGTACCGACGCCTACCTGCTCGCCGGCGACCACGATCCTGAGGAGGTGTTCGCCGACGCGGTGGCCCGCGGCCGGTCCTTCCTCGACGTCGGAGCCGACTGCGTCTTCGTGCCGGGGCCGAGCGACGCCGAGACCATCGGCCGCCTGGTCGAGGCGATCGGCACCCGCAAGGTGAGCATCATGATCAGCCCGGGATCGCTGCCATTGGCCGAGCTCCACGACCTCGGAGTGGCACGCGTGTCCTGCGGGCCGTACGCCCACCTGGCGGCGCTAACGGCGTACGCCCAGATCGGGACCGAGCTGCTCGCGGCCACCGGACCGTTCCCGACTGAGTAGCCGGCCGGTTTGGTCGGGCCAGGCGGCCGTGCCCCATTGGTCGGGTAACGTCCGCATAGATGCCCATCGAACAGATCACCGCTGCTGCCGCGGGTGTCTGGACACTCGGGGACCGCACCGTCCGGCGCATGGGCTTCGGCTCGATGCGCCTCACGGCCAACCCCGATCGTGACCTCGCGGTCTCCGTTCTGCACCGGGCCCGCGAGCTCGGCGTGAACCACATCGACACGGCCGCGTTCTACGTCTCGCCGGGCGGCACGCTGGGTGTCGGAAGCGGCCCGAAGCGCTATGCCACCGAGCTGATCCGCGAGGCGCTGACGCCCTACCCCGACGACCTCGTCATCACGACCAAGGTCGGTCCGGCCGTGGATCCCGGATCCGGTTGGTATCAGGCCAAGACCGCCTCGCAGCTGCGCCGGCAGGTCGAGGAGAACCTCCACCGGCTCGGCCGCGATCAGCTCGACGTGGTCAACCTCCGAATCTTCAAGAAGCCCGGCCACGATTCGATCGCGGAGCGGTTCCGAGCGCTCGCCGAGTTGCGGGAGGCCGGCCTGATCCGTCACCTCGGGCTGTCCAACGTACGGGTGGATCACCTCGACGAGGCCGAGGCGATAGCACCGGTCGTGTGTGTACAGAACAGCTACTCCCTCGACCACAATCGCCATGACGACGAGGTGCTGCGGGCCTGTCGTGAGCGTGGCATCGCGTTCGTGCCGTTCTTCGCCCTCGCCGGGACGCGGCGCGAGGCCGGCGGCCTGACCGACCACAGTGCTGCGGTACGCGACATTGCGCGAGCCCATGAGGTGACTCCGCATCAGGTACGGCTGGCCTGGACACTGCATCAAGGTCTGCACGTGCTCGCCATCCCGGGCACCGGCGATCCGGCGCATCTCGAGGCCAACGTCGCCGCCGGTGGGTTGAGGCTGTCGGACGACGAACTCGCCAGGCTCGCCTGACCCACCAAGGACATGCATTCGTGGTCGCGATGGCAACCGCGAATGCAAGTCTCGCGTGGCGGAATCAGCCTAGCGGCGGGATCAGCTTGCCGGGGTTGAGGATGCCGGCCGGATCGACCGTCGCCTTGACCGAGCGCAGCACGGCCACGCCGAGCAACCCGATCTCGTCCTCCATCCAGGCCCGATGGTCGAGGCCGACGGCGTGGTGATGCGTGATCGTCCCGCCTTGCGCCGCGATCGCATCACCGGCGGCGCGCTTGGCGGCGGTCCACTGCGCGATGGGGTCGTCGGCCGCCTTGGCCGCGACGGTGAAGTAGAGCGATGCTCCGGTCGGATAGGCATGGGAGAGGTGACACAGCACCAGCGGCGGTGTCCCGGCCGCGGTCAGGCTTGCGGTGATCGCGTCCCGGACCGCAGCGTAGAGCGCGTCGAGCCGGGACCAGGACGTGGCGGTCTCCAGCGTCTCGACCTGGGCGCCCGCGTCGAGCAGCGCGTCGCGGAGGTACGGGCTCTGGTAGCGGCCGGTGCGCCAGCCGTGACCGATGTCGGTGCCGAGCGACCGGCCGCCGAGCGCGGTCAGCACCTCGGTCGTCGCCGTCCGGGCCGCCTCGACCTGGGACGGCGTGCCTTCGTGACCGATGATCAGCAGGCAGCCGCCGCTCGCCGGGCTCGGTGTGCCGGCGTCGGCTCCCATCGCCAGGTTGACCGCGGTCTCGGCCTCGTCCGACAGCCGCGTCACGCTGGCGAGCGAGCCGGACTGCGCAAGGTGACGTACGGCGTCGGCGCCCGCGGCGAAGTCGGTGAACGACCACGCCTCGTCGTGGACCTCCGCTGGCAGGGGTCGTACCCGGACGGTCACCTCGGTGATGACGCCCAGGGCGCCTTCCGAGCCGAGGAACAGCTGACGCAGATCTGGTCCAGCAGCTGACGCCGGCGCCCGACCGAGGTCGAGGGTGCCGGCCGGAGTCGCGACCCGCAGCGCCATGACGAGATCGTCGAACCGGCCGTACCCCGACGATGCCTGTCCGGCCGAGCGGGTCGCGGCGAAGCCGCCGACGCTGGCGTACTCGAAGCTCTGCGGGAAGTGGCCGAGCGTCAGGCCGTGCTCGGCCAGCAGGCGCTCCGCGTCCGGTCCGCGCAGACCGGGCTCCAGTTGGGCGGTCATCGAGACCTCGTCGACCTCGACCAGCCGGTCCAGCCGCCGGAGGTCGAGTGCCACGACCGCCTCGAGGCCGCCGCGCTCCGGCTCGACGCCGCCGACGACGCTGGTGCCACCGCCGAACGGCACGACCGCCACAGCGTGCTCGGACGCGACGCGCAGCACGCCGAGCACCTCGTCGTGGCCGCCGGGCAGAATCACCGCGTCCGGCGCGTCGCTGGCGTCGCCGGCTCGACGCCGCCACAGGTCGACGGTGCTCTTGCCACCGACGTGGAGCAGGCGGCCCTCCCGATCGGTGCGGACCTGCGCGGCCCCGACGACGGCGGCGAAGGCTTGGGCCGCGGAGGCCGGCAGGGCGGACGATGGCAGCTCGACCTCGTCCACAGGCACCGACCGGATCGCTCCCGGCGTGACGCCCAGCCCCTGCCGGAGCAGGCCGAGCACCTCGTCGGACAGCGTCATGCGATCGGCGTCGACGCCCCAGCCGGACCAGCGCATGTCGGTCATGTGCCTCACTCTGGCAGACCGCATGGTGGCCCGATGTCGACGCATCGGCGACACCCGGCGAGACTGGGCGCCATGAGCTATCTCGCCGCCGACGACCGCTACAAGTCGATGACCTATCGCCGCTGCGGGCGCAGTGGGCTCCAGCTTCCGCTGCTGTCACTCGGGCTCTGGCACAACTTCGGTGACGACCGGCGGATGGAGACCCAGCGCGCCACCGTGCAGCGCGCGTTCGACCGCGGGATCACGCACTTCGACCTGGCCAACAACTACGGCCCGCCATACGGATCGGCCGAGGCCAACTTCGGCCGGATCCTGCGCGAGGACCTGGCACCCTACCGCAACGAGCTGGTCATCTCCACCAAGGCGGGCTGGGACATGTGGCCGGGCCCGTACGGCGATCTCGGCTCCCGCAAATACCTGCTGTCCAGCCTCGACGACTCGCTGCAGCGGCTCGGACTCGACTACGTCGACATCTTCTACAGCCACCGGTTCGACCCGCACACCCCGCTCGAGGAGACGATGGGCGCCCTCGATGCGGCGGTACGACAGGGCAAGGCGCTGTACGCCGGGATCTCGTCGTACGGCCCCGAGCGGACCCGCGAGGCAGCGGCGATCCTGGCCGACCTCGGCACTCCCCTGCTCATCCACCAGCCGTCGTACTCGATGCTCAACCGCTGGATCGAGCCGGAGCTGCTGGACGTGCTCGAGGACGTCGGCGCCGGCTGCATCGGATTCACCGTGCTCGCCCAGGGCCTGCTGACCGGCAAGTACATGGAGGGCATCCCCGAAGGGTCGCGCGCGTCGCGGCCGAGCAACACGATCGACACCAGCCGGATCGACGACGAGATGGCCGACCGGCTTCGCGGCCTGCAGGCGATCGCCGATGCCCGTGGCCAGTCGATGGTGCAGCTCGCGCTTGCCTGGGCGCTACGCGATCCGAGGATGACGTCCCTGGTGATCGGCGCCAGCAGCGTCGCGCAACTCGACGAGAACCTCGACGCGCTCGACCGGCTCGACCTCTCCGACGACGAGCTCACGCAGATCGACCAGTTCGCCGTCGAGAGCGGCGTCGACCTCTGGCGGGAGTCCAGCTCGAGCTGACCGCGGCCCGCCGACCGTCAGACCTTGACCGTCTCTCCGGACACGATTCGGCGGTAGCTCGGGCCGTAGAGAGTCGCGATTCGATCGAGGAGCGCGTTCACGAGGCCGAGCCCCATCTCGCTCAGCAGCGCATCGTGGATCGCGAACGCCTGCTGCGGCCGCACGGCGATCAGGAAGTCCAGCACCTCGGCGGTCTTCGACCACGGCGCGTGGATCGGGAGCAACAGGGTCGACACCGGCGCGGTCGGGACCTCGAACGAGTCGCCCGGGTGATAGACCGCATCCTCGACGAGGTAGCAGAGGTTGGCGACGACAGGAATCGACCGATGGATCTGGGCGTGCTGTCCACCGAAGACCTGGACGTCGAGTCCACCGGCCGAGAAGGTCTCGCCCGGGACGACCGTCGTCACGCGGTCGCCGAGGCCGGCCAGCATCCCGGCGACCGGTGCCGGAGCCCAGACCCGCAGGTCCGGATCGGAGTCGGCCGCGTCCATCACGGCGTCGACGTCGATGTGGTCCGGATGCTCATGCGTGACCAGCACGGCGTGGATGCCGTCGAGTGCCACCGGCACCTCGGAGAATCCCCCCGGATCGATCACGAGGCCTCGGTCGCCGTCGGTGATCCGTACGCAGGAATGGATGTACTTGGTGAGCTCCATCGCGTTGAGCGTACGCCTCAGTCCGGCAGCAACGGCACGGACAGCCCCTCTCCACGACCGACCAGGACGCCGCGGGTGATCGCGGACGAGCCGAAGCGGTCGCGCACCCGGTCGAGGGCACCGTCGAGCGCTGCGGGCTGTCGACGATCGAGCGGCAGGGTGAGCTGGATGGCCTTGTCGTCGTCGAGGTTGGTCAGGGTCACGCCGACCAGGGTCAGCCCCCGGTCGCGGATCATCGGCGCGGACGCTCGCAGCAGCCGGCGGGCCGTGTCGAGGATCGGGCCGGTGTCGCAGGTGGCGTCCGGCAGCGTATGGGAGCGCGTCACACGCTCGAAGTCCTCGAACCGCATCCGCAGGATCACGGTCCGGCAGACCCGATGCGCGCCTCGCAGCCGGCGGGTCAGCTTGTCCACCAACCCCATCAGATAGCCGTCGATCTCGTCGAAGGTCTTGGTCCGCCAGCCCAGTGCTCGCTGGGCGCCCATCGAGCGGCGGCGGCGCCCGACCTCGACCGGGCGCGGGTCGCGGTTGTGCGCCAGCGCATAGAGGTGCCGGGCCGACGCGGTGCCGAGCATGGCGACCAGCGCCGGCTCGCCGAGCAGCGCGACGTCGCGAACCATCGTGATGCCGCGCTGGCGGAGCTTGTTCGACGTCTTCACTCCCACGCCCCATAACCGCTCGACCGGCAAGGCATGCAGGAAGTCGAGCTCCTCGGGCGGCGGCACCACCAGCAGCCCGTCCGGCTTCGCGACGCCGCTGGCCACCTTGGCGAGGAACTTGGTCCGCGCCACCCCAACGGACAGCGGCAGCCCGACCCGTTCGAGCACGTTGTGTCGCAGCCGGGCGGCGATCTGCTCCGGCGACCCGGACAACCGCCGCAGACCGCCCACGTCGAGGAACGCCTCGTCGATCGACAACCCCTCCACCAGCGGCGTGGTGTCCTCGAAGACCGCGAACGTCGCCTTGCTGGCCTCGGAGTAGGCCGACATCCGGGGTCGTACGACAATCGCCTGCGGGCACAGCCGCTTGGCCTCTCGGCCGCCCATCGCGGTCTTGATCCCGAAGGCCTTGGCCTCGTAGCTCGCTGCGAGGACGACTCCCCCGCCCACGATGATCGGCCGCCCGCGCAGCCGTGGGTCGTCACGCTGCTCGACGGAGGCGTAGAACGCGTCGAGGTCGGCATGCAGGATCGTCGCGCCCTGGCGCTGGATCGTGCCGACCCGCTCAGACTTTCGCCGCATCGCTACCGTCCTCGAACATATGTTCGATAGACTACTCCCATGCGGTGGGACGGTCTGCGACATCAGGGCGCCGAACAGGCAGGTTTGTTCGGCACCGACGTCGCCGTCCGGACCTTTGACACCCCCGAGTTCGCCGGGATGGAGTTCTACGAGGTGCGAGCCCGCTCGATCGTCAACCGGGTGCCGGCCGCCTCGCGGATGCCCTTCCATTGGACGATCAACCCCTACCGCGGCTGCACCCACGCCTGCACCTACTGCCTCGACGGCGACACCCAGATACTGATGGTCGACGGTCAGACCCGGCGGTTGGCCGACCTCCAGGTCGGCGACCAGATCTTCGGCACCCGTCGAGACGCGCACCGGCGGCGCTATGTTCCGACGACGGTCTTCGCCCACTGGTCGGTCACCAAGCCGGCGTACCGGATCCGGCTTGAAGACCGCACCGAGCTGGTCGCGAGCGGGGACCATCAGTTCCTGACCGACGACGGCTGGCGCTATGTCCGCGGTCGCGGCGTGATCCCGATCGGCCGGTCCGGACTCGCGGTCGGTGACCGGATCATCGGGCCCGGCCGCCAGGTCGACCAACCGATCCCCGGCATGGCGATCGCGTCGTCGGCCCAGCTCGAGATCGTGTCGGTCGAGCCGCTCGAGGGCACCCGGGTGCTCTACGACATCACCACCGGCACCGGAGACTTCATCGCCAACGGCGTGGTGAGTCACAACTGCTTCGCCCGCAAGACGCATACCTACCTCGACCTCGACGCCGGTCGCGACTTCGACTCGCGGATCATCGTCAAGGTCAACGCGCCTGAGCTGCTCCGGCGGGAGCTGGCCCGTCCCACTTGGGCGGGCGAGCACATCGCAATGGGCACGAACACCGACCCCTACCAGCGGGCCGAGGGTCGCTATCAGCTGATGCGCGGCATCATCGCGGCACTGCGCGACGCGCGAAATCCGTTCTCGATCCTGACCAAGGGCACGCTGATCCTGCGCGACCTCGACCTGCTCCGCTCGGCGGCCGAGGTGACCGACGTCAGCGTCAACGTGTCGGTCGGGTCGATCGACTCGCGGCTGTGGCGCCAGGTCGAGTCCGGCACCCCGAGTCCCCGGGCCCGGCTGGGCGTCTGTCGCAAGCTGACCGACGCCGGCATCGGCTGCGGCGTGCTGATGGCGCCGATCCTCCCCTATCTCACCGACTCGCCGGAGCAACTCGACCGGACCGTACGCGAGATCGCCGACGCCGGTGCGCGGAGCGTCACGCCGCTGGTGCTCCATCTGCGATCCGGGGCGCGTGAATGGTTCCTCGAGTGGCTGTCGCGGGAGCGTCCAGACCTGGTCGCGCCGTACACCCGGCTCTACGGTCGCGGTGCGTACGCCCCGCGGTCCTATCAGCACGACATCGCGGCGCAGGTACGCGAGGCGGCGCTCCGCTACGGCATCGGCACTCGCACGGCGGCCAGCACGCGCCGGCCCGATCCGCCGGTCGCGCCGGAGTCGGCCGCCGAGCCACAGCCCGAGCAACTGCGACTGCTCTAGCGCCTGTGGAGCCGCTCCGACGGATCTTGAGGGATTGCGGTAGCCATGGCTACCCGGATCCCTCAAGATCCGTGCCTGGATGGGTGAGCCAGGGGCCAGTGTCATGTCGGTAGGCCAGGATGTCGCCATGACCGGCCTGACCGTACGACCCGCCAGCCCTGATCGATGGGAGGACGTGGTCCAGGTGATGGGCACCCGCGGCGACCCGTCGCGGTGCTGGTGCCAGTTCTTCCACCTACGTGGACGCGCCTGGTCCGAGGCCGCCACACAATCCAATCGCGAGCGGCTGTGCGCCGAGATCGAGCAGGCGGACGTCGCGCCCGGCGTGCTGGGCTATGCCGATGGCGATCCGGTCGGCTGGTGCCAGGTGGCGCCGAAGCAGGACTTCGACCGGCTGCTTCATTCGCCCAACTCGGTTGCTCCTCGTGACGAGCCGGATCCGGCCGCTCTCTGGGCGATCACCTGCTTCGTCGTCCCGCCGCCACACCGGCGCCGTGGCGTCGCCCACGATCTGCTGGAGGGCGCGGTGTCGCATGCCGCGGCGCACGGCGCAGTCGCAGTGGAGGGCTATCCGGTCGACGTGACCGGCCGGGACCGGGTGTCCAGCGCCGATCTCTATCACGGCACCCTGTCGCAGTTCCTCGGCGCCGGCTTCCGCGAGATCCGCCGGCCGAGCCAGCACCGCGTCGTGGTCCGGCGCGACGTCGGCTGATCGCCGTGGACGATCCCGAGCACCACAAGCATCAGGTCCGCCGCTTCTACGACGACATCTGGAATCGGGTCGACCTGGCGGCCATCCCCGACGTACTCGCGCCCGACGTCGCGTTTCGCGGGTCGCTCGGGCCGGTGCTGACCGGGCGGGACGAGTTCGCCGGCTACGTACGCGAGGTCACGACCGCGCTCGGCGACTACCGCTGCGAGATCGAGTCGCTCCTGGCCGAGTCCGACCGGGTCGCGGCGCGCATGACGTTCTCCGGTGTCCATCGCGGCCGGCTGCTCGACTTGCCCGCGACCGGGCAGCAGGTGTCGTGGGCCGGCGCTGCTTTCTTCACGTTCGCCGACGGCCTGATCACCGACCTGTGGGTCCTCGGCGACCTCGACTCACTCCGTCGCCAGCTCACCCAGACACGCTGACGGGGAGGACACCACGTGGGTGTCCTCCCCGTCGAGTGCGACCTGACGGTCCGGGCGTCAGACCGGCTGCGGCTCCGGCTCCGAGTCGGCTGCTGCCTCCTCTGGCTCGCCGCCCTCGATGTTGGGCGAGGGCAGGATCCGGTCCAGCCAGCGCGGCAGCCACCAGGTCCACCGGCCCATCAGCAGCATCACGGCGGGCAGCAGGATGCACACCATGCTGGCGGCGATCAGGATCGCGGCGGCGAGGCCGACGCCGAACTCCTTGACGGTCGGGTCGCCGTTGAGGATGAAGCTGGCGAAGACCGCGACCATGATCGCTCCGGCCGACGCGATCACCTTGCCGGTGCCGGCGAGCCCGTCGATGATCGCCTGCCGAGCCGACTTGCTGCCGTCGAGCTCCTCGCGTACGCGGCTGAGCAGGAACACCTGGTAGTCCATCGACAGCCCGAACAGGATCGCGAACATCATCATCGGCACGTAGGACACGATCGGGATCGCGCCGTCCAGTCCGATGCCGGTCGCGCCGTGGCCGTCCTGGAAGACCGCCGTCACGATGCCGTACGCCGCGCCGACCGACAGCAGGTTGACGAACGCCGCCTGCAGGGGTGCGATCACCGACCGGAAGGCGAGCAGCAACAGCAGGATGCTCAGGCCCACCACGACGGCGATGATCAGCGGCAGCCGGTTGGCGATCAGGTCGGCCAGGTCGAGCTGCTGGGCAGTGGAGCCGCCCACGTAGGCGTCGACACCCGACTCCGGGATGGTCGTCGTGCGAGTCTGGTCGACCAGGTTGCTGGTGACGTCCGAGGTCGGCGCTCCGGCCGGGATCACGTTGATCAGCGCGGCGGTGCCGTCCTGCGCGATCTGCGGCTCGCCCACGGCCTGGACGCCATCGCTGCCGGCCAGTCCTTCGTACAGCCGGGCGAGACGCGGGTCGTCCGGACCGGTGGCCGGCTTGGAACCCAGGTCGGCCGCGACGATCAGCGGTCCGTTGGCGCCTGCGCCGAAGGCGTGGGTGAGCTGGTCGTAGGCCTTGCGGGATGTGGTCGACTCGGGTGCGCTGGCCTGGTCGGTCAGGCCGAGTCCGAGGTTGAGTACGGGCGTGGCGAGCGCCACGAGCACGACGACCGAGGCGGTCGCGAACAGCCCGGGACGTCGGGCCAGCCGCTGTCCCCAGCGCTGCCAGAACTCGCTGTGCCCGAGGGTCGGTCGCCGGTCGCGTCCGATCCGGAACCGCTCGATGCCGTCGCCGCACAGTCCGAGCAGGGCGGGCAGCAGTGTCATCGAGGCGAGCACCGCCACGACCACGACGATCGCGGCCATCTGGCCGAGCACGGTGATCAGCGAGACACCGGAGACCGCGAGCGCCAGCAGAGCGATGACGACGGTGCCGCCGGCGAACGCGACGGCGCTGCCGGACGTTGCTGCCGCATGGCCGATCGCGTCGGGGATGCGCTTCCCGTCGTACCGGGCGGAGCGGGCTCGGGTGACGATGAACAGCGAGTAGTCGATACCGACGCCGAGGCCGATCATCGTGGCCAGGGTCGGAGCGACGTCCGGCACGGCGACGATGTGGCCCAGCAGCGAGATGATGCTCAGGCCGCAGATCACACCGACGATCGCCACCGCGATCGGCAGCACCATCGCCGTCAGGGTTCCGAAGACGAGGACCAGGATCAGCATGGCGGTGAGGATGCCGATCAGCTCGCTCATCTCCGTGTCTGGCTTCGAGAGCTTGGTGCCGAGCTGTCCCCCGGCCTCGACGGACACACCGGTCCCTTCGGCCGGCGCGGCCGCGGCATCGAGGATCTTGTCCGCATCCTGTTCTGACATGTCGCCGAGCGGCTTGGACGGTACGACGCTGGCGTACGCGGTCTGGCCGTCAGCGGACATGGTGGCACTGTCGGGTTCGAGCGGGTTGCTCACCGACGCGACGCCGGGTGCCTCGGACAGGGCTTGCAGGGACTGCTCGACGACACCGCGGTTGGCGCTGTCGGTCAGGGTGCCCTGGTCGGTGTGGAAGACGATCGGGCTGGCGTCGGTCAGCTCGGCCGAGAACGAGCGAGCCATGATGTCGCTCGCTTCGGCGCTGTCGGAGCCGGACACGGTGCTGGCGCTGTTGTAGGTCGTGCCGACGGTGTGGCTGGCAAAGCCCAGACCGACGAGAACGGCGAGCCACAGTCCGATGACGAGGGCTCGATGGCGTGCGGAGAAGACCGCGACGTTTCGGAGGAGCGAGGACATGGCGATGGCCTTTCGAGTTCGGAGGGGTGTCGGGTCAACGGGCCGGGCCACGCCGGACGTCGAGCAGTTCCAGGCCCAGCGACTCGATGCGTTCGAGTACGCCGAACAGCGCGGCTTGGTCGACGATCTCCCCGCGGAGGACGGTGTCCGCCGCTGCCGGGGAGGCGTGCAGCCCGTCGAAGGCCGTCAGCATCGTGTCGGTGAGACGGCCCCGGACGGTGATCTCGTAGCGACTGGATTTCATGCCGCTCAGACTCGGCCGAGATCGAGTGACTCGGGATCGCACGATCCGTATGAAGGGGTCCTACTGCGTCAGGAGGAGCGCCTGGCGGGGGCCAATAGCCCGAGGGATCGTCCGCGTTGTACCGCTTCGGCCCTGGTGTGGACGTCGAGCTTCGCGTAGAGCTTGCGCATATGCGTCTTGACGGTGTGGACCGACAGGTACAGCTCTTTGCCGATCTCGCCGGCGGTCAGATTGGTCGACAGGAAGCGCAGCACCGCGAGCTCGCGTTCGCTCAGCGCCTCGTGCGGCTGGTCGACCGCCTCGCGATAAGCCGCCGGCTCGCTGCCCGCGAGCTGGTCGAGCAGGGTCGTCAGGTGCGCGGCATGCGCGGTCCGGTGCACCGGTTGTGCCTCCAGCAACTCGCGCACACCCGGCACGGTGAGGAAGATCCAAACCCGTCCATGCGGCTCGGCCAGCTCCAGCGCCCGTTCCACGCTTGACTCTGCGGCATCGTCGTCACTCAGCGCCCGTCGTGCGATGCCGTCCAGGAGCAGTGCCTCGATGACCAGGTTGACGTGCAACGCGAACACTTCGCCGGCGAGAACGGGCGCGACCGCATCGGCGGCGCCCTGGGCATCCTGCTCCTCGAGGCAGAGCATCGCGGCGACGTTGCACCAGGCGGCCGTCTCGCGAGCCGAGGTCAGCGCGTCCCGGACCGCCTCGATCTCGCCCAGGCGCAGTCGCGCCCGCAGCTGCCACGGGCGTTCGACCTCGGCGAGGAAGTGCGGCGCCCGCAGTTGGCTGGCCATCCGTTCGGCGTCCCGGAAGTACGACAGTGCGTCGGCGTACTGCCGGCGGCACAGGTGGAGCTGGCCGTGGATGTGGCTCAGGCCGACCCCCGCGGCCGGCTCGAGCGACTTCGCCATGATGACGTCGGCCTGGTCGAGCCAGCGTTCGCCGTCGGAGAGTGCTCCGCGATCGATCAGGACCGAGCCCAGATTCATGTACGCGGGACCCATCATCGAGTGTGTCGACCATCCGACGCGGTCCGCGATGCCGATCGCCTCGCGCAGCCGCTCCTCGCAGAGGTCGGGGCGCATCGTCAGGTTCGCGAGCACACCGAGCGCGATCAGGCATCCGACCTCCACGTACGGCCGGCCGATCGAGCGTCCGAGAGCCAGCCCCTGCTCCAGATGCGACTCGGCCTCCGCGACGCGGAAGGTCCATGTACTCACGATGCCGAGGTTCATGTGCGCCAGCGCCTGCAGTTCCGCGTCGACTCCCGCGCCGTCGTCGACGTCGCCCTCAAGGAGGAGGCTCGCGTCGTCGACCACGGTCTCGATGTCGCCGAGCTGCCGGGCCCGGAACAGCTGTACGGTCGCCAGCGCCGTCCGGGCTCGTCGCCGGCGGGCCGACGGCATCGCGTCGATTGAACGCCGAGCCGCTGCCAGCAACGTGTCGGCCTCGACCCATCGTGACTGGAAGAGCCGGTCGACGGCGGTCATCGTCGTCAGTTCGGCATCGGCCTCGACAAGCTCGGCGGGGAAGCCGTCGAGCAGCGCCGCGAGCGTGGCCTCCTCGCCGTCGAGCATCAGGCGGATCCAGTACCGGCTGAGCAGGTCGGCTGCGAGGACCCAGTCGTCGCCGAGCTTGGCGTGCCGGATCGCGTCGACCGGTTGGTCGTGGTCGGCGAGCCATCGCGCCGCGCGACGATGCAGATCGGGCACCTCGTCGGCGGCCTCGCGTTGGAGTTCGAGGCGGAGCAGGTCCGACAGCAGGTGGTGGTAGCGGAACCACGATCGAGCGACGTCGGTGGCGACGACCAGGGCGTTGGCCGTCTCCAGGTCCGACAGCAACCGCGCGCCGTCCCTACGCCCGGTCAGTAGATCGGCCAGCGGGCCGTTGACCCGCTCCAGGATCGAGGTTCGGAGCAGCAGATCGCGTACCTCCGGCGACTGGCTCGCAAGTACCTCGGCGAACAGGTAGTCCGCCACGGTTCGCTCGCTGCCGGCGAACTCGTCGACGAAGCGCTCCGGCTCGGCATGGCGACTCAGCGACATCGCCGCCAGACGCAGCCCGGCGGCCCATCCCTCGGTCCGTTCTCGGAGCTGCCGGACGGCATGAGCGTCCAGCTCGACTCCGGCCGCAGCGATCAGCTCGGTCGCCTCGGCGCCGGTGAACTCGAGGTCGGCGGCCCGGATCTCCAGCAGTCCGCCGGCCAACCGGAGGCGATGCAGGGCGAGCTTCGGATCGTGGCGGCTGACCAGGATGATGCGAAGCAGTGGTGGCAACGCGTCCAGCAGGCTCTGTACGCCGCGGAGCGCGTCCTCGGAGCGAAGCTGATGCAGGTCGTCGATGACCAGGCAGACCGGCTGGTCGAGCCGGCCGAGACCGTCGACCAGGCGCTGGGCGAACTCGTCGTCCCCTCCGATCGGCGCCGGCGTCAGGGTGGCGAGCGGATCGTCGCCGGGGATCGCTCCCGAGCCGCGCAGGGCATCCATCACGGTCGCCCAGAACCGGGTCGCGTCGGTCTCGTCCGAAGGCACCCCGACCCATGCCACGCATACCTCGCTGTCGGTGTAGCGAAGCCACGACGCAAGCAGGGTGGACTTGCCACTCCCTGCCGGTGCGGCGATCAAGGTGACTGGCGGGCCGGCCTCGCGGTCGAGCAAATCGAACAAACGTGGACGTTCGACCAGCCCCATGACGGGTGGTTGGGGAACCGAGGCGTGGCGGTTCGCCGTGGCTGTCGCATGGCGAGCCGTCCGTACCGCCATCTCACCTCTCCTCGAGGGCAGCAAAACGCTAGGTGGGCTCGCCGTCGCGCTGCTAGGGCCGTTCGCCCTCAGTCGATCGACGCGTACACAGACGGCTTTGCGCAGCCCCTGGTCGGGACTGCGCAATGCCGTTGTCTGTCGACCTGGCTCACACCAGAGCGGGCTCCCGCTGATCCTCGGTGACCGGGTCGATCTCCACGATCTCCTCCGCCGACTCGGTGGCCGGGCGGCCACGCGACGGCAGGAAGATCAGGGCGACCGTGGCGCCCGCCAGTGCGACGACGGCGGCCAGTGCGGTGGTCGTCGACATCGCGTTCACGAACGCCTGGTCGGCCGCCGAGACCAGCGAGGTGGCGGCGTCGCCACCGAGCTGGGTCGCGACGACGTGCGCTCCGTCGACGCTGTCGGTGGCGGCATTCGAGGCTCCAGCCGGCAGCTGGGCGGCGGCGTCGTTCATGTCCGGGCCGTAGCGGCTGGCCAGCAGGCTGCCGAGGACCGCGACTCCGAGCGTGCCGCCGACCTCGCGGAGCACGTCGTTCATCGCCGAGCCGACGCCGGCCTTGGCCTTCGGCAGCGCGCCCATGATCGCCTCGGTCGCGGGAGCCATGGCCAGCCCCATGCCGAAGCCCATGATCGCCAGCGCGGTGCCGGCCACCGTGTAACCGGAGTCCACGTTGATCGTCGAGAACAGCCACAGGGCCGCAGCCACCACGACGAGTCCGGCGACCACGATCGCCTTGTCACCCGCACGGGCGACCAGCTTGACCGAGGCGCGAGAGCCGACGATCAGGCCGAGTGCCACCGGCAGCATCCGGACGCCGGCGCCGAGGGCGCTGTAGCCCAGCACGGTCTGCAGGTAGGTGGTGAGCAGGAAGACCGTGCCCATCAAAGCGAAGAACACGAGCGTGATCGACACGCTGGCCGCGCTGAACCGCAGGTTACGGAAGATGCTGACATCGAGCATCGGCTGTGCGGTCCGGCGCTCCCAGGCGAAGAACCCGGTCAGGATGAGCACGCCGACGCCGAACGCGCCGAGGATCGTGCTGTCGGCCCAACCCCGGTCCGAGGCCTCGATCAGGCCCCACACCACGGCGGTCAGGCCGGCGGTCGACAAGATGGCGCCGAGGATGTCGATGCGTGGCGACTCCGGGTCGCGTGACTCGGGGATCAGGATCGCGCCGGCGATCAATGCCACGATGACGATCGGCAGGTTGACCACGAACACGCTGTTCCAGCTGTACTGCTCCAACAGCAGGCCGCCGGTGATCGGGCCGAGTGCGACTCCCAGGCCAGAGGTCGCGGCCCAGGCGGCGATCGCCTTCGGCCGCTCGTTCGGCGGGAAGATGTTGGTCAGGATCGACAGCGTGGCCGGCATGATCGCGGCCGCGCCGACACCCATCAGGCATCGCGACGCGATCAGCTCGTGGGCGCTCCCCGACATGGCGGCGAGCAACGAGCCGATGCCGAAGGTGGTCAACCCGATGAACAGGAACTTGCGACGGCCGAAGCGATCGCCCAGGTTGCCGCCGACCAGCAGCAGACAGGCGAAGACCAGCAGATAGCTGTCGACGATCCACTGCGACTCACTGGAGTCGACACCGAGTTCGGTGCTGATCGACGGCAGGGCGACGTTGAGGATCGTGTTGTCGATACAGATCACCAACAGGCTGAGGGCGAGGACGCCCAATGCCTGCCAGCGTCTGGCGTACGGCTGCTCGGTGAGCGAGGACATGGCGACTCCTGGTGGAACGAGGTGTGGAAGCTATGGCCGTCACGCTCTCGCTCACCCGTGTGTCACGGGATCGCACGATCCGTATGAAGCCGGTTGTCGCCGGTCAGCCCGGCGGGTACGGGACGATGCGGAATCCGGACTCGCTCCGCGTCGCCTCCTCGGTCACCTCGACGCGTGACACCGACGCGTGGGGCGGCCCGGACTTGCACCAGGCGCACATCGCATCGACCGCTTCGGCTGCACCCTCGAATGCGGCCTCGACGGCGCCGTCGGCCCGGTTGCACACCCAGCCGCTGACGCCGTGCCGGGTCGCCTCCCGGCGGCAGGAGTCCCGGAAGAAGACGCCCTGCACCCGGCCCCACACGACAACTCGGCGTCGGATCACGACCACAGGCTAGGCGGTGCCCCGCCCTCTACGATGGAGTCGTGGAGACGGTGGCGGAGCAGCTGGAGATCGACGGGGGCATCCTCGTGGGCCATGACGGCTCAGGTCATGCCGCGGCCGCGCTGCGCGCCGGGATCGAGCTGGCCCATCGGTTCAACAAGCCGCTGCACGTGGTGCGGACCTGGGCGATGTCGAGTGCGCCACGGCCGGACACCTGGGAGCCGGGCTACGTGCCACCGCTGTGTGATTACGAGGAAGCCGTCCGCAAGGCGCTCACCCGTGATGTCGAGGCCGCCGGTCTGACGCCGGGCGAGGACGTGATGGTGCATGTCGTCCACGGCGCCCCGGCCCGCCGGCTCGTCGAGGCGTCCACCGGCGCGGACTTGCTGGTCGTCTCGCGTCGCGGCCGCGGAGGCTTCGCCGGCCTCGGGCTCGGCTCGGTGACCGAGCAGTGCATCCGCTACGCCAGCTGCCCGGTCGTCGTCGTACCCGCCCGCGGCGCCAAGGACGAGCTCGCCGAGCCCGATCGCGGCGTCGCGGAGCCGAAGCACTGAGCGTGACGTATCTGCCGTGACCTCCCGCTCTGAGCCGCAGAAGCGTCACGCCCAGCGGACGGGCCGCCGCCGGATCCGGTTCCCGGCCGAGCTGCCGATCAGCACACGGCGGGACGAGATCGGCGAGGCCATTCGCGACCACCAGGTCATCGTGCTCACCGGCGAGACCGGCTCCGGCAAGACCACGCAGCTGCCGAAGATCTGTCTCGACCTCGGGTACGGCGAGCGCGGCCGGATCGGCCACACCCAACCGCGCCGGCTGGCGGCCCGTACCGTCGCCGAGCGGATCGCGGAGGAGCTCGGCGAGTCGATCGGCGAGACCGTCGGGTTCCAGGTCCGGTTCACCGAGCGGGTCGGCGAGGCCACCCGGATCAAGGTGATGACCGACGGCATCCTGCTCAACGAGATCCAGCGCGATCGGATGCTCCGGGCGTACGAGGTGCTGATCGTCGACGAGGCGCACGAGCGCGGACTCAACATCGACTTCATCCTCGGCTACCTCAAACGGCTGCTCCCCCGCCGACCCGACCTGAAGCTGATCATCACGTCGGCCACGATCGACCCGGAGCGGTTCGCGGCCCACTTCGACGACGCGCCGATCATCGAGGTCTCGGGCCGGACGTACCCGGTCGAGCTGCGCTACCGGCCGCTGGTCGATCCCGACCGGCCCGACAAGGAGCGCGACCAGGTCCAGGGCATCGTCGAGGCCGTGGGCGAGCTGTCGGCCGAAGGATCCGGCGACATCCTGGTGTTCTGCTCCGGCGAGCGAGAGATTCGCGACGCCGCCGATGCCCTCGAGTCACGCGGCCTTCGCGACACTGAGGTGCTTCCGCTGTACGCCCGGCTGTCGGCGGCCGATCAGCATCGCGTGTTCGAGCGACATCGCGGCCGCCGGATCGTGCTGGCCACCAACATCGCCGAGACGTCCCTGACCGTGCCAGGCGTCCGCTACGTCATCGACCCGGGCACCGCCCGCATCTCGCGCTACAGCCAGCGGCTCAAGGTGCAGCGGCTGCCGATCGAGCCGGTCTCCCAGGCGTCGGCCAACCAGCGGGCCGGCCGCTGCGGCCGTACCTCCGACGGCATCTGCATCCGCCTCTACAGCGAGGAGGACTACGACAGCCGCCCGGCGTTCACCGAGCCGGAGATCCTGCGCACCAACCTGGCGTCGGTGCTGCTGGCGATGATCGACCTGGGACTCGGCGACCTGGCCGACTTCCCGTTCCTGGATCCGCCGGACCGGCGCAACGTACGGGCCGGACTCGACCTGCTCGTCGAGCTCGGTGCGATCGGAGCCGACCACAAGCCGGACCGGCCACGACGGTTGAGCAAGATCGGCAAGCGACTGGCGCGACTGCCGCTCGATCCCCGGCTCGGCCGGATGGTGCTCGAGGCCGATCGCAACGGCGCCCTGCGTGAGGTGCTGATCATCGTCGCCGCCCTGTCGATCCAGGACCCGCGCGAGCGGCCCGCCGATCACGAGCAGGCGGCTGACGCGAAGCACGCCCGGTTCGCCGATCCGGAGTCGGACTTCGCGGCGTACCTCAATCTCTGGGGCTATCTGCGGCAGCAGCGCCGCGAGCTGTCTGGCAACCAGTTCCGCCGGATGTGCCGCGACGAGTACCTGCACTACCTGCGGGTGCGCGAGTGGCAGGACGTCAACACTCAGCTCGGCCAGATCAGCCGCGATCTGGGCCTGCGGCGCGGCTCCGCTGACGCGCCGAGCGACGAGGTGACCAAGTCGATGCTCGCGGGGCTGCTGTCCCATGTCGGGCTCCGCGACCCGGACACCCGCGACTACCTGGGCGCTCGAGGAGCTCGGTTCGCGGTCTTCCCCGGCTCCGGGCTGTTCCGGAAGCCGCCGCAGTGGCTGGTCGCGGCCGAGCTGGTCGAGACGTCGCGGCTGTGGGCGCGCGAGAACGCCCGGGTCGATCCGGCCTGGGTCGAGTCGCTCGCAGGGCATCTGGTCAAGCGGACCTACAGCGAGCCGCACTGGGAGCGCAAGCGCGGTGCGGTGATGGCGCACGAGCGGGTCACGCTCTACGGGGTTCCGCTCGCCGAGCGCCGGCCGGTGACGTACAGCAGGATCGACCCGGAGCTGTGCCGCGAGCTGTTCATCCGGCACGCGCTCGTCGAGGGCGACTGGCAGACCCGGCATCGGTTCTTCCAGGCCAACCGGGAGCTGCTCGACGAGGTCGAGGGGCTCGAGGACCGGATCCGGCGCCGTGATCTGCGGGTCGACGACGAGACGCTGTTCGATTTCTACGACGACCGGATCGGCGAGGAGGTCGTGTCCGCCGCCCACTTCGACACCTGGTGGAAGCGGGTACGCCGGGACCAGCCGGACCTGCTGGACTTCGAACGGGCGCTGGTGACTCACGCCGAGGCCGAGCCGGTCGACGTCGAGACCGCGTTCCCCGACGAATGGCGACATGACGACATGGCGATGCCGCTGTCGTACGTCTTCGACCCAGGGTCGACCCATGACGGTGTGACGGTCGACGTACCGCTGGCGCAGCTGAACCAGCTCGACGCCGACGAGTTCTGGTGGCAGGTGCCGGGCCGTCGCGAGGAGCTCGTGACCGCGCTGATCCGGTCGCTGCCGAAGCAGTGGCGACGGCAACTGGTGCCGGCGCCGGACCACGCCAGATCGGTCGTGGAGCAGCTCGAGCCGGACTCGGGCCCGCTGCCCGCGGCAGTGGCGACCCAGCTCCGGCGGCTCACCGGTGTCGAGGTGCCGCCGGACGCCTTCGACGTGGACAAGCTCCCCGATCACCTGCGGATCGGGTTCCGGGTGCTCGACGGCGACGACGTGGTCGCCGAGGGCAAGGACCTCGATCAGCTACGCGACCAGCTCCGCCCACGGCTGCGGTCCGCCCTGTCGGATGCGGCCGCCCGCGTCGAGCACGCCGGCATGCGGTCGTGGGAGATCGACACCCTGCCGCGCGAGGTGACGGCACGGCGGGGCCGGCAGCCGGTCCGGGGCTACCCGGCGCTGATCGACGAGGGCGACCAGGTCTCCGTACGCGTGCTCGAGGATCAGCACGAGCAACGGCAGGCGATGCGACTCGGCACCCGGCGGCTGCTGTTGCTCTCGATCGGCTCTCCCTCCGCGGCCGTGGCGCGCCGACTCGGCAACCGGGCGAAGCTGGCGCTCGCGGGCAGCCCGTATCCGTCGGTGCCGACGCTGCTCGACGACTGTGCCGCGGCCGCCGTCGACGATCTGGTGCAGCGCAACGGTGGCGTGGTCTGGGCCGCGGCGGGGTTCACCCGGCTGCGAGACGCCGTGCGGGCCGACCTGCACGACGTCACCTACGAGATCACGTCCACGGTCGCGGAGATCCTCGATCTGGCCGCGACCGTCCGCCGCCGGCTCGACGAACTGACCGATCGAGATGACGCCCACGTCGTCGAGGACCTGCGGGCGCAGCTGTCCTGGCTGGTCCACGATGGCTTCGTCGCCGAGACCGGCCGGGCCCGGCTGGCCCAGCTGCCGCGTTACCTGCAGGCGATGCTCCGGCGGCTCGATCGGCTCCGCTCCGATCCGCTGCGAGACGACCAGCGGATGCTCGAGGTCCAGGCGGTCGAGGACGACTACGACCGCCTGATCGACGGGCTGCCGCCGCATCGCCGCCACGACGACGACGTGCTCGAGGTGCGGTGGTCGATCGAGGAGCTGAGAGTCAGCCTGTTCGCCCAGGCGCTCGGGACCGAGCGACCCGTCTCGGTCAAGCGGATCCGGTCGGCCATCGCGGCGATCCGGCCCTGACCAGTACCGATGCGTCGCTTGGCCGGCCAAATCGGTCGCCGCCCGGGTCGGGTGATGCCACCATGACGGCGCGGCATCGAGGTGGCGCCAGGCTGGCCGGCCTGAAGGTCGATCTGGCGCCGTGGCGGCGCTCCCGGGACTTCCGCATCCTACTCGTGGCGAACTCCGCCTTCTACCTCGGCCAATGGGTCAGCCTCGTCGTACTGCCGTTCCAGCTGTACGAGCTGACCGGGTCGAACTTCGCGGTCGGCGCGATGGGCCTGGTCGTCGTCGTTCCGCTGATCGTCTTCGGGCTGTACGGCGGCGCGCTGGCCGACCTGGTCGATCGCCGCAAGCTGCTCACCGCGACCGGCGTCGTCCAGGTGCTGGTCGCCGCAACACTGATCGCCAACGCACGACTGCCCGAGCCGCGGGTGTGGGAGATCTACCTCTGCGGCGGCCTGATCACCTCCGCCACCGCCCTGCAGCGGCCGAGCCGCGAGGCGCTGCTGATCCGCGTTGTCAGCCATGCCGACATCCCGGCCGCCGTCTCGCTGAGCTCGCTGACCCGCCAGCTCGGTCAGCTGGTCGGTCCGGCCATCGGCGGCGTGCTCGTGGCGTCGGCCGGCGTCGCCTGGGCGTACACGGTCGAGCTCGGTGGACTGGCGACCGCGACCGTGCTGTCGCTGTTCCTGGCGGCGTACCCCTCGCACGGCCAGCGCACCGCGCCCAGCCTGCACCTGATGGCCGACGGCCTGCGCTACGCGATCGGTCGCCGCGACCTGCTCGGCACCTATCCCGTGGACATCGTGGGCATGTTCATGGCGATGCCGATCGTGCTGTTCCCCGCGTTCGCGACCGACGTGTTCGGTCAGCCGCAACTGCTCGGGCTGCTCTACAGCGCCGAGGGCATCGGTGCGTCGGTCGTGACGCTGACCAGCGGCTGGGTCGGCCGGGTCGACCGGCAGGGCCGTGCGGTCGTCGTCGCCTGCCTGGCGTGGGGCGCGGCGGTCGGGCTCGCCGGACTCGCGCCGAACATCTGGATCGCGATCGGCTGCTTCGTCGTCGCCGGCGCAGCCGACATGGTCTCGGCGCTGTTCCGCGCGGTGATCTGGAACCAGACGATCCCCGACGAGATGCGCGGACGGCTCGCCGGCATCGAGATGCTCTCCTATCAGCTCGGCCCGCTCGGCGGCCAGGTCCTCTCCGGCGTCGTCGCCGACCTGACCTCGGTCCGGACCGCGATCGTGTCCGGCGGCCTGCTGTGCCTGGTCGGAGTCGGGGCGACCGCGGTGTGGCTGCGCGACTTCTGGAGGTACGACGCCCGGACCGACGAGCATGCCGTACGAGAGCGTGAAGTACGCGCCTCGTGGTGACGCGACGACATGCTGTGCTCTGACCCAGACCGAGGCGAACCGACCGTACTGTCCAGGTGGATGGAGCCGGTGGGCCGCAGTAACGTCGAGACTGCCTGCGACGACTCATGACATCCGTCGGAACTTCGAGGAGAACTCTCATGTTCGTCCAGGTCATACAGGGAAACGTCGACGATACGGACCGCCTCAAGGAGGCCATGGACCGCTGGTTGGAAGAGCTGGCGCCGCAGGCGATCGGCTGGCTGGGAACGACCGCCGGGGTCACCGACGACGGCCGGTCCATCGCATTCGCGAGGTTCGAGTCCGAGGCCGACGCCCAGCGCAACAGCGAGCGTCCGGAGCAGGACAAGTGGTGGGGCGAGACGTCCCAGCTGTTCTCCGGCGAGGTGGTTTTCCACAACAGCATCCGCGTCGATGCCGAGCTGGTCGGCGATCCGAACACCGCCGGCTTCGTTCAGGTCATCACCGGCCGCTCCAGCGATCCCGGGCGGGCCCGCGAGGTGATGAACCAGCATCCCGAGGCGCTCCGGACGCACCGGCCCGAGATCCTCGGCAGCCTGACCGTCGAGTTTCCGGACGGCGGCTACGCGACGGCGATCTACTTCACCTCGGAGGCGGCGGCCCGGGAGGGCGAGAAGAAGGAGCCGCCCGAGGAGGTTCGGGCCGCGATGGAGGAGATGTTCTCCCTCAACATCGGCGAGCCGGTCTTCTACGACCTCAAGGACCCCTGGTTGCCCGGACCGGTCTGACGAGGGCTAGCCAACGACGAGCCGGGTGTGCATCTGGGTACGGTGCGGATCGCACACGATGCGATAGGTGCCCCGCTGGAGCCGTACCGTGAACACCCGGCGTCCGGTGAACGGGACGCCGGTCTTGCGATTGACGCCCGGACCGCGGATGTGCCAGTTGTGGATCGATCCGCGGTCCCGGACGACCAGCCGATAGCGACCCGGTTGGGCATGGTGCCGGCTGACGCTGATCGTGAAGCTGGGTCCGACGCTGCCGCGGATGACCGAGATCGGCAGCCGACGGTCGGCCTTCGGCGCCGGCGAGACGGAGGCCGTCTTCGACGCCGGCGAGACGTTCGCCGCTGAGGCGGCCGGGGCGTTGAGTGCAGGACCGATCGCGAGGGTGGCGGCGCTGGCGATGACGAATGCGCGGAATCTCACGTTGGCACGGTAACTCCGATGCCCGGGGCTTGCTATGGCCCGGTCCGCAGCCGTCAGCGGTCGCCGTCAGCCGTCGAAGTGTCGGGGATCCGGGCCGAGCCGGTTGCCCTCGTCGAGGCCCTCGATCGCATCGATGTCCTCGGCGGACAGCTCGAAGTCGAAGACGTCGAAGTTCTCCTCGATCCGCGACGGCGTCGTCGACTTCGGGATGACGATGTTGCCGATCTGCAGATGCCACCGGATCACGACCTGGGCAGGTGTGCGGCCCACCCGCTCGGCGATCGCTCGGATCGTCGGGTCTCGCAGGTCCTCGGACTGGCCGAGCGGGCTCCACGCCTCGGTCGCGATGCCGAGCTCGCGATGGGTCGCCCGCAGCTCGCGCTGGCTCAGCGTCGGGTGCAGCTCGATCTGGTTGAGCGCGGGCAGCATGTCGGTCTCGTCGGCCAGCCGACGCAGGTGTTCGACGGCGAAGTTGGAGACGCCGATCGCCCGCACCCGGTCGTCGTCGGCCAGGAGCTGCTCCAACGCCTGCCAGGTCTCGACGTACAGATCGCGGCCCGGCGCCGGCCAGTGCAGCAGGAACAGGTCGACGTACTCCAGGTCGAGCCGCTTGAGATTCGACTCGAACCCGTCGACAGCGGATTCTCGGCCGAAATCGCTTGGCCACAGCTTGGTCGTGACGAAGATGTCCTCGCGTGGGACTCCGGAGGCGCGGATCGCCTCGCCGACGCCTTCCTCGTTGCGGTAGAGCGCCGCCGTGTCGATGTGTCGATATCCGACCTCGAGCGCCTTGGTGACGGCCGGGATCGACGCCTCGTTCGAGACTCGCCACACCCCGAATCCGAGCTGCGGAATCTGGACGCCGTTGTTGAGTGTGGTGATCGGGCTGTCAGCCACCGATCGCTCCTTCGTACGCGGGCAGTACCCCATCGACACTACGTCGCGGGTTGTTGGACCCGAGAATCGACATCGCGGGGGTGATGACCCCCACAATGTCGATTCTCTGGTCGAGGGTCAGCCTCGCCAGCCGCCTCGGCTCAGCATCCGTACGAGCTGGCTGCCGACGCGCTCTTGCTGATGCCGGACGGCGTACGAGCTGAAGATGAGCAGCCGTGGGCCGCCGATAGTGATCTCGTTGGCCCGCTCGAGATCGGCCTCCCACTGCAGGACCCGGATGTGGGGCACGCCGTGGATTTCGCAGGCGGTGTCGAAGTCGGACCATTCGACGTCCAGGTAGCACCTGCCATCCTTGCGTCGGCGGACCGCCTGTCGGGCCGGCGGCGGCAGCCGGCATCGGCGCCGGATTGTCTCGAAGTCGAGTTCGGGCAGCGACTGGATGCCGCCGACCGCATCCAGGATCGACTCGACGATCAGACCGCGATGGCGACAGGCGCCTCGCCGGACGAGCGACTCTCGCAGGTCGCGTGGGCGGACGATCCGTTGCTGGACTCCGGCCAGGATCAAGGCCCTCGCGCGACGACGAGCGTCACTCCAACTGGCCTCGTCGAGCAGGCTTCGGGCCGGCCGGGTCCGGCGCGGTCGGCGCAGTGGGTGGACATCGGCGTCCTCGAGGTGGATCGACCAGTGCGGCGTGACATCGACATGGCTCGGCCGCCGAGCGCCCATCGGTTGCACGACTCTGGGACGGCCCGGCGCGAATCCTTCGAACCCGTCGACGGCCAGCGCGGTGATTCCGGCGAGCGCAGACCCCGGTGACGATGCGAGCAGTGCCACCCATCGCCGTTGTGAGTCGGAGAGCGGCCCGTTGTGGAGTACGACGACGCCGCGTACGGGTCGCTGCCATCGCCTCGCGGTCAGCTGCGCCCGTACGTACTCGCGGCCGAAGCAGCGGCTCGCTTGTGCGCTTGTGAGGACGCCGTCCTGATCAAGGACCGGCTCGTCCGCCGGCATCGGATCGGCCACGTACCCGAGCCTGGGCGCCGGACGCAGTCGTGTGGGCCACCCCTGCCGATCTGTGGACGGAGCGAATCGACATTGCGGGGGTGATGACCCCCACGATGTCGATTCTCACGTCGACAGGCGCATATCGCCGTGCTCGACGCAGGTGGCGACCCAGCCGCGAGGCAGCACCTGGACCTTCATCCGTCGGTGACAGGCCGAGCAGTATCGCGGCGGCTCCAGCTCGCGACGCTCGCGGCAACGGTCGTGGCTGCCCGCTGCCAGGGGCTCGCCGCAGCAGTCGCAGAACGACGCGGTCTCGGTCACAGGGTCTTCGACAGCTCCTTGATCGGCATCTGGAGCTCGTCGAGCAGGTCCAGATCGTCCTTCGGATCGCGGCCGAGCGTCGTGAGGTAGTTGCCGACGATGACCGCGTTGATGCCGCCGAGCAACCCGTCCCGGGTGCCTAGCTCCCCCAGGGTGATTTCGCGGCCGCCCGCGTAGCGGAGGATCGTTCGCGGCAGGGCCAACCGGAACGCCGCGACGGTACGCAGCGCGTCGGCCGACTCGAGCACCGGCAGGTCGGCGAACGGGGTGCCCGGACGCGGGTTCAGGAAGTTCAGCGGCACCTCGTGCGGGTCCAGCTCGGCCAGCTGCGTCGCGAGCTCGGCGCGCTGCTCGAGGGTCTCGCCCATCCCGACGATCCCGCCGCAGCACAGCTCCATGCCGGCCACCCGGACCATCTCGCAGGTGGCCCAGCGCTCCTCCCAGCTGTGGGTGGTAGCGACGTCCGGGAAGTACGACTTTGCCGACTCCAGATTGTGGTTGTAGCGATGGACGCCCATCTCCACGAGCTCGTCGACCTGGTCCTGGGTGAGCATGCCGAGCGAGCAGGCGATGTTGATGTCGACCTCGTCCTGGATGGCCCGGATCCCCTCGCGTACCTGGGACAACAGACGCGCATCGGGACCGCGGACAGCCGCCACGATGCAGAACTCACTGGCGCCGGTCGCCGCCGTCTGCTTGGCCGCCTCGACCAGCTCGGGAATGTTCAGCCACACAGCTCGTACCGGCGACGTGAACTGGCCGGACTGGCTGCAGAAGTGGCAGTCCTCGGGGCAGCCGCCGGTCTTCAGGGACACGATGCCCTCGACCTCGACCTCGGGTCCGCACCACCGCATCCGGACCTCGTGAGCGAGCTCGAGCAGGGCGGGGATCTCGGTCTCGGGGAGCCGCAGCACGTCGACCAGGTCCGCGTAGCCGAGGCCTCGGCCTCCCCCGAGGACCTGGCTGCGGGCACGGGCAAGGAGGTCCTCGGTCATGGGCGCAATCTACTCGACCCGGTAGACCTCGGACTCCGGCGACCGGATTGAGGTCTTGAATGGCTGGACAGCCTCCCAACGCCCCAGGTGAGACCGGTAATCTGTGCGCTCAATGGCCCGGACAACGCCCTGGAGCGGGACGCACTTCGGCGTGCGCGAGTTCGACCGGGAGCATCTGTGGCACCCGTACACGTCGATGACCGATCCGCTGCCGACCCACCAGGTCGTCGAAGCCGAGGGAGTACGCCTGCGGCTCGACGACGGTCGCGAGGTCGTCGATGCGATGGCGTCGTGGTGGTGTGCCATCCACGGCTATCGGCACCCTGACCTGGATGCGGCCGTCCAGGATCAGCTCGGCCGGATGGCGCATGTCATGTTCGGCGGACTCACCCATGCGCCGGCGGTAGGGCTCGCCGCTCGCCTCGTCGACCTGACGCCCGACGGCCTCTCCCGGGTGTTCTTCGCCGACTCCGGATCGGTCTCGGTCGAGGTCGCGATCAAGATGGCGCTGCAGTACCAGCGCGGGGTTGGCCAACCCGAACGCACCAGGCTGCTCACCGTGCGAGGCGGCTACCACGGCGACACGTTCGCCGCGATGAGCGTGTGCGATCCGGTCACCGGGATGCATGGCATGTTCACCGACGTCTTGATGCCGCAGTTGTTCGCGTCCCGGCCGCCGCCCGGGTTCGGCGCCGACATCGCGGCCTGGACCGACGAGGTCGGCGCGCTGGTCGACAAGCACCGTGACGAGCTCGCCGCGATCGTCGTCGAGCCGGTGCTCCAGGGCGCGGGCGGCATGTACGTCTACGAGCCGGGCTGCCTGTCAGTGCTGCGCAAGCTCGCCGACGAGCACGGCCTGCTGCTGGTGTTCGACGAGATCGCCACCGGGTTCGGCCGGACCGGCGTCATGTTCGCGGCGGAGCACGCCGGTGTCGCCCCGGACCTGATGTGCGTCGGCAAGGCACTGACCGGCGGCTACCTGACGCTGGCTGCGACGCTGGCGACCGACGAGGTGGCCCGGACCATCTCGGCATCGGAGTCCGGCGCGCTCATGCACGGTCCGACGTTCATGGCCAATCCGCTGGCCTGCCGGGTCGCGACCGCGTCGATCGACCTGCTGATCGCCGGCGGCTGGTCCGACCGGGTCGAGCGAATCGAGTCGGGTCTCGCCGCCGGCCTGGCGCCGCTCCGCCAGCTGACCGGCGTCGCCGATGTCCGTACGCTCGGCGCGGTCGGCGTCGTCGAGATGGAGCGCCCGGTCGACGTCGCCGCGGCGAGTGCGCTCGCGATCGAGCACGGCGTCTGGCTGCGTCCGTTCGGGCGGCTGATCTACACGATGCCGCCGTACATCACCGACGACGAAGATCTGGCGTTGATCTGCGAGGCGATCCGGGCGGTCGCCTCGGACCCGGCGATGGCCGAGGAGGTCCCATGAGCGGCCTGTCTCGCTGGCTCGCCGAACAGAGCGCGGCCCGTGTCTCGGGCGGTCTCGAACGACGGCTCGTCGTACGCGAAGAGACGATGATCGACCTGGCCGGCAACGACTACCTCGGACTCGCGACCGATCCGGCTGTCATCGAGGCCGCGATCCGGGCCGCCCGTGAGTACGGCGTCGGCGCCGGCGCATCCCGGTTGGTCACCGGCAACCTGGCCATCCACGAGCAGCTCCAGGCCGAGCTGGCGGAGTTCACCAAGCGACCGGCGGCGCTGGCGTTCTCGACCGGCTACCACGCGAACCTCGGCGCCGTCACCGCGCTGGCCGACGCCGACACCCTGATCGTGTCCGACGCCCATGTGCACGCCTCCCTGGTCGACGCCTGCCGGCTAGCCCGCGGTCGGGTCGAGATCGTCGGCCACAACGACGTCGACGCCGCCCGGGCCGCGCTCGCGCACCGATCCGAGCCGCGGGCCCTCGTCGTCGTCGAGTCGATCTACTCGGTCCTCGGTGACGCCGCGCCGTTGGCCGAGCTGGCCGCGCTCTGCGCCGCGCACGACGCCACCCTGCTGGTCGACGAAGCCCATGCGATCGGTGTCGCCGGCGAGGGCGGGCGCGGCCTGGCCTATGACATCGACCTCGCGGAGCCGGAGCGGCTGGTCGTGACCGCGACCATGTCGAAGGCCCTCGGCGCCCAGGGCGGGGTCGTCCTGGCCGACTCGGCGGTCATCGAGCACCTCGTCAACACGGCCCGGGCCTTCATCTTCGACACCGGCCTTGCGCCACCGGCAGCCGGGGCCGCCCGCGCCGCCCTCGAGACGCTGGCCGACCGGTCCGAGCTCGTGACCCGGGTCCGCGCACATGCGGCAGCCCTGGCCGAGGCCTGCGGCGTCGAGCCCCCCGCAGGAGCAGTCCTCTCGGTCCCGATAGCCTCGCCCGAGGCTGCCGTACGCGCGCGCGACAAACTGGCCTGGGAGGGCTTGCGCGTTGGCTGCTTCCGACCACCTTCCGTACCCGATCGGGTGTCTCGGCTACGGATCACCGCACGGGCTGCGCTGGCCGACAGCGACGTCGAGCACGCCTGCCGGATACTCCCCACGATCGTCAGCGAAGGAGTCTGATGGCGAGGTACGTCTTCATCGTCGGAACCGACACCGGGGTCGGCAAGACCGTGACGATGGCGGCCGTGGCCACGCATCTGGCCACCATGGGCAACTGGCTGGCGCTGGTCAAGCCGATCCAGACCGGGCTCGTCATCGGGGAGTACGGCGACGTCCAGGTGGCATCGCATCTGTCCGGCGTCACCGACGTCCATGAGTTCGTGCGACTGCCCGACCCGCTCGCGCCCGACGCCGCCGCACGACTGCGCCAGGTCGCCGTCCCGACGATCGAGGAGCTCGCCGGCAAGCTGCGCGACGTGCCCGTACCCGCCGACACCGTCCTGGTCGAGGGCAGCGGCGGCGTCCGCGTCCGGCTCGACACCCGGGGCGGCACGATCCTGGACCTGGCGCGCGGAGTACGCGACCACGGCGATGTCGAGGTCATCGTCGTCGTACGCGCCGGACTCGGCACGCTCAACCACACCGAGCTCACCGTCGAGGCCATCCGACGGGCCGACCTGCCGCTGACCGGTCTGATCATCGGATCCTGGCCGGACCAGCCGGACCTCGCGGCCGGCTGGAACATCCTCGACCTGCCCCGCGTATCCGGTCTGCCGCTGCTCGCCCGGCTGCCCGAGGGAGCCGGCCGCTGGAGCCCGAACGAGTTCCAGCACGCGGCCTGGCGCTGGTTCAGCCGCCGCCTCTGACGCTGGGCTGCTGCTTGCCCACGAATCTTGAGGGATTCGGGTAGCCATGGCAGCCCCAATCCCTCAAGATCCGTCGGCCAGCTGTCCCAGGTGCCTCAGGTGTCACACCCGTCACGGCGGTGACGCGAACCGACGACGTAGGTCCAGCTCGGTGGTCGGTCCGTGGCACAGGTGGGGCTGACGGGGTCAGCGGAGCTCGGCTGATGTCAGGTCGAGAAGGCGTCGGGCCACGATGAGCTGCTGGATCTGCTGGGCGCCCTCGAAGATGTCGAGGATCTTCGAGTCGCGGGCCCACTTCTCCAGCAGCTCGTGTTCGCTGTAGCCGACGGAGCCGGCCAGCTCGACGCAGCGCAGCGTGATGTCGTTGGCGCTGCGAGCCGCCTTGGCCTTGGCCATCGACGCCTGGAGCGAGTTCGGGCGACCGTTGTCGGCCATCCAGGCGGCCTGCAGGGTTAGCAGGTACGACGCCTCCCAGTCGGCCTCCATCGCCAGGTACGCCGCGGCCGCCGCATGCTGCAGGTGCGCCGGCCGGTCGTAGTCGGTCTCGACGCCCGCCTCCCGCAGCAACTCCCGGGTGACCTCCAGAGCGGCGCGGGCGCAGCCGACTGCCATCGCGGCGACCAGCGGCCGGGTGTTGTCGAAGGTGTGCATCACCCCGGCGAAGCCCCGGTCGGCATGGATCTCGGGATCGCCGAGCAGATTCGCCTTCGGCACTCGGCAGTCTTCGAAGACGATCGTGGCGGTGTCGGAGGCCCGGATGCCGAGCTTGTGGTCGAGCCGCTCGACCCGCATCCCCGGCGTACCCTTCTCGACCACGAACGACTTGATCGCGGCCCGGCCCTTGGACCGATCGAGGCTGGCCCAGACGACGACCGCGTCGCAGCGGTCCCCTGCTGTCACGAAGATCTTCTCGCCGTTCAGGACGTAGTCGTCGCCGTCGGGCTCGGCGGTGGTCTGGATCGCGGCCGAGTCCGAGCCGCAGTCGGGCTCGGTGATCGCCATGCCGGCCCACAGCCCGTCGAACCGCTTGAGCTGATCGTCATCGGCGACCGACGCGATCGCCGAGTTGCCGAGACCCTGTCGCGGCATCGACAGCAGCAGTCCGACGTCGCCCCAGCACATCTCCATGATCGACAGCACCGAGGCCAGGTTGGTTCCGTTGCGTACGCCGTCGTCGCCGGTCCGATCGCCGTCGCCGCGGCGTACTCCCTTGGCCCCGGCGCCCTGACCCTGTCCCGACGCGCCGAGCCCGTCGATCATCGACGCGAGCATGTCGAGCTCCTTGGGGTATTCATGCTCGGCGAGGTCGTACTTACGGGCCAGCGGCCGGACGAACTCGGCGGCGACCTGGTGGGCCTGATTGACGAAGCCCCGCAGCTTCATCGGCGTCTCGAGATTGATCATGCGAGCACACCGCCCTCCATGACGCCGATCGCCCGTAGGTCGCGATCCCACCGCTCGACCGGGTGCTCCTTGACGAAGCCGTGGCCGCCGAGCAGCTGCACTCCATCCGAGCCGATCCGCATGCCGTGCTCGGCGCACAGCCGCCGGGCCAGCGCCACCTCGCGGGCGAAGTCCCTGCCCTGCTCGGCCCGAGCCGCCGCGCGATAGGTCGCGAGTCGCATGCCCTCCAGCTCGATCCCGATGTTGGCGACCAGGAACGCGACCGACTGCCGATGCGCGATTGGCTCGCCGAAGGCCTGCCGCTCCTTGACGTACGGGATCACGTAGTCGAGCACGGCCTGGTCGGTGCCGATCGCCAGCGCACACCAGGCGAGTCGGCTGAGCCGGATGCACTCGGCGTACGCCTCGGATCGGCCGTCGCCGAGCAGCGCGCGCCGCGGCACCGCGACGTCGGTGCAGATGACGCGGGACAGGCTCGCGGCACGGAGTCCCATCGAGGGCTCTGCCTCGACCTCGAGCCCCCGGGTATCCGACTCGACCAGGAACAGCGCCGGCCCGGTGTCCTCGAGCTGGGCCGCGATGACGAACAGCTCGGCGTCGGCGGCGCGTACGACCATCGACTTGGTGCCGTTGAGGACATAGCCGCCGCCCTCGCGTACCGCCGTCGTGGTGAGCTCGAACGGGTCGAACAGCGGCCGCGGCTCGGCGCCGGCCAGTGCGGCGGCCGGGATCTCGGCGCCGGTGAAGCTCGACAGGTAGGTCTGCTGCTGGGCGCCGTCGCCTCACAGCGACAGGGCCGTCGCGACCGACGCCGGTGACAGGCAGGCGACGGCCATGCCCAAGTCGCCGTGCGCCAGCGCCTCGGCGACCAGCACCGCGGTGGTCGTGGACCGTTCGGTTCCGAGTCCCCCGGCGTCCTCGGGCACCTCGAGCAGGGTGAGCCCGAGCTCCAGAGACCGCTCGAGTACGTCGTCGGGCGTGACGCAGGCGGCGTCGGCCTTCTCGGCGCCGGGCCGCAGCACCTCGTCGGCGAACTCCCGTACTACGCCGACGATCATCTCCTGATCCTCGGTCGGCGTCAGGTCGAACAGGTCGGCCTTGCGGTCGTTCAAACGAGCCGGTGGGCCGGTGCTGTCCGAGCGGGTGAACGTCCGGCTGACGGCGCCGATCGTCCGGAACCCGGTCTTGGTCGTCTCGAAGACGACGCGCTCGGTGGGCTTGCGCATGCCGAGCCGGTCGATGACGCGAGACTGCGCGAGCTTGTTGAGCACGGCGAGCGCGCTCCCCATGAAGTCGCGCCGGTAGGTCGTGATGCCGCGTTGCGATGGTCGCTCTGCTGACACGTCGACTCCTCTGGTGGCGTCCGGCCAACTGTAACTCTTAGTTGCACTCGGAGTACGCCGGCCCGGCGTGGGCTCGGTCTCAGTCGGCCGGCCCGGCGTGGTCCGCTACCCTGCGCGCGTGTCTGAAACGCCGAGCGGTGGCCTGCCCACTGGTGGAACGGTCCGGCCCATCACCCGCTGGGGCGAGGCCGTCATGCATCGCACCCTGAACCAGGTGACCGTCTTCGACGACGCGCTCGCCACCCTGATCGCCGACCTGGCCGCGACCATGTACGCCGCCGAGGGTGTCGGCCTTGCCGCGAACCAGATCGGCGTCGACCTCGCGGTGTTCGTGTTCGACTGCGTCGACAGCGACGGGCAACGGTATTTCGGCGCCGTCTGCAATCCCCGGCTCAGCCTGCCCGAGGGACGCGATCGACGGCTCGAAGAGGATGAAGAGGGCTGTCTATCGCTCCCCGGTGCCTTCGCTCCCTGCGCCCGGCCGGACTGGGCCCGCGTCGACGGCGTCGACCAGCACGGCGAGCCGGTGGGGTTCGAGGGCGATGGACTGCTGGCCCGGTGCCTCCAGCACGAGACCGACCATCTGTACGGCCGGGTCTTCGCCGATCGGCTGGCCGGCCGGGCCCGGAGGCGACTGCTCAAGGAGGCCGAGTCGCTCGCCGACCAGTTTCCCGACGACTGGCCCGTGACGGCAGCCGTACCCCCCGAGGCCTGAGTCAGCCCCTCGTCAGGGCCCAGCAGGCGACTGCGGTCGCAGCCGCGACGTTGAGCGAGTCGATGCCGCCGGTCATCCGGATCCGGACCCGCCGGTCGGCGCCGTCGAGCCATCGGGCGCTGAGTCCCTCGCCTTCGGCGCCGACGAGCAGCGCCGTTCGGTCTGGCGGCGTCAGGTCCGCGAGGTCCTCCGCGTCCGGGTCGGGCGTCAGCGCCAGGGTCGTGAATCCACTCGCGCGCAGCAGCTCCATCGCCTGACGCCAGTCGTCGAACCGGGCGTACGGCAACGCGAAGACGGCTCCCATCGAGACCTTGACCGACCGGCGGTACAAGGGATCGGCGCACCGAGGCGACAAGACGGCGGCGTCGAATCCCAACGCGGCGGCGGACCGAAAGATCGCGCCGACGTTGGTGTGGTCGACGACATCCTCGAGCACCACGACCCGACGAGCGGCCCCCAGCACCGACTCGACCGGCGGCAGCGGACGCCGGTGCAACGACGCCAGGGCGCCCCGATGCACATGGAACCCGGTGATCTGCTCCGCCAGCGCCCCACTCACCACGAAGCACGGGACGTCCGGCGCCGACTCCAGGACATCGGCCAGCCCCGCAAGCCATCGCGAAGCCATCAGGAAGGACCGGGGACGGTGACCCGCCTCGATCGCGCGCCGGACCACCTTCTCGCCCTCGGCGATGAACAGACCCCGCTCGGTCTCGAGACGCCGGCGCAATTGGACGTCGCGCAGGTCGACGTAGTCGGCGAGCCGTGGATCGGCCGCCGAGTCGACCTGGATCAGCTCAGCCATCGCGGGACATTCTCACCGGTCCCGCTCAGCCGGCCGCCCGCAGCCACCCCACCGCCGACGAATCTTGAGGGATTGGGGCTGCCATGGCGACCCGAATCCCTCAAGATTCGTGGACGGCATCGGCGACGGCCAGCGCCACGACCTCGCCGATCACGATGATCGCCGGCGCTCGTACGCCGGCGGCCTCGGCGTCGTCGGCCAGCTGATCCAGCTTGGTGACCACCCGCCGCTCGCCCGGCATGCTGCCCTCGACGACGATTGCTGCCGGTGTGTCGGCCGCCCGCCCCTCGCGCAGCAGCCGGTCCGCGATCGGGCGGAGGTTCGCCACCGCCATCAGAAGCACCAGCGTGCCGCCAAGGCGACCGAGCGCCGCCCAGTCGACCAGCGACTCCGGATCGTCCGGCGCCAGATGGCCGGACACGACGGTGAACCCGTGCGCGATGCCGCGATGGGTCACCGGAATGCCGGCCAGCGCGGGCACGGCGATCGCACTGGTCAGCCCGGGCAGGACGGTGCACGGCACTCCCGCGTCGGCGCAGGCCTGTACCTCCTCATGTCCGCGCCCGAAGACGAAGGGGTCGCCGCCCTTGAGCCGGACGACTCGCTGCCCTGCGCGAAAGCCCTCGATGCAGAGCCGGTTGATCTCCGCCTGCGCCGCCGCCCGGCCCCGGGGCAGTTTCGAGGCGTCGACCACCTCGACGTGGGACGGCAGCTCCGAGAGCAGCTCTCGCGGCGCCAGGTGGTCCGCGACGACCAGGTCGGCCTCGGCGAGTGCCCGGCGGCCGGCCAGTGTGATCAGCTCGGGATCGCCCGGACCGCCGCCGACCAGGACCACGCCGGGCGCATGCTCTCTGAAGCGCCGGTCTGCGAGGTCGCCGTCGCGGAGCCGCTCGACGATCGCATCCCGCAGCCGGGCCGAGCGTCGCGGATCGCGGTTGGACAGCACGGCGATCGTCACGTTGTCATGCCGGCCCGAGGCGGGGGTCCACGCGCTTGCCTGGCGAGCGTCGTCCGCCCGGACGCAGAAGATCCGGCGCCGATCGGCCTCGGCGACGACCGCCGAGTTCACTGTCGGGTCGCTGGCCGCGGCGATGACGTACCACGCGTCTGTGAGGTCGCCGTCCTCGTACTTGCGCGGGATCCAGCGCAGCTCACCGGCGTCGGCCATGCCCTCCAGCGCCGGCCGTACCGACGGCGACACGACCGTGACGTCGGCGCCCGAGGCGAGCAGCGCCGGGATCCGGCGGCCGGCGACCTGGCCACCACCGACGACCACGACCCCACGCCCGGCCAACCGGAGTCCGACCGGGTACGGCGGATGCTCTGACTCGCCCCTCACCCCGGAACCTTAGATCCGCCCCGGCGCCACCTCGGACGACCATCCATCACCTGGACGGATCGCCGAACCGGAGCGATAGATTCGGAGACATGAGTCTCGACCGTCCCGTGAGCCCGAATCCCTACGATCTCCTCCCCCGCGTCGACGCGTTCTCCGTCACGAGTGAGTCGGTGAGCGACGGCGAGCCACTGACCGACGCGCATGTCGCCGCCGCGGGCAACACCTCCCCACACCTGTCGTGGAGTGGCTTCCCTGAGGAGACCAAGAGCTTCACCGTCACCTGCTTCGATCCGGACGCTCCGACTCCGTCCGGCTTCTGGCACTGGGTCCTGGTGGACATCCCGGCCGACGTGACCGAACTGCCCGCCGGCGCCGGATCGGGTGGCGACCTGCCTGCCGGCGCCTTCCACCTCCGCAACGACGGCGGCACCGAAGGATTCATGGGTGCCGCGCCGCCGCAGGGCGATCAGGTGCACCGCTACTACTTCGTCGTGCACGCCGTGTCGGAGGAGAAGCTCGGAGTCGACGAGTCGGCGTCGCCGGCCGTGGTGTCGTTCAACCTGGCGTTCAAGACGCTGGCGCGGGCGGTACTCGTGGGCACCTATCAGCACTGACCGCGTCCCCACCACCGCGGGGGTCTACACCGCCCTCGCGGTGCGGGGATTTCGCCGCTACAGCACCTATCGGGCGGCGACCCTGGCCGGCGTCTTCACCAACTCGGTCTTCGGCGTCATCATCGCCTACACCTACATCGCGCTGTGGGACGTCCGGCCGTCGCTCGGCGGCTACGACATCGACCAGGCGGTCACCTTCGCCTGGATCGCGCAGGCACTGATCGCCCCGGTGGCCATCTTCGGGGGCTTCGTCGTGGACGAGCTCGCCGAGCGAGTACGGACCGGCGCGGCCGCCATCGACCTGCACCGCCCGGTGTCGCTGCTCGGACTCCGGCTGGCCGAGGACCTCGGTCGCGGGGCGTACCACCTGATCTCCCGCGGAGTGATCCCGACCCTGCTCGGTGCGCTGCTGTTCGACCTGGTCTGGCCCGACACCCTCGGAACCGCGGCCCTGGCGGCGCTGTCGATCGTGATGGCGATCGTGGTGAGCTTCGGCCTGCGATACCTGCTCGGCCTGCTGGCGTACTGGATCATCGACATCCAGGGACCGCAGTGGATCGTGGTCCTGTCGCAGATCTTCTTCTCCGGCATGATGCTGCCGCTGGTCGTATTCCCCGCCTGGCTGCGCACCATCGCCGACCTGCTCCCGTTTCGCTGCATGATCCAGATTCCGATCGACGTGTTCCTGAGCGACAGCACCGGGACGGCGGTGGCGCCGCTGCTCGCCGTCCAGCTGGTCTGGATCGTCATCCTGCTGACCGCCGGCGCCGCGCTGACGCAGATCGCTGTGCGCAAGGTGGTGGTCCAGGGTGGTTGACGCGGCCCGTGGCTTCGTCGTCATCGCCGGTGCCTGGGTGCGGGCGGCGCTGACCTACCGCACGTCCTTCGTGATCATGGTGCTGGTCCAGGTCGTGATCACCTTCCTGGACTTCGCCGCGATCCTCATCATGTTCAGTCACCTGGACGCCTTCGGCGGATTCACCCTGCCGCAGATCGCGTTGCTCTTCGCCATGTCCGGCTTCGCGCTCGGTGCGGCCGATCTGCTCGTGGGCAACAGCGAGGCGCTCGGCCGTCGGATCCGCGACGGCAGCTTCGACCAGATGCTCGTACGGCCGGTGGCCCCGATCGTCCAGGTCGCGGCCGACCGGTTCGCGATCCGCCGGGTCGGTCGCATCGCCCAGGCGCTCGGGGTCCTCACCTGGGCACTGCTGTCGGTGTCGATCGACTGGACGGTCGGCCGGGTCGTCGTGCTGGTCGGCGCGATGCTCTGCGGCTCGGTCATCTTCTGCGCCGTGTTCGTGATGGGCGGTGCGTTCCAGGTGTTCGCCGGCGACGCCGCCGAGGTGTCCAACGCCTTCACCTATGGCGGCAACACGCTCACGCAGTACCCCCTGACGATCTACCCGACCGAGCTGGTCAAGGGCGTGACCTTCATCGTGCCGCTGGCCTTCGTCAACTGGTACCCGGGGCTCTACGTGCTCGGCATCGACGACCCGTTCGGGCTCCCGAGCTGGTTCCAGTTCGCGTCCCCGATCGCGGCGGTAGTGTTCGTCGTCGCCGCGGCCACGTTCTGGCGGATCGCGGTGCGCCACTACCGGAGCACGGGGAGCTAGTGCCTTCGATCATCGAGGTCGACGACCTGCGTCGTACGTTCATCGTGCGCCGCAAGCGCGGTCGGCTGCGTCGGGACCGCCACGAGGTGCATGCCGTCGACGGCGTGACCTTCGGGATCGACGCGGGCGAGGCGGTCGGCTACATCGGTCCCAACGGCGCCGGCAAGTCCACCACCGTCAAGATGCTGACCGGCATCCTGGTGCCGACCAGCGGCCGGCTCCGGGTCGCCGGACTCGACCCGTCGGCCCGCCGGACCGAGCTGGCCAAGCACATCGGCGTCGTCTTCGGCCAGCGGACCGGCCTGTGGTGGGATCTACCGCTGCGCGACTCGTACGAGCTGCTCGGGCGGATCTATCGGATCCCGCGCCGGACGTACGAGGCCAACCTCGAACGCTTCGTCGACCTGCTCGACCTGGGCGCGCTGCTCGACCAGCCGGTACGGCAGCTGTCGCTCGGCCAGCGGATGCGCGGCGACATCGCAGCCGCCCTGCTGCACGATCCGACGATCCTCTACCTGGACGAACCGACGATCGGGCTCGACGTGGTGAGCAAGGCCAAGCTGCGCGAGTTCCTACGCGAGCTCAACACCGAGAGCGGCACCACGATCCTGCTGACCACCCACGACCTGGTCGACATCGAGCAGGTCTGCCGGCGGGTCATGGTGATCGACCACGGCCGGCTGGTCTTTGACGGCGGGTTCGAGGAGCTGCATCGACAGGGTGGCGCCCGGCGCACCGTCGTCGTCGACCTGGCAGCGCCGTCCGAGCCGTTGGAGGTCCCTGGTGCCGCCCTGGCCCGGATGGACGGCGCCCGGCAGTGGCTGTCGCTGCCGGCCGGCGCCAGCACCGCCCCGGTCGTCGCCGCCCTCGGCACCCGAGACGACTTGGTCGACTTGTCGATACAGGAGCCCGCAATCGAGGACGTCATCACTGCGCTCTACTCCCGCTGAGCCTGCGGACGACCCTTGCCGACGGGAGTTGACGAGGCGGGCATGACACACTCCGTTCATGACCGATGCGCCAGTGCTCAGCACCGACATCCTCGGGGAGCCGTATCGCGCCGAGACGCTGATCATGCCCGACGACGGCGAGGGCCCGGTCGTCGCGACCCTGGTCAGCAGACCTGCGGATGCTCCGAGCCGGCGCGCCGTGCTCTATATCCCAGGCTTCTGCGACTACTTCTTCCAGACCCACGTCGCGGAGTTCTGCAACGCTCTCGGCTACGACTTCTACGCACTCGACATGCGCAAGTACGGCCGGTCGCTGATGCCCCACCAGACGCCGAACTTCTGTCGGGACCTGCACGAGTACTACGCGGAGCTCGACGAGGCGTACAAACTGGTCAGCGAGCGCGACGAGCACGACACGATCGTGCTGATCGCGCACTCCACCGGCGGCCTGATCGCGGCGCTGTGGGCCCACGACCGGCATGAGTGTGGGATGGACGTGCCCGCCGCCTTCGTGCTCAACAGCCCGTGGCTGGACCTGCAGGGATCGCTGATCCTGCGTACGGTCGGCACCCGCGCCATCGACGAGATCGGCGCCCGCCGGCCGTACCAGGTGATCCCACGCGGCGTCTCCGGCGTCTACGTCGAGAGCCTGCATCGCGATCGCCGAGGCGAGTGGGACTTCCGGCTCGACTGGAAGCCGGCCGAGTCGTTCCCGGTGCGAGCCGGCTGGCTCCGCGCGGTCCGACGCGGCCATCGCCGGATGCATCGCGGACTCGACGTCGGTGCTCCGGTGCTGGTGCTTGCGTCGGCGCGTACGACGTTCACCGAGGACTGGACCGACGAGGTGCCGACCAGCGATGTCGTACTCGACGTCGAGCAGATCGCCCGGTGGTCGCACCGGCTCGGCACGCTCGTGACGATCGGCCGCCTCGACGGGGCCCGGCACGATGTGTTCCTGTCGGAGAAGGCGGTCCGCGACGAGGCCTTCACACTGACCACGCGCTGGCTGCAGGCCGTCGTGCCGTCGCAGCCATGACCGGCCGACTCGGCCGCCTCGACCTGGCACCCGCCGACCAGCGGCTTGACCTCCTGGCCGCACCGGTCGCCGCTGCGGTCGGCCCGATCCCCGACGTCCAGGTGGCGGCGATCGACCCCGACCTGGCCGACACCGCCGCGCTCTGCGAGGCCTACGACGTGTCGCTCGACATCTCGGCCAACTGCGTCGTCGTGACCGGCAAGCGGGCCGGCGTCGTACGACAGGCCGCCTGCGTCGTCCTCGCCACCACACGGGCCGACGTCAACGGCCTGGTACGCCGGCGGCTGGACGCCCGCAAGGCCTCGTTCGCCGCGGTCGACTTCGTCACCGAGGCGACCGGCATGGAGTACGGCGGCATCACGCCGGTCGGCCTACCCGAGGACTGGCTGCTATTGGTCGACTCGGTCGTCGCGGACACCGATGTCGTGGTCATCGGCAGCGGGCTGCGTCGCTCGAAGATCGTGCTGCCCGGACCGGCGCTGGCCAAGCTGCCAGGCGCCGAGGTCGTCGACGGTCTCGGCCGCCCGGTGGACTAGCCAGCCCACTCACCGGAGTCTTGCAGTTGCGGCTGCCATGGCGACCGCAATCGCAAGTCTCTCGTGACCGGTCAGGCCAGAATCCGCCAGATCGCGATCACGCCGATGACCATGATCAGGATCCGGAACACCGTGGATGGCAGCCGCCGTCCCACGGTCGCGCCGATCTGCCCGCCAATGATGCTGCCGAGCGCGATCAGGCCGGCGACGGCCCACGAGACGTCCGCGACGAAGACGAACAGTACCGCCGCCACGGTGTTGGCGACCAGTGCGAGGAAGTTCTTGACCGCATTGATCCGCTGCCAGTCCTCGTTCAGCGCGATGCCCATGATGCCGAGCAGCAGCACGCCCTGACCGGCGCCGAAGTAGCCGCCGTACACGCCGGCCAGCAGGATCAGCCCCCACATCGTCGCCGAGCCGTGCGGTCGGTCCGGCTCGGTCCGATCCTTGACCCGCCGCGCCACCCAGGGCTGGATCGCGACGAGTACACATCCCAGGCCGATCAGGACCGGAACGATCGCGTCGAACGCCTCCGACGGCAGCGTCACGAGCAGGATCGCGCCGATCGTGCCGCCGATCAGGGAGGCCGAGCCGAGCCGGATCAGCCGGGCCCGTTGGCCCTCGAGCTCGCGCCGATAGCCGATGACCGACGACACGCCGCCCGGAGCGAGGCCGACGGTGTTCGAGACGTTGGCGACCACCGGCGAGTAGCCGAGCACCAGCAGCGTCGGAAAGGTGACCAGCGTCCCCGATCCGACGACCGTGTTGATCACTCCGGCTCCGACGCCGGCCAGCGCGATCAGCAGACCGTCGAGCAGACTCACGCGACCTCACGGTCGCCGGCGGACCTACGTTCCACGTCTAGGTACTCGACCCGGTGCCGTCGTCGTCCTGGTCCTCTTCCTCGGCGTAGTCCTCGGCGGTCGGCGGCTGGGTCCACAGCCGGCCGGATGTCGGTGGCGCTGCCGGAGGTGGTGGACCGAGCGTCGGTGGCGCCTGCGCCGGGGGCTCGACGGCGGCCTGCGATTCCGCCTCGGCTGCCTTGGCCGCCTCCGCCTCGGCCCGGGCCTCCTGAGCCACCTCCGCAGCCTCCAGCTCGGCGTCCTTGACCGCCTGCTCGGCCTTCTCGACGGCTTCCTCGGCCTTCTGCTCGGCCGGCTCGGGCGCGGCGGGGGCTTGGGTTGCCTCGGGGGTCTCGTCCTCCTCGACCACCTCGGCCTCCTCCACCGGCGCGGCCTCGTCGGTCGTGTCGGCACCCGGCGGCGGTGGCGGTGGCGCACCCGGCGGCGGTGGCGGCATCGCCCCGGTCAGCCGGGCGGCCGCCTCGCTCGCGGTCGAGCCCAACCCGGCCAGCGGCGACGTGGCCCGAGACGACGGCGACGCGGCGTCGCGGGCGGAGGCGATGGCTTCGGCGGCCGCATCGTGGGCGGCGCTGAGCTCCTCGTCGGTACGAGCAGCGGTCGGTGTCGTCTCGAGGTCGACCCGCTTCTTGGGGCCGCCGCTGTCGACGGGGATGCCGGGGATCTGGCCGATCGCGCTGCCGAGCCCCTTGATGGCATCGCCGATCTCGCTCGGGATGATCCACATCTTGTTGGACTGGCCCTCGGCGATCTTCGGCAGCATCTGGAGGTACTGGTACGCAAGCAGCCGCTGGTCCGGCGCGCCGTCGTGGATGGACTGGAACACGGTCCCGATGGCCTGGGCCTCACCCTGGGCCCGCAGGATCGCCGCCTCGCGATCGGCCTGCGCCCGCAGGATCGCGGACTCCCGATCGCCTTCGGCGGTGAGGATCGCGGACTGCTTCTCACCTTCGGCGGTGAGGATCGCGGACTGGCGCATGCCCTCGGCGGTGAGGATGGCGGCGCGCTTGTCACGGTCGGCGCGCATCTGCTTCTCCATCGAGTCCTTGATCGACGGCGGCGGGTCGATGCCTTTCAGCTCGACCCGGTTGACCCGGATCCCCCACTTGCCGGTCGCCTCGTCGAGCACGCCGCGCAGCGCGCGGTTGATCTCCTCGCGACTGGTCAGGGTCTGCTCGAGATCCATGCCACCGATGATGTTTCGCAGCGTGGTCGTGGTGAGCTGCTCGACCGCCTGGATGTAGTTGGCGATCTCGTACGTCGCCGAGACCGGGTTGGTCACCTGGAAGTAGATGACCGTGTCGATCGACACGACCAGGTTGTCCTCGGTGATGACCGGCTGCGGCGGGAAGGACACGACCTGCTCGCGCATGTCGATGATGTAGCGCACCTTGTCGACCCACGGGGTGATGACGTTCAGCCCGGCGGACAGGGTGTTGCGGTACTTGCCGAATCGCTCGACGATCCCGGACCGAGCCTGCGGGATGATCTTGATCGTCTTCGCCAGCGTCACGACGACCAGCAGCGCAAGCAGCAGGAACACGATGGTCAGGCCGATCTCCATGCCCTTTCCTTCCGTCCGCGGTCTAGTCGTTGGGGTAGACGACGGCAGTTGCCCCGTCGATGGCGAATACTGCCACCTTCGTGCCCGGTTCGATCACAGTGTTCGGCTCGAAGCAGCGGGCCGTCCACACCTCTCCGGCGAGCTTCACCTCACCGCCGCTCTCGGTCACCGTCGCCAGCACGACGCCGCTGGCACCTACCAATGCGGCGTATCCGGTCGTCAGCTCCGGACCGGCCCGCATCCGTCGTACGATGCTCGGCCGCACCAGGAAGAGCAGGGCCGAGGCCGTCACGATGGCGACCAGGAGCGCGACCACGAAGTCGGCCCCAAGAGCCGCGGCGATCGCACCGGCGAAGGCGCCGGCCGCCAGCATCAGGAGGATCAAGTCGAGGCTGAGCAACTCCGCCACGGCGAGCAACAGACCGGCACTGGCCCATCCCACCCAGGCGTGGTCACCCAACCAATCCCACATGGTCCAAGCCTAATGGGACATCGGGGCTGAAGGATCGCACCGACGCCCATCCGGCGCGTACGACACCGGCCGGGGTGCGAGTCAGTGGCGGCGGTGTGCTGCGGTACGTCGCCAGGCGTACCAACGGCCGTCGACCTCGTGCAACTGCAGCGGCATCCCGAAGGTCTGCGACAGGCGGTCGGCGGTGAGCACTTGATCGACCGGGCCCATCGCCGTGATCCGCCCGCGCCGCAGCATCATCACGTGGGTGAACCCCGGCGGGATCTCCTCGACGTGGTGGCTCACCATGACGGTGGTCGGCGCGGTCGGATCCTCCGCCACGGCCTGCATCGTGCTGACCAGGTCCTCGCGGCCCCCCAGGTCGAGTCCGGCCGCCGGCTCGTCCAGGAGCAGCAGCTCCGGATCGGCCATCAGCGCACGCGCGATCTGCACCCGCTTGCGCTCTCCCTCGCTGAGCGTGCCGAATCGCCGCTCCGCCAGATGCGCCACGCCGATCTCGCCCATCAGCTGCTCGGCCCGCTTCTGGTCGAGGTCGTCGTACTCCTCACGCCATCGGCCGACGACCGCGTACGCCGCCGAGATGATCAGGTCGACGACCTTCTCGTGTCGTGGGATCCGGTCGGCCAGTGCCGCGCTGGTCAGTCCGATCCGCGGACGGAGCTCGAACACGTCGACCGAACCGATCGTCTCGCCGAGCACACTGACCGTCCCGGACGAGGGATACAGGTTGGTGCTCACGACGGACAGCAGGGTCGTCTTGCCGGCGCCGTTGGGTCCCAGGAGCACCCAACGTTCGCCTTCTCGAACCTGCCATGAGATGTCGTCGAGGAGCGTGGCATCGCCTCGTACGACCGAGACCCCACCGAGCTCGATAACGGTGTTCAATGCTCTCCCAGCGGCTGTTGACCGGATCGGGACCAACGATTGCACACCACCGGCGCGGGCCTGACCCGATGGGTGAGGTCGCAGCCTCTAGGCTCGGAGCATGATCGGCGACCCGTCGACGAATTCGGGGTCTTCAACCCTTTTGGTCACGCTCACCGGACCGGACCGACCCGGCGTGACATCTCGACTGTTCCAGGCCTGCCGCGGCGCCGGCGTCATCGTCCTCGACATCGAGCAGGTCGTCCTACGCGGCCGGCTGGTGCTCGGGGTGCTCCTCACTGCTCCCCGCAACGACGCCCCGCTGGTCCGCGCCATCCAGGACGCCGCCGCCGAGCTCGGCATGAACGTCGAGCTGACCCGAGGGCACGGCGACAACCAGCCTCGTCGCGAGGGGCGGCTGCACGTCACCGTGATCGGCGCGCCGTTGCGGCCGGCCGCGATCGCCGCCATCGCCGGCCGGATCGCCGACGTCGGCGCCAACATCGACCGGATCGTACGCATGGCGCGCTACCCGGTCACGGCGATCGACTTCGACGTCTCGGGCGCCGATCCGATGGCGATGCGGCGCACGCTCGCCGTCGAGGCGGCCCGACAGGAGGTCGACGTCGCGGTCCAGCCGGCCGGCATCCACCGCCACGCCCAGCGGCTGGTCGTCATGGACGTCGACTCCACCGTGATCCAGGGCGAGGTCATCGAGCTGCTGGCGCAGCACACCGGCAACCTCGAACGCGTCGCCGAGGTCACCGCGGCCGCCATGCGGGGTGAGCTCGAGTTCGCCGACTCGCTGCGCGAGCGGGTGGCGTTGCTCAAGGGCGTCGACGCTTCGGCGCTCGATGCGGTGTACGAGTCGCTGGTCTACACGCCGGGCGTCCACACGATGGTCCGTACGCTGCGCCGGCTCGGCTATCGCTTCGCCCTGGTGAGTGGCGGGTTCACCCAGATCATCGACCGGATCGCGGCCGAGCTCGGTGTCCACTACGCCGCCGCCAACACGCTCGAAGTGGTCGACGGCGTGCTGACCGGTCGGCTGGTCGGCGACATCATGGACCGGCCCGGCAAGGCCATGGCACTGCGCCGGTTCGCCGAGGACGCCGGCATCCCGGTGGCGAACACGATCGCGATCGGCGACGGCGCCAACGACCTCGACATGCTCGCCGCCGCCGGACTCGGCGTGGCGTTCAATGCCAAGCCGGTCGTACGCGACGCCGCCGACACCGCCGTCAACGTGCCGTACATCGACACCGTCATCTACCTGCTGGGCATCACCCGCGAGGAGGTCGAGGCCGCCGATGCCGCGGCCGGCGTCACGACCCCGGCGCCTCCAGTGCCCTGACCTAGCCGTCGTCTGCCGCTCGGTCCTCGGTCAGCCGGCCCTCGACGCGGTAGCGCGAGCAGACGAAGGCGCCGTTGCGGTGCGTCTCGAGCAGCGCCAGGTCGAGCCGGCGCGACAGCAACGACCGGCCGGTGCCGAGCGTCACCGGCGCGACGTAGACGATCAGCTCGTCGAGCAGCCCGGCGTCGGCGAACTGTCCCGCGAGGTCGCCACCGCCCACGACCCACAGATCCTTGCCGTCCGCCGCTGCCGCCATCGCGTCGTAGACCGGCCGCACGTCGCCCTGGGCGATCCGGACGTCGGCGTCCGCCGGTGGCGTCAGGTCGCGGCTCGTCATCACCCAGGACGGCATCGAGTACGGCCATGGCGCGTCGGGGCCCTCGTGGCCGAGGATCCACTCGTACGTCGTCGAGCCCATCACGATCGCGCCGATGGTCTGGATGAACTCGTCATAGTTCAACGGTCCGGACTCGTCCTGCTCCTGGCGGAACAGCCACTGCAGCGAGTCGTGCGGGTCGGCGATGAAGCCGTCGAGAGTGGTGGCGGTGTAGTAGGACAGCTTGGTCATGCGGGTCAGGCTCGCACGACCGGCCGACAGCGGCCCGCGACTGGCGCACGATGCTCCGCCGGGCCGACCAAAACGTGTCACCCTGCGCCACTCGCCGCGGCAACCGGCGTGCCGGCCGACCGCAGGATCAGCCGCGGGCGACGTGGAAGTCGGTCAACTCGCAGCTCTTCGCGGCGAGGTCGTGCCACGCACCGGAGTGCCGCAGGACGGCGATGGCGGACGTCGGGAAGCCTCGGTCGGCCATCTCCGCGTGCGCCGGCGTCGTGCCGTCGGACAGGTCCCAGACCAGCTGCTCAAGCGTCGGGTTGTGGCCGACCACGGCGACGTTGAGGTCGGCCTCGTCGAGCAGGTGCAGGGTCTCGATCACCTCGTCGACACCGGCGCCGTAGAGCCCGTCGAGAGCCCGGGTCTCGGCGTCGAGCGGCGCCTCGACCGCATCCCAGGTCTGCCGCGCCCGGACGGCGGTCGAGACCAGACCGACCAGCGGTTGGGGTCCGTGCGCCGCCATCCACTCCCCGGCCGCCTGGGCGTCGCGCAGCCCACGCGGCGCCAGGGGGCGGGCGTGATCGGTGGCGGCGTCGCGTTCGGCCTTGCTGTGCCGGATCACGGTCAACGACTTGGTCGGCGCGGCAGTAGTCACGCCTCCACCCTGTCACGTCCCGGATTCGAGGAATCGGGTGATGTCGCGACGCAGCCCGGCCGGGTCGAGACCATGGGCCTGATCGTGATCGGCCGGGCTGCCGTAGCGATGCAGCTCGGCGTTGCGTACTCCCAGGGCCAGGAGCCGATGCGGTGTGTCCTGCAGGGCATCGGACACGACCGCACTGGAGGTGCCGGCGAGGTATGGCTCGACGAGCGCGACATTCGGCCCAGCGAGCACGGACCGCAGTCCACGCGCGTCGAACGGCCGTACCGTCGCGGCATAGGCCACCGCCACGTCGAGGTCGCGAGTCGCCTCGAGCACCGGATCCAGCATCGGCCCGACGGCGACGACCGTCCCGCGACGGCCGCTCCGGATCGGCACCATCCGGCCGGGCCGAGCCGCATGGGCTTGGCCGTTGGCTCGCTCGGACAGCCGGACGTACACCCGGCCGGTGTCCGCAACGGCCGACCGCAACAGCGTCTCGGTCTCGTCCGGATGTCCCGGCACGTGGACGGTCCACTGCGGCAGCGTCCCGATCAGTGCCACGTCGCCGGGCGCTTGATGGGTACGGCCGCTCTCGGTCCGGTCGTACGACGCGCCGATGCTGACCAGCACGGCACCGACGTCCTGGTGACCCAGATCGAGCTTCACCTGCTCGAAGCCGCGCTCGACGAGGAACGGCGCATACGTGTGGACGATCGGGCGCAACCCGGTCAGGGCCAGGCCACCGCCGACGCTGACCAGAAGCTGCTCGCGGATGCCGA